>ERZ834382.2476-NODE-2476-length-12834-cov-2.596839_pt1 | contig 12834 bp, 8 predicted proteins | sample MGYA00519692_ERZ834382 | MGnify/ENA primary metagenome ERZ834382 (study PRJEB31850, sample SAMEA3708751) | human gut metagenome | biome: human gut; feature: human-associated habitat; material: faeces | place: China | collected 2014 ...
GGTTTTTGTAATTTTCTGATCGAATTATTAGAATTAGAAAAACCGACTCATATCGCAGTGATTTTCGATCCCGAAGGTCCCACTTTCCGGCACGAAATGTACACACCTTATAAAGCACAACGTCCCCCGATGCCGGAAGATCTGAGAAAATCCATTCCTTATATAAAAAAAATTATCGCAGGTTTGGGTATTTCTTGTCTGGATGCGCCGGGTTACGAAGCCGACGATTTTATCGGTACCCTGGCCAAAAGAGCGGAGAAAGAAGGTTATACCGTTTATATGATCACGCCGGATAAAGATTATGCCCAGCTGGTCAGTGAAAAAGTTTTTATGTATAAACCCGGACGTTCAGGAAATAAATCGGAAGTCTGGGGTATTCCCGAAGTATTGGATCATTTCGGGATCGAACGGGTGGATCAGGTCATCGATATTTTAGGACTGATGGGAGATACGGCGGACAATGTTCCGGGATGTTCCGGAATCGGCCCTAAAAGCGCTGCTACCCTGGTCTATAAATATGGAGATATCGACGGAATATATGCCCATATCGATGAACTCAAAGGCAAACAACGGCAGAATCTGCTCGATTGCCAGCCAACCGTCCATTTGTCACGTACCCTGGTCACTATTTGTACCGAAGTTCCTACCGATATCACTCCCGAAGATCTTGAGAAGAAACATATCGATGTAAAAATTCTGGATCCTATTTTCAAAGAACTGGAACTCTTTTCATTGGTAAAACGGGTATTGAATACAGATATAGAAGAAGATACCTCAGAGAAATTGTCGGACATCAAAGTCAGTTATACCGACCATTCCCAAGATCCGGCTTCTTTACTGCAAAAACTGGAAGAAGCAGATCTTTATGCTTTATATGTTGTTTTCAAAAACGGGACTCTGTATAATTCCTGGCCGACTCATCTGTGCTTCTCGACAAAACTTCACGAAGTAAGTTATATCAATCTGCCTAATGACAAAAACAAGGCATTGGAAATCATACTCCAATTCCAGGCCATTTTTGAAAACAAAAATAAAATTTTAATATCGGCCGATGTAAAAAACGATATCATTTGGCTGAAAAGAGCAGGTATCAAACTCAAAAATGATATTTTCGACATTAAAATAGCCCATTATGTACTCCATCCGGACATATCACACGACTTAGGCCGGGTTGCTTTGGAATACCTCAATTATAAACTCTCGGGAAGTAAAAAAGAAGATCAGCAACTCACGCTCCAGTTCGATGAAGAAGCAGGGACGGAAGATAACGATTTTGCAGAGAAAACCGATGTTATCTTCCAGCTTCATGAAAAACTCTGTGACGATCTGCAACAGACCGGCTTACTGGCACTCTATAACAACATCGAAATGCCACTGGTTTTTGTACTCGCCGACATGGAATACGAAGGAGTAAGCATCGATTGTAACGAACTTCAGTCCATTTCAAGCGAACTAAAAGAACGGATCGATATCATTGAAAAAGAAATCTATGAATTAGCTCATCAGGAATTCAACATCAGTTCCCCCAAGCAATTGGGTGAAGTACTCTTCGATAAACTGAAAATCGACAGTAATCACAAAAAGACAAAATCCGGTCAATACAGTACTTCAGAACAAGTGCTTGTAAAATTAGAAGACGAACATCCCATTATCAATAAAATACTGGATTACCGGGGATTAAAAAAACTTTTGACGACATATGCAGAAGCACTTCCCAGTTTTATCGACCCGGGGACAGGAAAAATACACACTCATTTCAATCAGGCAGAAGCGGCAACCGGTCGTTTAAGCAGCCTGAACCCGAATCTGCAAAATATCCCTATCCGCACAGAAGAAGGCCGGAAAATCCGTAAGGCTTTCGTTACCGGTAATGACGACTATTTGTTTTTCTCAGCCGACTATTCCCAGGTCGAATTACGGTTGATGGCTCATTTAAGTCAGGATAAAGAATTGATTCATGCTTTCAATCACGGTATAGATGTACATACCGCTACAGCTTCAAAAATTTATCATGTCACCTTAGAGGAAGTAACTCCTGAAATGCGCCGCCGGGCTAAAACAGCTAATTTCGGTATCATATACGGTATATCTGCCTGGGGCTTGGCCGAAAGACTCCACATCAGCCGCAAAGAAGGCAAAGAATTGATCGACGGTTATTTCGATCTTTATCCAGGCGTGAAAAAATACATGGAAGAATCCGTCGAAAAAGCCAGAAAAAAAGAATTTGTCGAAACAATTATGGGCCGCAGACGTTATCTCCGGGACATAAACTCCCGGAATGCCGTAGTCAGAGGGATGGCGGAACGAAATGCCATCAATGCTCCGATACAGGGATCGGCTGCCGATATTATAAAAATGGCTATGATCTGTATCCAAAAACGCATTCAGGAAGAAGGATTGATGTCCAGAATGATCATTCAAGTTCATGACGAACTCAATTTCAAATGCCATAAATCCGAACAATATCTCCTGAAAAGCCTGGTGACGAATTGTATGGAGCATGTAATAAAACTCTCTGTGCCTCTAACGGTTAGTACAGGATTCGGAAACAATTGGTATGAAGCACATTGACCTGTAAAAAAACTTGTTTCAATTTAATAAATGTAAATTAATCCCGATTTTTTTATATTATTGCAATAAATTTCAATCAAACCAATATGCGAGTATTTATTAAAAATAGAATCCTGTTCTATTTTATATTTTTCATATATACTCCGGCTAGCTTCGCTCAGGATTATTCCTTTTCTCAATTTTGGGAGAATCGGATTTATTATAATCCTTCCTTCGTTGGTTTGAATGAAGGTGAATTCAACGGACAATTGACCTATCGGAAACTCTGGCCCAAATTTCCGGGTAATTTTTCAACGATTTTTTTTTCCGCCGATTTAAAAACATACAATAATTATGGATTCGGATTATCCGTTATTTCAAGTGATGAAGGGGGTGGTTTTATAAAATCGAACAGTATCGGACTATCCTACTCCTGGAGAGGGTATTTCAACAAAGAAAAAAATATCTACTTTCAATTAGGAGTGAAAGGTTCTTATTATGACGAAAGGCTGAATCCGAACAAATACATTTATTCCGGGAATCTTCATGAAATATACGGTAACATTCTACCGTTACCGGCTTTGGACATTGTCAATGAAAAACAAAATTATTGGGATTTCAGTACAGGTTTTATGATCTATGTTCCCTGGGAACGTCATTACCGTGAATTTATGCATAATTTCATCGGATTTTCCGTCAATCATTTCACCCGCCCCAAAGACAATTTTATCGAAGAAAATGCCCGGATTCCGATCAAACTGAGTTTACAATGGAATAGTTTTATCAGAACCTCCCTTTATAGCCTCGACAAAAAAAGTAGTTTATATGTTTGTCCGGGATTATTATATGAAAACCGAGGAGATCGATTATTATCTCCCTCCTCATTCGATAACTTTATCGTCGGTTCGGATATCACCACCGATCCCTTATTCGGTGGAGTATGGTATAGTTCTCAGCTCCTGAACAGCGATAAAGAAAATTATAAAGCGATCATTTTCAAACTTGGACTCAAGTTGAATTCTGCCAATAAAAAATTTGAATATCGTCTGGCTTATTCCTACGATATGTCTCTTGGAAATTTAGTAAAATCAACAGAAGGATCCCATGAAATCAGTTTCAACATCACCTACAGATTCAATGCCAAATACCGATATAACATATTTTCATTCTGAACAAGATAGCCTGTCTATTCTACCATTACATCAAACTGAAACAGACACATTTGAAATCTATATGCCTGCTGGTCGATTTTTACCTTCGACACAGTTGGAACACAATAAAGATCTGTTCGGAAACGTACTATTCACAGTCGGTTTCCTGATTATTTTTGCATTTGTAAGATTAAGAGGTAAAGATCTGTTTTACAATCTATTGAATACATTATTGAAAAGGAAGAAAGCTGAAATTATTTTGAATGAAGGAATATCTTCCAATCTGATCTGTTATATTCTATCCTTATGTTTGTCCTTCTCCATCATTTCTATCGGTATCGTCTATATCATCGAAGGAAGTTTTATCAATTTATTTACATTATATCTTTTCATCGGCTTATTTCTTTATCATTTTCTTCTTCTCTTGATTGTCCGGTTATTCGGATGGACTTTTAACGCTAAAAATATGGCCGACGAAGTCATCGTAAATTTATGGACTTACAATATTTTGTCAGGACTTTTGATTTCACCTTTTGTAATTGCAATCTTTTTCGTGAAATCTTTTGCTGTTATTCCTCTATTAAAGATAGTTATATTCGGTGCAATTTTACTTATGATTGTTAAAATTATAAGATGGATTGAAATATTAATCACGCATAGGGTTTCAATTTTGTATATGATTTTGTACCTTTGTGCCCTCGAAATCATGCCACTTCTTGTGCTTTACAAGATGGTAGAATAACATCAGGGTATTAATTTAAAACTTTACTGCTTTGAAGATAAAAAAGATACTCGTATCGCAACCGCAACCAACTACAGAAAAATCTCCCTATTCTGAACTAGCGGAAAAATACGGTTTAAAACTGGAATTTCGTCCTTTTATTAAGGTTGAAGGAGTTACAGCTAAAGAATTCAGACAGGAACGGATCAATATTCTTGATCACACTGCTATTATTTTTACCAGTCGTACAGCTATAGATCACTTTTTCAGAATCTGCGGAGAGTTAAGAATAACGGTACCGGACACGATGAAATATTTTTGTATTTCGGAAGCAACGGCTTTTTATTTACAAAAATACATCGTCTACCGTAAAAGAAAAATTTTCTATGGGGATAAGAAAGTGGATGATATGACTAAAATTTTACTGAAACATAAAACAGAAAATTTTCTTGTACCTCTTTCCGATATCCACAAAGAAAATATTCCCGGATTACTGGATCAGTTGAATCTGAAATACACGAAAGCTATTCTTTATAAAACGGTTTCCAGCGATCTGAGCGATATCAAAAATTTGAAAGAATACGATATCATAGCTTTTTATACCCCATCCGGTATAAAATCTTTATTCCAGAATTTCCCGGACTTCGTTCAGGATACCACAGTTATAGCAGCTTTCGGACCTGCAACTGCAGTTGCAGTCGAAGAAGCAGGATTACGGCTGGATATAAAAGCTCCGACACCCCAATGTCCTTCCATGACAATGGCTATCGAAGAGTTTATAAAGCGTTATAACAAAGAAAACAAAACAAAATAATTCAAAAATGAAGCTAATCACAAAAAGTTTGACTTTTTGTGATTAGCTTCCCTATAAGTTACCAACCTGCATTTATGTACTCACTCAGCAAAGCCGAACGTCTATGTAGTAAAATTCTTTTCGAAGAACTATTGACTTCTGAGATCAGCTTTGTAAAATACCCGTTCCGGGTCGTACTCAAAGATTCGTCTATACCCGGAGAATATCCTGCCAGGATAGCGATCAGCGTGAGTAAAAAGAAATTTAAAAGGGCTGTTAAACGTAACCGGGTAAAACGGCTGACCCGTGAAGCTTACCGTTTAAACAAACCCGAATTCTATCAGCATATAATCCCCGGACATACAGTAGATATTCTATTTATCTACCTCGATCAAAATCTTCCGGTTTTTTCTAAAACCGAAAAGGCCATAAAAAGTGTACTGAAGAAGATTCCATCTTTACTATCCTCTGTTTCCTGATCCCGGTAAAACGATCGTATGACACTTATTAAATGCATAATCAGTCACTTATTACTTTTACCGATTCGGTTTTATCAATACTGTATCTCCCCTTTAAAGCCACCCACCTGCCGTTTTGTACCCACTTGTTCCCAGTATGCGATCGAAGCTATCCGAAAACACGGACCTTTTAAGGGATTATGGCTGGCTATAAAAAGACTACTCCGCTGTCATCCCTGGGGAGGCAGCGGCTATGATCCTGTGCCTTAAAAAATAACAATCCATCTTAAGGATTTGCTAATTTTCAATTTACCATTTTCAATTATCAATTATATATCGTATTTTCGTTAATTAAAAATCAGGTGTTGTATCACAAACAAAAATTTAAAATATAAATGAAAACAAAAAGAATTCTACTTGTTGGCATAGCATTCATCTCGATCACTCTCGGATTGACCGCACTGAGAAACGATGATAAAAGCTTTGAAATCAGTAAGCAGCTGAATATTTATGCCACTCTGTTCAGAGACGTAAATATGTTTTATGTCGATGAAGTCAATCCCGGTGACCTGGTCACTACAGGAATAAAAGCCATGTTAAAATCTTTGGATCCATATACTGTTTATTATCCGGAATCCGAAATGGAAGATGTAAAACTGATGACTACCGGAGAATATGCCGGTATCGGTTCCGTCATCAGTAAAAAAGGAGATCAGGTCATTATCCGGGAGCCTTATAAAGATTCTCCTGCAGATAAAGCCGGATTACTTCCCGGAGATATCATCCTGGCTATCGACGGAATTTCGGTGAAAGGTAAAAATACGGAAGAGGTAAGTACTTTATTAAAAGGACAACCGGGAAAAGAAATCACCATAAAAGTTCAGCGTGAATTTGAGACTAAACCACTAGAAAAGAAAGCTATACGAGAAAAAATCCAACTACCGAGCGTCCCTTATTCCGGTATGGTTAACGATACGACCGGATATATCTATCTAACCAGTTTTACCGATAAATCTGCTGCAGATGTCCGTTCGGCAATTATCTCACTAAAGAACAAAGGAGCCTCTTCTTTAATTCTGGACCTAAGAGGAAATTCAGGAGGTCTTCTGGATCAAGCCGTTGAAATAGTGAATTTCTTCGTTCCGAAAAATTCCAAAATAGTCGACACCAAAGGGAAAGTAAAACAATGGGATAAAGAATATACAGCCAAAAATAATCCCATCGTACCCGATATGCCTTTAGTAGTATTGATCGACCGGGGTTCAGCATCGGCCTCTGAAATCGTATCGGGTGCTCTTCAGGATCTCGATAGAGCTGTTCTAATAGGCGAACGTTCCTACGGAAAGGGATTGGTTCAAACAGTCCGCGATCTGGCCTACAATACGAAATTAAAAGTTACCACCGCAAAATATTATATTCCTAGCGGAAGATGTATTCAGGCCTTGGATTATTCCCACCGGAACCCTGACGGAAGTGTCGGAAAAGTGCCCGATTCTTTGATTTCAGAATTTAAAACCCAATCCGGAAGAAAAGTGTATGACGGTGGCGGAATCAGTCCGGATATTAAAATTACTCCGGAAGATTATGCAAGAATCACTCAAGAACTTGTTTTACAAGATCTAACATTTGATTTTATCAATAGTTATGCCCTTCGGCACCCCAATATTGCCCCTATCAATGAATTTAAAATTACAGATGAAATATACAACGAATTCAAAACCTATCTGAAAGAAAAGAAATTCAGTTATGAAACCGAATCACAACAGATATTGAATAAATTGATCGAAGCAGCCAAAGCCGAAAAGTATTATGACACCGCCAAAGAACAAATTGCCGCTTTGGAAAATGATTTCACCCATTCTATCGACCGCGATATGGACCTCTTTAAAGATGAGATCACTTCGTTTTTAACAGAACAATTCATTCAACGTTACTATTATCTGCAAGGGGTAATAGAATATAAAGTCCAGCATGATCAAGAAGTAGCTAAAGCGGTTGAAGTATTAAACGATAAAGAAGTATATCGAAATACCCTGAAACCTGTCAAATAACTAAATAAAAGGCTGTTTATAGAAAATTTTTCTATTTTTTGTGACTGCCTTAAAGACCGATTGGCGAATCTAAAGTTTACAACTTATATTTACGATCGGAACTACAGATTCGCCAATCAGTATTAAAACAATACATATTAAGCTTTAAAGCAGCTGATTTACCTCGGCACTCTTTCGGATAAACTCTTATTATTCGGTTTCTTGATGAAAATACTCATGAATAAGTTGTGCTTTCTTCTTCCCGATCACCTTAGCCAGTTCTTCAATAGACTTTTGTTTGATATTACTAACTGACTTAAACTCATGCAATAATATAGTTTCAGTTGCTTCTCCGATACCCTTAATATCACCTAATATACTGTTAATCTGTGATTTTTCTCTCAATTTACGATGAAATGTAATACCAAATCGATGGGCTTCGTCCCGGATATGCATCAACGTTTTTAAAGCCATCGAATTTTTAGCCAACAGATAAGGATCCTTATCTTCAGGAAAATAAATTTCTTCCATTTGTTTTGCCAATCCTAAAATCGGTACTTTCCCATATAGATCTAATTTTTTCAAACTATTTACAGCCGAATGTAACTGTCCTTTTCCTCCATCGATCACGATCAGATCCGGTAATTCCAGACCTTCATCCAATACTCTTTTATATCTCCGGAAAATAATTTCTTCCATAGAAGCAAAATCGTCCGCCCCGACGACTGTTTTCACGTGGAACTTTCGATATTCTTTTTTAGCCGGTTTACCATCGATAAAAACTACACAGGAAGCCACTGGATTAGTCCCTTGAATATTCGAATTATCGAAACACTCCATACGATGTGGTAATGTAGGCAGTTTTAGTTCTAACTTAATGGTTTTCAATATATTAAAACTCGAATCTTCTTTCTTTAGATTCCTCTGCCGTTCTCTATCCAATCTAAAATAGGATACATTTCTTTCGGACAAATCCAATAATTGTTTCTTGTCACCTCGTTGAGGTATCACATATTGCACTCCTTCCAATTGAACATCCGGATAAAAAGGAACAATAATTTCTTTCGAATTACTATTCACCAATTGGCGGATCTCATAGATAGCGAAAGCAAGCAAAGCTTCCTTATCTTCTTCGATCTTCTTTTCTAATTCAACTGTATGTACTTGTATAACAGCACCATGAACAATTCTCAAAAAATTAACATAAGCATATTTCTCATCTTCCAAATAAGAAAAAACATCTGTATCGTGAATCGTAGTACGGACAATAGTCGATTTAGATTGATAATTTTTAATGGCTTCAAGTGCTTCTTTCATTCGATTGGCCTCCTCAAAATGCAGTGATTCCGCATACGAATTCATCTTCCTGGTCATAACCTGAATGACAGAAGACAAATTACCTTTCAAAATATTCCTCACCTGGCTGATAAATTCATCGTATTCTTCTTCCTGTATTTTACCAATACAAGGCCCGAGACAATTACCGATATGATATTCCAAACAAACTTTAAAACGGTTGTTATAGACAGCCTTCGTATTTAATGCAAGCTTACAAGTCCGTAATTTGAATAAAGATTTAATTAAAGAAATCAGTACATGGGCAAATTTTCCCGAAGTATAAGGACCGAAATATTCCGATCCGTCGTGTACAAAACGGCGGGTAAGAAACACCCGGGGATAAGGTTCTTTCTTAATACAAATCCAGGGATAAGATTTATCGTCTTTCAATAAAATATTATAACGCGGCTTATATTTTTTGATCAGATTATTTTCTAAAAGTAATGCATCTTGCTCACTATTTACAACAATATACCGTAAATCCGTGATTTTATTGACCAAAATCCGGGTTTTATTTGACTGATTACTTTGATTTAAATAAGATAATACCCTATTTTTTAAATTTTTAGCCTTTCCAATATATATAATTACTCCAGAAGAATCGAAATATTGATATACTCCAGGTGAAGAAGGTAATTCACTAATCTTTTTTTTCAAATGGTCATCATATAAAGCCATAACAAATTCAATCTGCTAAAAACTTAAATTTACTATATTCGAACAATCCTCTTTCACCTATTTTCAATTCAGGTATCACAATCAGAGCCATAAAAGAAAGAGTCATAAAAGGTGAATCGAGTATACACCCATTATGATGCAAAATTTGAATTAATTTATTCCAAATCATAGCTACCTTTTCACCATTTTCATCAGTCATAATACCGGCAATAGGTAAAGATAAAATGTCAACTTCTCCCTCAGATGCCACTGAAAGTCCTCCTTTTGCTGAAATAATAGAATTAAGAGCAATCAATAAATCCTGATCATTACATCCTACTGCAATGATATTATGGGAATCATGCGATATACTACTTGCAAAAGCACCTTTTTTCAGACCTATTCCATGTATAAAAGCAATCTGAGGAGGTTTATTCTCATAACGATTCAGATAAATAATCTTGAGTATATCTCTATCCAAATCAGATTCAAAATTATCGAATGAATCATGATTTGAAAAAATTACTTTATCTGTAATTAATTCCCCATCATACACCTTGATAGAAACGATATCGGATGTTATGGGTTTTCTCAAATCGGAAAGCTGGAGTAATTTCCGATTGAATTGATTCAAATTCGAAAAATCAGAAACTTCAGCTTTAATATCCGGCATAGACCAAGAACTAGAATATTTAAGTTCACCCTGTATGTAAACTTCCGATACTGAAAATGATTTTAAGTCTTCAAATATACAAAAATCAGCAGGATCTCCTATCCGAAGTGTACCTATCGGTAAGTGATAATGTTGTATAGGATGAAGAGAAGCTATTCTCAAAACCTGAAATAAATCGAAACCATCAGCAATAGCTCTTCGAACTATCTTATCGATGTGCCCGCAATGAATCAAATCTCCGGGATGAGAATCATCTGTACAAAACATCAAAGAATAAGGATGACTATTTATCAAGGATTTTAAAGCCTCGTAATTTTTAGCTGCACTTCCTTCCCGAATTAGAATTTTCATTCCTAAAGAAATTTTTTCCAAAGCTTCGGATAAAGATACAGATTCATGATCAGTAGAAATACCTGCACTTACATATTGTTTCAAAACTTCCCCTATTATCCCCGGAGCATGCCCATCGATCGGTATATTATATTTTTCAGCTAATTTCAATTTACGCCATACTTCAGCATCTTTTTGTAATACTCCGGATATATTCATCATTTCCGATAGAGAAACAAACGAATAGTTTTGTAATAATTCCTCGATATGATCAGAATTTATTTCAGCTCCTGAATAATCAAAAGAAGTAGCGGGAACACAAGAAGGCACTGAAAAGAAAATTTTGATGGGTGCTTTCCAACTATTTTCTATCATAAACCGAATACCTTCTATTCCTAAAACATTGGCTATTTCATGAGGATCATTAATAACGGCTACTGTCCCTTTCGAAATAGCCAGTTTTGAAAATTCTTCAGGCACCAGCATCGAACTTTCAATATGTACATGAGCATCTATAAAACCAGGCGCTATGAAATTTTGATAAGAATTGGAATTTTCTAAAATATCGGTAATTATTCCATGGTCTATACAAATTGTTCCGGGAAAAATCCGGTTATTATAGATATCAATAATATTACCTTCAATTTTTTTCATCGGTTCAAAAATTCTTTTATAAAAATATTTTATAAAACACATATTTCACCCTTCGCACCTTTTTTATGTTCCACGTGAAACATTCGCCTCTTTACCGTCCCATCAATATCAAAAGAACATTAATATCAGCTGGCGACACACCACTTATACGAGAAGCCTGACCTATTGTTCTAGGTTGAATCTTTGACAATTTTTGACGAGCTTCAATAGACAAATTCGTGAGTTCTTCGTAATTAAATTTTCCAGCAATGACTAGATTCTCTAAACGGGATAATTTATCGGCTAACATTCGTTCCCGCTCGATATATCCCGAATATTTTATAGAAATTTCAGCAGCTTCAATGATTTCATCACGCAAAACAAATTCCCCGATAAAATTATTCAACGAAGGTAAAACATCAATCAAAGCCAATAATCCCACTTGAGGACGACTAAGAATATCCACCAACTTCATTCCTTGTCGGATAGGTGCTGTATTCAATGAAAGTAGAAAAGAATTGATTTCATCAGGTTTAACACTAAAATTCTTAATAAAATCAATTAACAAATCTCTCTTCTCTATTTTATCCAAATATATCTTATGTCTATTATTAGTAACTAAACCAATCTGAAATCCCTTAGGTGTCAAACGCATATCCGCATCATCTTGTCTCAATAAAATACGATATTCTGCCCGGGAAGTAAACATACGATAAGGTTCATCCACTCCTTTCGTCACTAAATCGTCTATGAGTACCCCAATATATGCTTCATCCCGATTCAATACAAATTCAACTGAAGAATGTAAAGATAAATGGGCATTGATCCCGGCCATCAATCCTTGTGCTGCTGCTTCCTCATAACCTGTCGTTCCATTGATCTGACCGGCAAAATAAAGTCCTTGAATCAATTTAGTCTCTAAAGTATGATAAAGCTGTGTAGGAGGAAAATAATCATATTCTATCGCATAACCCGGCCGGAAAATTCTTACATTCTCGAAACCTTCAATCAAACGCAAACCGGTCAATTGTACATCCCAGGGCAATGAAGAAGAAAAACCGTTTAAATAAAACTCTGTAGTAGTTTCTCCCTCCGGTTCCAAAAATAAATGATGACTGGTCCTATCGGCAAAAGTATTCAATTTAGTCTCTATGCTGGGACAATAACGAGGACCAACGCTCTGTATAGTGCCGTTGAATAAAGGACTATCGGTAAACCCCTGCCTCAAAGCATGATGTACAGCTTCGTTAGTATAAGCCATATAACAAGGCCTTTGGACCAGAGTATTCCTATAATCATAATGCAAATAAGAAAAACAATGAAAATCATTATCCCCGCCTTGTTCGGTCAATTTAGAAAAATCGATACTTTTTCCGTCTATACGGACAGGAGTACCGGTCTTCATCCGCCCCGTTTCGAATCCCAAGCTACACAATTGAGCTGTTAAACCGTGAGAAGCCGGCTCGGAAATACGGCCTCCTTCGAAACTTACCCGACCTA
>ERZ834382.2482-NODE-2482-length-12813-cov-7.183101_pt1 | contig 12813 bp, 7 predicted proteins | sample MGYA00519692_ERZ834382 | MGnify/ENA primary metagenome ERZ834382 (study PRJEB31850, sample SAMEA3708751) | human gut metagenome | biome: human gut; feature: human-associated habitat; material: faeces | place: China | collected 2014 ...
CCAACGCCATGGCCGGCACCGACCGCATGGAGCTGTACCTGACCGTGAACGCCGCCGGAGACCAGATGATGCTGGTCTCGTTGTTTGATAATCTGGGCAAGGGCTCCTCCGGTGCCGCCGTCCAGTGCATGAACCTGATGCTGGGTCTGGAAGAGACCAAGGGCTTGGAATAAACTTGTTTTTCTTTGTGGGAAAGGAAAATCGTTATGCAGTATAAGGAAGTTGCGGGCGGCATCTGCGCGCCCAAGGGCTTTGCCGCCGCCGGTGTCCATTGCGGCATCCGGGCAAATCACAGCGAAAAATACGATCTGGCGCTCATCAAGGCCGAGGTGCGCTGCGCTGCTGCGGGCGTATACACCACCAACAAGGTCTGCGGTGCGCCCATCAAGGTGGACCGCGCCCATCTGGCCGATGGCTATGCACAGGCCATCGTGGTAAACAGCGGCAACGCCAACACCTGCGCCGCCAACGGCGTGGCGCTGGCCGAGGAGTGCTGTGCACTGGTAGGCAAGGCGCTGAACATGGACGCAAAGGACGTTCTGCCCGCCTCCACCGGCGTCATCGGTCAGCCTATGGTCATCGACCCCTTTGCCCGGGGCATCCCGGCGGCGGCGGAAAAGCTGGCCGCTACCGCGCAGGGCAGCACGGACGCTGCCACCGCCATCATGACCACCGACACCCATAAAAAAGAATACGCCATCCAGTTCGAGCTGGGCGGCAAGGTGTGCACCGTGGGTGCTATCGGCAAGGGCAGCGGCATGATCGCCCCCAACATGGCCACCATGCTGGCGTTCTACACCACCGATGCCGCCGTCTCGCCCGCGCTGCTGGAAAAGGCGCTCAAGACCGTTGTGCCCGGCACCTATAACCAGATGAGCGTGGATCTGGACACCTCCACCAACGATACCCTGATCATCATGGCGTCCGGTCTGGCGGGCAACCCGGAGATCTGTGAGGAGAACGCGGATTACGCCGCCTTTGTGGCAGCGCTGACCGCCATTGCAGAGCACATGTGCGCCGAGCACGCCGGAGATGGCGAGGGTGCAACCCACCTCATTACCTGCGAAGTGACCCACGCACCCGACCTGAAAACTGCCCGCGCCGTCAGCCGCAGCGTGGTCTGCTCCAACCTGTTCAAGGCAGCGGTCTTTGGCCGCGATGCCAACTGGGGACGCATCCTGTGCGCCATCGGCTACACCCCCGGGGACTTCTCCATTGATAAGGTCTGCGTCTGGCTTTCCAGCAAGGCGGGCGAGGTGTATGTGTGCGAGAACGCCGCCTACCACCCGTACAGCGAGGATGAAGCCGCCAAGGTGCTGGCAGAGCACGATATTCTGGTCAAGGTGGATATGGGCACCGGCGAGGCAAGCGCCAAGGCGTGGGGCTGTGACCTGACCTACGACTATGTGAAGATCAACGGCGATTACAGAACCTGACAGGAGCGCGGAACAGATGAAAAACGAAGAAATGGCGCGGCTTTTTTCGGAGGCCACCCCTTATATCCAGAAATACCATGGCAGAACCATGGTCATCAAATACGGCGGCAACGCCATGATCAACGAGACGCTGAAAAACGCCGTGATGAACGACCTTGTCACCCTGACGCTGCTGGGCGTGCGGGTGGTGCTGGTGCACGGCGGCGGCCCCGCCATCAACGAGATGCTCAAGAAGGTGGGCGTAGAGAGCCACTTTGCAAACGGTCTGCGGGTGACGGACGATGCCACTATGGAGATCGTGCAGCAGGTGCTGGCCGGTAAGGTGAACAAGGACCTTGTGGCAAAGCTGCGCGGGCGCGGCGTGGGTCTGTGCGGCATGGACGGACAGATGCTCCGCTGCACCGAGCTGGACCCCCAGCTGGGTCATGTGGGCGAGATCGTCCATGTGGACGCCACCCTGATCGAAAGCCTGCTGGACGGCGGCTTTATCCCGGTCATCGCCACCGTGGGCATGGACGACCTCGGGCAGGCGTACAACGTCAACGCGGACACCGCCGCGGCCCAGATCGCCATTGCCCTCAAGGCCGAAAAGCTGGTGTCCATGACCGATATCGCGGGCCTGCTGCGGGATAAGGAGGACGAGACCACCCTCATCCCCGAGGTGGAGGTGACCGAGATCGAGGGCTACAAGTCCGCCGGGATCATTGCGGGCGGCATGATCCCCAAGATCGGCGGCATGGCGGATGCCATCTATCAGGGCGTGCACGAGGCGGTCATCATTGATGGCCGTGTGCCGCACTCCATCCTGCTGGAACTGTTCTCCGACCGCGGCTCCGGTACCCGCTTCTACCGCCGCAGCCACCGCGAATAAAAAGATTGCGCAAGCGAAAAAGCAGTATTATAATAGAAAAAACGCTCCCTCCGGGGGAGCAGCGCATGCGCGGAACTTCTATTCACAGGAGGTACACCTATGGATTCTGAAAAAGTCATCAAGCGGGACAACGAGTACGTCCTGCACACCTATAACCGCAGCCCCATCGTGCTGGAAAAGGGGCACGGGCTGTACGCCGAGGGCCCGGAGGGACAGAAGTATCTGGACTTCACCAGCGGCATCGGGGTGAACAGCCTTGGCTACTGCGACCTTGCATGGGCAGAAGCTGTGTCCCAGCAGGCACACAAATTGCAGCACACCTCTAACCTGTACTACACTGCACCCTGCGGCAAGCTGGCGAAAAAGCTGTGCAAGCGCACCGGCATGAGCAAGGTTTTCTTTGGCAATTCCGGTGCTGAAGCCAACGAGGGCGCCATCAAGGCCGCCCGCAAGTACAGCGTAGACCATTACGGCAAGGACCGCTACAACGTTATCACGCTGGTCAACAGCTTCCATGGCCGCACCCTTGCCACCCTGACCGCCACCGGGCAGGAGGTGTTCCACAACTACTTCGGCCCCTTCAACGAGGGCTTCCAGTACGTCCCGGCGGGGGATATTGAAGCGCTGCGGGAGCTGGTAGACCGCCACACCTGCGCCGTGATGATGGAACTGATTCAGGGCGAGGGCGGCGTGATGGCGCTGGACCCGGACTATGTGCAGGCCGTGCGCGCTTTGTGCGACGAAAAAGACCTTGTGCTCATCGTGGACGAGGTGCAGACCGGCGTAGGCCGTACCGGCACCTTCCTGTGCTGCGAGCACTATAACCTCAAGCCGGACATCGTCACCCTTGCTAAGGGGCTGGGCGGCGGCTTGCCCATCGGCGCGGTGCTGATGAATGAAAAGGTAGCCGAGGGTATGGGTCCCGGCACCCACGGCTCCACCTTTGGCGGCAACCCGGTGGTATGCGCCGGTGCCAACGTGGTGGTGGACCGTCTGGACCAGAGCTTCCTTGCACAGGTCAGCGAGCGCGCCGTACAGCTGCGCACCGGCTTGGCAAAGCTGCCCCACGTCAAGAACATTTCCGGCATCGGCCTGATGGTGGGTATCGAATTCTTTGATGTGCAGGCTGCGGATGTGCTGGCTGCCTGCCGTGAAAAGGGCCTGCTGGTGCTTACCGCAAAGACCCGGCTGCGTCTGTTGCCGCCGCTGACCGTCTCGGAACACGAGGTAGACATGGCGCTGGAGGTGCTGGCCGAGGTGCTGGGCACGATGGAGCCGACGGCTCCGAAGGAGCAGGCATGAAAAATCTGCTGAAAATGAGCGACCTTTCCCCCGCCGAGCTGACCCACATTCTGGATGTGGCAGACCAGCTGAAAGCGGACTGCAAGGCGGGCCGCACCGCCCCGCTGCTGGCGGGCAAAAGCGTGGCGCTGCTGTTCTCTAAGGCGTCCACCCGCACCCGCACCAGCTTTGAGGTGGGCGTGTACCAGATGGGCGGCCTTGGCAACTACATGAACACCGCCGAGCTGCAGGCCGGGCGGGGCGAGCCTTTGCGGGACACCGCCCGGGTGCTGGGGCGCTACTACGACTGCGCCGTCTGGCGCACCTACCGCCAGCGGGACTTGGAGGAACTGGCCGAGCTTTCCGGCATTCCGGTGATCAACGGCCTTACCGACTACGCACACCCCTGTCAGGTGCTGGCTGACCTGATGACCATTCGGGAGCGTCGGGGCACGCTGGCAGGGCTGAAGCTCTGCTTTGTGGGCGACGGCAGCAACATGGCCAACAGCCTGATCGTGGGCGGCCTTTTGGCGGGGATGCAGGTATCCTGCGTCTGTCCTCCGGGCTACCGACCGGCAGCGGATGTGCTGATGTTTGCCCACAAATACGGCAATGCCTTCCACCTGACCACCGACCCCGCCGAGGGCCTGCGGGATGCGGACATCGTAGCTACCGCCGCATGGAACACCACCGCCCCCGGCACTGCCGAGAGCGAGCAGCGTCTGCGGGATTTTGTGGGCTTCCAGCTCACCGGCCGTCTGCTGGAAAATGCAAAGCCCAACGCGCTGGTGCTGCACTGTCTGCCCGCCCACCGGGGCGAGGAGATCTCCACCGCCCTATTCGAGCAGCACGCGGACGAGATCTTTGACGAAGCGGAGAACCGTCTCCACGTCCAGAAAGCCGTGCTGGCGGTGCTGCTGGCGGGCAAGTAAAACGGTTTTGAATGCCCGCCGCTATCGGGTTGCGGCACCCAGCATCCGCATCGTGCCTTGGGCGGCACTCGCGTCTTGCTGGCCGCTGCCCCAACAACTCCTCCCTGTTTCCGCCGCTGGCGGCGGTCGTCGTCGTTGCACTTTGGGCATCAAGAGTGGAAAGAATATTTTGTATTGCAGTTCCGAAACGCCTGCGGGCGTTTCGGAACTGCTTTTTTATGGGAGAGAAGCATACCCCCCCCCGTATCGTGATTTTGCCCATAATTTTGCACCATTTTTTGGCAGGTGCTGCCCGCAAAAGCGCTTTATTTCCTTGAATTTTGGTGCTATACTCAACTTGGCGTTTTTGTCCGTTCCGGCTGTTCCGTTTGGGGGTATAGCCGGACAAATCAACCGACAAAGGAGAGGATATCATGAAAAAACGCATCGTGAGCATGATACTGGCACTCAGTATGATGCTCTCCATTCTCCCTGTATCCGCATTTGCAGATGCAGGGGCAGGGTTTTCTTCCACGGCGGAAGAGACCAACAGCATCACTTACAGCTCGCAAAACGAGCATGAGGATGTTGGTACGAACGCAGAAACAAAAAATCAGGTGGTCAAGATCAAGATCGGTACGAACGGTCTGCCCAAGGCAGCAGCCGGTACCGGCTGGAGCTTTGACGAAACTACCGGGCTGACCATCACCGGTACCGGCAGTGAAGATACCGAGTACATTCTGGACGGCACGGTCAGCTGCAATGTGACCGTCAAGAATGCTAATAGTTACACGGTTTATCTGCTGGATGGCACTGTCACCGGCACACTTTTAATAGAGGCCGACAATATGTACGGCGTCTACGTTCTGGGCGGCAGCTACGCCGATGTGGAGCTGAATCTGGGCACCATTGACGGCGGCACCTACGATAAGCTGACCGAGAACGGCGGCAATGTCCGGGGCGGCTTTTTCCGCGATATCTCCGGCCTGAGCGCCAGCACGCAGCAGCAGGCACACAAGCTGATCCTGCCGGAGAACTGCATCCTGAACGGACAAAAGGAAACAAAAATCTATATCATCAAGAAGTATAACTATACCGGCACCGGGAAAAATCTGGAACTGGTAGTGGAAAGAGGCACCGACTGCGATGCATGGGCGGTAGCCTCTACCGGCGGCAGTGTCATGGCACTGCCCGCCGGTACCCAAAACTACGCCTTCACATACTTTGGCTCTACGATTGCCACGATCAGCATCAGCCCTGACGGAAAAGCGCTTTCCGCCAGCTTTAACATGATCCCGGCGCAGGACGACGCACCCATGAAGCTGGTTCCTGTGGTACTTGGCACCACAGAACTGCGCTTTAACAATGAGGGTCAGCCCGATCTGACCGACGTGACCCATGTGGACAGTCTGGACGAGGACACGGACGCAAAGCTGCGCCGTGTTTACATGGGCAACGGCTGGGGTTATAACTGCTACCCCAACGACAGCAGCAATGAAAGTACTTTGCAGATCCTGGATCAGGGCGGCGCGAACTTCGACTTCAGCCTGCTGAGCGATGTGCCTATCAACTGCTATGTCGAGATCACCAATGCCAATATTACCGGCGGTGAGTTTGGCGAAAACGGCCGACTGAATATCACCAGCGGTAAGATCAGCGGCGGCACCTTCCACAATGTCAGCGCGGGCATCAGCTCGATCAACGGGAACAGTGCGGTCGAGATCACCGGCGGCACCTTCGATTCCCTGTACTGCAATGGCTCGTGCTCTATTGCCAATGCGGTGATCCAAAGCTGCAATTTCAGCACCTATGGCAATAACACCTACACCATTTCGGATACGGTTCTGGGCGAGTTGCCTGACGGCCTCCAGAAGCTGCTGCCCGCAGGACAGCAGCTCAGCACGCTGGTGGTGCGCAACGGCGGTGTGACTGCGATGAACGGCAGAACTCTGCCTCTTTCCACCAATATCATCTATCTGGTGGGCGCAGGCAGCGCAGAACTTACCCTGAACACCGATGTGCTGAGCATCAACGATGCACCGGTCAGCAGCTACAACGCCAACACCTCTGCCGACGGCAAGGTGCTGCGCATTACCGGCAAGAATGACGGCGCAGAGATCTTTGTGAATAAGTCCACCGATCCAAGCGACCTCAAGCCCCTGCGCATTACCGAAGAGGGTCTGCCCGACCTGACCGGCGTGACCGGTGTGCCGGTGAGCGGCGAGGGCATGACGGCTAACCTCTATGAGGGCTTGGGCTGGAAGTACGCCACCAAGAAAGAGAACGGAAGGACACGCGCGGCGCTTTACATCACCACCCCGGACGGCAACCCGGTGGATCTTGCTTCGGGTGCCATCAACCCCTACCATAAGGCCATTGCCGTGGAGCAGATCACTTTTGCAAATGTGACCGTCACCGGCATCGTGGCAGAGGGCTCTGTTGGTACGGAGAACACCATCATTCAGGACGGCACCTTCCAGAAGGATGTCTACGCGGATGACAACAGCACCATCGCAGGCGGCACTTTCCAGGATGTCGTCCGCGCTTATGGTACGATCACCGGCGGCGCATTCAACGCTGTGGTCCAGCTGAACCAGAACAGCGAGGTCACCGGCGGTGTGTTCCACGATATCCAGCTGCCGAGCTATGCCACGGAGAAAACGGTCATCCAGAATGCCATGATCCTTGGCAGCCTGAAAACGGACGGCGACAGCAAGGCTGCTGTTTCCAATACGGTGAGCTGCGGCTATATTGAAAGCAAATACCTCGCCGCCGGTCAGCAGCAGAGCAAGCTGATGATGACGGACGGCACTGTGGAACGCCTCAACGACTATGCCGCAGCAACAGACGCGGTTTACCTTATCGGTAATGTCAAGGCAGAGATCCGCTTCAGCAATACAGTCACGAACATCAACGGTGCGGAAGCCAGCAATTACAACGAGGGCACCTCTGCCATTGACCGCTCGCTGACTATCACCGCCAAGAATGACGGCGAGCCTATTGTGGTGAACATGGCCGCCACCGGAAAGCTGCCCTTCTCTTCCCTGAGCAAGAGCGACTTTGACATCGACTGGAGCACGCTCGTCCCGGGCATTACCTGCAAAAAGGATGGCGTGGGCAAATTGAGCCTCGTCTATGTGCGCACCTCCGACAACAAGGTGTTTGCAACCTACCCGCCGTATGACGAGTACGGCGTCTACAAGCAGCGCATCGTAGCGCAAGAGGGCGACAAGTACACAGAAGGCTCGCTTGATATCGGCGAGGTGGTACGCAAATATACCCCGAGCAGAGCCGACTTTGCGTATGATTCCAAGACCCAAACTGCAACCTATAACGGCAAGATGTATTTTGACGATGCCCCGCTGTATTCTATCCAGTATGTCCCGGAGGATGGCTCGTTCCCGTCTGTGACGAAGCCCACCAAGGCAGGCACTTACAGCGTTTACATCGTGGTGAATGATAGTGACCACTACGTTGGCAACCAGTACGAAGTGGGCACCTATACTGTGTCTGAGTCGAAGTACACCCTGACCGTGGACGACAAGTCTACCGAGCACGTTGCAGGTGAGAAGCTCAGCTTCACCGCAGACGAGAAGGACGGTTACACCTTCACCGGTTGGAAAGTGACCGGTCTGCCCACTGACGTGGACACCACTAAGGCGACCATCTCCTTCACGATGCCCGCAAATAACGTCACGCTGAAGGCACAGTACACCGAGAACGCTCCCAAGACCTATAAACTCGATGTCTCCGATGCAACGGTCACCCTGAAGGATGGCAGCGCTGTTGCCGACCTGAAGGCTGTGCCTGTGGGTACAGAGCTCAAGGCCACCGCAGACGAGGACACCGAGACCAGCGTGTTCAAGAACTGGAGCTGCACCGGTTTGGAGCTGACCGAGGAGCAGAGCACTGCACGCGTGGTGTACTTCACCATGCCCGACCATGATGTGAACCTGAAGGCGGAGTTCGTTACTCCTACGAATAAACTCGAGGTCACCGATGCACAGGTCACTTTGAAGGACGGCGGCACTGTTGCCGACCTGACGGCTGTGCCTGTGGGTACAGAGCTCGTTGCCACCGCAGCCGAGAAGGACGGTTACACCTTCACCGGTTGGGAAGTGACCGGTCTGCCCACTGACGTGGACACCACCAAGGCGACCATCTCCTTCACGATGCCCGCAAACAAGGTTACGCTGAAAGCACAGTACACCGAGAACGCTCCCGAGACCTATGAGCTCAAGGTCACCAATGCAAAGGTCACCCTGAAGGACGGCGGCACTGTTGCCGACCTGACAGCTGTGCCTGTGGGTACAGAGCTCGTTGCTACCGCACCCGAGAAGGACGGTTACACCTTCACCGGTTGGGAAGTGACCGGTCTGCCCACTGACGTGGACACCACCAAGGCGACCATCTCCTTCACGATGCCCGCAAACAAGGTTACGCTGAAAGCACAGTACACCGAGAACGCTCCCGAGACCTATGAGCTCAAGGTCACCAATGCAAAGGTCACTCTGAAGGACGGCGGCACTGTTGCCGACCTGACGGCTGTGCCTGTGGGTACAGAGCTCGTTGCCACCGCAGCCGAGAAGGACGGTTACACCTTCACCGGTTGGGAAGTGACCGGTCTGCCCACTGACGTGGACACCACCAAGGCGACCATCTCCTTCACGATGCCCGCAAACAAGGTTACGCTGAAAGCACAGTACACCGAGAACGCTCCCGAGACCTATGAGCTCAAGGTCACCAATGCAAAGGTCACCCTGAAGGACGGCGGCACTGTTGCCGACCTGACAGCTGTGCCTGTGGGTACAAAGCTCAAGGTCACCGCAGACGAGGACACCGAGACCAGCGTGTTCAAGAACTGGAGCTGCACCGGTCTGGAGCTGACCGAGGAGCAGAGCACCGCACGCGTGCTGGAATTCACCATGCCCGACCATGATGTGAAACTGACTGCTGTGTTTGAAGTTCCTGCTACTCCCGATCCGGATCCCACTCCCGATCCTAAGCCGGATCCGAACCCCGATCCGGAGCCCACTCCCGATCCTAAGCCGGATCCGAACCCCGATCCGGAGCCTACTCCCGATCCTAAGCCGAACCCGAACCCCGACCCCACCCCCGCACCCGGCGGTGACAGTGACGGCGGCGGTGCAGCCATTGTGGCAGTAGCCGCTGTGGGCGGCGCAGCCATTGGCGTGGGTGCCTATATCGCAGGCACCACGGCCTACCTGAAGAGCGTCCTGCCCGAGGGCATGGCCATCCCCGCTGACCGCCAGCAGCTGGCAGTTGCACTGTGGACCGCCGCAGGCAAGCCCGCTACCCAGAGCACTGCACTGTTCAACGATGTGGCAGCAGATGCCGCAGAGCTGCAGGCCATTCGCTGGGTCGTGGAGACCGGCCTGATGACCGCACAGGACGGCAACTTCAAGCCCGGCAGCCGTGTAAGCCGCTTGGAGGTCATCCGCACTTGGAAGACCTACCAGCAGCGCGGCTAAAACCGCTGCCCCTTAACCCCTTATAACCCCGCAGGGACTGCCCCGCACAGCGCTGTGCGGCAGTCCCTTTTTTGCGTCCCAAAAGGGTGCGCAAGGGCTTTTTTAGGGCTTTTCAGGGCGATTCGATGCATTTCAGGGGCCATTCACGCAGAATTGCTCCACTTTTGCCGCCGTTCGTGGTATACTACAGGCACAGAGCAATACTCTGTTCAATATGCCATTCCCATAATTCCTATAGAGCAGAAAACCGTCCGGCAACCGCAAGCCGGGCGGTTTTCTGTTTTTTGCGGGTGCGTGTGGTGCACCGGGTCGTTTCAGCGCATTTGCGGGGCGATTCATGTCCAAAACCGTCCAAAGCAGCCAAAACGTGGTACACTGGGTACAATAAAAAGCGCCCGGCTTGGAGGGCGCTTGAAAAGGAGAGGATCTTATGCAAAAATGGCTCATCAGCATGGTTCTGGCGCTGAGCATGGCACTGACCGCAATGCCGCTGCCCGCCCTTGCCCAGAGCGCCCCGCCCGACACCGCCAGCGCCGCTGCACTGGCAGAGGAAAACGGCGGCACGGTCGAAAACAGCCAGAACACCCTGAAGCTGCCGGTGGAAAATACGGCCGGCTATGACGGCAATGCAGAGCCCTACCAGCCCATCATTGACGGCGGCGAGTGCACCGTTGTTTATAACGAGGGCGGCATCATTCAGAATAACCCCATCATCCACGCACTGGTGGCAAAGGATACCGAAGACCTGAACGGTGCTACGGATTACTACACCCTGAACTACACTGCACCGGAAGGTGCCGAGTACGCTAAAAAATACATCAACGGCATCAATGGCATGATGGAGGGTGTTTGGGACGCAGAAACCTCCACCCTCTACGTTGACACCGATCTGAACACCATCTCGGTCATCACGCATGCCCCCATCAAGAGTGTGAACGGCGTAGCTTATAGCGGCTCTGTAGCCGATGGAGAGCGTTACAACAGCACCATCGACCTGCGCAAGTATAACATCCCGCAGACCCATATCCTTAACCTGAGCGCCACCGGCGAGGGCGCGGCAGAATTGCCGCCGGCAGACCCCGCAGACTTTGCCTTTGTCCTGCCCAACAACCTGACCTATGACGGCAGTCCCAAGGAAGTAACTGTTAAGAACACCAGCAATAAGGACTACGGTGATGTTACCGTGACCTACATGCAGAATGGCAAAGTGCTGGACGGCGCTCCCATTGAGCCGGGCGATTACAGCTATACTGTAACCGTCGCAGGCAGTGCACAGTATGCGGGTGGAACTGTTAAAACAGGCTCGTTCCGCATCATCGCCGAGACCACCCCGGAGGAGCCGCCAGAGCAGCCGCCGCAGGAGGAAAGCACCGAGTTCAGCCCGCTGCAAACGGTGGCCATCGTGGCCGGTACAACGGCATGGTTTGCAGGCAGCGCGGTAATGGGCTATGAGGCTGTTACTTACAGCATTCTTGCAGACCTGCTGCCCAAGGGCACGCCCATCCCACGCACCCGGGAACAGCTGGCCGTGCTGCTGTGGAGCACCGCAGGCAAGCCCGAACCCGCTGCACCCGCTGTTTACAGCGATGTAGCTGAGCCGGATACCGCCAAGGCAGCCCGCTGGGCTGTGGAAGCCGGGCTGCTGCCCGACATGGGCGAGGGCGCCTTTACGCCCGGCAAGCGTGTGACCAAGGTACAGGTCATCCGCGCATGGAACCGGCTGAAAAAGCTGGGTCTGGCGAAATAACAATTGCCATCTCCCGATCGATCCTTTCCAATAAGCGCAGCAAGGCCGTCCGGCGAATGCCGGACGGCCTTGCTGTGTTGTGTAGGAGAGGATTCCCCGCAGCGCCGCCGCTTCCGCAGGAAGCAGGCGCTGTAAATGCCGTTTGCCATTACGACCCCACCCGTGAAAATGGGATAGCGGAGCGTCCGCAGACGCTCCGCTATCCCGAAAATTAAAATAATTCTTCCGCTGAAAATGCCCAGAGCGCAAGCGGAGGGCATTTTCAATCGTTCTCCACCCCGGGGCACCCGGCGGCGCGCCATGCGGCGCACAGCACCTCTTTTTCCGGCTTGGAGAGCTTTTTCAGGGCGGCTTCCCGGCGCAGGGCGGCGCGCTTGTCCGCGCAGCGCTCCAGATAGGCAAAGCCTACCGCGCCGTGGGCGCGGGTGTAGCGGGCACCCTTGCCGCTCTGGTGCGCTTTCAGCCGGGCGGCGGGGTGGTTCGTCCAACCGGTGTACAGCTGCCCGCCGGTGCAGCGCACCATGTAGACGTAGGCGACGTCAGGCAAGGCGTCCATTGTTTTTCAACACCTGACGGCAGGCGGCAAGGGCGGTCTCCTTGTCCTTGGCGGTGATGAGGAAGCGGCTGGCGTGGCAGAAGCTGATGCCCGGGATGCCGCTCTTCTGCTCGATGACCTCCTGCGGCTGCCCCGCCCAAGACTGGGGAAAGGGCAGCTTGGACTTTTTGGTCTTGTGGTCGGTGACGCACTGGGCGCTCCACCCGCCGCGCTGGCTGGGGTACACCACAAACAGAGCATCAGTCTTGTACAGGCCGTTTTTCCACGGCAGATAGCAGGGCAGCACCACGATGCCGTCGCGGGAGTTGCGGTAGGCCTGCTGCACTTTTTCGTCCGCGCGGTTCACGGCGTTGGCGCTGTCGATCTGGTTTTCCAAGATCTGCTTTGCCACAGCAACCGCCTTGAAAAAGCAGCTGTCCTGATCCTCCTTGGAGTCCCACACCGGGTTGAAAAAGCCAATGGCATCGCACAGGCTGTTCTGCTCGCCGGTGTTGTCGTTCAGGTCCAGCGGCTGGATGA
>ERZ834382.2487-NODE-2487-length-12796-cov-4.137509_pt1 | contig 12796 bp, 8 predicted proteins | sample MGYA00519692_ERZ834382 | MGnify/ENA primary metagenome ERZ834382 (study PRJEB31850, sample SAMEA3708751) | human gut metagenome | biome: human gut; feature: human-associated habitat; material: faeces | place: China | collected 2014 ...
GCATCGCGCTGGAAGCCGCCAAGCAGTGCGGCCGGGGCGTGCTGCCGGACGTGGCCCTGCCGCTGCCCAACTTCGGGGCCGTGTGCCGCACCTTTGACCAGTACGACCTGGTGCTGTTCTGCTACGAGTGCGGCGGCGCGCCGGTGCGCCAGCTGCTGGCCGAGGCCGCACCCGCCGACGGCAAAAAGCGGAAGATCGCCATCGTGACCGGTGCAGAGGGCGGCTTTGCCGCCGAGGAGGCCGAAATGGCCGCCAAAGCCGGAGCCAAAACCGTGGGCCTTGGCCCCCGCATCCTGCGGTGCGAGACCGCCCCGCTGGCGGTGCTCGCCGCCGTGATGACCCTGACCGGCAATCTGGAATAACCGGGGCTCCGGGCGGCGCACCTTCCATAAACGAAAAATTCCGACCCACGGGTTCGGGAAAGTCTGCGGGCTTTCCCGGGCCCGTTTTTTATTTTTTTGCCTCGTATAAAGATCTCCCGGATTTTTGTGCAGCATTGCCCTGTCATTCTGCCTCAAATTCTCAGCTGTTTTTGTGCTCATTTTACAAAATTGCTTACCCCCCCCCCCGAAAATTCAGCATTTCGTCTTGACATTCTCCACGGCACAGCACTATACTTGTGCCGCAAAGAGACGCCGGGCATGAAAATGCACAGCTATGTGATTTTCTGCCCCGAAGTTCCGGGTTTTGCCGGTTTTCGGCATCGTTCCCGGTAACGTTCACGTCTCTGTAAGTTTTTTTGTTTGGAGGGTTTTGCAATGCGGAAAAATGTGAAAAAACAGCTTGCCTTGCGGGTACTTTCTACAGCTGCGTTGATGGCAATGGTCTCTTCCATCGCCACGGCAGCCTTTGCGGCAGAATACAATGTAAAAGACGGCAGTGTGGAGATCGTGGCTAAAGATGGTATCCAGTCCATCACCCAGCGGGATGATACGGGTGCCTTTGTGAAGGATGAGAAGGGCGACATCGACCATCGTCAGGATGATGACATCATCCTGACCACCAAAAACAAAGACACCGGCGAGACCGAGACCACTTCCAACACCGTCACCATTACCGCCGAAGAGAAGGGCGACACCGCCAATGTGACCTTGCAGGATGTGCACATTGAGACGGAGGGCAGTTGGAATAACACCGGCTCGGCACCCATCGAGATCAAGGGCAATGGCGACACCAAACTTGAGCTGAACGGCGACAACACCGTTCTCAGCGGAGACAGATATCACGCAGCCATCGAAAAAGCGGATAAGAACGGCCACGGCACTTTGACCATCAAGGACGATTTGAACGACGATAACAGCACTCCCAAAGACAAGGACGAAAACGGAAATGCCGCTGGCGGGGACACCGGCACGCTGCTGGCAGGCGGTTACGGGAATGGTGCTGGTATCGGCGGCGGCAGCAGCGATTTAGCCGATACTTCCAATATTACAATTAAGGGCGGCAAAGTCACTGCCCGCGGCGGTTGTGAGGATGGTGCGGGCATCGGCGGCGGCACCTACGGTAAAGCAAAAAACATCCGCATTGAAGGCAATGCTGACGTCACGGCAAGCGGAGATGGCGGTGCAGGCATTGGCGGCGGTTGCCAAGGAAACGATGTCACTATTACCGGAAACGCCGTTGTCAATGCCTATAGCGAATTTGGTTCCGCCATCGGCGATGGCCGTCCGTGGGGAGGCGGCGATACGACCATCACGATCTCCGGCAACGCCACGGTCAATGCCGAGGGCAAAAATGGAACAACGGCAATCGGTTCCAGCCAAAATGGCCATCAGGGAAATCTTACGATCACAATTGCGGATAATGCCAATGTGACAGCCATTGGTTCTACCTGTGCGCCCGCCATCGGCAATGCCTATAGCAGTGGTTATGGCAACACGACAATTCGTATTACCGGCGGTACGGTCAATGCCATTAATTCCTATGATGATAACAAAAACCATCGCAAGGATTATCCTGCAATCGGCGCCATAGACGGCAAGCTGAACCTTACGATTGACGGCAGCACCGGTGATACTGTCGTCAATGCATATCAAAATGATGATGCTGTGCCCGATGGGATCGGAGAACCTACTACAGACCCTGAAACTGGAAAGACCGTTTACAAAATTCCCACCAGTGCCGACTACAACGAGGACGGCTCTTCCAATCTCGGTGAAAAGAACTCTGTCATTATCAACTACTACAAAAACGCATCCGTAATCAAAGAAAAACTTCAATTACCGGATACACTTGACGAATACGCAAAATTTGATCCCGACTGGAATCACCACTGCACCATCACCGGCGGCACCCTCACCAAGGTCGTCCACAACCGCAAGTACATGGAAGAGCACCCCGAAATTGTTGACATCACCAAGCTGAAGGACGAGGACCTGCACGACTGGCAGCTGGTGGGCAAGGTCGTGGAGCCTACTACCGAAAAGGACGGCTATGCCGACTACATCTGCTCCATCGACAAGTGCGGGCAGACCAAACATGTGGTGCTGCCCAAGATCGTGCCGGACACGCCCAGCACCCCGGAAACTCCGGACACGCCCGACAAGCCCAGCACGCCCGACAAGCCCAGCACCCCGGACACGCCCAGCACCCCCGACACGCCCGACACCCCGGACACGCCCAGCACCCCTGTGACCCCGGACGTCCCGGTGCAGGATGCTGTGCCGGACACTGCCCCGGCAGATGCCGCTGTGACCCCTGCGGCTGCCCAGAACGTCGTGCAGGACGCAAAGCCGGAAGCTGTTGCCACAGCTGCCGCCGCCCTGCCCCAGACCGGTGCAAACTGGCTGGCAGTGGTGGGCAGTGCCCTGAGCGGTCTGTTCCTGCTGGCCGCAGGCTTTGTGCTGGACCGCAAAGGCCGCCGCATGAACTGAGGAACCATTTTTATAAAAGCCATCTCCCCCTGCTGTGCGTTCCGCAAGCTGCACGGCAGGTTCCCCAAACAAAGGGGGCTGCTGCACAGCGTGCAGCAGCCCCTTTCTTTTATCGCTTTATTCCAGCTCGGTGTCGTCCGGGTGGGCGTCGGCTTCCAGCAGAGCCTTTTTGGTACTCAGCAGGTTCTGCGGGCTCACCGAGAAGCTGCGCAGGCCCATCTGCAGATACTGCACCGTATTCACCGGATTGCCCACGGCCAGGCCGCAGATGGTCACCGGCACGCTGCCGGCCTTTGCCGTCTCCATGACCATGGCGATGAGCTTTTTCATGGCCGGGCTGGCGGGGCGGTAATACCGCTCCGCGCTGGCCAGCTCCCGGTCGGCGGCGTGGGTGTACTGGGTCAGGTCGTTGGTGCCGATGACCAGAAAATCGCACCCGTGGGCCACGAATTCCTCCGCGGTCAGGCAGGCCGACGGCACGCTGAGCATGACGCCGAAGGGGGTCTTTTCGTTGAAGGGCACGCCCCGCTCCCGCAGGCTCTGGCGGCAGTGCTCCACGATGTGCATGGCGGCGTCCCAGTCCTCCACATCGGTCACCATGGGGAACATCACCCGCAGCGGGCCGCGGGCCGCTGCGCGCAGCAGGGCACAGATCTGGGTCTCGAACTGCCGGGGCTGGCGCAGGCTGTTGCGGATGCCCCGCAGCCCCAGCTTGGAGGACTGCACCCCCTGATAGGCGTCCGCCATGGTGCGGTCGGCACCAAAATCGAAGGTGCGCACGGTCACAGGGCAGCCCTGTGCCGCGGCCAGACAGGAGGAATAGAAATAGAACTGTTCCTGCTCGTCCAGAATGCGGCCGGGCAGCATCATGTAGCTGCTGCGCAGCAGGCCCACGCCCCGGGCACCGGACTGCATGGCGGTGTCGATGTCCTCCGGGCCAAAGCAGTTGGCCAGCAGCTCAAAGGCTGCGCCGTCCCGGGTGTAGCCGGGCTGGCGGCCCAGCACCCGCATTTCTTCGTTTTCACGCTGCAGCTCACAGATGCGGGCCTCTGCCTGCTGGCGGGCCACCGCGTCCGGGTCCAGGATGCACTCGCCCTTGGTCGCATCCAGAATGACCGTGCGGCCGTCGCAATCCTCCAGAAAATCCGCTCCCACCTGCACGATGCCGGGGATGTTCATGGCCCGGGCAATGATGGCGGCATGGCTCTGGCCGCTGCCCTCGGTGGTGACGACGCCCAGGATCATGCCGGAGGGCACACTGAACAGATCGGTGGGCATCAGGCGGTCGGCGGCCAGGATCACCGGGTGGTCCAGTGCCAGCCACATGCGGGGCCGGTTGCCCAGAATGTTGATCACCCGGCTGGTGGCGTCCAGAATGTCCACGCTGCGCAGCTGCATGTAGGGGTTGTCCTTCATGTTGGCCAGCTGGTCGGCGTAACGCTGGCCCACCTTGTCCATGGCGGCAGCGGCGCTGATGCCTGCCTTGATGCAGAACCGCACCTCGTTCATCATGCCTTCGTCGTCCAGCATCATGCTCTGGAACTGCAGGATGGCCTGCTCGGTGGAAGCAGCCCGCTCTGCCATGGAGTCCAGCTCGCTCTGGGCGGTGCGCACCGCATCTTCCAGCTGGCGCAGCTCCCGTTCCGGGTCAAAGGGCCCGGTGCTGAACGTTTCCACATGGCGTTCCAACCGGCTCACCTGCCCCAGCACAAGGCCCGGGGACGCAGAAACACCTTTACAGATCTTCATGTTCGGTCACCTCCGGCAGTTCCGGCGCAGTCAGGGCCTGCCAGACCAGCGCCTGCAAGAATGTATTGGGCAGCAGGGCTGCCAGTGCCGCCCGGCCCGCGTCCGCGCTGCCTGCAAACAACGGGGCAAACCCGGCCATGCGCGCACGGTCGCATTTGTCCAGAAACGCCTGCCCCAGCGTCCGGGTGGTGTAGTACACCGTGGGGTCTACCCCCACGTCCTCGGCCACGGCTTCCAGCGGGGCAAGCTCGGCGTCCTTCATCCGGGCCAAAAGCAGGGCCGCGTCTGCGGTAAGGGTCACGGGGTATTTCTCCCGCACGGCCTTCTGCACCGCGTCGAACCGTGCCCGGAACGCGGCAGCATCGGCGCTGCTGTCCGGGCCGTTGTCCACGGCATAGGCGCAGCCCCGCACCCGGCCAAAGGCCCGCAGGGTGTCGTAATAACCCAACTCCACATTGCGGCGGGCGGTATCGGGGTCAAAGTGCAGGATGTCGCCCAGCTCCCAGTAGCTGCGCACCATGGTGGTGGGCAGACCGGTGAGGTTGGGGCGGGTGATGCCCACCCCCTCCAGGTCCACGCACACCAGCTCGTCAGCCCCCATCTTTTTCGCAAGGCCGGTGGGCATGTTGTCGCTGTAGCCGCCGTCCAGGAACTTGACCCCGTCGATCTCCCGCGCCCGCAGGGCAGGGAAGCAGGCCGCCGAGGCCATGAGGTAATCCTTCACGCGGCCCTGCGGGATCTCGTCCAGCGTCAGCTCCCGGGGCTTCAGGCCCCGCTGCTCCACCGTGACAAGGCCAAAGCGGATGTTGGCGCGGCGCAGCGCGTCCTCGTCCAGCACCCGTTCCACGATCTCTTCCAGCGGCGAGACGTCCATACCGCCGGCCTTCACCACGCTGCGCAGAAAACTGTGCAGGGCCGACAGGTCGGCGTTTTCTTCGGGCAGCTCCATCACATCCTTGCTGCGGATAGTCAGCCACATATCCCGCGCCACCTCGTACAGGTCCAGCACGAACATGGCACCGTTCAGGCTGCCCACACTGGTGCCGGTGATGATCTGCGGGTGCCAGTCCAGCTCCATCAGAGCCTTCCACACGCCCACCTGATAGCTGCCGCGTGCTCCGCCGCCGGCCAGCACCAGCGCTTTGCACGGAATGGTTTGGTTTTCCATACTGCCTGCCTCCCTGTCTGTCTTTGCTGAAATTATACCATATTTTCCGGAAAATTTCTCCCCGTTTTTTGGTTCCTCACGGCTTTTATACGGCTAAGATCCGTGGTATACTGGGCAGGAATCATCTTGAAGGAGGAACTTTGCCCCATGCGCTGCAAGCAATGGATCTTTGATATGGACGGCACCCTCACCGACAGCATGACCGTGGTGTGGCGGGGTGCCCCGCTGGCGCTGCTGCAGCGCTATGGCCGCACGCCCAAAGCAGACCTGAACGACGTGCTGCTGACCATGGGCATGGCCGACGGTGCCCGCTACCTCATCCGAGAATACGGCCTGCCCCTGACCGAGGCGGAATATTACGACGTGATGCGGGACGTGATCGCCCAGCTGTACGAAACGGTGGACCTGAAGCCCGGTGTGCGCACCCTGCTGGCAAAGCTGCAGGCCGAGGGGGCCCGGCTGTGCCTGTGCTCCAACACCTGGTCCGACCAGTGCCGCACCGTGCTCACCCGGCTGGGCATCGCGGACTATTTTTCCTTCATCGTGGAGGCGCAGGGCGTGCTGCACAAGAGCCGCCCGGAAGTGTTCTTCGAGTGCATGCACCGGCTGGGCGGGGCCGACCCCGCCGCCTGCGCCGTGTGCGAGGACGCCATTTACGCCGCTTCCACTGCCCACAAGGCCGGGTTCACCGTGCTGGGCGTGCAGGACGCCGCCAGTGCCGCCGATGCCCCTGCCATGGCGCAGGTGTGCGACCAGTTTCTGCCGGACTGGACCGCACTGGACTGGACAACGATCTGAGAAATTTTTCCGCAAAAAACACGCCGGTGTTCCCGCTGTGGGAGCACCGGCGTGCTGTTATTTCAGGCTGTATTTCTGCTGCTGCACCCATTGCTGGAAGGCGTCCCGCACGGCACCCTCCCGCCCGCGGGGGATGGAGATGCGGGCCCCGCTGCGCATGCGCAGCTCCCCGGCAGAAAGCAGGTCCGCCTCGGCCAGATTGACCACATAGGAGCGGTGGGGCTGCAAAAAGCGCCCATCCGCCAACAGAGGCTGTGCCACCGCAGAAAACGGCACCCGCAGCGACAGGGTGGGCACGTCCTCCCCGCTGGTGAGGTGGAAGTGCACGATGTGATGGGTGCACTCCAGATATTCGATGCCCGCATAGGGCAGCGCCCGCAGGCCCTCGGCGGTGTTCACCGTGACGGACGGGCCGTATTCCGGCTCGGTGGCGCGGGCCAGCAGGGCCGAAAGCTCCCGCTGGCGCACCGGCAGCAGCAGATATTGCAACGCATCCACCTTGTAGGCGCTGTAAGCGTGGGCCGTGGTGCGGGCCACAAAGGCCAGCGGGGCCCGGCGGCCCCGGCGGCGCAGCTCCCCGGCAGCCGCCAGCCCCACCGGCGTAGCCGAGCCGGAAAGCTCCAGCAGGTACAGGTCGTACCGCACGCCCTCCCCGTCCTTCCGCAGCAGGGCGTCGGTGTCCGGCAGGTGTTCCACGATGCAGGCGTCCGCCCGCCGGGCAAAAAATTCCATGCACTGGCGTTCCAGCCCGCTGCGCAGGCCCGCGTCCGGGCTGCACACCGCAATGTGAAAGATCACAGGATCCCTCCTCTTCAAACCCGCCCTTGCATTTTGCGCGGTGCGGGGGTATAGTAATCAAAAAACAACAAAGGAGACGCCGCCATGTCAAAGCCCCTTGTCAGCATCATTCTGCCCGTGTACAACGCCCAGAACCACATTGCCCGCTGTCTGGAGAGCATCTGCGCCCAGAGCTGGCAGAACATCGAGGTCATCGTGCTGAACGATGGCTCCAAGGATCAGAGCCTGCCCGTGTGCGAAGCGTTCCGCGCAAAGGACGAGCGCATCGTGCTGGTGGACAAGGCCAACTCCGGCGTGTCCGACACCCGCAACCTGGGCCTGAAGCTGGCCAGCGGCAAGTATGTGCAGTTCGTGGACAGCGACGACTACATTGACCCGGACTTCACCGAGCATCTGGTCACCGCTGCCGAACAGAACAACGCCGACCTGGTCATCGCACCTTACAAGATGGTGATCCCCGCCGGGGCCACCAAGCCCGAACAGGTGCTGGAAAAGCTGCAGGACGACCTTGGCGTGATGCACGTCGCCCGCCCGCCGGAGGTGCGGGTGTACGGTTTTCTGCCCGAGGGCGTGTACGACAAGGACACCTTTGCCCGCCGCCTGATGGACAAGCCCGCCTCCTATTTCTACAGCGTGCTGTGGAACAAGCTCTACCGCCGCGAAATGCTGCTTGCGCACGACATCCGGTTCACCAGCGAGATGCGCTGGGCCGAAGATCTGGTGTTCAACATGCAGTACATCCAGTACGCCGCGGTGTTTGCTTCCATTGCACAGCCGGGCTACTACTATGTGCAGAATCCCCAGAGCATCTGCCACACCCAGATCAACCCCGCCACCCTCGTGCAGAACAAGATCCAGGTGTTCCGCTATTACAAGGACCTGTACACCCGTCTGGGCATGTACGAGCAGGTGCGCCCGCAGCTGTACAAATTCCTGGTGGATATCGCGGAGAGCACTTACCCTTCCGGCCCCTTCAAGGAGGTCATCGACGAGGCCAAGGCCTACTGGAAGGATGCCCGCGAGGACGTGCAGACCCGCACCGCCGAAGCGCGCGAGCGCTGGAACGGCATGCGGGATGAGCTGCGGGAAACGGCGCAGGAACGCAGTGCCGAGTGGAAGGCCCGGCACGACAGCGACCCCAAAGAATAAGCAAAAACAACAAACGGGAAGCCGCAGGAGCTTGCACGCTCCGGCACGGCTTCCCGCTTTTTTATGCGATGTTCAGCGGCCGGGTGCTCAGCAGCCGATGGCGGCGCACTTCTTGGCCAGCCACTCGCGCTCCTCGTCGTTCAGGCGGGGTGCCAGCTTCTCGAACACCTGACGGTGGTAGTTGTTCAGCCAGTCCAGCTCGTCCTTGGTCAGCACACCGGGCACGATGGGAGAAGTGGCGATGGGCACGAACATGATCGGCTCAAAGCCCAGGAAGGTGCCGTACTGGTTGTCGGCCTTGTGCACGCACACCAGCTCGTTCTCGATGCGGATGCCCACCAGATCGGTCTCGTACACGCCGGGCTCGTCGGTCACGATCATACCCGGGCGCATCAGGGTGGTGTTGCGGCCGTTCAGGGCATGGGGGCCTTCGTGGACGTTGCCCACAAAGCTGACGCTGTGGCCGGTGCCGCAGCGGTAGTTGATCAGGTGCTGCCACAGCGGTTCACGGGCGATGGTGTCGATCATATGGCAGTCGCAGTAGTCCAGCCAGACCGCCTTGGCGATGTCGATGTGGCACTGCAGGGTCCAGGTGTAGAACTTGCGCTCGTCCTCGGTCAGCTCACCCAGCGGGTAGGTGCGGGTGATGTCGGTGGTGCCGTCCATGTAAGTGGCACCGCTGTCCACCAGCAAAAAGCCCTTGCGCTGGAGCTTTGCGTGGTCCTCCGGGGTGGCGTGGTAGTGCATCATGGCTGCGTTGCCGCCGTAGGCCGCAATGGTGCCAAAGCTTTCCACGATGAACTTATCCGTGGTGCTGCGGTACTTGTGCAGGATCTCGTCCACGGTCAGCTCGGTCAGCTCTTCGCCGGCTTCCAGACGCTTTTCCAGCTCGATCTGGAACCGCACCATGGCCACAGCGTCGCGCAGGTGGGCTTCCTTGTCGTGGGTCAGCTCCACTTCGTTCTTCACGCCCTTCATGGGCAGCAGCGGGTCGGCCAGGTCCTTCACGGTGAGGGCGGCGTTGTTCTCCAGCACCTGATACACAGCATAGTTCACGGTGGCGCTCTCGGCCAGCACGGTCTGCGGCTCGGTCTCAGCAGCCAGGAAGTCCAGCACACTGTCGTACTCGGCCAGGGTCACACCGTTGGCTTCCAGTTCTGCCTTTGCCTCCGGGGTCACGCGGGCGGTGTTGATGAACAGCACGGCGCGGTCCGGGGTGACATAGCAGTAGGCCATGGCGTAGGGGGTGCACTCGATGTCCATGGCGCGCAGGTTCAGCAGCCAGGCAAGGTTGTCCAGCTTGCCCACCAGCTGGGCGGTGCAGCCCAACTCGGCCAGCTTTGCACGCAGCTGGCCCAGCTTTTCGGCGGGGGAGAAGCCTGCGTATTCCTTGGGCAGGATCCAGGCCGGGGTAGCGGGCAGAGCTGGGCGGCCCTCGGTCCACAGCTCATCCTCCAGGAACAGGGTCTGGATGGCGGCGTTCTTGGTTTCCAGCGCCTTCTTCACGCTGTTCACCAGCGCGCAGCTGGCGGTCAGACCGCACAGGCCCAGCTTGCCGCCCTCAGGCACCACCTTGGCGCAGTATTCCTCCACGGTGGGCACGCCCGGCTCACCCATCTTCATCAGCTGGATCTCGGTGCCTGCGATCTCCTTCTCAGCCTGCACAAAGTAACGGCCGTCGGCCCAGACAGCACTCTCGGTCATGGTGACCACGAAGTTGGAGTTTTCACCATGGAAGCCGGAGAAATAGGTCAGGGAGGTGTAGTGGTCGGGCAGGTACTCGCTGGAGTGGGGGTCGCCCACCGGGATCAGGTACACGTCCACACCGTTTGCCTGCATGGCGGCACGCAGGGCGGCCAGCCGTTCGGGAACTGTATTCATGCTCATAGAAAAGCCTTCTTTCTCATATTTGCCGGAAGAACGTCCGGCGGCGGTGGTTTGCTACTGCATATTGTAGCATTCCGGCGCAAAGAATGCAATGCGGGAGTGTCGGCTGTTCCGGACGCAAACACGGTTGCCGTGCTGTCAACAGCCGCCGCAGTGTCGCCTGCATCCTGCGGGGGCGGACCGCCTGCCGGTCGTTGACCGTCCGTTGCGGAGCCTGCCCCTTGCCGAATCGCTGCCCGCCGGGGCCGCCGGTTCCCCTTATTTGTCGTCCAAAACGCGAAAACGCAACCAAATTGCAAAAAATGTTACAATTTTTTCTTGAAAAAGGCCGTTTTCCCATTGACAGGCTTGCTATAATAGAGATGTAAGATTTTACGGGCCAGCGCTCTGCGGCTCTGTCTGCTAACAAAGAAAGAGGCATTCAAACTATGACCAAAATTGATATTTTTTCCGGCTTCCTGGGCGCCGGCAAGACCACTCTGATCAAAAAACTCATCAAGGAGGCCTTTGCCGGCCAGCAGGTCGTTCTGATCGAGAACGAGTTCGGTGAGATCGGCATCGACGGCGGCTTCCTGAAGGAGTCCGGCATCCAGATCAATGAGCTGAACGCCGGCTGCATCTGCTGCTCTCTGGTGGGTGATTTCCGCACCGCCCTGCAGCAGGTGGTGGAGCAGTACCACCCCGACCGCATCGTCATCGAGCCCTCCGGCGTGGGCAAGCTGAGCGACGTGACCCGCGCCGTGGAAGGCGTGGCCGAGCACCTGGATGTGCAGCTGAACAGCTTTGTCACCGTGGCCGATGTGAACAAGGTCAAGATGTATATGAAGAACTTCGGTGAGTTCTACGACGACCAGATCAGCCATGCAAGCTGCATCCTGCTCAGCCGCACCCAGACCGCCAGCGAGGAGAAGATCGCCGCCGCCGTGGCCATGCTGCGCGAGAAGAACCCCACCGCCACCATCGTGACCACCGCATGGGATGAGCTGACCGGTGAGCAGATCCTGAAAGCCATGTCCACCAAGGACGACTTCAAGGCAGAGCTGATCGCCATGGCCGCCAAGGCAAACGAGAAGCACGCCGAGGAGGACGAGGAAGAAGAGCACCACCATCATCACCATCACGACCACGAGAACGGCGTGTGCAGCTGCGGCCATCACCACCACGATGATGACGATGATGAGGACGAGCACGAGCATCACCATCACGACCATGACGAGGACGATGACCACGACGAGCATGAGCACCACCATGATCACGATGAGGATCATGACCACGAGGAGCATTGCTGCTGCGGCCACCACCATCACGATGACGACGATGATGAGGACGAGCACGAGCATCATCATGAGCACGGCGACCACTGCTGCTGCGGCCATCACCACCATCATCATGACCACGACGCCGATGAGGTGTTCACCAGCTGGGGCGTCGAGACGGCCCGCAAGTTTACCAAGGCCGAAGTGGAGCACGCCCTCACCGAGCTGGACACCGGCAATTACGGCATGATCCTGCGCAGCAAGGGCATCGTGGACGGCGGTGCCGACGGCTGGCTGGAGTTCGACTATGTGCCCGGCGAGTGGGAAGTGCGTGCCCGCGGCGCCGACGTGGGCGGCAAACTGGTGGTCATCGGCTCCAAGCTGAACGAGAAGGCCATTGCAGAGCTGTTCGGCTGCTGAGATGTAAAAGAAGGAGAAACCATCCATTATGGCAAAAGAAATTCCGGTCTACCTGTTTGTGGGCTTTCTGGAAAGCGGCAAGACCAAATTCATTCAGGAGACCTTTGAGGACCCCAACTTCGACTCCGGCGACAAGACCCTGCTGCTGATCTGCGAAGAGGGCGAAGAAGAATACAATCCCAAGAAGTTCGCTTTCCCCGGCGTGACCGTAAAAGTCATCGAGGACAAGGCTGAGCTGAACCCGCAGAATCTGGCAAAGCTGGAAAAGGAAGCCGACGCAGGCCGCGTGGTCATCGAGTACAACGGCATGTGGCTGCTGCAGGATCTGGCCGAGGCCCTGCCCGAAAGCTGGATCGTGTACCAGTGCATCGCCACCGCCGACGGCACCACTGCCCTGACCTACGCCCGCGACAACTCCATGCGCAGCCTGCTGCTGGACAAGATCGCCCGCAGTGAGCTGATCGTGTTCAACCGCGCCGAGGCCGTGAATAACGATGACGCCCGTCAGGAGCTGCACAAGCTGGTGCGTCAGGCTTCCCGCAAGTGCGACATTGCCTACGAGTTCGCCGACGGCAGCGTTGCCTACGACGATATCCCCGACCCGCTGCCCTTTGATCTGGACAAGCCCGTTGTGGAGATCGGCGACGACGATTTCGGCATCTGGTACATGGACTGCCAGGACGAGCCCCAGAAGTACA
>ERZ834382.2520-NODE-2520-length-12680-cov-3.350653_pt1 | contig 12680 bp, 18 predicted proteins | sample MGYA00519692_ERZ834382 | MGnify/ENA primary metagenome ERZ834382 (study PRJEB31850, sample SAMEA3708751) | human gut metagenome | biome: human gut; feature: human-associated habitat; material: faeces | place: China | collected 2014 ...
TTCCAAGAGCTTCTGCTGCTTCTTTTACAGTAGCACTAGTTGTTGGTACAGTTATTATTCTATTATCCATATTATATTTTTTTAAATATTCTTTTACTTTAGCTGCAGACATATTATTACTTCCTTTCTATGTAATTATTATAACATAGTTTTAGTTATTCGTTTAATTATTTTTATTTTGTTAATATTAATAATGGTGATTTTATGAAGGTTAGACTTGGATATGCATGTATTACTAATTGTATTAATGATAGTAGTTCTAGCCCTTATACTTATAGTGAATATTTAAAAGATGGAGATATTGATAAGTTGGATAGAGTTATTATTTCTAACTTAAAATCTTTAAATAATATAATTGATTATAATATTAAGAATAACATTCATTTTTATAGAATTTCTTCAAAAATTATTCCTCTTGCTACTAAAGATGATGTTAAATTTGACTATACTAATAAATACAAAAGTTATTATGATACTATTGGTAAGAAAATTAGTGATAGCAAAATGAGAGTTGATTTTCATCCTGATCAGTTTTGTGTGCTTAATAGTGTGAAGAGTGATGTTGTTTCTAATTCTGTTAAGATACTTGAATATCATTATAATCTTTTGAATATGCTAAATGTAAATGATAAAATATTAATACTTCATGTTGGTAGTAGTACTTTTGGTAAGGAAAATTCTATTAGCAGGTTTATTAATAATTTTAATAAATTACCTATATATTTAAGAAAATGTATTGCTATTGAAAATGATGATAAAGTTTTTAATGTTAATGATGTTTTAAAAATATCCAAAGTCACTAGTATACCTGTTGTTTTAGATTATCATCATCATTTATGTAATAAAAGTGATTTTTCTTTTGTAGATATTTTTAATAGTTGGGGTAATAGGAGAGTTAAGATGCATTTTTCTTCTCCTAAAAATAAGAGAGATTATAGGAGTCATAATGAATATATTAATGGTGATGATTTTATTAATTTTATAGAAATACTTAAGAAATATGATAGAGATATTGATATTATGTTAGAGGCTAAAGGAAAAGACGATAGTTTATTTAGATTGGTTAGATATATTAAATATAAGACGGATTATGAGTTTATTGATGATACTACATTTTTAGTTTAATTTAAAAAAGTAACAATTTAATGTTACTTTATTAGACTTATTAATTCTATTATTATTCCCGATAGGACTCCTAATGCATAGAGTAATAGAATAATTGATAGATTTTCTTTTTTGTTTTTATTATTTTTAATTAATACTAATAGGGAAGAGCCACTACTTGTTAGGAGACCTCCAATTAAGGCTCCTAATGATATGGTGCTATTTAAATATAATTCTGTTAATATTACACTAGCAGCACAATTTGGTATTAATCCTATTAGACTAGTTATGAATGGAGATAATATACTGTTATTTAATAATATTTTTGATAGATAATTGTCTCCTAGTAGGGTGAATATAGTATTTATTATTAGTGTTATGATAAATATAAATAGTGTTATATGCAAGGTGTGTTTTATTGCTGATAATAATATACTATGATTGCAATCACAATGTTCTTCATCACATAATTCATAATTTGTTTCTTTATCTTTTTTATTTTTGTTTATTATTTTATCTATTATTAAACCATATATTATACCGAAGAATATTTTTATTAATAATATTTTTAGTATTAATGATATTTCTACTTTTTCAGATATCATTATTATTAACATTTCATCACTAGTAGATAAATATATTGATATTAATGTACCTAGTGTTATTATTCTTGTTATATATAGATTAGTAGCCATTACAGAGAAACCACATTGTGGTATTACTCCTAGTAGAGAACCAATTATTGGTCCTACTTTTTTTGATTTGGTTATAATGTGTTTTGTTTTATTATTTAATTTATGCTCTAATAATTCTATTATTAGAAAGGCCACTAATAAGAATGGTATTAATTTTAATGAATCTATAATTGTATCTAAAATTACTTCTTTCATATGTTATCACTCCGTTTTTAATTATAACATTAATATTATTTTAGTACAATTATATTTTATACATTTTTCTTTTACTAGATGGAGTTTTTGGTAATGTTATAATTTTATCTTGTTCTTGATATAGATATTCGCTTAGATAATTTAGTACTATATTTCTTATAATTATTTTTTCTGCTATTTCTAGATTATTTTCTTTTAATGATTCTTGTATTAATTTTATTTCTTTTTCTTTTGAAATTGTTGCTATTTTTAGAGCTTCATTGGCATAGTATATTATTGTTTCAAAAAATTCATCATAGTTAGAAAATGATTGTACTTTAATATCTTTAGTTAATTCTTTGAATATTGACTCTACATAGTTATATATTTCATTGTAATTTATACTTCTATTTGATATTAATTTTGGAGTACTTAAATCTTTTTTCATATCTATATATGGTAGTGGATAAAGCTCATGAAAATTAACATTAATTTTTGTTGATTGATATTCTTTTATACAGTTTAAATTAAATAAAAGTAGGGTGTCAATACTCCAAGAATCAAATACTTCAGATTTTATTTCTCGATATATATTTTCATAGTTTATGTATATTCCATCATATGCTTTTGATAGCACTTCATAATCAAAAATTGTATTTCTTTCGGTTATTTCATAAATATAGTTTAATGATTGATAATATGATGGATATTTTTTTGATAGTTCAAGTATTTGATTAGAAGTATTTATTGTTAAAATATTAGCATTTTCTTTTAGGGTGAAAATAGTAGCTTTTGTTAAATCTCTATATTCTGATATTGATCTTGCTATTCCTCTAGCATCTAGTAGGTAATCAAACCACGGACATATTTTTCCATATGGTAAATTGAATTTTGATGCCCAAAGACCTCCGGTTGGTTTAAGACTAAAATTATCTAATGGTCTTAGTATATTACGAAATATATCATTTGATATTGTTGGAGTCCCTATAGTTATATACTTTGTTTCTTTCATATGTAAAGTCACTTCCTTTTTAAGTGATTATTATGATACTTTATTTTTTTATATTTGTCAATTATATTGCTTTTTATTTTGAAAAGTGATATTATTTTGGTGGTGGTTTTATGGATAAAAAGAAGAATATTATTATTTTGGTTGTTACTTCTATTATTTTTATTTTGTTATTAATTTTGTTTATTGTTAGTATTAATAAAGGAAAAGAAACTATTAATGAACTTAAGCCTAATAATGATGCTAATATTAAATCTGCTAGTAAAGCTACTGTCAATAATGAAGTAAGTAATAAGTCTAATGATAAAGATGAAGATGAGAATATAACTAGACAAGATAATAATGATAGTAGTGTGGATATAAAAAATGAAAATGATGTTATTCAGTATTTTGAGAATAATTATAGTGATATTAATAGTAATAAGGTTAGTATTAAAGATAAAGCTAAAGAATATTTTATTGATATTGTTGATTTTATTTTTTATGATAAAGAAATAAAGGGATATACTTTTAGTGAACTTAGTGATAATACTAAAATAAAAGTTATTGCTTTGGCTCTTAAGATAGATAGTAAAATAGAAGAATATATTCCTGGATATAAGAAGAGTATATCTAGTAACGGAAATAAAATATATACTGATGTTAAAGATAGATTAGTTAGTAGTTATTTGGATTTATCTGTTAAGATTTGTTCTAATAATGAAGAAGGCTGTAATAAAGCAAAAGATATATTTAGTGATATAAAAGATAATTGTAAGATTGGTTGGGGTTTTATAAAGAAATTGGCTAGTGATGGTAGTGATAAATTAAAAGATTGGTATGAAATTTATAGTGGAAAGAGATAAAATTATAAATTAGGTCATAATATTATGTAAATAGTTAAGTTTTTGTAAAAAGTTCTTTACTTATTAAGATAAAATTGTTATAATACTTGTGAGCGAAAGCTCCTTGCCTAGTAATAGGCCGTTAGTCCAAAAGGAGGTGTAATAATGAAAAATTATGAAATTATGTTTATTGTAAGACCAGATGTTGATGAAGCTACTGTTAAAGGTACTGTTAAATCATTAGAAAAGATTTTAACTGATCACAAAGCTAAGATTACTTTATCTAAAGAATTAGGTCAAAAAGAATTTGCTTATGAAATTAAGAAATTTAAATCAGGTTATTACTTTTTATACAACATAGAAACATCTGATGATGCTGCTGTTAAAGAATTTGATAGAGTAGCTAGAATTGATGAAAATGTTGTTAGACATCTTGTTATTAACCTAGATAAATAAGGAGAATAAGTATGAATAAAGCATTATTGATAGGAAGATTAACTAAAGATCCTGAACTTAGAGCTACATCTACTGGTAGAAATGTTTGTCAGTTTTCAATTGCAGTAAATAGAAATTTTACTAATGCAAATGGTGAAAGAGAAGCTGATTTTATTAATTGTGTAGTTTGGGATAAGCAAGCTGAAAATCTTGTTAAATATCAAAAAAAGGTAATCAAATAGCAGTAGACGGAAGAATTCAAACAAGAAATTATGAAGATAAAGATGGTAAGAGAGTTTATGTTACTGAGATTCTTGCTAATAATATTAGTTTTTTAGATTCTAAAGGTACTAATACTAGTAGTAATGATTTTAATAGTTTACCTGAACCTCCTAGAGAAGATAGTGTAAGCTCTTCTAATATGAATAATATGGAAACTGTATCTGTTGATAAAGATCCATTTGAAGCATTTGGAGATTCAATTGAAATTAGTGACAATGATTTACCATTCTAAAAAAGGAGGATAAACATGGCTGAATTTCGTAAAAAAAGAAAAAAAATATGTCATATGTGTGCAGGAAAACCTGTTAATTATAAAGATGTAGCAATTATATCTAAATATATTAATGATAATGGTAAAATTTTACCTAGAAGATTTACAGGTACTTGTGCTAAACATCAAAGACATGTTGCTCAAGAAGTTAAAAGAGCAAGATTCATGGGATTTGTTCCATTTTGTAAATAATAATATAGTCAGTAATGGCTATATTTTTTCTTTTTTTAATGACATTGTTATAAAAATATTGTATAATAGATAAGTAAGAGGTGGGATACATTATGAAGGTTATTTTTATTAAAGATTTAAAAAAACAAGGTAAAAAGAATGAAATTAAAGAAGTTAGTGATGGATATGCTACTAATTATTTAATTAAGAATGGATATGCTGTTAAATATACTAAATCTAGTGGTGATAGATTAGAAGTGGAAATAGAGAATAATAAGAAGAATGAAGAGAAAAATATAAAAGAAGCAAATAAAATTAAAAAGAAAATTGAATCCGAAAAACTTTCTTTTGCTGTTAAAGCAGGAAATGATGGGAAAGTGTTTGGCTCTATATCTAGTAAACAAATTTGTGAAAAACTAAGTATACTTGGTTATGACGTTAATAAAAAGATGATTATGATGAATGAGAGTTTATCTTCGCTTGGAGCGTTTTATGTAGATGTTCAATTATATAAAGGGGTTATTGCTAAGGTTAGGGTTGAACTTATAAAGAAGTAGGTGAGTTATGAATAAAGAATTACCTAAAAATATTGAAGCTGAGAAGTGTTTACTTGGCTCAATGTTTTGGTCTAGAGAATCTCTTCAAAGAGGATGTGAAGAGGCTGATAAAGATATATTTTATTTAGATAGTCATGGTAAGATATTTGACGCTATTAAATCATTGTATTTGAATGATACTCCGGTAGATATTACTTCAGTTACAACATATTTAATTAATATAAACAAAATTGGTGAAGTAGGTGGAGTTGAATATCTGAATGAAGTAGTTAATTCTGTTGCTACTGGAGCTAATATTGAATATTATATTAATTTAGTTAGTGAAAAGTATACTTTAAGAAAAATGATTGAAGTAGCTACGGATATTGTTAATAAGGCCACTAATGCAGAAGTTAATGCTGCTGATACTATTGATGAAGCAGAGAAAGATATTCTTAATATTTCTAAATTTAGAAAGACAAGTGAATTTAGAAAAGTACAGGATGTACTTAGTAAAGCTCAAAGTGATTTAGAGTTTTTATCTAAAAATGGTGGTAAGATTAATGGTTTGACTACTGGTTTTGGTGAACTTGATTCTTTGACTGAAGGATTACATCCAACACAGTTAATTATTATTGCTGCTAGACCTGCTGTTGGTAAAACGGCTTTTGCTCTTAATTTGGCTTTAGCTGCTGCTAAGAGTACTAAAAAAAATATTGCAATATTTTCATTAGAGATGCCTGCTGAACAACTTATTATGAGAATGATTAGTTCTCTTGGACAAATTGATAATAAGAAACTTAGTACTGGTAAGTTGGAAAATGAGGATTGGAAGAGATTTAATGAAGCAATTAGTATACTTGCTGATACTAATATTTATTTTCATGATGCTGGAGGGGTTACTCCTGCTGAAATTAAGGCTAAATGTAGAAGACTCGCTACGCAAGGTGATGGTTTAGGTCTTGTTATAATTGACTATTTACAGCTTATTGATTCTTCTTCTAGATATTCTGGTTCTAGACAGCAAGAAGTTTCTGAAATATCTAGGGCACTTAAAACTATGGCACTTGAACTTGAAGTTCCTGTAATTGCTTTATCACAGTTATCAAGAAGTGTTGAAAAAAGAGAAGACAAAAAACCAGTTCTTAGTGATTTGAGAGAATCTGGTTCTATTGAGCAAGATGCTGATATTGTTGCGGCACTTCATGCCCCTGATGTTGAAGTTCCTGTTGGTGACGAGGTTCCTAATCCTATTCAACTTATTATTCTTAAACACAGAAATGGTCCTACTAAAACTATTGATTTGTTATTTAAGAAGAAGACATCAACATTTTTATCTATAAAGAGGGAGAGTGATAGTAGTGGTAAATAATAATAAATGGGGATTTGGTGTTATTGTTTCTCTGATTGTTATTTCTTTAGGGATATTTTTATTGGTATTTTTTAAAAATGTTACTATTGAACCACAAACTGTTTATACTGTTTACTTAGATGGTAGAAGTATTGGTAATATTGTTTCTAAGAAAAGTTTTGAGGATTATATAAATGTTAAAGAAGAAGAATTAAAAAATAAGTACAATGTTGATACTATATATACTCCTAAAGGAGTTGAAATAAAAAAGAATTTTACTTATGATACTTCTGTTAATAGTGATGAACAGATATATAATAAAATTATTGATAATAAGAAATTTACTGTTAAGGGTTATGAAATTAAAATTGTTAGTAAAGTAAAGAGTGAAGATTCAGAAGAAAACGAAACTAAGACAACTAATATTTATGTATTATCTAAGGAAGTTTTTGATGATGCTTTGGAAAATACTATTAAAGCTTTTGTTGATAAAGATCAATATGAGAAGTTTTTAGCTGGTACACAAGAAGAGGTTAAAGATTCAGGTAGTATGATAGAAAATATCGATGTTGATGATGAAATTACTTATAAAGAAGCTTTAATTCCTACTGATCAAAAAATATATGTTGATAGTGATGAACTTAGTAAGTACTTATTATATGGAACACTTGATGAACAGGAAACTTATACTGTTAAAGCAGAGGATAGTATTGAATCAATTGCTAGTAGTCATAAGCTTAATGTTCAGGAATTTTTGATTGCTAATCCAAGTTTTACAAGTGCTAATAATTTACTTTATGAAAATCAAAAAGTAAATGTTGGACTAATTGATCCTATAGTATCTGTTGTTGTAGATGTACATAGTGTTGGAGAAGAAGAACGTGATTATGATACGGAAATTCAATATGATTCTAGTCAATATGTTGGTTATCAAGAAGTTATTAGAGATGGTGAAAATGGCTTATATAAAGTTACAAGAAAGAGTCAGTATATTAATGGTCAATTGGTTTCTGGTACAGTTGCTAGCTCTACAGAAATTAAACCTGCTATTAATAGGATTATTGTTAAGGGTCAAAAATATGCTCCTAATGTTGCTGATTTAAGTTATTGGGCATGGCCAACTGACAAACCTTATACTATTACTACTTATTTTGAATATCGTTGGGGTTCTTTCCATGATGCCTTAGATATATATGTTGGTTATGGTTCTTCAATATATGCTGCTAATAATGGTGTGGTTGTTAAAGCTGTTGGTGGTTGTTCACCAGGTTATACTAGATGTAATGGTGGAAGAGGTAATTATATTATAGTTAATCATAATGCAGGAGGTTATTATACTATTTATATGCATTTAAGGGAGATTAATGTTAGTGTTGGTCAAACGGTTGCTAGAGGACAAAAAATTGCAACTATGGGAAATACAGGATATGTTGTACCTACACCTAGTTCTTATAATCCTTATGGCGGTACACATTTACATTTTGGAGTTATGGTTGGTAGCTCTAATGGAACTCCTATTAATCCTCTAAATTTATATTGATGAAAATTTGTGTTTTGTCTTCTGGTAGTAAAGGAAATACTACTTATATAGAATCTGAAAGGGTAAAAATACTTATTGATATTGGTAATAGTGCTAAATATGTAAAGGAAAAATTAGAGGATATTGGCGTTGAGCCTGAAGAAATAAATGCAGTACTAATTACTCATACTCATGTTGACCATGTTAAGGGTCTTAAGGTGTTTGAAAATAAATATAATATTCCTGTTTATATTACAGATGTTATGTTAAAGAGTTTAGATTATTTAAATAATTATGTATTTTTAGAAAATGAATTTGATATTGGAGATATGCATATTATTGCTATTAAGACTTCTCATGATGCTCCTGATTCTAGAGGTTATATAATCATAAGTGGTGATGACTCTATTGTTTATATTACTGATACTGGATATATTAATAAGAAGTATTTTGATATTTTAAGTAATAGAAATGTTTATGTTATGGAGTCTAATCATGATATTGAAATGCTTAATAATGGTAGTTATCCGTTTAACTTAAGACAAAGAATATTATCTGATAAAGGTCATTTATCTAATTATGATTCGGCTAAATATTTGTCTTCTTTTATAGGGAATAATACTAAATGTATTATTCTTGCTCACTTATCTGAAGATAATAATACTGAGGAGCTTGCTTATAATACACTTATTGAAAGACTTAATGATAGTGACACTCATGTTGATAATATTATTATTGCTAAACAAAATAAAGAGACGGAGCTTGTTAAGTTATGATTAAGATTATTTGTGTTGGAAAAGTTAAAGAAAAGTATTTAAGAGATGCTATTTCTGATTATGAAAAGAGGATTTCTAAGTATTATAAAATAGATATTATTGAAGTGAATGACTCTAATATGAAAGAAGAAGCTATTAAAATTAAGCAACATATTAAGAGTAATGATTATGTTATTACTTTAGAGATTGAAGGTAATATGCTTACTTCTATAGAACTTGCTAATAAAATAGATAAAATATTTATTACTAATCCTAATATTATATTTATTGTTGGAGGTTCTGATGGTTTAGATAAAAGTATAAAAGAAATAAGTAATTATAAATTATCATTTTCTAAATTTACTTTTCCACATCAGTTATTTAGGGTTGTATTGTTAGAACAGATTTATAGATCATGTAAAATATTAAATAATGAAACTTATCATAAATAGAATCATAGTTATTGATTCTATTTTTTTTATGTGGTAAAATTATCTAGTAGGAGGAATTTTTATGTATTGTTCAAATTGTGGTAATAAGGTTGATGAAGATGCTTATGTTTGTTTAAATTGTGGAGTTATATTAAAAAAACGTGAAAATAAAGTAAAAAGTAAAAAAAATAATATAAAACTTTTTAATGTTGTTACTTTGGTTTTTAGTATTATATCTTTTATTTTGTCTTTTTCATTGTTTTTTTATGATATAAGTGAGGTTGGTATGTATACTAAAGCTTATGAAAGAATTATATATGGATTAGGTTTTGTTAGTACTACGATGTTCTTTACGATTATTTCTTTAATTTTTGCTCTAGTTAATAAAAAAAGTAATATTGGTAAAATTGGATTAGGATTAACATTAATTTCGGTATTTTTAATACTAACTGAAATTTTTGTTATTGTTATATATTAATGATTTATAATTTTGATTTTAGAAAAAGTTTAGGGCAAAATTTTTTAATAGATGATAATATAGTTGATAATATTGCTAATGCTATTGATTATAAAGAAAATAATATGGTTATTGAGATTGGACCTGGTAGTGGTAATTTAACTAAAAAATTACTTAAGAAGGCTGATTTTGTACTTTTATATGAAATTGATACTAGGTTAAAAAAAATTCTTAGTAGAGAATTGTTGGAATTTAATAACTATGATATTATATGGGATGATTTTTTATATCGTGATGTTAAAGAAGATTTAAAGAAATATAATTATAAAAATATTTATATAGTAGCTAATTTACCATATTATATTACCACACCAATTGTTAGCAAATTTGTTATGGAAACGATACCCGCTAATGAGATTGTTATTATGATACAAAAAGAGGTGGCGGAAAGATTATCTGCCCCTGTTGGTACAAAAGAATATGGTCAGATAACTGTTCTTCTTAATTATCATTTTAATATAGAGAAAATTATTGATGTTGATAGGAAGGCTTTTTATCCGACTCCTAATGTTGATTCTGCTGTTATTAAGATGATAAGAAAAGATAATCTTGAAGATCTTACTTCTTTTGAACATTTTGATAAATTAGTTAAAGATTCTTTTCAATTTAAGAGAAAGACAATTAAAAATAATTTAATAAATAAATATAATTTAGATATTGTTTCTAAAGTGCTAGAAAAATATGGTTATGATCTTAGCATGAGAAGTGAAAAGATTCCATATTATGTTTTTGTTGAAATTTCAAATGAGTTACTAAAGTAGCTCTTTTTTGTTATATATTTTTTTTTATATCATATTATTTTATGGGTGATAGTATGTTTAATATTGGTGATTTAGTTACTAGGAAATCTTATGATAATGATATTGTATTTAAAATTATTGATATTAAGGAAGACATTTATGTTTTAAAAGGGGTAGTAGTTAGATTATTTGCAGATAGTCCTAGCGATGATTTGAAAATATATAATTCTAATGCTATTGATGATTTTTCTCCAGAAATTGACGGGTATAGGTCATTAGAAAGAGATGAGTATTTTTATTTGCCTGGTAGAATTCTTCATATTGATGGTGATAATGAATATTTAGAAAAGTGTATGAATTTTTATAAAAAAAATAGATTAAAGGCTTATGGAGTTTATGCTGATGAAAATAATCTTATTGAGGTTGTAAATGATAATTTAAAAAAATATAATCCTGATATTTTAGTTATTACTGGTCATGATGCTTATTATAGAAAGAAAAGAAGTGGTAATAATTATAAAAATACTAGTAATTTTGTTTTGGCTGTGAAAGAAGCTAGAAAATATGAGAGCTCACATGAAAAGTTATTTATAATAGCAGGTGCTTGTCAGTCTAATTATGAAGAGCTAATTAAGGCAGGTGCTAATTTTGCTTCAAGTCCTAAAAGAATTAATATTCATGCACTTGATCCTGCTATTATAGCGGCTTGTCTTGCTTTTTCAGATAAAAATAATAATATTGATTTGATTAAAATACTTGCTAAAACTAAATATGGTGCAGATGGAATAGGGGGGATTATTACTAAGGGTACTATGTATATTGGGTATCCTAGATAATTATGACTATTGAAAAAATTAAGAATAATATAGATAGTAAACTAGGTGATAATGTTAAGATTATATATAATGGTAGTAGAAATAAAAAAGAAGAATATTCAGGGATAATATCAGAGACTTATAATTATATTTTTATTATTAAAACTGATAGCGATGAGGTTAAAAGTTTTAGTTATAGAGATGTTCTTACTAATACTATAGAACTTTTTTTTGATAAATTGTAAAATTTATGCAAAAAAACTTGCTTTTCTTTATTAAATAATATACAATGTAATTAGAAAGTATTATTTCTAGAAGGAGTTGATTACATGGAGTTAAAACTTGACAAGTTAGTCAAAATTGAAAAAAAAGAAAATTCAAAGATGAGAGGAATTGCTAAAGTTCTAATTGATGATATTAGAATTTTAGAGGGTGATGATGGATTATTTATTGCAATGCCTAGTAAGACTCTTCCAGATGGAAGTCATAGAGACACAGCACATCCTATTAATAAGGAAACTAGAAAGTTATTTGAAGATTTAATCCTTGATGCATATAATAATATGGAAGAATAAACTACTTTAATAGTAGTTTTTTTCATATATTTAATTTATTTAGCATATTATTTTATGGGTGATGATATGGATAAAGTTAAAGAAGTAGATAATGGTTTTAATCATGGTATTACTTTAGTAGAAAGAAAGAATATTGTTATTAGTGGTGTTAAAAAGATTGAAAGTTTTGATAGTGAAGAGTTTTTGATGGAAACAACACTTGGTTATCTTGTTATTAAAGGAAATGAACTTGAGATTATTAAGCTTGATACATATCAGGGAAATGTTTCTATCAAAGGAAAAATTGATAGTATGGTTTATTTAGATAGTAATAATAAAAAAGATAATGATAATTCTTTATTAAATAAATTATTTAAATGATTTTAAAGATTCAGATTTTTTCTCTATTATATTCTTTTATATATGGAATAATATTTTATATATTATTAGAAGTTAATCAAAAGATTTTATATGAAGGAAAAATTGTATATCGAATT
>ERZ834382.2521-NODE-2521-length-12677-cov-4.202583_pt1 | contig 12677 bp, 8 predicted proteins | sample MGYA00519692_ERZ834382 | MGnify/ENA primary metagenome ERZ834382 (study PRJEB31850, sample SAMEA3708751) | human gut metagenome | biome: human gut; feature: human-associated habitat; material: faeces | place: China | collected 2014 ...
TCGTCATCGTCGTAGTAGGAATCGTCGTCATCCTCATCGTAGGAATCGCGGTCATCCTCTTCTTCGTCCTCATCCTCGTCTTCTTCGTCCTCGTAGCTGTAATCTTCGTCCTCTTCCTCATCCTCGATCTTGCTGTAGCGCTTGCGGGCCGGCTCCTCTGCCGTCTGCGCATTTGCCTTTGCTGCTGCGCCGGAACGGATCTGGCTTAACTCCTCTGCGGATACCATAACAGTCTCGGCGTGAGAACTTAACGGAGTTACTTTTACGAAATTGCCCTGCGGCTCCATCAGCGAATGCTTCAAGTCGTCGATCAGCTCCGCCATGTTATTGTAACGGCGGTCCGGGCTCTTCTGGGTACATTTTAAGATAATCTGCTCCAGTGCGAACGGAAGGTTCGGGGTATATTTGGATGGAGATTCAATCTCCTCCTGCAGATGCTTGATTGCGATGGCAACGGTGGTGTCGCCGTCAAACGGCACTCTTCCGGTTACCATCTCGTACATGGTGATACCAAGGGAATAGATATCACTCTTATAGTCCGAATATCCGCCGCGCACCTGCTCCGGAGAGCTGTAATGTACGCTTCCCATAACGTTCGAACTGATCGTATTGGAAGAAGTTGCCTTTGCAATACCAAAGTCGGAAAGTTTTACTTTTCCGTCTGTGGAAATGATGATATTCTGCGGTTTGACATCGCGGTGTACAATATTGCGGTTGTGTGCTGCTTCAAGACCAAGGGAAACCTGAATGGCGATGCTGGTTGCCTCTTTTACGCTCAGTTTTCCTTTGCGGTCAATGTAATCCTTCAGAGTAATTCCCTCGACAAGCTCCATGACGATATAGTAAACGCCGCGGTCCTCCCCGACATCGTACACGTTTACAATATTCGGATGGGACAGTCCTGCTGCGGCCTGTGCCTCCGTGCGGAACTTGCGGATAAAGGTTTTATCCTCCCGGAATTCCGGTTTTAAAACCTTGACGGCCACCATGCGGTTCAGCTTGTGGTCTTTTGCTTTGTAGACATCAGCCATACCGCCGGAACCGATCCGGCTTATGATCTCATATCGTTCTCCTAAAATAACGCCCTCTTTTAACATTCTTTCACCTCGTTTGTAAATGGTTCAACGACAATGACTGCGATATTGTCTCTGCCGCCATTTGCATTTGCTTTATCAATTAAACGTTTCGCCTTGTCCTCACCGTCTTCTCGGCAGATGAGTTCGAAAATCTCCTCATCCGTTACCATGTTGGAAAGGCCGTCCGAGCACATCACCAATTGATTGCCCTCTTCAAGCTGAATGTCAAAGAAATCAATCTTTACGGTATCCTGTGTGCCTACTGCTCTGGTAATAATGTTTTTGTCCGGGTGATTCCGCGCCTGCTCGGGAGTGAGTTCTCCAAGGCGCACCATCTCTGCGATCAGGGAATGGTCCTGCGTCACCTGGTCAAACGTGCCATCTGCTGCCAGATACAGCCTGCTGTCTCCTACGTTTGCAACGTAGGCATAGTTGCCGACAACCGTAGCTACTACCATCGTCGTACCCATGCCTTCCATGGATATATCTCGTTTTGCCTGCTCAAAAATCTGGCTGTTTGCTGCTTCAATTCCATGCCGAATGATCCGCACCGGGTTGAAATTCGTATCTCTTTTTACAGATTCCACCAGTACAGAAACACCGTAACGCGAAGCAAAATCGCCCGCGTTATGGCCTCCCATGCCGTCTGCAACGACAAAGAGGTTCGGAAGGTTTCCGACCGGAGAGGCGGAGGCAAACACAAAATCCTGGTTCATCGTCCGTTTCTGTCCGATATCGGTTGCAGAAAATACCTTCATGCTTTTTTCTCCTGTATTGACAGCCGCTTTTTACGGCTGTTCGTTTGATTTATCGATAAAACTTTTTCTTAACTGTCCACAGGCTCCGTCAATATCGGCGCCCATTTCCCTTCTAATAGTAACATTAATTCCGTATTTTTCAAGTTTATTTTTGAAATTCTCTACGACTTTTTTCGTTGATTTCACGTAATCGCGCTCTTTGATCGGGTTGACCGGGATCAGATTTACATGACAGTTGATATCCGAAATCCGCGCGGAAAGCTCTTTTGCATCGGCTTCGCTGTCATTTTTCCCGCCAACGAGAGAGTACTCAAATGTAATCCGACGGCCTGTTTTTGCAAAGTAATTGCGGCATGCATCGAGAATTTCATCAATGGAATATTTATTGGCAATCGGCATCAGCTCGCGGCGCTTTTCATCGTTCGGCGCATGAAGGGAAAGTGCCAGGGTGATCTGGAGTCCCTCATCTGCCAATTTGTACATATTCGGCACGATTCCGCAGGTGGAAACGGTGATGTTTCTCTGGCTGATGTTGAGTCCTTCCTGGCTCGAAAGCAGCCGCACGAAGCGCACCAGATTGTCGTAGTTGTCCATCGGCTCACCCGTTCCCATGACAACCAGATTGGAGACCCGCTCCCCGGTGTCCTCCCAAATCCGGTAAATCTGGTCGAGCATCTCCGACGGAGTCAGGCACCGCACGAGTCCGCCGATTGTGGACGCGCAGAAGCGGCAGCCCATCCGGCAGCCGACCTGGGATGAGATGCAGACGGAATTTCCGTGGTGGTACTTCATCCAGACACTCTCGATCACGTTGCCGTCGCTAAGGCGGAACAGGTATTTTCTCGTTCCGTCGATTTTGGACTCCTGCACCTGCACTTTTTCGAGACAGGTAAGCGGATACTGTTCCTTTAATTTTTCCCGGAAGGCAAGCGAGAGATTCGTCATCTCATCGTAGCTGCCCGCCAGACGATGATGCATCCAGTCGTATAACTGTTTGGCACGGAACGGCTTTTCTCCCATCTGCTGGCAGGCGTCCTTTAATTCGTCTAAGGTCATTGATTTAATATCCATCTGTTACGCCCGTCCTTCCTCTGTTTTCCGGAATTTTGCAAGGAAAAATCCGTCTGTCTTGTGTACCCCCGGGATCAGCTGCAGCTGTCCTTTGGCCGTTTCTCCGCTTTTCAGCTCATCCGGCAGCAGTTCATCCAGACTGACTGCTTCAAACGGGAACTGTTCCAGAAACCATGCGGCATTCTCGCTGTTTTCTTTTCTGTTGACGGTACATGTGCTGTACAGCAGTGTGCCGCCCGGCTTTACGTACGATGCGGCATTTGCAAGGATTGCCCGCTGAATCCGTACCAGCTCCTCTTCTTTTTCTTTTGAAGCGTAATATTTGATATCCGGCTTTCTGCCGATGACGCCGTATCCGGTGCACGGCAGGTCTGCAATCACAACGTCCGCTTTTCCGATCCATTCCGCATCGAGCTGTTCCGCATCTTTTACCTTCGGCACGACGCAGGAAACACCTGCTCTCTGCACATTTTCCCGGATCAGATCGACCTTGTATTCGGTGAGATCACGCGCTTCCACGCATCCCTGATTTCTCATTTTATCTGCTGCATGGAGGCTCTTTCCGCCCGGTGCCGCGCAGAGATCCAGCACCTGGTCACCCGGCTTTGGATCCGCCAGATGCGCCGCCATCATGGAGCTCACATCCTGAATCTGGAACCGGCCTTCCTGGAAGGCATTCAGTGATGCGATCGTCTCAAAGTTTTTCAAATAGAACGCCTCGCCAAGATACGGCGCTTTTTCCAGCTCTGCCCCCTGGCTTTCCAGGCTTTTCTTCGTCTCCTCGATCGTATTGTTCCAGCGGTTGATACGGATCGTCACCTGTTTTTCTTTCAGGAAATCCGCCATCATCGTTTCTGCCGTTTCTTTTCCGTACTGGGATACGAACTCCTCAACCAGAAATTCCGGCATGGAGTATTTCACGGAAAGATACTGCGTAGTATTGTTCTCCTTCGGTATCGGCAGATGATCCTTCTCCCGCACAATCGTGCGCAGAACACCGTTGACAAAGCCCTTTAAGTTGTAAAAATGCTTCTTTTCCGCCAGTTTCACCGCCTCATTGACGACTGCCGAATCCGGTACTGCGTCAAGAAAACGGATCTGGTACACCGACATCCGTAAGATCGCACGAATCACCGGCTTGCATTTGTTGATCTTGATTTTGGAATACTGATTGATGATGTAGTCATTCTGGATGCCGTATTCCACGGTTCCCTCGCAGACCCGCTTGATAAACGCACGGTCCTGCCGCGGCAGGAACTGGTATTTATCGAGGGCGTCCCTTACAGCAAGATGGCAGGGCGTTTTCTCCCTGTCCATCTCAAGCAGAATGTTCATAATCAGCTCTCTTGTATTGATTGTATCAGTCATCATTTCTCCTAAATGCTCCGGATAAAATCAGCAGCCGGAGCAGCTGCAGCAGAGAACCGATCACCGCTGCCACGTATGTCATGGCTGCAGCCCAGAGTACTTTCTTGACTCCGTCGTGTTCCGTCTCTGTCACCATACCGCCCTCACTGAGCATTTTTAATGCTCTTCTCGACGCATCGAACTCGACCGGAAGTGTTACCACCTGGAATGCCAGTGCCAGCACAAACAGCCAGATCCCGGCTTTCACCAGCATCGGAAGGCTGAAAATCAGTCCGATCAGGAACAGCGGCCAGAAAAGCTGGGATCCAAGATTCGCTGCCGGAACAATGGCGCTTCTTACTTTCAGCGGCACGTAATCCGTATTGTGCTGTACGGCATGGCCGCACTCATGCGCTGCGACGCCGATCGCTGCGACTGAGGTTGAATCGTAAACCGCATCCGATAAATTCACGGTTTTTGTCCGCGGATCATAGTGATCGGTCAGTTTACCGGATACGTGGCGGACGGTCACATCGTAGATGCCGGCCTGATGCAGAATGCGCATCGCCGCCTCGCGTCCCGTCATGCCGCTGTACGAGCGGACGGTCTGATATTTGCTGAAAATCGTGTTCATGCGGGCGGATACCGCCATGGAAATCAGTGCGGCAAGAATCACCAGCAGATACGTACTGTCATAAAAAAGTCCCATATCGTTTTTCTCCTTTTTTCTCAGGCACAGCAGCCATCACACCGCTGTGCAGTTCCCCGCCTTAACTTCAGGTTGCTTTTTCTCTTTTATTCGCCAAGTCTGGTACCCGGCTCGATCGCATAGCCGCGCAGGAAATCGGCGGTTTTCATCCGTTTCTTTCCTTCGAGCTGCAGCTCCTCGATCACCAGAATGCCGTCTCCCGTCTTTACATGGAGACCTGTCTCATCTGCCACCCAGACTTTTCCGGCACTCTTCGTCGGATTCTGTCCCGGAATTTTCGAGAACAGATCGCCGCCGAACATGGCAATGACTTTGGCATCCCAGATTTTCAGGTTCTTTCCGTTTACTTTTGTAAAAGCACTCGGCCACGGGCTCATCGCACGGATCTGACGTTCGATCTCAACGGCACTCTTCGTCCAGTCGATCTTTCCGTCTTCTTTTTTGATCATCCGCGCATACTCTGTAGTGCTTATCTCCGGCTGTTTTTCCGGTGTCACTTCGCCTTTTTCAAGTTTTGGAAGTGTCTCCACCAGAAGTTTTGCTCCGGCTGCGGCGAGCTTGTCAAAGAGACTGCCGCCGGTCTCATCTGCTGCAAGCGGAACTTCCACTTTCGTCAGCATATCGCCTGTGTCGAGGCCTTCATCCATCTTCATAATGGTTACGCCGCTCACTTCATCGCCGTTCATGACAGCCCACTGGATCGGCGCTGCTCCGCGGTAAGCCGGAAGCAGGGATGCATGAACGTTGATGCATCCGTATTTCGGCATATCCAAAATCTCTTTTGGAATAATCTGGCCGAATGCAACGACAACGATCACATCCGGCTCCATTTTCCGGATCTCCTCGATCGCCTCTGCATCCCGCACGCGGCGCGGCTGATAGACCGGAAGGCCGTGTTTTTCGGCTGCCTCTTTCACCGGTGTCGGCATCATCTGTTTTCCGCGGCCCTTCGGTTTGTCCGGCTGGGTCACAACGCCTGTGATCTCATAACCGGCCTCCACGAGTGCCTCAAGTGTTCCCACGGAGAAATCCGGGGTTCCCATAAATACCACTTTCATCTGAAGTCATCTCCTTTATTTTAAGACTTACTCTTCGTCCTCGTACTCCTCATACTCATCGTACGTGTTGTCCCAAAGCTCGCCTTCTACTTTTTCTGTATACATATGTCCGTCGAGGTGATCACACTCGTGGCAGATGCAGCGGGCAAGAAGTTCTGTTCCCTCCAGTTCAAACGGCTGCATGTCGCGGTCCAGTGCTCTTACCTTTACGTAATTCGGACGGGTTACTGTACCGGATTTTCCCGGAAGGCTTAAGCATCCTTCTGCTCCTGTCTGGCTTCCAGAAGTCTCCAGGATTTCCGGATTGATCAGAAGATGTGGGGTTCCATCCACATCCATGACTACGATTCTCTTTAAGATGCCGACCTGCGGTGCGGCAAGGCCGACACCGTTTGCCTCATACATGGTGTCAAACATGTCGTCGATCAGCTCGCTGATTCTTGGTGTCATCTTCTCCACCGGTCTGCATTTTTTCGTTAATACGCGGTCGCCTACGACTCTGATTTCTCTGATTGCCATAATTCTTTTCCTTTCTTTTGCTCTTCTATTATAAATAATCTATGTGTAAATAGTATGAAAAAACTAATACTTTCTGCTGAAGTCAAACTGTAAATAAACGGTACGGAAGCCTTTGTTAATCTCGATATACCGCTCCAGTTTTTCCCGCAGCTCTGCCAGCACCTCTTCCTGCGGCGCGCGTACATACACGGCCATGCGGTACAGGTCATTGATTTTCGACACTGCCTCACTTGCCGGGCCGATGATCTGGACTTCGCGGTTTCCCCGGATGCGGATGAGATATCTGCGAATGTATTCCATCGCCTGCGTCAGATGCGCTTCATCCTCCCCGGCTCCGTGGATCGCCAGAAGCTCCGCCGCCGGGGGATATCCCATCAGACGGCGGTAGTCCATTTCTTTCTCGTAAAATGTCCTGTAATCCTGCTCTGCCGCCGTCTGAATGCTGTAATGTTCGGGATGGTACGTCTGAATGACTGCCATTCCCGGCTTTTCGCCTCTTCCGGCGCGGCCGACTGCCTGCGTCAGCAGCTGGAACGTACGCTCCCCGGCACGGTAATCGACTGCATTCAGGGAGAGATCCGCCGCCAGCGCTCCCACCAGCGTGACATTCGGGAAATCGTGGCCTTTTACGATCATCTGGGTTCCAATCAGGATATCGGCCTTCCCCGCCGCAAATGAGGACAGGATTTCTTCATAACTGTTTTTCGTTTTTGTCGTGTCGCCGTCCATCCTAAGAACGCGTGCCTTTGGAAACAGCTTTTTCACGTTCTGCTCGATCTGCTGTGTGCCGGCACGGAAGCCGCCGATGTACGGGGAACCGCACGACGGGCACGCATGTACCTGCGGTGTTTCATAACCGCAGTAATGGCAGACGAGCTTTCCGTTATTGTGTGCTGTCAGTGATACATCGCAGTGCGGGCATTTCATCACATAGCCGCATGCACGGCATGAGACGAAGCCCGCATAGCCTCTGCGGTTCAGAAACAGTACAACCTGTTCCTTTTTTTCAAGCCGTTTTTCGATCTCTTCCCGCAGTTTTCCGGACAGAATCGAACGGTTTCCCATCTGTAATTCTTCCCGCATATCCGCGATCCATACGGACGGAAGTGCTGCATTTCCGTACCGCGCATCCATCCGGAACAGCGCGTACGCTCCCGTCTCGCAGGCGTAAGAAGCATCCACCGACGGCGTTGCCGAACCCATCACCACATGGGCATGCTCCAGCCCGGCACGGCGCACGGCGGTCTCCCTTGCATGGTAGCGCGGCGTCACTTCACTTTTATAGGAGGTTTCATGCTCCTCATCGATTACGATCAGCCCCAGATCCGGAAACGGTGCAAAGAGTGCGGAACGCGGACCGATCATAATACTGACCTCCCCGCGCCGCGCGCGCTCCATCTGGTCGGCGCGCTCGGACGGTGTCATCCGCGAGTTGACCACCGTGACCCTTGTTCCAAACCGTGCGCAGAACCGCTCCACGTTCTGATACGTCAGCGCAATCTCCGGGATCAGCACGATCACCTGTTTTCCTTCCTTCAGCACTCGCTCCATCAGCTCCATATAGACGAGCGTTTTGCCGCTTCCCGTCACACCGCGGATCAGGCAGGGGCGGTTCTGCCCTTCCCATTCCTTTCGAATGCCGTCCACCACGGCCTGCTGCTGTTCGTTTGGTTTTCCCGCAGTTGTTCTTCCTGCCGCATCAGATACCGGATTTCTCCAGGTGCTCGTACGGCGGATTTCCAACACGCCCTGCTCTTCCATCACGTGCAGCGTATCTGCCGTGATTTTCAGTTCCTTGCTCACAACCGGCCCTGGAAGAACCGGCTGGGCCAGCAGCGCGTTTAAGAGACGGATTCTCGCTTTATAATTTTTCTTTCTGTAGTTTTCCAGCAGCTCCTCACACTCTGCGGGATCTGCAAGAAGCGCAATTTCGCGGGTTTCTTTCCCGCGCGCCTTTACTTTGACTGGAAGCACCGTCTTTAACGCCTGGATCATCGTCGATCCGTACGTATGACGCATCCACGCGGCGAGCGCGATGAGCTTCGTCTCTACGGTCGCCGCATCCTTTTGTACCGCGAGGATGGCCTTCATCCGGTCCTGCGGATATTTCGGCTCGTTTCCGACGGAAAGCACATAGCCGGTGATCGTACGGTTTCCGTTTCCAAACGGAATCTGTACCGCCGTTCCCGGACTGATCTCCCCTGTCAGTTCCGGCGGAACCTTGTACTGAAAGGTCCGGTCCAGTTTTTCATTTGTGATGTCTACGATTACATCAGCGTAAACGCTGCTCATACATTCCCCTTACTTTCTTCCAGTATTTCCCGGATCAGCACGCGCTCATCCATCTCGTACCGTTTCCCCTTCCGGATCTGATACGTTTCGTGGCCTTTTCCCGCGAGCACCACGAGATCGCCCGGCTGCCGGTTTTCGATCACATACCGGATCGCCTCCTTACGGTCTGCAATCTCAACGAAAGCGCCTTCTGTTTTCCCGATTCCCGTCCGGATATCGTCCAGAATCGCCTGTGGTTCCTCATCCCGCGGATTGTCCGAGGTGATGACGGTCAGATCCGCCAGACGCCCCGACACCTCTCCCATCTGGAATCTCCGGTCCCGCGCGCGGTTTCCGCCGCAGCCGAAGAGACAGATCAGGCGCTTCGGATGGTATTTCCGCAGTGTCTTTAACAGGCTTTCGAGGCTCATCGCATTGTGTGCGTAGTCAATGAGAAGCGTCATTTCCGGATACACCGGAACTGCCTCACACCGCCCACGGACGCGGACTGCGGAAAGTGCCTCCTGCATCGCCTTTTCCGGGATTCCCATCTGCGCGCAGACCGCAATGGCGGCAAGCGAGTTGGAAACGGAAAACAGACCCGGCAGATCTACCCGTACCGGAAAATCCGCTGCGCCCTGCACCCGGTATGAGACACCGAGCACGCCGGGCGCCTGATCGAGTGCTGCATCTGCTGCCATAAAATCAGCTTTTTCCCTGCATCCGAATGTCACCAGACGGCAGGTGCTCTGCCTTATGATCTCCGGAAACCTTTTGTCATCCCGGTTTACAATTCCGGTTCTGCAGGTGCGAAGCAGCTTCTTTTTGCAGGACAGATATTCTGCAAACGATGCATGCTCCCCGGCGCCAATGTGGTCGTTTCCAATGTTGGTGAACACACCGTAATCAAACGTAAATCCATCACACCGGTGCTGTTTTTCCGCCTGCGAGGAAACCTCCATCACAACATGGGTGCAGCCCTCCCGCATCATTTCAGAAAACAGCTTCTGCAGCACAACAGGCTCCGGCGTTGTATTTTCTGACGGAATGCTTTTTTCCCCGATCCTCGTCTCGATCGTTCCGATGAGTCCTGCGCGTATCCCTGCTTTTCGCAGGATTTCGTAAATCATATATGCAGTCGTCGTCTTTCCCTTCGTGCCGGTCACTCCGATTGTCACAAGGTGCTGCGCCGGATCGTCCTCCCAGGCACAGGAAAGCTGTGCGAGTGCTTCTCTGCTGTCCTTTACTACGAGTACGGTTACCTTTTCCGGAATCCCTTCCAGTTCCCGCTCCGCAACCAGGACAGCAGCGCCCCTCTCGACTGCTTCTTCTGCATATACGTGCCCGTCCATCCTGTTTCCGCGGATGCAGACAAACACGTTCTGCGGCTGTACTTTTCTGCTGTCGCATGTGATTCCTGTAACTTCCGCATCCAGACTGCCCTGCTGGAGCTGATATGCGATCCGTTTTTGTAACGTGCGCATGTTTTTCATGCCGGGACCTCCCTTTCACGTTTCAAATCCCTACGACTCAGATACTTTTATAGAATACCATAGTCCGAAAAACATTTCAATGTGCGCAATGTCGGTTTCTTCTTGATTTTTGCCCCCATAAACTTTATAATAGTTTTATATTGATGCCTGGTTTTTTCGTATCAAAATCTATGAACTGCAAAGAGAGGTATCTTCCAATGAAAAGAAAAAAAATAGTTGTTGCACTGGGACACAAAGCTCTTGGAACGACGCTGCCGGAACAGAAAGCAGCCGTAAAACGTTCCGCAAAAGTAATCGCAGATCTCGTTGCTGCCGGCGCTGATGTTGTCATCACCCACAGCAATGCGCCGCAGGTCGGCATGATCCACATGGCGATGAATGAATTCGGCAAAATGCACACCGACTACAGCGCAGCCCCGATGTCTGTCTGCTCCGCTATGAGCGAAGGCTACATCGGCTACGACCTGCAGAACGCCATCCGTGCTGAGCTTCTCCGCAGGGGAATCTTCAAAACCACATCCACGATTCTTACACAGGTTGAAGTAGATCCGTACGACGATGCCTTCAACAATCCGGTCAAACTGATCGGCCGTACGCTTACCAAAGAGGAGGCTGACTCAGAGGAAGAAAAAGGAAACTACGTAACGAAAACCGAGGACGGCTACCGCCGAATCGTTGCTGCTCCGAAGCCGCAGGATATCGTAGAGATCGACTCCATCCGTCTTCTTCTCGATGCCGGACAGGTTGTCATCGCAGCAGGCGGCGGCGGAATCCCGGTTCTCCCGCAGAATGAAGAGTTAAAGGGTGCATCCGCAGTCATCGAAAAAGACCTCACCAGCGGCCTGATGGCAGAAATGCTGAACGCAGACATGCTGATGATCCTGACCAGCGTGGAAAACGTTTCCATCAACTACGGTACCCCGGACGAAAAACCGCTGGAGCACATCACCGTTGCTGACGCGAAGAAATACATCGCAGAAGGCCAGTTCGGAGAAAACTCCATGCTGCCGAAGATGGAAGCAGCTGTTTCTTTCCTCGAGAAAGGCATCGGCCGTACCGCAGTCATCACTTCCATTGATTCCGCACTCGCCGGATTCCAGGGAAAAACAGGTACGATTATTGAGTAATACAAAGTATACAAAAAAGGATTCCCTCGAGTGGGAATCCTTTTTTTCTACTCTTTTTCCGGACTAAAAAGCCAGATTAGAAAGTAAATTTATCTGCAAAGTAAGCATCGAGATCCTCAATTTTAATTCTCTCCTGCTCCATGGTGTCACGGTCACGGACGGTAACAGCACCATCGGTCTCGGAATCGAAGTCGTAGGTGATGCAGTACGGAGTACCGATCTCATCCTGACGGCGATACCGTTTTCCGATATTTCCACGGTCATCAAACTCGCAGTTGTATTTCTTGGACAGCTCTGCAAAGACTTTCTCAGCGCCCTCGTTCAGCTTCTTGGAAAGCGGAAGCACACCGATTTTTACCGGTGCCAGTGCCGGATGGAAATGCATCACGGTACGAACATCATTCTTCTCTGCGTCGAGAACTTCCTCGTCATAAGCGCTGCACAGGAATGCCAGAACGACACGGTCAGCACCAAGAGACGGCTCGATAACATACGGGATGTATTTCTCGTTCTTCTCTGGATCGAAATAGGTCATATCCTGTCCGGATACATTCTGATGCTGAGTCAGGTCGTAATCGGTACGGTCTGCGATTCCCCACAGCTCGCCCCATCCGAACGGGAACAGGAACTCGATATCGGTTGTTCCCTTGCTGTAGAAGCACAGCTCTTCCGGAGAATGGTCTCTTGCACGCATCTCTTCGTCTTTCATGCCGAGGCTCTTCAGCCAGTTGATGCAGAAGCCTCTCCAGTACTGGAACCAGTCAAGATCGGTGCCAGGCTCGCAGAAGAACTCCAGCTCCATCTGCTCGAACTCACGGGTACGGAAGGTGAAGTTACCCGGTGTAATCTCGTTACGGAAAGATTTACCGATCTGACCGATTCCGAACGGAATTTTCTTTCTGGAAGTACGCTGTACGTTTTTGAAGTTTACGAAGATACCCTGTGCAGTCTCCGGACGAAGATATACGGTGTTCTTCGCATCCTCTGTAACACCCTGGAAGGTTTTGAACATCAGGTTGAACTGACGGATATCGGTAAAGTTGTGTTTTCCGCAGGACGGACACGGAATCTGATGCTCTTCAATAAAGTTTTTCATCTCTTCCTGAGACCATGCATCTACGCTGCCGCCTTCGATTTCGATGCCTTTTTCCTCACAGAAATCCTCGATCAGTTTATCTGCACGGAAACGCTCATGGCATTCCTTACAGTCCATCAGAGGATCGGAAAATCCGCCGAGATGACCGGAAG
>ERZ834382.2531-NODE-2531-length-12632-cov-12.913175_pt1 | contig 12632 bp, 6 predicted proteins | sample MGYA00519692_ERZ834382 | MGnify/ENA primary metagenome ERZ834382 (study PRJEB31850, sample SAMEA3708751) | human gut metagenome | biome: human gut; feature: human-associated habitat; material: faeces | place: China | collected 2014 ...
GTCCTTATGGGGACAATGTTGGTTACTACTTCCTGCTCTGATAATGAGTTGGAAAAAGGTAACGATGGTTCGGGAACTGTTGACCCGGTAAATGCTTCTACACTTGTGAATGTATATTCCGATAAAAGTGCTTCTGAAGCGAGTCTGCTTGTGGGAGATGTATTAGTGAAAGATTCCCGTACTCTTACGTTGAATGTTCCTGCTGCTTGCGAGAAAGTGTATATGAAATACAATACAGTTTCGGGAACAGAAGCTACAAAAGAATTTGCTTTGTCTCCTGTTAGTCGTGGTGTAGATCAGAGTACTGGTTTCAATTTTGAAACAAACCGTCTGGCATCGGTAACTCTTGCGCTTCCTGAAGATGCAGTGCAGCCGACAAATGAAACGGACCAAGGCTATCTTTTCTATCATAACACAGGTGTGGTGATGTTCGAAGATGGTTGGCCTATTCAACTGGATTCATGGTATGATGAAGATTTCAACGATGTTGTATTCGAGTATGACTTGAAGGTGACTGAATGTCATAGTCAACAGATGATGGAGACTGTAGGAGGTAAAGAAGAATTGTTGTTGACTTTGGATGTTCGTGCTGTAGGTGGTATATACCCGACTGTGTTAGGTGTTGTACTGGATGGTTTGAAAAGCGAGTATGTTGATCGGATTACTGCAAGCCTTGTACTAAAAGGTGGTCAGGGAACAATGACAGACTTAGCTAAAGAGGAACTTTCTACAAAAAATATAGTGAAAGTTGAAAATAAAAATTGGAATTGGAGTAATGATACTCGCAAAGAACCGCGTTTCGCAATATTGACAGTGGATAAAGCACAAGCGGAAGGAACTGTTATTACACTGGATGGTTTAACTTCTTTGATGGATAATAATCAGGATATGTTTCAGGTAACACAAGGAAAAGTAAGAGAAGGACTACCTATGTTGCGTGCTGAAGTTAGACTGATTGGTAAAGAAGGATTAACTGGAGCTGAAAGAGATGCTCAGCTTGCAGCATTTAGAGAGTTGATTTTAGATACTAATAGACAGAATTTCTTTATTAAGGTGAACGGTGGTAAAGAAATACACATGAGGGGTTATGCACCGACTTCTGCTTACAAAGCAGAATATGAAGCATTGGTTGCGGGTGACACTACACTGGATGCAAATGTTTATTATTCAAATACCAAAGGTTCCACTTGGGGAGTTAAACTTCCGGTTGGCACACGTCATGCTTATGAACGTGTACCATTTAGAGAAGCATATCCTGATTTTACTAAATGGGTAGATAGTAAGGGTGCTTCAAACCAGAAATGGTATGAGAACTTTGTTGATGAAAAAACTATAAGATATTGGTAATGCAAATTATCTGTCAATACGTTATTTGAGTTATTTTGTACAATTTGAACCCCTCTTTTTTCGAAAAGAGGGGTTTCTTTGTATTCGGAAGAATAATCTTTAAACTAATACCGTAATGACGAAGCGATTTTTTATAGGCTACAGTTTGATTACTTTTTTTCTCTTAAATAGTGTGGTGCTTTTGGCACAGCACAAAGCTTCCTTTGTGCAGCAATGGAAAATAGAAGATGCATCCCATGCTTTGCAGATAATAGAACGTGCAGATACATTAGAATTGATAGTTCCGGACGGACTGACTATGTGGTATCGGCAACGATTGACGGGCGATTATGAAATATGTTATCGTATTTGTATGGTGATGCAAGGTGGAAAGTATGACCGCTTGAGTGATCTGAACTGCTTCTGGGCTGCCAATGATCCTAAATACCCTGATGATCTTTTTGCCCGTAGTCAGTGGCGTGACGGCATCTTTAAAAACTATAACACATTAAACCTTTTCTACGTTGGATACGGAGGAAATGATAATTCAACGACCCGTTTCCGTCGATACAAAGGAGAATATTATGGAGTGGCAGATGACAAGGTGAAACCTTTATTGAAAGAATATACCGATGCCTCTCATTTACTCGTCCCCAATCAGTGGTATGAGATTCGGATTCGAGTGGAAAAGGGAATCACAACTTATTCTGTGAATGATGAAGAGTTGTTCCGCTATACCCTTGCGGGTGGTGAAGGTGACGGACACTTCGGTTTACGTCTTTTGCAGAATCACGTACTCTTTACAGATTTTAAAGCGACTATACTTTGACTTATATACTGAAAACCTAATAAGACTATATTTCCATGATGAAACAACCTTTTACTAAATTTGGAGTGACAACTCTGTTTTCTCTTTTGTGCTCAGCATTCCTTCATGCTCAAGTTGTAACAGATGAACGGATGTTTTCTTTTGAAGAACCGCAAATACCGGATTGCATCACCGCTACCCATTCCCGCCTGTCGGTATCTGATCTGCATTATAAAGATGGAAAACATTCGTTGGAATGGACATTTGAACCGGGTGGTATATTGGAACTCAAGAAAGACCTGAAGTTTGAGAAGAAAGATCCGACCGGCAAGGATTTATATCTTTCGGCTTTTATTGTGTGGGTTTATAATGAAGTTCCCCAAGATGCGACCATTGAGTTTCAGTTTCTGAAAGACGGCAAACGATGCACATCTTTCCCTTTTGGTATTAATTTCAGTGGTTGGCGTGCCGCATGGGTTTGCTATGAACGTGATATGCAAGGCACACCGGAAGAAGGCATGAATGAACTCCGGATTATTGCTCCAAATTCAAAAGGAAGCCTTTTCATCGATCATTTGATTACGGCTACTAAAGTTGATGCACGTCAACAGACGGCCGATCTGCAAGTTCCTTTTGTCAATGCCGGGACCACCAACCATTGGCTGGTTGTCTATCAACACTCGCTTTTGAAACCGGATATTGAATTGACTCCTGTAGACGATAAGCAAAGAGCAGAAATGCAACTGTTGGAAAAGCGTTTTCGTGATATGATCTACACGAAAGGAAAAACGACTGATAAAGAAGTAGAAACTATCCGCAAGAAATATGATTTCTATCAGATAACTTACAAGAACGGCCAAGTATCGGGAGTACCTATTTACATGGTACGTGCTTCAGAAGCTTATGAACGGATCATACCAAACTGGGATAAAGATATGCTGACTAAAATGGGAGTGGAAATGCGTGCTTATTTCGACCTGATGAAAAGAATTGCCGTTGCATATAATAATGCGGCAAATCCGGTGATTCGGGAAGAAATGAAGAAGAAGTTCTTAGCAATGTACGATCATATAACCGATCAGGGAGTAGCTTATGGTAGTTGTTGGGGAAACATCCATCATTATGGCTATAGTGTTCGCGGTCTGTACCTGGCATATTTTCTGATGAAAGATGTGCTTAGGGAAACCGGGAAACTTCAGGAAGCCGAACGGACATTACGCTGGTATGCGATTACTAACGAAGTATACCCTAAACCGGAAGTCAATGGAATTGATATGGACTCTTTCAATACACAGACCACCGGACGCATTGCCAGCATTTTAATGATGGAAGATACACCGGAAAAACTACAATATCTCCGGTCTTTCTCCCGTTGGATTGATTTTGGTTGCCGTCCTGCATTGGGATTATCCGGTTCGTTTAAAGTAGACGGAGGTGCTTTCCATCATCGAAATAACTATCCGGCTTATGCTGTGGGCGGACTCGATGGAGCAACCAATATGATTTATCTTTTCAGCCGGACGGAATTTGCTGTTTCCGAGTTAGCTCATGAAACAGTGAAAAATGTACTGTTGACCATGCGTTTCTATTGCAATAAGCTGAACTTCCCTCTTTCCATGTCCGGTCGTCATCCGGATGGAAAAGGTAAACTGGTTCCTATGCATTTTGCTATGATGGCTCTAGCTGGTTCTCCCGATGGAAAGGAGGAATATGATAGTGAAATGGCTTCTTCTTACCTCCGTCTGATTTCAGACCCAAGTATTGAAAATGACTCTCCCGAATATATGCCTAAGGTTTCAAATGCTGAAGAACGTAAGGTGGCAAAACTTCTTATAGAGAAAGGTTTCCGTCTGGAACCGGACCCGCAGGGAAATATAGCGATGGGATATGGTTGCGTCTCTGTTCAACGTCGTAGCAATTGGTCGGCTGTGGCACGTGGACATTCCCGTTATCTATGGGCGGCAGAACATTATCTGGGAGCAAATCTATACGGTCGCTACCTGGCACACGGCAGTTTGCAAATATTGACTGCTGCACCGGGACAGACAGTAACTCCCGCCACTAGCGGCTGGCAGCAGGAAGGTTTTGACTGGAACCGTATTCCGGGAGTGACATCTATTCATTTGCCATTGGAGCAATTGCAGGCTAAGGTGCTCAATGTGGATAGTTACTCTGGAATGGAAGAGATGCTTTACTCCGACGAGGCTTTTGCCGGTGGTTTGTCTCAACAGAAGATGAATGGTAATTTCGGAATGAAGTTACATGAGCATGATAAGTATAACGGATCACATCGGGCACGTAAATCTTACCATTTCATCGATGGAATGATTGTCTGTCTTGGTTCGGATATTGAAAATACAAATACGGAGTTCCCGACAGAAACGACTATCTTCCAATTGGCAGTTACTGATAAAGCAGGGCATGATTATTGGAAAAATTATCAAGGAGATAAGAAAGTATGGGTGGACCATTTGGGAACGGGTTATTATGTTCCAACTCCCATCCGGTTTGAGAAGAACTTTCCTCAATACTCGCGAATGCAAAATACAGGAAAGGAAACAAAGGGTGATTGGGTTTCTTTGGTTGTAGATCATGGAAAGGCACCGAAAAACGGAAGTTATGAATACGCTGTTCTGCCTCAGACGAATGAAACTCTGATGAAGAAATTTGCAAAGAAGCCCACTTATAAGGTATTACAGCAAGACCGGAATGCACATATTGTAGAGTTCGTTTCCGAACAGATCATTTCTTATGTGTTGTTTGAAACTCCTGAAACGACATTGCCGGGTGGTTTATTACAACGTGTGGATACTTCCTGTCTGGTTATGATTCATAAAGGATCTGCTGATAAGATTAAGTTGACGGTGGCACAACCGGATTTGGCTTTGTATCGCGGTCCAAGCGATGAAGCGTTTGATAAAGATGGGAAACGCATCGAACGTAGTATCTATTCACGACCATGGATTGAAAATGCCAGTAGTGAAATACCTGTGACTGTAACGATAAAAGGGCAATGGAATGTAGAAGAAACTCCGTTTTGCAAGGTGATTTCTTCTGATAAGAAGCAAACAGTTTTGCAGTTCAGTTGTAAAGATGGTGCTAGCTTTGAAGTGGAGTTAAGGAGATAAAAGTCAGACAATAGGAGATCATTTGCTTTTCCTGATAAGGGAACACTAGTTTCTCTTGGAGAAACCATAGTTTCCATGTCGTTGAAACTATTGTTTCTCGGTGCTGAAACTACAGTTTCCCAATGCTGAAACTTTAGTTTCCCGGTACGAAACCTTTGGTTTCAAGCCTTGAAACTAAAAGTTTCCCCACGAGAAACAAAGGTAATGCATTCATGAAATAAATAGGATTGCCTGGAGCTTCCAGAGTGAATACCTCCGCGTTGTGAAATGTAGTTTATCTGTTTCTGGTGACAGCATTATTGTTGTCACACTGCTGTCACCTATTGCTGTCACGGTGTTAATTGTTAATAATCAAACCGTTAAGCAGCAATCGGTGACAGGTGACAGATATATAATTAAAATAATTGTATAGAGAGGTTAGAACATAAACATGGCAACGGCAACAATACGGTTGTTACATACGGCATGGGTATCTTGAATTTTCCCATTGGACGTATTGAGCGAACCATACCATGCAGAGCTTAATGTATATTCCAACCCGAATTTCCAGTGGGGGACATTGTAGGTCAGTTCTGCTCCTGCCGTAACTAATTGGTTAAGGTCTGTTCCTGTTCCATAAAGTTTTGCATCATTTCCTTTGGGAGCATATAGTGCATCACTTGTTCCCAGATTCTTGGCATAGCCTACGAAGATTCCCGGCTTCCATTTCTGTCCGTAGACAACGTTGAACCAAGAGCTGGAGAAACGTATCGGAGTATATTCTTGTTCTCCCGTTTGTTCGTTGACAGACTTGATCCCGAATCCACCCAAACCGGAAGCTTGTGTCAGATTGGATCCTAATACACTCTTCGCAGCGATGAACCAGTCTTTGTTGGTGTATTTCACATGAGCTTCGTATGAAAGAGTTGTGATGCGTTCGTCTACCTTGTATTTATCTGTATTTACTATAGACTCCGTACGTGGTTTCAATGATAACAACTCAATGCCTACGCCGGCCAGCAAACCGCCATTCTTATAATCAGCTCCGACATAAAATTCGGGAATACAGCTTTGCTTCAGATACTTATGTGTTTTCCCTTCCGGTCCTTGTGAAGTATATTGTGATTGCCACACTGCGGCTCCGGTAAGTTGGAAATTCTTGTTTGTATAGCGATAACGAATTTGTGGCGCACGGCTGAAGGGCTGAAACGGTGCTCCTACGGAGAGATTAAGAATCTGCGGAGACACATCTCCGAATAAGGGATGCCAGTTCTGTCCGAGTAATAAAGCTGATTTTCCCCAATCCAGATTCAAATAAGCATGACGAAGGCGAATGACCGAATAAGAAGTGCCTGTGCCGCGGAAGTCGACTTCTACTTTGGCAGATGTCTTGGCTGTTCCCAGTTTTGGACCGGCAACGTCTACTCCAAGGCGCGAATATAAAGTATAGAAGTTACTGTTGGGTGTTGAGTTCAAATCGTTCCCCTCCGGATCACGCACTTTGTCTTTTGGATACATATAAAACAATCCGTCTACGGTTTCTTCGTTAGCACGACTATTATAATAGAAGTCAGTACGAATCTGTCCATAGAATTTGAACTTGAAATCCTGCATTTGTGCGAAACTGCCTGATACGGTTATCAGACAAAGAAAGATTAGAATGTATTTTTTCATAATGTGCATGTTTGTAAACGGGCGCAAAATTACGTAAAATTACTGGTTATCAGTTCATCGTTGATTAAAAAAGGCAAGGATTGCCTGATTATATTTGTTGAGACTTGTGCTTTTATGAATTGCTTTCAGTAATTTTCTGTCTGCTTGCGGCATTAAATATTCCCAGAAAGTTTTCATTTTGTTCAGAAGTTGTTCGTCTCCTCCTTCCAACTGTTCTGCATATTGATTGTATACGCATTTGTGCATAGATTGCAATTTTTCTCTCATTTCATCGAACTCGAGTGCACGGTTTTGTCTATACTCCAAAGCTAATGCCGGGTTGGCAAGTAATCCCCGTCCTATCATCATTCCGGCTAGTCCGGGAAACTGTTCCTGAATGCGGTGAATATCTTCTACACTATTGATATCTCCATTATAGATGAGCGGATGCTTGCAGGCATTCTGAAAAGCCTCAAACGCTTTAAGGTCAACTTCTCCTTTGTATTGCTGTTTTCCCAAGCGGGGGTGCATAACCACTTGTCGCAAGGGTAGCTCATTGATAATCGGAGCCAGTTTCAGACATTCTTCCGGATCTTCCCAGCCCAACCTCATTTTGATGGAGAAACTTATTTGCGGATATTCTGTAATCAGGCTAAGTAACGCCTGAACTTCTTCGGGATAAGGAAGAATGCCGGAACCATTGTGGCGTTTAGCCAGCATGGGAAAAGGACATCCTATATTGATGTCGACTTCCTTATATCCCTTTTCAATGAATAGGGATAAGATTTTTTCTGCTTTCTCAAAAGAAGGGGCTATCAGTTGGGGAATCAGATGGGCTACCTGATTATTCCCGGGTTCGATTCCGCGGACATCTCTATGGCGGAATCCGCCTTTTTCGAGTCGTACAAATGGGGTATAATAAGTATCTATACCTCCGAAGCAGGCAGCATGAGCATTACGGTAAAACACTTCGGTGTAACCTTGTAATGGGGCAAAATGAATAGGAAGAGTCTTTGGCATTATTTTTATTTTTGTGCAAAGATACAGAAAAAGTAAAAGAGAGGAACCTCGCGGTCCCTCTCTTTCTGATGTTAAATTGATTAAAGTCTGATTTTTATAAACGTTTTCTATGATTGAAGGTTAGAAAAATTGGGGGATATATTTTTATTCTACAACGTTTATAGTCAGTTCACGTACTACTTGACCACCTTGATGGACGTAGTTTGCATTGTTGGCTACGAAAGTAGCGGTATATGTACCGGCCTCTTCATAGGTATGTGAGTATATCTCCAACGATTGCGAGATATTCTTGATAGCTACACCAGCGTCAGGATCGCAGGAACCGTTAAGGAGGATGGAATTGGAGATAAGCCAAGTATCTCCTTTTGTATACCCTGCTGCTCCGCCACTGGTTACGAAATCGCTTGGCTGGCTAATTCTCCAGAAATAAGGAATATTACCGTCTACAGTAGCATATGCTATTTTATCTGCATATTCTGCGCTTTTCATCTCTTCAAGTGTGAGGTTTTTATTTCCTAATGCTTCCTTCAATTTGGTAAGATGAGTGTTGTTTTTTGAAAGATCATCTAAATTGTAGGTTACATTTAAAGCCGAGAATTCGAAGTTCTTTGCATTAATTGTGGTTGATTTTCCATTGTTGAACTCCAGATTAAGCTGTAAGCCTTTAATATGTATTACAGGCATTGTGCTGCTATTATCAAGAGGGTTGAGGCGGAAAGCAATGCTGATTTCTTTACCCAAGTAAGATATTAAAGGACAAGAATAGTCTTTAGTATCTTTGGTTGCTTTAGGAAGCTCATCTTGGCTGACAAGTTCTGTCCATTCGCAATTAGTAACTGCTTCTTTGTCTTTTTCCACATTGTTGCCACTAATTCCTTCGAATTGATCGGATATTAATATGTGAGTAGAACCTTCGATGGTTTTCGCACTACCATAGTCATATACTACGGAGAAGTTGATTTCACATTTTTCTACGTCTTCCGGTTGCATTTCAATTCTGTTCCGGTGTTTGTATTCGTGCCCTATCTCACCGCTGAAGAAACTGATAAAATCAGGGTCACCATCGAAGCTGAACGTTACAGGGTTTCCTTTCTTTACAGTCACAGTTTTGCCATCGAAGCTGACATTGCTGTCTGTCACCACACCCACTTCCATTGCTGTTTCTTCTTTTAATTCCTTGTCGCATGAAGCCAGGGATAGTCCGGCAAAAGCGATAGTCATCAAACTTTTATATATTATTTTCATGTCCTTTTCTTTTTAAAGTTATTAAGAGAATTACCAACCCGGATTATTCGTCTTGATAGCACCGTTTGATCCTATTTCATTGGCAGGAATCGGGAAATAATTGTAAGACTTCGGAATATTGAAGTAAGTATATACATTGATTCCGAATTTCCAGGATTCGTCAGCCTGTGCCTTGTCCACTTGTTCCTGCATCAGTTTGTAATAGTCTCCCCAACGGATCAGGTCGAAACGGCGTGTGTACTCGAAACAGAGTTCCATTGCACGTTCGTCTTTGATAGCTTTGCGGAAGCTCTCTTCATCCAGATTTGCTGCAAGTTTTTTGATTCCTGCACGTTCTCTTACTGCATTGATACATTCATACGCCAAATCATTAGGGCCATGGTTGACTTCATTTTCTGCCTCTGCAATCATTAGCAGAATGTCAGAGTAACGGAGAAGAGGGAAGTTGATGGAAGTATCGTTTTTACTCTTCTTGTCTGCTTCATATTCTCTACGATATTTGGCGGCAGCCCTGTTGCGGTTCTTATTGGCATCGTTCTTCGATTCACGATCACCGTAAGTAGACCCCGGCTCTGTTTTACCATAGCTGAAGGATTTATCCCAGTATTGTTGTTCCACTTCATCTCTTTTTCCCTTTACAAATTCACGACCGTCCACCGGAGTACCTTCTCCTGCTGACTGGGTGTAAGTGAATGGAGCAATATTCCAGTTGCAACGGTCAATGTCATCGTTTGCTTCATACAATTCCAGCAGTTTAGGAGTATTCCAGATAAAAGCGTATGCATAGCCCGGATCACCTTTACCAGTGATGGATGCTTTGGAAGAAAGGTCCTTACCCTGAATGCCGATAATATTACCGATTCTACCTTCTGCACGTACATCCGTCGAACGGTTACCTGCAAATTCTACTTCCCAAATACTTTCATTAGCCTTGGCACCATCCTTATTGAGAGCAGTGTTATACTTATCAGAACAAATGTCGATAAAGAAGTCCCAATATTTGGCAGTTAGTGAATGACCCTCATTCTTGACTAACTGTGCATAGTAACTTGCTTTTTTGAAATATTCTGTAATCTCGGCACTAGTCGTGTTGTTAGCCAAACCCACTTCCTTGTCACGTTTAGGTTCACCGGCCCGGAACATATATACACGCGCCAACATTCCCCAAGCAGCCGATTTGGAAACACGTCCCGGTAAATAGTTCAAATCTTGAGCAGATTTGAGATCCTCGGCAGAACCATACATCTCTTTGATGATAAAATCATAAATCGTCTGTTTGTCCGTACGTGGAATGGAGAGGTTATAGGCATCTTCTGTAGAAGTAGTCTTGAAAGGTACATCTCCCCAACATTCTACCAAAGTAAAATAATAGAATGCGCGTAAGAAACGGGCTTCGGCTTTGTACTGCTTGCGGGTATCGTCGTTCATATCGGGCACTGCATCAATATTTTCCAGGAAAATATTGGCTCTGTTGATGCCGGAGTATAATGTGTACCACAATGCTGCAACGGCCGGATCACTTGTGTTGGCATTGTTACAGATCAACCCACTTTTGTTAGGTCCGCGGTTGGCACCACCATAGTGTCCCAGATCGTCACCTCCTACAAGGTATAAGAACTCATTTCCGTAGAAGGAACTTTGTCCCAGAATGGCATAGGTTCCTGTCAGCCAAGAGGTAGCGTCCGCTTCATTTTTGAAGAAGTTTTCAGGAGTGGTGTATGTCGGGTCTTTTTCCAAGAAATCGCAGGAAGTCAGGTTAAGTCCGACAAGAAGTGATATGATGATTATTTTTATTGTTTTCATATACGTAATTGTTTGAAGGATGATTGATTAGAAACCTAAGTTTATACCAAAACTGATAGAGTAGGCTCTCGGATAAGCGGAGAAGTCCAGTCCCGGAGTCAGTGCGCCTTCACGGATAGATACTTCCGGGTCGTAACCGGAATACCCTGTACATGTCCATAGATTCTGACCGGCAACGAATACGCGTGCATTGTCTATCTTCCATTTCTTGGTCAGTTGTTTCGGCAGTGTATATCCTAAAGACACGGTCTTCAGACGAAGGAACGAACCATCTTCGATAATACGTGTAGAGAACACTTTGTTAGAACCGGAGTCGGTAGCTCTCGGAATATTACTTTCCGGATTTTCCGGTGTCCAGCGGTCTGCGTAACTTGCGTATTGGTTCAAGTCACGTGTTTTATTGCTGTTCTCGAAGAACAGGCGGTTGGCATTCAATACATCGTTTCCATACGACCATTGGAAGAAGATGCTCAAGTCAAATCCTTTGTATTCGAAATTGTTGGTAAATCCGCCCGTATGTTTCGGCATACCGTTACCGATCATAGTGCGGTCGTTATCGTCGATGATACCGTCACCATTCAGGTCTGCGTATTTCGGCATACCCGGTTGTGTATTACTTTCGGAAGAGAAATACGGAACATTGCGTTTCAGTGTATATGTATCACCTACTTTGTCGAAATCTTCGTATTTGTATGTACCTTCGTAGATGAATCCGTACATCATTCCCATCGGATAACCCACTTTGGCAATGTAGCTGTATTGAGAGTTATAGTTCTGGTCAAATTTGGCTGCACTCAACAGAGAAGATTGGTTTTCGGCCAATTCTAATACTTTGTTCTTGTTGAATGCGATATTAAAGTTAGTAGTCCATGAGAAATGACGGTTCTTGATATTGGTTGTGTTCAATGTGAGCTCGATACCTTGGTTGCGTACCTTTCCTACATTCTTCATGGCACTGAAATAACCGGAAGAGGTGGGAAGTGCAGTATTCAGCAACAAATCACGAGTCGTTTTACGATACCAGTCTACGGTTAATCCGATGCGTTCGTCCAGGAAGCCTAAGTCCAGGCCTAGGTTCCACTGTTCGGTAGTCTCCCATTTCAGTTTTCTGTTTCTTAAGGAAGTGGGCACTGTACCTACACTTGTCAGGCTGTTTTCGAACGGATATACACCACTCGGTAGGCTACCGATCGAAATAAAATCTCCAACTTTATCTTTTAATATCTGATATAAAGCATACGTATCATACTCGCCTACACGGTTGTTACCGGTCAATCCCCAGCTTGCTCTTAATTTACCGGAAGAAACAACAGACTTCAATGGTTTCATAAAATCTTCCTCCATGAATCCCCATGCCAATGAACCGGAAGGGAAATAGCCGAAACGGTTATCACCACGGAATTTGGAAGAACCGTCGGAACGGAAAGAAACCGTTGCATAATACAATGATTTGTAGTTATAGTTCAAACGTCCCAGGAAAGAGAGCATAGACCAGGAACTCTTTAATGATTTGGTCGTACTGGGAGTTCCTTCACTCATTCCTGCCATCCCGAGTGCTTCGTTTGGAATTTGCACTGTCTTGTATGAATAGTATTCATAGTCAGAATTTTGCAGAGTTACACCTACCATACTATTAAAGAAATGCTTCCGTTTGATATTGGTCTGATAGG
>ERZ834382.2535-NODE-2535-length-12619-cov-4.144699_pt1 | contig 12619 bp, 8 predicted proteins | sample MGYA00519692_ERZ834382 | MGnify/ENA primary metagenome ERZ834382 (study PRJEB31850, sample SAMEA3708751) | human gut metagenome | biome: human gut; feature: human-associated habitat; material: faeces | place: China | collected 2014 ...
TCCATCGGCTTGAAACTAAAGTTTCAAAGCCGTGAAAACAAAGTTTCGGACGCTTGAAAACAGTGCTTCAAGCGTAGGGAATGAGTGAAACAACCGTATGGTCCGATTAGATCGACAGTAGAAGCGGGGGCAATTGACCTGTTATTTCAGAAAGAAAGAGAGAAAGAAAGAATTTATCAGCCAATAATACACACGGGGGATCAGTTATTAATGACTGATTTAGCAATTATTAAGCGCTGACACATCGGAAGATAATATACTGTATATCAAGATATAACATTTAATAAAAGATACGTAATACGATTCAGCAGAGTGAGAGCAAACACTTGCTCTCACTCTGCTACCATTGGATCTCTAACTGCTAAAACATCGATGAATAAAGGCATACAGACGAACTGTTAGAGCATGAGAGCAAAACGGCTATCAAATCACTGTGGAAAAATAAATATAGACGGCTATCATATTAAGCAAAAAACGGTCAAAAAGAGCAGGAAATAAATGATAGTACATAAGATACCTATTCCGATCCCCATGATTTTTGTTTTAACTGTAATATCAACAGAATCTATTTGCTTGATTTTGAATAATTTTCTTTCTACCACAAAGAATACTGTAGAGTACAAAAGTGGAAGAATATAAAAGACTACTGGATTTAACTCTATAAAAATGGCATAAAACGGAAACATAGCTCTAAAAAAGACCATAAACACCAATGCCTGCGTTAAAATCCAATATAACTTTTTATTTTTCCAATAACTGATTCCTGTCAGTATAACAATTATCCAGAAAAATGCCGGACAAAATACATTCTCTTTGTACTTACAAAAATCAGCAAGTCCCCCATACATTGCATCAGCTTCGGCCATAGAATACAAAGTACGATAGTCATGAATCTCCAAACAGAGAAAAATGATTCCTGCAATAATCTCTATAAAAGGAATCAATTTTAGTATATTCTTTTTAACTGGAGACCGCTCTTTCATGTATCAAATTATTTTTCAAACAAATATAGTTTTTATTAATTGAAAAAACAAATACATAATTATCAGATACAGGCAAATAAAGATTGGGCATTCCCGAGCAAAATCCACCTTCAGTTGTTATTCAAAGACAAGGATATTTTATACTATAAAAAGTCAATGTCATGGAAAAAAACATTTTTAAGTTAGATAATGAACAGCTCAAAGCGATTGTATGCTCATTTCGGGATAAAACAGAAGAAGGGTTAAAAACGGAAAATGCAGAGATACAATGCATTCCTACTTTCATTGCTCCAAAAACAACCCATATTAAAGGAAAGTCACTGGTACTTGACCTGGGAGGAACCAATTATCGGGTGGCAATCGTAGATTTCGACAAAGCAACACCAACCGTTCACCCGAACAATGGCTGGAAAAAAGACATGTCAATTATGAAGTCCGTCGGATATACCCGCGAAGAGTTATTCAAAGAATTGGCCGATATGATTATAGGAATCAAACGTGAGGAAGAAATGCCTATCGGTTATTGTTTTTCTTATCCGGCCGAGTCCGTACCGGGTGGAGACGCCAAACTGTTACGCTGGACAAAAGGAGTAGATATTAAAGAAATGGTTGGAGAATTTATCGGAAAACCTTTACTCGACTATCTGAATGAAAGAAACAAAATTAAGTTTACAGGCATCAAGGTAGTAAACGATACTATAGCCAGTTTATTCGCAGGTCTCACAGACAATAGTTATGATGCATATATCGGTCTCATCGTAGGGACAGGAACCAATATGGCAACTTTTATCCCTGCCGATAAAATTGAAAAACTGGATCAGTCATGCAATGCACATGGATTGATTCCTGTCAATCTGGAATCAGGCAATTTCCATCCGCCCTTTCTGACCGCGGTAGATGATACCGTTGACGCTATTTCCGGTAATCCGGGAAAGCAACGTTTTGAGAAAGCGGTATCCGGTATGTATCTGGGAGACATACTGAAAACAGCCTTTCCGCTGGAAGAGTTTGAAGAGAAATTCGACGCACAGAAACTGACTTCCATTATGAATTACCCAGACATCTACAAGGATGTATATGTACAGGTAGCACAATGGATTTATGGCAGATCCGCACAATTGGTTGCCGCCTCACTTACGGGGCTTATCATGTTACTGAAATCCTATAATAAAGATATACGAAAAGTTTGCCTGGTAGCCGAAGGCAGTCTTTTCTGGAGTGAAAACAGGAAGGATAAAAACTATAACATTCTCGTTATGGAAAAACTGAGAGAACTACTTCAGTTATTCGGCCTGGAAGATATTGAAGTGGATATAAAAAGTATGAATAACGCAAACCTGATAGGGACAGGCATTGCGGCATTATCATAGTTTACTCCTGATGCTGTCGGCATCCGCACAATTCTATGAAGCATTTTAATGTAGCGGATTCATCAGTAAACTTTTCTTAAAGTTTATGATGAATCACGACTACATTTAAAAAATCATAGACAAACACAAAGACTGGTAAAACCAAGTCATAAAACCGATGTTGCTACAACCGTGTTTACCTCATTTAAAGAAATGTCCGCCCGATATTATTTATTATAAGGAATCACACTTAAACTATAATTACCATCAGGCAACAAATCCGAATCAAATTCTATTTCAATATCTTTAGACTCTCCTTTCAACAATGTGAAATAATTATCGTTCATCAGAGCAGGTAATATACGCTCACCATCAGAAGAGCGAATAGCCTGTACGTGAATAGCAAAAGCGACTGATGATCCTACATTTTCAATCTTTGCTTTAATCACTTTCTTACCATTACTATCTACTAAGCTCGATGTTGTACGCAATTTGGCTTTCGGCAAATTATTCAATGCTTTATAGTCTCCCGGTTTATTGGAACGCCAATAAAAGTTATCAGAAAGCAGTTGCCCGTTTTCATCGTTCAGTTCCAACTTGATGAAATGCACAGGAGTCAAATCCGTTGGCTTCTTTTTTCTACCATATAATTCAAATTCATAAAGTGAATATCCCCACATAGTAGCCTGTTTCAACCCTTGCATTTTCACATAACGAGTACGAACAGGTTTTATCTTAATCTCTTCGACACCGCCTTTAGAGTCCTCATTGATATAAATTTCTTTCCAGTTTATTGCATCATCCGAAATCAACAGTTTATAAGCTTTTGCATGAGCAGCCTCCCAGTTCAATATGACAGAGGCTATTTCAGTAGGTTCACCCAGATCAACATAAATCCATTCTTCATCACGGGGTTCACTCGCCCAACGACTGCCATCACTGGCATCAATCGCGGCACTTGGCTCTCCGGCATCTGCCGAAATGGAGGAAGCAACCGCTTTCTTACCGAAAGCAAGGTTGTCTGTTGTAAAATTCAGATGGAAACAATAGGAATCCTTATTAGCGGCGGCATCCAAAACTACAGACTGGCTATAACGCCCCATTTCTTTCCCATCCAGATTATAGACTTTACCTGTAGCCGTAAGTCCTTTCTGCTCTTTCAAAGTGGTATTGATCACTTTTACACTATTATCAGCATAACTCCACTGAATATGAACCGGTTCACACGCCTTTCTGATTCCCCAGTAAGCCCCCGTCAAGTCATAATAATAATCATAGGTTTGCCATACCAATGAAGGATAAGCCGACTGCCCCATCCAAGTCAATATGCCGGAAGCATCTTCCCAAATATGATGTTGAAAGCCTTCGTACATCGCTTTATTCACCTCAACATTCACTAATTGAGCTTTCCGGCAAAAATCTTCAATACCTTTCGCTTTACCATAATTGAACTCTACGGTAGAGAAATATTTGTCGGGACTGGCGTTCCCCGCCGAATTGCCAAAGAAATGCTTGTCCCACATTTCATTACGTGGCCACCAATCTTTTTCGGGCACAAATTTCTTAAAGCTATCGAAAGTAGTAAAGACAGCTGTACCTATTTCTGTACGGAATCCCCATCCTTTGGTTATATTGGCACCATATCCATAAGGGGCTTTGGTAAAATACCAGTTAGGATGAGAGTTAGTCCAAGGTCCACTCCCGGAAAGGCCGTCACTATGGGAATTGGCATGATAGGCCCGATCACCCCCATCGTATGTTCTAACGTCTTCCTCCAGCCACTTATTAAGAGGCGGTAACGGATACCCCTCATTATCACCACACCACACTGCAATACAAGCATGATTACGCAAACGCTTGATCTTTTCCACTGCATTCATATTGAAAGCAAAAACATCATCCGGAAGATTCGAATTTGAATTTAACCAGAAGTCGTCCCACACCATAATGCCGTATTTATCGCAAGCTTCATAAAACTCATCATCCGTAACCGAACCGATCCAATTGCGTATCATATTAAAATGCATCTCATTGTGAAGTTTCAATTTAAGATCATATTCTTCACCCCGACAACGCAACATATATTCGCTCATTCCCCAGTTTCCTCCTTTTACATAAACAGGTTCACCATTTATTTTAAGATGAAGCACACCGTCAACCAGCTCGGAACCGTATTCACGAATACCAAATGTAATATTCTGTTTATCAGAAGCCTTACCATTCACCATATAAGTCAGTTCGCAGGTATAAAGATTTGGCTGTCCGTAACCATTAGGCCACCACAAAGCAGGATTCTGAATTATAAATTGACTGAACTTGCTATCATCTAGAAGAAAAGTCCGCTGTTTGCCTGCCTCAATTACCAAATCTTCGGTAAATTCAATGTTGCCCGGCTGAATGATACCTTTCAACACTCCTTTCTGCTCTATATCTGTATGATTCCGTAGCTCCAGCTGCAAGCTTAAAACCGCTTTGTTTTTAGAAGGAACTTTCGAACGTATCCAAGGATCGACGATAGACACTTCGCCGGTTTTTGTCAAATAGACGTCGTCAGTAATACCAGTCAAAAGACCGGGAACATAAGGCATCCAATCCCAGCCGGCACATGACATATAAGTAGGACTTGCATAATTGGGAACCGGAGTGCCTACCCAATGCACAAGGACGGCAAGCACATTCTTACCGTTTTTTGACAGCAAATCGGTTATATCGAAATTCCCCCGATGCATAAATCCATCAAGCAACCCGAGACGCGTCCCATTAAAGAATATTTCTCCTTTACGGTTAACCCCTTCAAAATTTAGCCATACTCTTTCTCCGTTTTCCACCTCCGGCGAATTAAACTCTGTACGATACCAGAAGTTACGGTCATATTTTGCTTTATCGACTTTATACGCATTATCAGCAAAATTCGGATCAGGCTCCAGTCCTTCTAATACATACGAACCAAACACCGTTCCCGGCACAGTTGCTTTGACCCAATCCCTCGTGTCATATCGGGTAGTCATCATATCAGAAGGATGCTCAATTTCTGCCTGAGCTTTCACTTTCCATATCGTCAGATTTCCATCACTATTCAATGAAATTTTTACTTTTTGTGCATGAACGGTGATACCAGTAAATAATAAAACAAGTAACAGTGTAGTCTTCCAAATATTCATATCTTCTATTTCTTTTTCACATTACAGATCAGTATATGAACGATTAATCGCTCATATACCCCTAAAAAAGAAATCAGATAGTCATATTATTATATTTTGTATTCCTCTATCTTCCTGTACAAAGTGGTAAGACCGATCTTCAGCAAGCGGGCAGTTTCCGTCTTGTTGCCTTTCGTATATTCCAGGACGCGGGCAATATGCCTTCGTTCCATAGCAGCCAGTTCAAAACTACCGATATTATCATCCGAACATTCATAATGAGTATTCTGAATCTCCAACGGAAGATCGCACACATCCAGATGCCCGCCTTCGCAGACAATCAGACTCCGTTCTATCACATTCCGCAATTCACGGATATTTCCTTTCCAGGGTTGCTGTTCCAACGCATGAAGAAAAGCAGGAGTCATCTCATTGACCGTATACGAAAGTTTCTCGGAAAAGCTCTTTGCAAAGGCAGTGGCAAGAATTCTGATATCACCGGTACGTTCGCGAAGTGCCGGCAGATGTACCTGAAATACCGAAAGACGATAAAACAGGTCTTCACGGAAACGTCCCGCTTTGATTTCCTCTGTCAGATTGCGGTTGGTAGCAGCAATAATACGAACATTCACGTGCGTCGGTTTCGTATCTCCTATCTTTATATATTCGCCTGTTTCGAGAATACGCAGCAATTTGGCCTGTAGTTCAAAAGCCATTTCTCCGATTTCATCCAAAAAGATCGTACCGTTGTTGGCTTCTTCGAAGAGTCCTTTCTTGTCCTTCAAAGCTCCGGTGAAGGCCCCGGCTTTATGCCCGAACATTTCACTCTCCAGCAGTTCCTTACTGAAAGACGAACAGTTCACGGCAACAAAGCTCTGTTTGCTCCGCTTACTATTATAATGTATGGCTTGTGCAAATACTTCTTTTCCGGTCCCCGTTTCTCCGGTCAACAACACCGGAACATCAGTCACCGAAACCTTCTGTGCCAGCATAACAGCTTCTTTCAGCACTTTCGATTCTCCCAGAATGGAATCAAAAGAATATAGCTGACTGACTTTCTTTTCCAGTTTCTCTAACCGGACATTCATCTTAGCCTTCTCAACGGCACGACTGATCAGAGGGATAATCTTATTATTATCGTCCCCTTTGGTTATATAATCAAATGCACCGTTCTTGATTGCCTGCACTCCGTCGGGTATATTACCGTGAGCGGTAAGAAGAATGACTTCCACATTCGGAGCTGTCTTTTTAATGTTCAACACCAGATCGACCCCGTTTCCATCGGGAAGAAAGACATCACACAAAGCCACATCCGGCTGTTGAATTTCCAACTGCCTGATAGCTGCCTTGCAATCACCCGCCTGACACACCTCATAACCCTCCAGTCCGAGCATACGAGCCAACAGGCTACGAATCTGAACCTCATCGTCAATGATAAGAATTTTACTCATAATTAATTTATAAAAAATGAAGAAAGACAAACAGGGTGCGCAAATATAAGTCTTTTTTCTATGATCCGAGAACAATTCTCCCTACTTTATTGTTATTTCCACAGGAAACTATTTACGCAACAAACTTATGAAGATCATTATTATTGGAGGCGTTGCCGGAGGAGCTACCACTGCTGCCCGGATCAGACGCACAAACGAAGCAGCTGAAATCATCCTTTTAGAAAAAGGAAAGTATATCTCTTATGCCAATTGCGGACTGCCGTATTACATCGGAGGCGTGATCAAAGAACGGGAAAAACTGTTTGTACAGACGCCCGAAGCATTTTCTACGCGCTTTCGTGTAGACGTACGAACTGAAAATGAAGTAATCTTCATCGACCGGAAGAGAAAAACAGTAACGGTAAGACAAAGTAGCGGAGACACTTACGAGGAAAGCTACGACAAATTACTGATATCGACCGGAGCCTCCCCTGTACGTCCTCCCCTGCCGGGAATCGACCTGAACGGAATCTTCACACTCAGGAATGTAGCCGACACAGACCGAATCAAAGAATATATCAACAGTCATGCTCCCCGAAAGGCTGTTGTCATCGGAGCCGGATTTATCGGGCTGGAAATGGCAGAGAACCTGCACGCACAAGGAGCTAAAGTTTCTATTGTGGAAATGGGCAATCAAGTGATGGCTCCCATCGACTTCTCCATGGCATCCCTTGTACACCAGCATTTGATGGACAAAGGAGTGAACCTGTATCTGGAGCAGGCAGTAGCCTCTTTTGAAAGAGACGGAAAAGGATTGAAAGTCATCTTCAAGAACGGACAGTCCATCTCTGCCGACATCGTTATACTTTCCATCGGCGTACGTCCGGAAACGACACTGGCACGTGCCGCAGAGCTGAAGATCGGCGAAGCCGGAGGAATCGCCGTCAACGACTACCTGCAAACGTCGGACGAATCGATTTACGCCATCGGTGATGCTATCGAATTCCGCCACCCGATCACCGGAAAACCGTGGCTCAATTACCTTGCTGGTCCCGCCAATCGTCAGGGACGAATTGTCGCAGACAACATTCAGGGAGCACACATCCCTTATGAAGGAGCCATCGGAACTTCCATTGCAAAAGTATTCGACATGACTGTTGCTTCTACCGGATTACCCGGCAAACGATTGCGGCAGGCAGAAATCAATTATATGTCTTCGACCATCCATCCGTCCTCTCACGCAGGATATTACCCGGATGCCATGCCGATGAGTATTAAAATCACTTTCGACCCGAAGACAGGTAAACTGTACGGCGGACAGATCGTCGGCTATGACGGTGTAGACAAACGAATTGACGAAATCGCGCTTGTCATCAAGCATGAAGGTACCATCTATGACCTGATGAAAGTGGAGCAGGCTTACGCCCCTCCGTTCTCTTCAGCCAAAGATCCGGTAGCCGTTGCAGGATACGTAGCCGAAAACATCATAACAGGGAAAGTACAACCCGTCTATTGGAGACAGTTGAGGGATATCGAGATGGAAAACAATTTCCTGCTGGATGTACGTACTCCTGACGAATTCTCGCTCAATACACTGCCGGGTGCAGTGAACATTCCGCTGGACGAACTGCGTGACCGGCTGGATGAACTGCCGAAAGACAAGATGATCTATACATTCTGTGCCGTCGGCCTCAGAGGATACCTTGCTTATCGCATTCTGGTACAGCATGGATTTGAAAAGGTACGCAACCTTTCCGGAGGATTGAAAACATACCACGCTGCCGCAGCACCCATCATCCTGAGAGAAGAAAGTGAGAACGAAGCACCTGCACAACCGAACGCAAACATACAACAGCCGGCAGATGCGCAACCTCAAAAGACAGTTTCACCAGTTGAAGCAGTGAAGACAATCCGTGTAGACGCTTGCGGACTGCAATGTCCGGGTCCGATTCTGAAAATGAAAAAGACAATGGATTCGCTGGTTTCCGGCGACCGGGTAGAAATTACCTCAACCGATCCGGGATTCCCGCGTGATGCTGCCGCATGGTGCAACTCGACAGGAAATCAGTTGATTTCCAAAGAGGCGGCAGGAGGAAAATCTGTAGTAGTGATCGAAAAGGGCGAACCTAAATCCTGCAATATTGTTACCTCCTGTGAAGGCAAAGGAAAAACTTTCATCATGTTCAGTGATGATTTAGACAAAGCTTTAGCTACCTTTGTGCTCGCTAATGGCGCAGCTGCCACCGGACAAAAGGTAACGATCTTTTTCACCTTCTGGGGACTGAACGTTATCAAGAAGCTGCATAAGCCGAACGTCGAAAAAGATATCTTTGGAAAAATGTTCGGCATGATGCTCCCTTCCAGCTCCCGAAAGTTGAAACTCTCTAAAATGAGCATGGGAGGAATAGGAGGAAAAATGATGCGGTACATCATGAACCGGAAAGGAATCGACTCTCTGGAGTCCTTACGCCAACAAGCTCTGGAGAACGGTGTGGAATTTATCGCCTGCCAAATGTCCATGGACGTCATGGGAGTGAAACAGGAAGAACTTCTGGACGAAGTGACAATAGGCGGAGTAGCAACATACATGGAACGGGCGGATAATGCAAATATCAACCTGTTTATATAGAAAAAGAACAAACAAAAAAACAAGTAGCATATGAAGACAATATGTGTAATGCGCGATGTATTCAAAGCAATGGCAAGATTTGAAGATGCATTTGAAAAAGTGTATCAGGTATCATTAAATGAAGCGATGATATTATGTGCCCTGCAAGAAGCCTCGCCCAATAATATGACGGCCACGAGCCTGTCCAAACGAACGGAGCTGACACCCTCTCACGCTTCAAAGATGCTCCGGATTCTGGAAGAAAAAGAACTGATTGTCAGAACACTCGGAGAAGAGGACCGAAGACTGATGCAGTTCCATCTCAGTCAGAGCGGTAAAAAACTAGTCCGACAATTAGCACTTGAAAAAGTGGAAATACCGGAATTACTGAAACCGCTATTCGAATCGGTAGATTCCTAAATCAAGCAGCCCGATACATGTAATATCGGCTTGCAGAAGAATAAAACGGTGAACCGCCTGTTCATATATTACAGGTTGTTCACCGTTTCTCGTTTCGTCATTCTTCAAGCCACCCTCTAAGAAGAGACATCACTTTCTGCTTCTGATCTTCGGACATTGTACCGATGCGTGCAAGATGACTGCCTCCCGGCTCTACAAAAACATGAATATTCTTTTTATTCTTCAGCCATGTTACTCCGGCAGCTGTCCAGGGATCATTCTGACCATAGATAAAAATCATCTTCGGATCGTTCTTCTTCAAGAACCGCACAATCTTATTGCTCAATGTCTTATCGAATTTCATCTTCCGCATATCTTCCGGCAACATCAGTCTTCTCAGATAATCCTTGCTGGTCTTTATAGAAAGGTAAGGTTTAAAAGGAGCGATATCGTATCCATAATACCCCAATTCGCGGGCAGCCTGCACGAAGAAAGAAAGAGTCGGGCTGTCTACTATAAAATAAGAAGGTCCGCTGATTGCCAGCAAATGATCCAGCAGTGTATCGTCAGAAGCCGAGATTTCCGGTATACTACGGATATCCGTTCCCCATTGCCAGATAGAGAAAGAATATTCCAGCACACAGAAATCGTATATTTCTTCCAGAGGAGCGCGGAATGTATAGTTCTTTTCAGTACACATTTTTTCAAAACGGGGCAACAAACGAGCCTTTCGCTTCAATACTTCCAACTGGAAATCTTCTATTTTTTTCCTATCGGCTTCCGTACCTACCCGGCGGAGGAAAGGTTCGTGCCGACCGTCTTCACGCGCATAACAAAGAGGAGCAACATAAGGCACGGAAACATCCACATCGTCGGGGAAGAAAACACGGTATAATAAGGAGGTCTGCCCACCCTTGCTGATCCCCGTACTGATCCATTTGCCAGGATATAAAGTCTTGAAAGCGGTTGTCACGGCATGCAAATCCTCGGCAGAATTCTCTGCGGTCAGGTATTGCCAGTCGCACGGTTCGGGAGTGGATTCGAGAAAGTAGCGATGCTCCACAAAGATCATATTGGCATCGAACAATTCAGAAAGTTCTTCCCGATAAGTGGGGCGCAAAGCATACCCTGCCCCATATCCTTCAGTGACAATCACTGTGGGACGGTCATAACCGACGTGTCCCACAATCACCCGCTGGCGGAAACTTCCCTTTTCGGGATGTCGATGATCCAGCGGCTGAGTCAGGTACATTACATACTTTTCCGGGAAGCGGCTGGTGTCGAGCGACTTTATTCCGCTGACGGACTTATTTTTTTCGATCTTCTGAATAAACGATTCCTGCGCCGACAATGAGACGGGCGCAACTGCGATCAGCAGCACGATTGAGAACCATACGAAAAGAGGTATCCGAATGTGTTTCATAAGCATTTGAGTGTTAATTTTCTCGCAAAGATAATCATTTGCACGAACCTTTTTACACATTTCTTGTTGTTTGTAACAAAAGCCCCAAGGTACCAGGGCGTGATTTTTATATAACCTAAACATTATAAAAGATATGAAGAAATTAATTCCTATTTTATTGGCGGTCTTTGCACTCGCTTCTTGCGAAAAAGACCCGGACATGGGTAAGCTGGATGACAACTATCTGGTATACACTAACTACGACAAGCAAGCCAACTTCAAAGACTTCAGCACATTCTATCTGGCTGACAAAATCTTGGTTATCTCTGACAGCAAAGAACCGGAATATCTCGAAGGAGAAGGCGCTGAGCAAATTCTGGCTGCTTATACAGAAAATATGGAAGCAAAAGGTTATCAACCGGCTGCCGATAAAGAAAGTGCCGATCTTGGTATTCAAGTAAGCTACATCGCAAGTACTTATTATTTCACCGGCTACACACAACCTGAATGGTGGTGGGGATATCCCGGCTACTGGGGACCCAGCTACTGGGGTAACTGGGGCGGATGGTACTATCCGTACGCTGTGACCTACAGCTATAGCACCAACTCATTCATTACAGAAATGGTGAACCTGAAAGCAGATGAAGGTGAAGGCAAAAAACTTCCTGTAGTCTGGACAAGCTATCTGACTGGATTTGAAACAGGCTCTAAAGCTATCAACCGCACTCTTGCTATTGAAGCAGTGAACCAGTCATTCACTCAGTCACCTTATCTTACTAACAAATAAACAACTACAACTGTTATGAAAACAAGAAAAAATATATACTTCAAGGTAGTAGCCTTGGCGGCTATTGCCATCGCCTTCGCCATGCCGGCTAAGGCACAGCTATCAGACAACGGATATGCGAATATCGACTGGCAGTTCAACGCTCCGTTAAGTAATCATTTTGCAGATAAAGCAAGTGGTTGGGGTATGAACTTCGAAGGTGGTTATTTCGTGACTCCTAACATTGGCTTGGGTCTTTTCCTGAACTATCACAGCAACCACGAATATGTAGGTCGCGAAACCTTTCAAATGGGTGCCGGTGAAGTTACTACCGACCAGCAGCATACTATTTTCCAATTGCCTTTCGGTGCTGCTGCACGTTACCAGTGGAATCGTGGCGGATCTTTCCAACCTTATGTCAGTGCTAAATTAGGTGCTGAATATGCAAAAGTCCGCTCTAACTTCAATATGCTGGAAGCAAGAGAAAACAGCTGGGGATTCTATGCTTCTCCTGAAGTAGGTATCAATGTATTCCCATGGGT
>ERZ834382.2559-NODE-2559-length-12529-cov-8.706670_pt1 | contig 12529 bp, 8 predicted proteins | sample MGYA00519692_ERZ834382 | MGnify/ENA primary metagenome ERZ834382 (study PRJEB31850, sample SAMEA3708751) | human gut metagenome | biome: human gut; feature: human-associated habitat; material: faeces | place: China | collected 2014 ...
GATGAGTATTAGTTTTCGTTGATAATTTGCTGATAATAGTAAATAAGTTTTAATCGTAATATGAAAATAAAAAATTAATTTTTATAAATAGCCTTATTAATATTTATTTTGACCTTTTTAGTTTATGGGAAAATATCTTAATCAATAGGATAATAATGATATAAATTGTATTTATAAGAATTTTTGGAGGATATAAGATGCTTGATGTACTTTTTATGATAATTTTTGTTCCTCTTTGGGGATATTTGACCTATAAAATATTTAATGCTTATAGGAAATCGCATACAATGATAAGTGATGGACCTATAAGCGAATTAAATGGTTGGTTCGGTGTATTAATAAGTGTTGGCATTATTGCAGGTATTATACTTACAATTCCTTGTTTGATTATCATGTCTTTATGGAAAAGTCATCCAATAATATTGGGAATTTTAATTATAGCGATTATAGTTATAGGGTATGGCTATATTCAATCGAAGAAAACTAATAATCAATAAGTAAATTAAGAAATAGCAGGTACAAATGTATCTGTTATTTTTTTATCGGCAAAATAAAATTGAAAAATAATTGATATTTTTGGTTGATAACTTGCCGATATCGGCATAAAATTAAAAAGAATTGAAGGTGAGATTATGAAATATTGTTCAGTAGCACAAATAGCATCAAAATGGAATTTATCGGAAAGAACAGTGCGAGATTATTGTGCTAAAGGCAAGATTGTGGGAGCTTTTTTAACTGGAAAGACATGGAATATACCAGAAATAGCCCAAAAACCATTGCGAAAAAAACGCAATAAGAAAATCATAAATAATCTATTGGCTATTTTGCGAAAAGAAAAAGAAAGTAAACTTTCTGGTGGCATTTATCATAGATTACAGATAGATATGACATATAATTCTAATCATATTGAAGGAAGTTTATTAACGCACGAACAAACACGATATATTTTTGAAACAAATACTATTGGCATTTCAGAAAATATAGTAAATGTAGATGATATTATTGAAACAACAAATCATTTTCGTTGTATAGATATGATTATTGATAATGCTGAGACAGAACTAACAGAAAGTTTCATTAAAAATTTGCATAGAGATTTAAAAATAGGGACAAGTGATAGTAAAAAAGATTGGTTTGCTGTTGGTGAATATAAGAAATTGCCAAATGAAGTTGGCGGAAGAAGAACTGTAGAGCCAGCACGAGTGAGTGAGCATATAAAACGATTATTAGATGTTTATAATGTTACGACCAAAAAAAGTTTAGAAGATATAATTGCTTTTCATGTAGCTTTTGAAACGATTCATCCATTTCAAGATGGTAATGGACGAGTAGGCAGGCTTATTATGTTAAAAGAATGTTTGAAGCATGATATTGTGCCATTTATTATTAGTGATGATTTGAAAATGTTTTATTATCGAGGTTTACATGAATGGAATAAAGAAAAAGGTTATTTGATGGATACTTGCTTGACAGCTCAAGATAGATTTAAAAAGTTACTGGATTATTTTCAAATTGTTTATAAAGATGAATAAGATATATTTTAGTTATTATTATTAGGTTTATTGACAGATAGATTTTTTATCTGTACAATTTACTTACTAGTAAAACTATAGAGTTTTATAGAGCGCGCGTCATTTTTGACAAGCGCTTTAATTTTTTTTAGAGCAAAATATGTAAAAAGTAAAGGATATGGCATAAAGTCATATCCTTTTTTTATTAATTTTTTAGTTAAATGGATAGTGTATAATAAAATAATATATTGATATATTTGAGAAGGGTTTATTTTATGTTAAATAAGACTATAAATTATTATGATATTAATGCTAAAGAATTTGTTGAGGGAACTTTAAATGTGGATTTTAAGGCTACTCAAGACAAGTTTATAAATAAATTGCCAGACAAAGGTTATATTTTAGATTTTGGCTGTGGTTCTGGTAGAGATACGAAGTATTTTTTAGCTAAAGATTTTAATGTAGATGCGATAGATGGCTCAATAGAACTTTGTAAAATCGCTAGTGAATATACGAAGATAAAAGTTCGTCATATGTATTTTAATGAATTATCTGTAGTAAATAAATATGATGGTATATGGGCTTGTTCTTCTATATTGCATTTATCTTTAGATGATTTAGTTGATGTTTTTAAGAGAATGAGCAAGGCTCTAAAAGATGAAGGCATAATCTATACATCATTTAAATATGGAGATTTTTCTGGTGAGCGAAACGGCAGATTTTTCACAGATATGACAGAAGATAGCTTTGCCAATTTGATTGCTAATGTGGACAATCTAAAAGTAGAAGAACAATGGATAACAGCAGACGTAAGACCACAGCGAGGAAATGAAAAATGGCTCAATCTAATTTTAAGGAAGAAATAATAGATTTTACAAATGTTTTAACTGGTGGACAGACAAAATCTAAGCAATTATATTTTCAATTAAAAAACAGTATAGATAAGGCTAAAAGAATAGATATCATTGTTTCATTTTTGATGGAGTCGGGAGTGCGTTTACTTCTAAAAGATTTGAAACAAGCAGTAGATAAGAATATACCGATAAGGATTTTGACAGGAAATTATTTAAATATAACACAGCCATCAGCGTTGTATTTGATAAAACAAGAATTAAATAATCAAGTAGATTTAAGATTTTATGATGATAATACACATTCATTTCACCCCAAAGCTTATTTCTTTCATTATGATGACTATAGTGAAATATATATAGGTTCATCAAATATATCAAGAAGTGCTTTAACTACAGGTATTGAATGGAATTATAGATTTAATAATTTACTGGATAAAGATAGTTTTCAACAGTTTTTCATAACTTTTGAGGATTTATTTTATAATCATGCTATTGTTATCACTGATGAAGAATTATATAGATATGCTAAATACTGGCGAAAACCAGCAATAATCAAGGATTTAGAACAATATAAAACAGAAAATAAAAATATCACACCATTAATTCAACCAAGAGGGGTACAGATAGAAGCTTTATACGCTTTGAATAACAGCAGAAATGAAGGAGCGACAAAAGCTTTAATTCATGCAGCCACAGGCATTGGCAAAACGTATTTATCAGCGTTCGACTCAGTTAATTATAAAAGAATATTATTTGTAGCACACAGAGAAGAAATTTTATATCAAGCAGTAGAAGCTTTTAGAAATGTTCGTAAATCTGAAGATTATGGGCTTTTTTATGGAGGACAAAAAGATAAAGATAAATCCATGATTTTTGCTTCTGTTATGACATTGGCTAAAGATGAATACTTAAACGAAGCATATTTTCCTGAAGATTATTTTGAATATATCATCATAGATGAATTTCATCATGCAGTTACTGCTCAATATAAAAAAATAGTGGATTATTTCAAGCCAAAATTTCTTTTAGGCTTAACTGCCACCCCAGAGCGATTAGATGGGAAAAATATATATGAATTATGTGATTATAATGTGCCTTATGAAATAACTTTAAAAGAAGTGATAAATAAAGGAATATTAGTGCCTTTTCACTATTATGGTATATATGACGAAACAGATTATTCACATTTGCATTTAGTGAAAGGTCGATATAATGAAGAAGAACTTACAAATATTTATCAAGCTAATACAAAAAGATTTGAATTGATTTATAAATATTATCAAAAATATGCTTCAAAGCAAGCTTTAGCTTTTTGCTGTTCTAAACAACATGCAGAAATGATGGCGAAAGACTTCAATAAACGAGGTATTGCTTCGGTGGCGGTCTACAGTGAAGCCAGTGGCGAGTATGCTATGGAGCGAAAAGAAGCTATAAATAAATTGAAACAAGGGCAGATAAAAGTCATTTTTTCTATAGATATGTTTAATGAAGGTGTGGATATTCCTTCTGTAGATATGGTGATGTTTTTGCGACCTACTCAATCGCCGATTATTTTCTTGCAACAATTAGGTAGAGGACTTCGGACTTATCAAGGTAAAAAATACTTAAATGTATTGGATTTTATCGGTAATTATGTAAAAGCAGGCAAATTTATTTCGCTATTGACTGATAGTACAACAGAAAGCAAAAGAACTTATGTATATCAAGAAAAAGATTTACCTGATGATTGTATCCTTGATTTCGATATGCAATTAATAGATTTATTTAAACAAATGGATATGAAAACTTTAACCATGAAGGAAAAAATAAATAATGAATATTTTTGTATCAAGGAATTGTTAGAGCAAAGACCAACAAGAGTAGAGTTATTCACTTATATGGAAGATAGTATTTATCAATACTGTATGAGCCATGCAAAAGAAAATCCATTCAGACATTATTTAGATTTCTTAAATGATTTAAATGAGTTGTCTGATGATGAAAAAGCAGTATATAAAACTATTGGCAGAGATTTTATCAATTTGATAGAAACGACAGATATGCAAAAAGTATATAAAATGCCGATATTGTATGCTTTTTATAGTCAAGGAAATATAAAATCAGCGATAAAAGATGAAGATGTTTTATCTACATGGAAAGAGTTTTTCGGTAAAAATAAAAACTGGAAAGATTTTGCAAGTGATATGACTTATGATAAATATTTAAAAATAACAGATAAACAGCACCTAGCAAAAGCAAAATCCATGCCGATAAAATATCTAAAAGTTTCAGGAAAAGGCTTCTTTGTAGAAAAAGAAGGATTTGCATTAGCTTTAAATGAAAATCTAAATGATATTATAAAAAATAAAGTTTTTGTAGATAATATGAGAGATGTTTTAGAGTATAGAACGATAGAGTATTATAGAAGAAGATACAATATGAACAATTTTTAGTTATTAAAGTTTTAGAAATTAGTATTATAATAAGGAGTTTTTAGTATATGTTACATTCAAATGAAAGAATGGATTTAATAATTGAGTATGTGACATCATATGAAGAAAAGATTAAAAAGGCAAATAAAAATGGATTATTTGACTCTGCTAAAATGTTTGAATTATTTGCTATTGAAATATGCAATATTTGGTTTGGTCAAGAATTTTATAATCTAAATATTGAAACAGCAAATTATCCATATGTAGATTTAATATCAGAGAATAAAGATATACTAGTGCAAGTAAGTACGACTCAAGATGTACCAAAAAAAATAAAAAGTACATTGGAAAAAATAAGGGATAAAAAAGATGCTAAATATTCGACTATAAATAATGTCGTATTTTTCGTATTAGGAAATGATAGTATTCCTAAGATAAAAGAATATAGTGGTGATAATCAAATTGGAAGTATTTCATTTACTATTAAAGATAATTTAATTACTATAGATAATATTATAACAAAAGCACAGAATGATCTTGATTTTCAAAAAGAATTATATAAGGTATTAAAAGATGAATATGATAATTTTAGTATTAATATTAAAAATTTTGAACGTGCATTAAAAATTAGTCATTCAGAATTGAATAATATTGATGATTTGATTAATGGAGAATATAAAATTGATAGAAAAGAATTTATTGAAAAGATTGTAAAAGATAATGAGCGGTTTATTTCAATACAAGGTGAAGCTGGTAGCGGTAAATCTGTTTTATGTAAAAATTATGTTGAAAATGAAAAATTGGTTTTATATGCTCGAGCTGAAAGATTTTTAGAAGAAACTAATATAAATGATATTTGGCGTTGTTGTATTCAAGACGTTTTGAAGTATATTAACGGAAAAAAATTAGTAATATTTATTGATGCTCTTGAATTTATTGCGGATTCGGTTAAAATAAAATTTGATTTGTTACAGTATTTGTATGATATAGCAGCAGAATATCAAAATGTGTATATAATAACATCTTGTAGAACGTGTGATAAAAATGCTTTTATTAAACTGGAAACAAAATTTTCAATAAAAATTTATGAAATTAATGACATAACAGAAAATGAACTTGTATTGATTATGAATCAATATCCAATTATAAAAAAAATGTATAAAACGAATTTGTATGTTGATTTATTAAAATCACCATTTTATATAAATTTGATAGTTAGCAATTCAATAGATATTGATAATATAGGTAATGAAAATTCTTTAAGAGAATATATTTGGAAAAATGTGATATGTTTAGAAGAAAAATCTCGAAATTATAACATACTTAGTAATAAAGTTACTGAAACTATTGAGAAAATTGTGTTTGAAAGAGCAAAAAATTTTTTGTTGGGTATTCATAAGGACGATATAGATAGCGATATAATGCATGTATTACTTTCAGAAGGGGTAATTATTCAACAAGGAGATTATATTAGACTTAAATATGATATTTTCGAAGATATTTGTTTTGAACATTATTTTGATAAAGTTTTTAATTTATGTAAAGGAAAGTATAAGAATTTCTATGAAGAAATAGAAACTCTTGGACGATGTGTATATAGGCGATATCAGATTTGGATTTCAAATAAATTGTTTATACAAGAAAATAGAGATAAGTTTTTATATAGTCTTATATTTTCAGATGAGATCTCACAAAAATGGAAAAGACAAACAGAAATTGGAATTGTGAAGTCAAGATTTTGTGATAAGTATTTTGTTGAACAAGGGTTAGAAATTCTGGAACAAGATATGTTGTTTGAATTTGTGGAGAATATTAATTTATTTGCATTTGAAGGCAAGTTGTTAAATATTAGGCAAGACTTTCCACAAATGAATTTGTCTCCAATTGGTAGAGGAAGACCATGTATTATTCGACTTTTAAAAGAAGAAGATATATATATGAGATATATAAATAAAAGAAGTGATATAGTTAAGTTATGTTTGGATTATGCAAAGCAAGAAGATAAAGAAGATGTTATTGCTATAGATGCATGTACTATAATGGAATATTATATTGAATATTCATTTAAGGAATTTAATCAAAAAAGTTATTATAAAATCATAGATGAAATATCATCTTGTTTAGAAGCACTTTATAGAATGGCAAAAAATTGCAAAGAGTGGTTAAAAGAATTTTTTGATACATTGATTAATAATTATATTAATGAAGATAAAATAAGTAGGTATGATTCAAAGGAGATTATGGAGTGGACATTAAAAAATGTTTATCCTGCTTTAGTAAAAGAATTAGCAAATGAATTGTGTTTAATAGCTGAAACATTATGGTTACGTGGTAAAGAAAGTACAGAGAAATTAAATTTCTATGAATCAAATAGATTATCTAAAGAGGTTGAATATGGGTTAAGTGAGAATGCTGAAAATTATAATTATTTATATAGAACAGTGAATGAAAATATATTTTTATGGGAATTATTTGTATTAAATTTTAAAGAAGGGTTTAATTGGGCAATTCAATTTATAAATAAATTAGTGTTAGAATATGAAACAAATAATTTTGCTCATATAGTAAAAATTAAAGTGAAAATAAGTGAAAGTAATGAAATAAAGGAATATCTGGGAAATGAAACAATGTGGTTTGCAGGTATTAGTGATTACACTGTACCTACTGTAATTGGAGATATTATTTTTTGTCTTAAAAAAGTTATAATAAATAGTTTAGAAGCGTATAAGAATTCAGATGAATTTTTTGTTGTATTTTCGGATTATATTAAAAAAATAATTTATTTAAAATCAAATAATATAATATTGCTTACAATCATTGAAAGTATAGGAATGCATTTTAAGAAAGAATTACCAGGTTATGCTTTAGATTTGGCTACAAGTATAGACCTTATTTATTGGGATATTTGTAGATGTATGTTGTACCAAAAAGATTTATCAAGAGATTTAATTGAAAATCATATTTTCAAGATTATGGGACTATTCAATTATAAAGATAGATATGAATTAGATGAGAAATGTAATTTGAATATACAGGAATATGTATCTCAAGCACAGGTATATTTTGATTTAACGACTCAAAATAAATGTTATGAAATTCTTGACTATTTATATTCGATTGTAAAAAATGATGTAGAGAATGCAATTGATTATTTACAAATTCAAAAAATGGATATGCGAAATGCAAAAAAAACTCAAATAACCGATACTATAACTATGTTAGAACCTCAAATATCAGGAGAAGCAGAGAAAATTGTTTTGAAAGAAAAAGAATTAAATAAACCTAATGAAAAATTAAATACTTTAATTAAAAAATGTAACGATAGTATAGTATCAGGACAAATAAATTTGACTTTAATTCTTGAGTTAATTGAATTAGTTTTAAAATTAATGAAGGAAAATGATATGGTATTTCAATATGAAAATCTTTTGATAAGTTTAATTGCTAATGCAATGGGTTATAAAGAATTAGAAGTTGAGAAAAGAGAAAAATTTTGTATAATATGGATTAACGGAATAAAAAAACTGTTTTCTAATGAAAGCTTTCTTGCGGAAACTAAACTTATACCAATTTTATTGAATCAATTGGAAAATAATATTGATATTGAAATAAAGAATAAAATAAAAAAAATAATATTAGATTGTTTAATGTACAAAGGGCAACATGGTGTTATTGAAGAAATAAGTAGATATGTAAAAAAATATTTAGTTAATCATGAAGCTTTGGCACAATCGGTATTTAATACAATTATTATATTATCCAAAGATGAGATGGAACATCAAAAATATAATGCGGATTATTTGAAGAAAAGTAATAAAGATAAGGAATTTAAATTTGTTCCTAATATGGAACCAAAGTTGTCAAGAGTAGATTATTATATTAAAAGTATTGGTGGAAAATGTTATGTTAGTCGTAAAGAAGAGATAATAGATAAATATTTGTTTAAGGAAGATTCTTTGGAGATAAATGTTTTTGATATGAATAACTATGATATATCTACAATATGTTATATCGCAAATTGTGGATTAAATTTTATGAATGAATCTTTTAGAAAAGTTATTCACGAAATTTTACTTTGTATGATTGATATTTGGAATTATACTAAGAAAAATAATAATGCTTATAAAATATTTGATGGTTGCCAAAAATATGAAATCATAGAGTTATTTCGGCGGGAAATTGTTCAAGCTCCAAAAGATGAAATAATGGCAATAGATATGTTATTTGAAAAGATTGATTTTACAAAGTTTACGATAGATACCATTAGATTTTATCAAGATATTTTGGGTGATTTTTTATGTGAGTTTTTTGATTCATATGTTGATTTAAAAAAAAGAAATAGATGTAAAAGGGAAATTTTATATATTGAAAAAAAAGTAAATAACATTAATGAAGAATATGTTCGAATGCAATTATATAAATCACTTATGCTTTCTGTAACAAGATTTTGTAAAGGTGATTGGAGTAAGATAAAAACAACTTATAAATATAGCGACAAGCAGTTTTTAAATAATCAATTTACAAAATATGGAAAATATTATATAGAAGAATTGTTAGAAACAATTTACCAGATGCATATAGATGAATTATTGCCAGAAATATTAATATCTATTAGAAACAGCTTTCAAAGTGCGAAATCTGATATGTATAGATTTGAAAAGTCAATAAGAAATCAAGAAGTAATAGTGCAATTGATTATTCTTAAATCATTTATTGTATGTAGTGATAAAATTAAACAAGATCAAGAACTTACTGAAGCGTATGAAGATATACTTGAAATATTGATTGAGTTAAATTATGAACAGGCTGCTGTTATCTTGGATGAATTTAGGATTCATTAATGGATATAAGTCTATTATTTAATAACATTTGGTTAAAATTTATAATTATAATAGAATAAAGAGTTTTTTATAAGAAGTATAGTTTTTATTTGCCTTAGTACATCATGTATTAGGGCTTTTTATTTTGATTAGTAATCTTAAAATGGTAAAATAGTTTTAGTATATAAATCTATAATGAGTTAAACAATACACTTATTTAAATTTTGCTATACTAATTATAAAAATGAATGTTATGCTTTGCTGGAGTGTTTGTAGTGATTAGCAAAAGTGAATTTGATTATTTTATAAAAAAGAATTTGGTTGATGTAATTGGCAATGATTGTTTTGGTTATGAAATAGAAGATAAGTCTTATGATATTTACTATAATAAAGAAGCTTATAATAAATTTATTTCTGACATGAAAACTAGCAAATATAATAAATTTTATAATCAGTATAATCATGGTAAAGGAAGCGAATTAAAAGAGAAAAGAAATATGCCACCAAAGATGGCAAGTGTGGCTTCATCTTCAAGATTTTGTTATTTGGCTTTAAGAGATGGATATAAGCAATTTAACAATAGTGAAGATATAATTTTTGAGCATAGTTGTCGAATTAAAGGCGTTAATGCAACTGCTAATTTAGATGCTTATATCCCTAATGCAAATATTTATTTTGAAGTGAAATGTCATGAGATTTTTAGTCAGCACTCAATTTATTTGAAGAAAAGCTATTGGAATTTGCTTTATGGACAAGAAAATGATTTTGGTTTTTCTTATGCAATGTGTCCAGATATAGATGAGTTTAAAATAGAACTATGTAATTTTGGTATAAAAAAACAAAGAATAAGATTTGACATAAAACAGTTTTTATGTCATCTTTGGGGAATTGCTTCGCAGAAAGATAAAGATATACCAGTTAAATTAGTATATTTATTTTTTAAACCTAAAATGGATTTAGAAACTGAACGAATACAGGTGGAAAAAGTATTTGAAGAACTTCAAGCGGAAATAAAAAATATCTTTTCTAGTAAACCAATACAGATTTTTATAAGCAATAATAATATTGAATTGTCAGCTATAGCTGAATATGCAAAAGTTATGGAGCCACTAAGCAAAGATAATACAATTATTTTATTTTAACTAAATTAGAGTTTAAGGAAATGGGAAATATTTCTTGTGTAAATTTATATAGAAGAGCCGATAAAAAATCAATAATAACAAGCAAACAGAGAAGAAAAAATTATAGAAAAAACTTAATTATTTTAAGTATATAGATATTGTTGTTATTATTTTAATGATGAAATATACTAGTTTTAAGTGAATTATGAAAGAGGCGAAACAATGGTTGATTCTAAATTTTTTAAAGGTGAATCTAAAACAGTTGAATTTAAAGCAAAGTTACCTGATAAAAGTGAAACATATATGAAAACGATTATTGCATTTGCCAATACTAGTGGAGGAAAACTTATTATTGGTATAGATGATAATAAATCAATTATAGGAATAGATAAAGATAATATTTTTGAAATTATGGATAAAGTAACAAATGCAATTTCTGATGCATGTGAACCTCAAATAGTACCAGATATTTCATTTAAAACAGTAGAAGATAAATGTATTCTTGTTATAGAAATTTATCCAGGAGCTAATAGACCATATTATTTAAAGAATAAAGGAAAAGAACGAGGTACGTATATTAGAAGTGCTGCGACATCAAGATTAGCAGATAGTGATAAAATTAGAGAATTAGAAATGGAAGGTAAAAATGTTTCTTGGGATGAGCAAATTTGTATGGGATATGAAGTTACGAGAGAGGCAATAGATAAACTTTGTAGTGATATACAGAAGTATATGACTTTATCTACATCAGAAGAAATAAAAATACCTACCGAAAAACAATTAATAAATTGGAAAGTATTAAAGAAAGTAAATGATAAACTTTTAGCAACCAATGCATTTGTATTACTTACAAGTGATTTTTTCCAGTTTGCAAAAATTCAATGTGCATTATTTAAGGGAATAACTAGGGATGTTTTTATTGATAAAAAAGAATATACTGGTTCAATATATGAACAAGTAGAAGCTGCTTATCAATTTGTATTGAGGCATATTAATCGTAGCTCGGAAATAGAAGGTCTTATTAGAATAGATAAATATGAGTTACCTACTAGTGCAATTAGAGAAATAATAATAAATGCACAAGTGCATAGAAATTACATGGATAATTCATGTGTTCAAATAGCTATTTATGATGATAGATTAGAAGTAACTTCACCAGGTACGTTATATGGCGGATTAACTTTAGAAGAAATTTTAAATGGCAGATCTAAAATAAGAAATAAAGTTATTGCTGAAATTTTTAATAAAATGGATTTGATTGAACAATGGGGAACTGGTATCCAGAGAATAATAAATAGAGCTAAAGAATATGACTTACCTAAACCGGAATTTAAGGAAATAGGAAATACTTTCCGTGTTAATTTATATAGAAAGGTTGATAAAAAGCCGATAAAAAAACCGATAAAAGAGCCGATAAAAGAGCCGATAAAAGAGCCGATAAAAGAGCCGATAAAAGCCGATAAAAATTTAATAATAACAAGTAAACAAAGAAAAAAATTTGATAGAGAAAACTTGATTATTAAGTATGTAGAAGAACATGGATCTATATCAAATATGGAAGCACGGCAAATTTTAGTTTTAGCAGAATCAACTACTAAACGATTTTTAAAAGAGATGGTAAAAGAAGGCTTATTATTAGAAAAAGGAGAACGAAAAAACAGAAGATATATACTAGCTAATGAAAGATAAGGTAATATAAATTTATAAGGAGGTGAGATATTTTGATAAAAATTATGTTTGTATGTCATGGTAATATCTGTCGTTCAACTATGGCTGAATTTGTGATGAAGGATTTAGTGCGAAAAGCGGGTT
>ERZ834382.2568-NODE-2568-length-12502-cov-2.725155_pt1 | contig 12502 bp, 10 predicted proteins | sample MGYA00519692_ERZ834382 | MGnify/ENA primary metagenome ERZ834382 (study PRJEB31850, sample SAMEA3708751) | human gut metagenome | biome: human gut; feature: human-associated habitat; material: faeces | place: China | collected 2014 ...
AGAAGGGGCGTTTCCTGTGCATATTGATCCTGCGGATTACTTATAGAACTCGTTGATGTAGGCAACAACGTCCTCGCGGCAGCCGCGGAAGGGACCCGGGGTCTCCATCTTGAGGGAAACGAGAGCGGTCGCCCAGAGCAGCGCTTCCTCGACCGAGGCGTGCTGACGCTCGTTGATGTAGCCTGCGAAGGCGGTGTCGCCGCGGCCGGTGCGGCCGGACAGATTGCGCGCCTTGATCGGGCAGGTGTAGATCTCCTTGCCGTCGTATACGAGCAGCTCGGTGTTGTGGGAGATCATGACCTCCTTCGCGCCCCACTCGTGCAGCATATGTGCCGCCTTGATGCGGTCATTCGTGCCGGTCAGGATTTCAGCCTCGGCGGCATCGGTCTTGAGGTAGTCGATGAGCGGCAGGATTTCCTTTTTGTCCGCCCAGTCGTGGAACGCCATGGTCTTGTCTGGCTCAACGTGGCGCAGCATGCACTGAACGTCAACGGCGACCTTGCCATGTTTGGCGCTCTCGCGGATGAGTTCGCCGTCGAAGTCGCCGTATACCAGACCGGCGAAGTGATACATCTTGGTCTTGATGTCCGCCATCTCGTCAAAGCGGAACGGGTCGCACTTGCCGAGCGAGGTGCAGGCGCGCTTCTCCTTGTCGGCGGTGAAATACTGGTTGCGGATGGAGCAGGTATGTGCGGACGGCTTCCAGTACAGGTCGGCCTTGATGCCCTCGAAGCGTTCGTTGACGTCCGCCTCTTCCGGGTTGAGCTTGCAGAAGATGGCAGCCTTTGCGCCGCTGCCTGCGGCCGCCCAGCCGGACGCGACGACCGCGCCGCCTACCTCGCTGCGTTCGTTGCCGAGATAATCAATGTTGTGGTCGAGCGAAACCGGACCGACCACCAGTACGTCATATTCTTTCTCCATTTTTCTTTCCGCGCACATCGCTGTGCGCACTCCTTTCTCAAAGATGTTGCAGGGCGCAGAGTACCCCACAGGCCCTCAAATAGGTCTTTACAACTTTACACAGTCATTTTATCATAAATCGCCGCAAAACACAATAAAATATTTATGAAATCTGCAACGAAAACGTGTGCATTTCAACTTTTTCAAAAAAATTTACATGGAGAGCACCCGCAGCACCGTGGCACCCGCTTGCACAGCGGCGCGAAATATGATATGCTTAGATACATTCTAAGAGGCAGAAGTTCAGGAGAGTGCCCGAAAACGGCGCAAAGCCGCGCGGCACAGGAGGGAGAGTTACAAATGGTTCAATATATGGAATGGCTCAAGGCGTTCCTGTTCGGTATCGTGGAGGGCATCACGGAATGGCTGCCGATCAGCAGCACGGGCCACATGATACTGCTCAACGAATTTGTCAAGCTGGACGTTTCGGACGCATTCTATAAAATGTTCGAGGTCGTGATTCAGCTCGGCGCGATCCTTGCGGTCGTCGTGCTGTTCTGGAACCAGATCTGGCCGCTCAAGCGCAATCACGGCCGTCACGGCGGCGCGTCCGTCACGATCGACCGCGATATTATCCGTCTGTGGTGCAAGATCGTTGTCGCCTGCATTCCGGCGGCGGTCGTCGGCCTCAAGTGGAACGATCTGTTTGAGGAGCTGTTTTACAACTATCAGTCGGTCGCTGTCGCGCTGATCGTGTTCGGCGTTGCGTTCATTGCCGTCGAGACCGCGCATAAAGACAAGCCGGCGAAGATCAATTCGCTGAACGAGCTGACCTACCCGACCGTTCTCATGATCGGTATGTTCCAGCTGATCGCTGCGATCTTCCCGGGCACGTCGCGTTCCGGCTCGACCATCGTCGGTGCGCTGCTGCTCGGCGTATCGCGCACGGTGGCGGCGGAATTCACGTTCTTCCTCGCCATTCCGGTCATGTTCGGCGCGAGCCTGCTCAAGCTGGTCAAGTTCGGCCTGGTATTCACGCAGACCGAGCTGATCATCCTCGCAATCGGCATGGTAACGGCATTTGTCTCGTCTATGCTCATCATCCGGATGCTGATGGCGTTCGTCAAGAAGCACGATTTCAAGGTGTTCGGCTGGTATCGTATCATTCTCGGCATTGCCGTGCTCGCGTACTTCATGCTCGCGCGATAAACGAAAACAGTCAGTTCCGCGACAGTTTCAAAATTCCTGCACCGTCTGTTATGGTGCAGGAATTTTTTATGCCGTTTTACAGGTTTTTGATGTCGGAAACGATGAGCTCCGGGGTCAGATGGTTTTCCCTTGCCACTTTTTCCGGGTCGTAGCGGTCAAGGAAGGCCTTTTTGACGCCGTAGTTCAGCACCCTGACGTCAGATGCGCCGTAGAAACGCGCGATCTTTTCGCCGAAGCCGCCTTCAAGCTGACCGTCCTCGAGCGTGATGACGACATCATGGTCGGCGGCGAGCTCGCGCAGCAGCTTTTCGTCCAGACCGGTGATAAAGCGCGGATTGATAACGGTCGCGTCGATGCCGGCTTCTTTTTTGAGCAGCGCCGCCGTCTGTTCCGCGAGGGCGAAGAACGAGCCGAGGCCGAGGACAGCGACCCTTGTGCCGCGGTGGGTGACATGATAGGTGTTCAGACAGCTGAAATCCTTCTCGACCGGCTGTGCGGACGGCGTGAGCGGTCCAACCGGCATACGGATCGCGACCGGATACTCGTTCTGCTCGATGCTCCAGTCAAGCATGGCAAGATATTCGTCCCTGTTCGTCGGCGCGAGGTAAACGAGGTTCGGAATGTTGGACATCATCGGGATGTCGTAGATACCGAGGTGGGTCACGTCGTTCATGCCGTAGATCGACGCCCACGCAACGATGATGGTCGCCGGGCTGCTGTTGATGCACAGATCCTGCGAAAGCTGGTCGTAGGTGCGCTGGATAAAGGTGGAGTATACGCCGTAGACCGGCTTGCCGCCGGCTGCCGCGATGCCGGACGCGAGCGCGACTGCGTTTTCCTCCGCGATGCCGACGTCGATGAATTGACGGCCGGCGAGCCTGCGCTTGTCCTCGGTGAAGCCGAGAACGGTCGGCGTGCCCGAGGTGATCATGCACACAGAGGGGTCAGCCTGCATCTTTTTCATCATAAAGCCGGCCGTAAGGCTCTCCCAGCTTTCGCCCTCTGTGCTCATGAGCGGCTGGAAGGTCTCCCTGTCGAACGGAGCGCAGTAGTGCCACTCCTCCTTGTGCGCCTCGGCGGGCGCGAAGCCCTTGCCTTTTTCGGTGACGAGGTGCACAACGACCGGATGGTCGATGTCCCTGACCGCCTGAAAAGCCTCGATGACCGACGGCAGGTCATTGCCGTCCGCGACGAAGCGGTAGTCCAGACCCATCGCGCGGAACAGGTTGCAGTCCGCCCGGCCGCCGGTCTCGCGCATCAGACGCAGGTTGCCGTAAATGCCGCCATGGTTCTCCGCGATGGACATATCGTTGTCGTTTACGAGGATAATGAAGCTGCCGCCGAGCTCAGCTGCGTAATCGAGCGCCTCGAGCGCTTCGCCGCCGGAGAGCGAGCCGTCACCGATGACAGCGATGACATTGCCGCCTTCGCCCTTGAGGTCGCGGCCCTTCGCCAGACCGCAGGCAAGGCTGATCGAGGTCGAGGTGTGGCCGACGGTGAAATGGTCGTGCTCGCTCTCGTGCGGATTGCTGTAGCCGGAGACGTCGTCGTAGTGTGTGGGGTCGAGAAAAGCCTCGGCTCTGCCGGTCAGCATCTTGTGCGGATAGGTCTGATGCGATACGTCGAATACGATTTTATCCTTCGGAGACTCGAAAACATAGTGCAGGGCAACGGTCGCCTCGACGAAGCCGAAGTTCGGGCCGCAGTGGCCGCCGTGGCGGCTGAGCTTTTCGACGAGTGCGCCGCGGATTTCGCCGCACAGTGCCTTCAACTCATCGAGCGAGAGCTTTTTAACGTCTGAGGGGCTGCTGATGTGTTCCAGGTACATAGAGAAATTCCTCCTGCAAATTTTTTTACCATGACAATGGTATCACCTGGAGTGAACTTCAAGTCAAGAGGAAATTCAAAAATTTTATCCACAGAGCAAAACCGCATCAAGGAACAGGCGCGATTTGCGAGTAAATTTTTCTTGCAATTTCGGCACAGGGTGGTATGATTCATATAAACATACTAACACGATATGAATGGTGGGAAAATAATTGCGCGGCGGCTGACGCAGAAGGAGAGCACCCCTTATGAAGGAAAAAATACGATGCGGTGAGACACATTACGGAGACAGCCCGTACCGGTCGGATGTGCACGGTATCCTGCTGCACGGCAGACGCGGACGGCTGCTGTCCGTGCTGTATACGGCAGGCGGTGAAGGACTGCATCCTACCGTGCTGCTGCTGCACGGCATTCCCGGCTGCGAAAAGAATATCGACCTTGCGCAGGATCTGCGCTGGGCCTTGCGGCAAAGCCGGTGCTGTGTCTCGGCGGCTCGCTCGACATCTACACGCCGCCCGAGCAGCACTGTGAGCCGCTTCGCCGGGCCGTTGAGCGGGCGGGCGGTACGCAGTTTCGGAGCGTGCGCTGGCCGACCGACCATTTTCTGTCGGATTACCGGCTGAAAACCTCGGAAACCGTGCTCGAATTTCTGAAAAGCTGAACGATCTCAGGCATTCCGCTGCTCTCGGCATGGCGGAATGCCTTTTTTGCGTCTTGCAACGAAAATTGAAAAAGAATATAATGATACTGGAAATAAATCACGATCAGAAAGAAGGACTATCACAAATGCCAATCGGAGTATTGACCAACTGCGCATCGGTGCTGGCGGGGGGCGTGATCGGCTCGGCGCTTGGGCACATTCTGCCCGCAAGCCTCAAGGAGCATCTGCCGACCATGTTCGGCCTGTGCTCGATCGCCATCGGCATCAATTCCATCATCAAGGCCTCAGCGATGACGCCGGTGGTGCTGGCGCTGCTCGTCGGCTTCACCATCGGTCATCTGCTGCATCTTGAACAGTGGACGAGCCGGTTTTTCCATAAGCTGGTGAAGGCGATGCGCCTCGGCGGAGACGGCATCGACATGGAGTTCTACATCACGGCGGTCGCGCTGTTCTGCTGCTCGGGCTTCGGCTGGTACAGCACGCTGACCGAGGGGATCGCAGGCGACCCGTCGCTGCTGTTTTCCAAGGCAGTCCTCGACGGCTTCACGGCGCTCATCTTTGCCTCGACGCTCGGAAAATCCATCTGCGCCATTCCGCTGCCGCAGTGCGTCATCCTGCTGTGCGTGTTCGGCGCAGGACGGCTGCTGGCCGGCGTGCTGACGCCGACCATGTTCGCGGATCTTTCCGCCTGCGGCGGCGTGCTGACCATGGCGGCGGGCTTTCGCGTCTCCAAAATCAAATCCGTGCCGCTCGTCGATCTGATGCCGGCGCTCCTTCTCGTCATGCCGTTCAGTCTGCTCTGGACGATGGTGATGGGATAAGAAAACGATGGGCAGCACCACAGGCTCCACCGCGCGGTGCTGCCCATATGGTTTGAAAGGAAGAAACTGAAAAATGAAGCTCATTCATCTTTCTGATCTGCATCTCGGCAAGCGAGTCAACGAATGCTCGATGCTGGAGGATCAGCAGTATATTTTAGGCGAAATCCTGCGTATTATCGACAGCGAAGCGCCGGATGCAGTGCTCATCGCAGGCGACGTTTACGATAAATCCGTCCCGTCGGCGGAGGCAGTGACGCTGCTCGATGATTTTCTGGTGCAGCTTGCCTCGCGCCGCGTGCAGACCTGCCTCATCAGCGGAAACCATGACTCGGCAGAGCGCCTGTCGTTCGGCGGACGGCTGATGGACGCGGCCGGCATCCATATCGCGCCGGTCTACGACGGCTCTCTGGCGCCGCTGACGCTGTCGGATGAGCACGGCCCGGTGGATATTTATCTGCTGCCGTTCCTCAAGCCGGTGCAGGTGCGGCGTTTTTTCCCGGACGAGGACATCGAAAGCTATACGGACGCGATGGCGGCGGTGCTCCGCGCGGCGAACGTGGACACGGCGCGCCGCAATGTGCTGGTCGCGCACCAGTTCGTCACGGGCGCGGTGCCCTGTGAGTCCGAGGAGCTTTCGGTCGGCGGCACGGACAATGTGGCGGTCTGTGTGTTCGACGATTTCGATTATGTCGCCCTCGGTCACATCCACGGCCCGCAGAAGGTCGGCCGCGAGACCGTGCGCTACTGCGGCACGCCGCTCAAGTATTCCTTCTCGGAGGTCAGCCACAAAAAATCCGTCACCGTGGTGGAGATGGGAGAGAAGGGCAGCGTCGGCATCCGCACGGTGCCGCTCGTGCCGCGGCGCGATATGTCCGAGCTGCGCGGCACGTATAACACGCTCATGCTGCGCGAGAATTACGAGGGAAAGCCGTTCCGGAACGATTATCTGCACATCACGCTCACCGATGAAGAGGATATTCCGAACGCTGTCAGCAATCTGCGCGTGGTCTACCCGAATCTGATGCGGCTCGACTACGACAATGCGCGCACCCGTGCAGGCGGCATCATCGCGGGCGCGGACAGGGCAGAGCAGAAGCCGCCGCTGACTCTGTTCGGTGAATTCTACGAGAGTCAGAACGGAACGCCGATGAGCGAGGAGCAGCAGGCGTTCGCAGACAAGCTGATCGCGAGCATCTGGGAGGAAGAAAAATGAGACCGCTGAAACTTACGCTGTCCGCATTCGGCCCGTATGCCGGACACACCGAGATCGATCTGGAAAAGCTGGGCGAGAAGGGTCTGTACCTGATCACCGGCGATACGGGCGCAGGCAAGACCACGATCTTCGACGCGATCACCTATGCGCTGTACGACGCGCCGAGCGGCATGAACCGTGATACATCCATGTTCCGCTCCAAGTATGCGTCTCCCGAAACGCCGACCTTCGTCGAAATGACATTTTCCTGCGGCGGAAAGGTCTATACCGTCAGACGAAACCCGGAATACGAGCGCCCTGCCAGACGCGGCAGCAAAATGACAAGGCAGAGAGCCGAGGCGGAGCTGCATCTGCCGGACGGCCGAGGCGTGCTCGACAAGCCGAAAGAGGTCAACGCAGCCCTCGTGCGGATCATCGGCCTCGACCGCAGCCAGTTTTCGCAGATCGCCATGATCGCGCAGGGCGAATTCTCAAGCTGCTGACAGCGGAAACAAAGGACCGGCAGGAGATATTCCGCAAGATATTCAAGACGAACTGCTACGAGGTGCTGCAAAACCGTCTGAAGGACAGCGCGAACACACTTTACCGCAAATGTGAGGCGGCGCGCGCAAGCGTACAGCAGTATATCGGCGGCATCGTCTGCGCGGAGGGTGGTATGCTCCGCGAAAAGGCGCAGCAGGCGAAGGAGGGGAAGCTCCCGTTTGCGGAGACCGTGGAGCTGCTCGAAACGCTCATTGACCGCGACGAAGCGGAGGATGCGGCCTGCGCACGGCAGTTTGAGGTGCTGGAGGAGAAGATCGGTGCGGTCAATGCGCGGCTTATCAAGGCGGACGAGCGGGGAAAGATGCGCGAAGCACTCGAGGCCAATCGGAAACAGCAGGAGGTGCAGCGCGGGCAGGCCGAACAGGCGAAAGCGGCGCTTGCCGCCGAGCAGGCGAAGCAGCCGCAGCAGGAGGCGCGTCAGCGCGCGCTTGCCGGAGTTCTCGACGAGGAAATCGAGCGCGCGCTTGCCGACCTCGAAAACGAGCTGCCGCGCTATGCTGAGCTTGAAAACGCGGAAAAGGAACGCCTCAGCCTTGCTTCTGACATAGAGGCGAAACGCTGCGCACTCGGGCAGCAGGAGCGCACGCATCAGGTGCAGAGCGCGGAGCTTGCAGCATGGAAGCAGGAGCATGAGAGCCTTGCGAGTGCTGCGGCTGACCGAGAGCGTCTGCTTGGCGAAAGGAGCCGCAGGCTCGACCGCAAAACCGCGCTCAAGGCGCTGGCGGAGGATGTCGAGGCGCAGCGGCGCGGCGAGAGGGAGATCGCGGACGCGGAAAAGCAGCTTGCGGTCCGAAAGCAGCGGCAGGAAGCGCTTGACTCGCAGCTTGCCGCGCAGACCGAAACGCTGAAGGCAGACCGCGAAGCGTGGGAGCAGGGCGCGGGACTGGACGCAGAGCGCGAAAAACTGCGCGCGCAGCAGGCAAAAACGCAGGAGCGGGAAGCTGAACTGCGCACACTGAACGCGCTGCTGCGCGAGTGCCGGACGGCGGAGCAGGCGGTGCTTGCATCGCAGCAGGCTTATCTGCGTGCGCAGGACGCGGCGGAGCAGACGGACGCAGCATACGGCGAGAGCCGCCGCGCCTTCTTTGACGCGCAGGCCGGTATTCTCGCACGCGAGCTTGCGGAGGGCGTGCCGTGCCCGGTATGCGGTTCGGTGCACCATCCGGCGCCGGCGCACGCGCCCGGCCACGCCCCGACCGAGGGGCAGCTTCGCGAAGCGGAACAGGCGCGCGATGCGGCACAGCAGAAGGCGCACGCGAAAAGCCTGGACGCAGGCGCGAAAAACGCCGCCTTCACGGAGAAAAAGCAGCAGCTGATCGCGCAGATGCAGCCGTTTGCGGAGCAGCCCGCCTATGAGAATGCGGAGGCGCAGCTGGCTGTATGTGAGGAGAAGGTACGGCAGGAAGGTGCGGATGCCGCACGCCAGCTTTCCGCTCTGGACGCGCAGCTTGCCGCACGCGAAGCACTGGGGCACAGCATGGAGACGCGGCAGAAGACGCTGGAGCGGCTTACCGCTGAGCAGGAGGAGCAGCGCTCTGCGGCTGCGGCGGCAGAAAACCTGCTGAGCCGCCTGCGCGGTCAGCAGGAGCAGCTTGCAGAACGGCTCAGCCGTCAGCTTGCGGAGGCCCTGCCGGGCTGCCGCACGGAAAACGCTGCCGCATACATCGCCGCCGAGCGGGCGGAGACAGCGCAGGCGCTCGCGGCGCTGGAGGCGCAGCTGGCATCGCTCGACGCAGGCATTGCACGCAGGGAAACGCTCGCCCTGCGCATTCCGCAGCGCGAAAGCGAACTGCGCGGACAGGAGCAGACGATGAATGCCGGACGGGAGGAGCTGGCGCGGGCGGAAAGCCGCGAAGGCGCACTCGGAGAGCAGAACGCAAGACTGCGCGATGGGCTGTCGTTCCCGTCGGCGGCCGCGGCGGAAAAGCAGCGGCAGACGCTGGCAGCGGAGATGGACGCGGCGGCTGCTGCGCGGAGGGCGGCAGAGGAGCGGTTCGAGGCCTGCCGCAAGGAGCAGATCGCGCTGGAAGCCGGCGCAAAACAGCTGGAGGCGCAGCTTGCGGGCGGCGAGGAGATCGACGAGGAGGCGCAGCGGCAGCAGGGCAATGCACTGGCAGCCGAGCGGCTTACCCTGCTCGAGCGGCAGCGCACGCTCCACAGCCGGGCGAACACCAATAAGACTGCACTTGCAAGCGTGCGGAACAAGTCGGACGAGCTGGAACGGCTGGAACGGGAGTATAGCTGGCTGAGCTTGCTGTCGCAGACGGCGAACGGCACGCTTTCCGGGAAAGACAAGATCACGAAACCTATATCCAGATGACCTTCTTCGATCGTATCCTTCAGCGTGCAAACGGACGCCTGCTCGTCATGTCGGGCGGTCAGTACGAGCTCAAGCGCCGCAGCATTTCGGAGAACAGGCAGTCCAAGATCGGTCTGGAGCTTGATGTCATCGACCACTACAACGGCTCAGAACGCAGCGTCAAGTCGCTCTCGGGCGGCGAGTCGTTCAAGGCCTCGCTGTCGCTCGCGCTCGGCCTTTCGGATGAGGTGCAGTCCGCGGCGGCGGCCGGAATCCGTCTGGATACGATGTTCGTCGATGAGGGCTTCGGCTCGCTCGATGAGGAGTCGCTCGCGCAGGCCATCCATGCACTCAGCAGCCTTGCCGAGGGAAAACGGCTGGTCGGCATCATCTCGCACGTGGGAGAGCTCCGCGAGAAGATCGACCGTCAGATAGTCATCACCAAGGATAAAAACGGCAGCGGCAGCAGCGTGAGAATTATAGTATAAAATCAGGTTTACATGATTACTGCAATCGCGCGATAGCGCGTGTGAAATAGCGTTTGCTGTGCAAATGCAAAAAAACCGAGGACATGTGCCTCGGTTTTTTTACACTAAGAGGGAGAAAGTTTCCGTATGGGAACTTTCGGACGACTCGTGTTCTGCGTTCGTCAGAACACAGCTTGTCGGCGAAACGTCAGTTTCGCGACAGCTCATCCGGTATGTCGAACCAGAACGCGATGCCGCCGGGGACGTTCTCCGCGCCGCAGTCGCCATGCAGCGTATCTGCGATGGCGCGGACGAGCGACAGACCGATGCCGGTGCCGCCGGCCTCGCGGGTACGTGCGCGGTCGGTGCGGTAGAATTTCTCCCAGATCTTCGGCAGCTCCTCCTCGGGCAGACCCTCGCCCGCATTGAAAACGGTCAGGCGCATGCTCCCGCCGTTTCGGACAGCGGAGATGACGATGCTTCCGCCCTCGGCGGTGTAGCGGATGGCATTGGACAGGTAGTTCATGAGCACCTGCTCGAGCAGGCCGCTGTCCGTGCGCACGGTGACGTGCGTGCTCTCGCAGTCCACGCTGAGGTTTTTGCTCTCGCACAGCACGGCGGTCTTCTGCACCGCGTCGCTGCACATTTCGTGCAGGTCGATCTCTTCACAGAATGTCTGCTCCGCGCCGAGCTCGAGCTTGGACAGGCTGAGCAGTTGCATGACAAGACGGTTCATATGACCGGCCTCGTCCGCGATGGTATCGCAGTAGAACTTGCGGTCCTCGGGGTCGTCCGCGACACCCGCCGTCAGACCCTCGGCGTAGCCCTGAATGAGGGCGATCGGCGTTTTCAGCTCGTGGGAAACGTTGACGATGAATTCGCGGCGCATATTGTCGATGCGCTCCTTTTCGCGTACCTCCTGCGCAAGCTGATCGTTGGACTCCTTGAGCTCGCCGATGGCCTGCTCGAGATAGGCGCTGAGACGGTTGAGCGACTGGCCGAGCTGTTCGACCTCGTCGGATTCCCGCCTGCCCTTGCCGGTGTACTGGGTGGAAAAATCGAGCTCGCTCATGCGGTCGGCGAGCGCCGCCATGGAGACGAGCGGGCGCGTGAACTCGCGCGAGAAGAAGAACGCGATGCCGAGACAGATGAGCAGCGCACAGCCGCCGGCGATGAGCAGGAACACCAGGTTGAGCGAGGAATTCTGCTCGATGAATGCGAACGGCATATAGGCGATAAGGTAGCGGCCCTCGTCCTTGTCGAGCGAGCCGATGAGACAGAGATACTGGTCGTTGTCGCGCAGGCTGATATTGGTAAAGCGGTACTGATGCTCGGCGAGCGAGGACCAGTCCTCGTTCTGCATGACCGAGGCGAGGACCGCGATGCTGCGGAACTGCTGCTCGTTCATGCCGAACTCAAAGTCCGGCGCGGCATGGTCGCCTCGGTCGTGCAGGAAGGAGGAGGTGAGCACCGTGCCGTCGTCCATCGCGACCGCCAGACGGATGGCCGAGCGGCTCTCATAGCTGTCCAGCACGGTCACGATGTCGTCCATATCGCCGTCATAGATGCCGCAGACCGTGTCAAAGGCGTCGCATAGGCTGCTTTTTCGCGTCATCATGAAATAGTCCTGATAAAAGAACAGATTGAGCAGCAGCAGAATGCCGATGAACATGAGCGCGACGAGGCTGATGGCTGAGAAGAACTTGAATCGAATGGAATGCGGTTTCAGTTTCATCCTTCAAAGCGGTATCCGTAGCCGCGCACGGTCTCGATCATCGAGCCGCAGCAGCCGAGCTTGGCGCGCAGCTTTTTGACATGGGTATCGACCGTCCGCAGGTCGCCGAAGTAGTCGTAGCCCCAGACGGCGTTGAGGATGCTCTCGCGGGAAAGCGCGATCGAGCGGTTGTTCTTGAAATAGATGAGCAGCTCGTATTCCTTCGGCGTGAGGTCGACCGGCTGCTCCTCGACGAGCACCTCGCGGCGCAGCTCGTTGACCGACAGGAGACCGATGGTCTCGAGGGGAGAGGCTGCGCGGCCCTCGCGCTTGAGCAGGGTGCGCACGCGCGCGGCGAGCACGATGGGGGAGAAGGGCTTGGTGACGTAATCGTCCGCGCCGCTCTCCAGACCGCGCACCTGGTCGGCGTCCTCGGCGCGTGCGGTCAGCAGCATGACAGGCAGGTGCTTTTCGCCGTTTTCCTGCTCGCGTATCTCGCGCAGCACCTCGAAGCCGTCCATGCCCGGCATCATGACGTCGAGAATGGCGAGGTCGAGCGTGGGGCGGCGGTTTTCGATCAGCTCGAGCGCTGCTTTGCCGTCGGCCTCGAGGATGGTGTGTCCGTCGCGCTTGAGAAAGTCGCTGACGAGCCGGCGGATGCGCGCCTCGTCGTCTGCGATGAGTATAGTAGACATAAAAATTCCGCCTTTGCTATCGTTTGTTGCATTGATTATACGATTTCAATTTGTTCGTTGTGTGAACATTGACATAAAAGGGAGGACGCAGAGAGAAAAACTGCGTCCCGTCCATATTATTCCTCGTTTTCCAGCACGTAGCGGTACAGCGCG
>ERZ834382.2590-NODE-2590-length-12408-cov-4.528455_pt1 | contig 12408 bp, 15 predicted proteins | sample MGYA00519692_ERZ834382 | MGnify/ENA primary metagenome ERZ834382 (study PRJEB31850, sample SAMEA3708751) | human gut metagenome | biome: human gut; feature: human-associated habitat; material: faeces | place: China | collected 2014 ...
TTTTCCGCAAATCCCATCAGTCTTGAAAAACTTGATTCCTTTTTTTCTTTCAATTTGATTCCTCCAAATCATTTTATTTTTGGTTAGTCTATACTAACCACTATATAAAAATTAAAGGGTTTTTAAACCCCTAAAATTTTCGACCAACCTGCGATGTAAAAATCCAAAAATGCAGACGCATATTTTTTTGCATTTTCTTTTTTCATATCATGTTCAATCAGTTCAAATATACCTGTAAACATTCCGCTGGCAATCATATGGCAAACTTCTTTTTCCATATCGGGAATATCATAGCCTTGCTTTTTTAAAATCTTTATAAATTCAAAAGTTTCCGCTACCTCTATTTCAACCATATTATGTACAAAATTTTCATAACAGGTACCCTCGCTTTTGCAAATAATCAATTTAAATTCGTCAAAATGCTCGTAAATATAATCAATTATAGAGTTAATGCTCTTTCTGCTTTCAATGCCCATATGATTTGCCTTTTCTTTTTCGTCAAGCATTTCAAAATCTTCCTGAGCAGACATAAATATGTTCATTATAGCCGTTGCATGTTCTTCAACAAGAGCGGCAAAAAGTGCCTCCTTGCCGGAAAAATAACCATAAAACGCACCTGTCGTAACTCCTGCCGTTTTGACGATATTGCGAAGTGAAGCAGATTTAAAACCTTTTTCAAGAAACTCCTCTTTACCTGCCGCCAATATGTTTTGTAATGTTGCAGACTCTTCATTTGCCATTTTTACACCTCTATGTAACACTGTTATATCGCCATTAGTATAACAGTGTTATATTCCCTTGTCAAGCCTCTTTTGCACTCGTCATCGGATACCTGTTGTTTGATTCTTCTCATCATTCTAAACATAAAATCATTCCTCCGTATTATTCGAAATCAATTCTCACAATCTTCATTTTCATCATATTGTCGCCGACTTTTGCCAATATGCGATATATTTTTTTGACCGACGGCACATTCAAACTTTGATAACCGAGCATATATCCCTTACTTGACACCTGAAATTTGTCTGACCAAGGGGCAATCTCCTTTTGAGCGTCTCCAACGGAAAAATATGCGTCTACATCCTTAATATTCGCTTCTTTCAGCCATGTTTTTGATATCATCTTGGCACCTGTCTTGCCACAGGTATCAAACACAATACAACCTTGTGAAAAATGCTCAGCCATTTCCAAAAACAAGGTTTTTACATCTTCCGTAAGAAAATAATAAAATACTCCGGAAGCAAAGAAAACCACTCCGCCTGTAGCGTCAATTTCATCAAACCACGAAACATCTTTCAAATCGGCGGCAATGTTTTTTTCACGCTCTCCGACAGGGAGCAAGCTGTTTCTGACTTCTATAACATCGGGAAAATCAATATTATAAATGCGGCAAGTCCCGTTATCGCAATTTCTTCCCGTGTTATCCAAACCGCAACCCAAATTTACAACTGCGGCATTTGGATGACTTTTTAAGTATTCCTTAACTTCATACGCTAAATCATTTTGGCGTACAGCAACCTCCAAAAAGCCGAAATCCTGCATAATATTATCGCCTTTTTTCTCTACTTCGGAAAAATCGTAATCAATTTCCTCAATTAAGCGTACAGCAGTTTCGTCCTGAAATAGCTGCGGAAATTTTTCTGTGCATTTCTTTCTTCCGTAAAGCGGAATAATCAATGTTTCCTGCACGGTGTTCTTTTCAATATGGTACTTCATAAGCGTTCTCCTCTCGTATAATGCAAAAAATCCACTTTCAGCTTATCATACGCTTCGGTTTCAATTCCGGTTTCATTCTTCAACTTTTCAAATTCACTTTCCAACATCATAAACTCTTCCCTTGCACTCATTGCGTGGTCAGATATGCACAGCTTGCCAATAAAATTAGAAAACATAAATCTGTACATCCAAGCACAGAATTTCTTTTTATTTACACAGGTTTCGTATTCCCCTTTGGGCAATATTTCATAGCCGGCTTTTTTCAGCACATCATAACCTTCGATGATAGCATCCATAATGTCTAACGAATACGCTTTATCTTTTTTCAACAACTTTAAATTACCATTTGCTCTATAGCTTGCAAACACAAGCGGAAGAACAGCACAAGCGTGTGTTTTCAGATAATCATTCATTTTATTATCTATCGTCACTTTTATTTTCGTACCTGCAAATATAGAAGTTATAAATTTATCACTAACATCCTTGCCGTCTGTCCTTCCGATTTCAATTTTATTTAGGCAGATGGAATTTATGTAGCCGTCATACTTTTTGCCTGCCGCACTAAAAAATGCAAACAATACATTTTTATTCTCCAAATTTTCATATTTCTCAACGGTCATATTGTTACCTACAAACACAATATTTTTGCTTTTGTTGTGTTTTATCATTGGAACAATGCTGTCTAAAGATGAAAATCTGGATACAACAAAAATAGCATCATAAATATCGTCTGCTTGAAGTTTGTCTATAACAGTGAAACAGTCTGTTGTTTTCTTTCCGAGCTTGTGTTTGATTACAAGTCCGCCGTTTTTTAAATTTTGGTAGGTTCTGCCTCTTGCAAGAATGGTTATGTCATTTCCTTTTCGCATAGAATGTGCCAGATTTGAACCCAACACACCTGCACCGATAATCAATATTCTCATGCTATCACTCCTTTTTCCCAATCAAAACACATTCCAAAAGCGGTTTGCCTTTTATCAATGTCGCTCCAACAACTTGAAAGCCTCTGTTACCGACATATTCTTTCAGTTCCTTACTTTGCCATTTATGATAGGTTTTAAACCCGGCTTTTTCCATAAGCCATATCAGAAATTTCGAATACCCTTTTTTATATACAAATGTGGGTGCGAACAAAATTCCGTCTTTTTTCAGAACTCTGTGTATTTCTTTTAATGCTTTCTCCGGTTGTGGCATGATATGTAAAGCATTGGCAATCACGACAACATCAAATTTTTCATCTTCATAAGTCAAATTCGTTGCGTCCTGCACACAAAAGCGGAGCTGTTCACATTTGTGTTCGCCTTGATTGCGTTTTTCAGCTTCTATTATCATATTTTCCGAGTAATCTGTTGCTTCCCAAGAGCCGGATTTTCCTGCCATTAAAAAGGTAATCTGTCCCGTTCCGCAAGCCAATTCCAAGACAGACTTCTCACTGTCTATATATGGTTCTAACAATTTGCTGATTTCTCCGTAGGCGGCATCATTTTTCGCCATAAAAGCAGTGTATATTTTTGCCATTCTTTCCCAAAAGTCTTTGTTCGTGTTATCTGTCATAGACTTATCCTCCGTTTTTCTGATTACTTTTTTCACAAAGCGGACTCATATTACTCTAATACGACCAAGACAAGCGGTTCTCGAATTGTCCACACACCGTGTCGACAATCTGAGGAAATATTTTACATAAATTCCGAACACGCTTGTACGCATATCTCTTGCTCTCCTTTTAACTCAATTTATTTCGTTTTAACTTATCGTATGTTAAAAATTAAGTTTTCGAGTTATTTTTTAATTTAAAGAATCTCAAGCCTAAACTATTCATTTTCCTGCATATCCACATCAACTTTTAAACTTATATCTTCCTTTTCCGTATCCAGATACCGGTTCAATAATATCTGCCTGCACTAAATTTGAAAGAAGTTTTGACGCACTCGAATTTTTTAAATCCAGCAATTCTGTAACTTCACTTCTGCCGAATACTTCATCATATCCAAATTTTTCAAACATTCTTAGGTTTCTTTGAAAAATCACCATATCCACCAACCTGACGTCACACTCAAATATCGGGTGGTCGTAATTATCTGTAAAAAAGTTCGGTATGATATGAGAACGAACAAAACCGCACTTTTCATAGAATGGAACTGTCAGAGGACTGTCGCCCGTTCCGACCTGTAAAACGGAATATTTGTCGGCATACTCTTTAACAATAAAATCTATCAAGGCTTTGGCATAGCCTTTACCTTGATATTCTGGAACGGTCGCAATATTCTTTATTTCAAGAATACCGTTGCCCTCATCCGTAACAACACATTCAGCTTTCACGCCGTTATCGTCAAGCACATACATAGTGCCTCTTTCAAGATAGCGGTCTATCATATTTTCCTGTTCATCTGCCAATAGCAGTAATGAAAGGAATTGTTTTTTATTTTCTTTGATTTCCAGAATCTTCATAATTAGCCACTCTTTCAAATTCCATTTTAGATTTTCATCATACTTTTGAAAATGGGCAATTCCACAATGGAACTGCCCATATATTTTGAAAATTATGCGATTTTTAAGGCTCTGCACCGTTTCAAGCACCATTTGGTGTAAATTTGGTGTATTTGTGTATTTTCAGAGCTTTTTCACAAATGAAGTACATCCCGTTTTGTAGGGTAAAAAGGTACTTCTTAGTAGAGCTTTGCACCTGCCGGAATGTGGTCATCTACCATAAGGAGATGAAGCTTTTCTTCGCCTTCTTCTTCGTGTACTGCACTGAGAAGCATACCACAAGATTCAATTCCCATCATTTTTCTTGGTGGGAGATTTGTGATTGCAATCAATGTCTTTCCAACTAATTCTTCCGGTTCATAATATGCATGAATACCAGAAAGGATTGTTCTATCTACGCCTGTGCCATCATCAAGTGTAAACTGTAAAAGTTTTTTGCTCTTTGGTACTGCAACACACTCTTTAACCTTAACTGCTCTAAAGTCTGACTTGCTAAATGTTTCAAAATCAACTTCTTCTTCAAATAAAGGTTCAATCTTTACATTTGAAAAATCAATCTTTTCTTCAACAGTCGCATTATGGCCGCAATTTTCTGTTTCATCACTCTTAGCTTCCTTATTTTCCTTAACAGGGCTGTCTAAGCTTTTCATTGTCGGGAAATCCTACCGATTTGTTTGTAACTCTGCATATTTCTGTATATGCCTATTTTTCAATGTTTCTTTTATGCTCCCAATTTATAAATCTACGCAATTCTTTATAAGTAGTCGCAAATCGGTCGCACGTTGGTCGCACAGTCGCAACCTAGATAATACCAGATTGGAGTGCTTTCTGCTTGTTGAAATAATCTTCAAAATTGATAAGTTCCGATTTTTTCAAATCCTTTGTGGCTTCTGCATAAATACCCATTGTTGTTTCAGCATCCGCATGACCTAAAATATCCTGCATAGCTTTAATGTTTACTCCAGCTTCACACATCCTTGTTGTAAAAGTGTGTCTTAATGAATGATTGCTGAACTTCGGAAGAATTACTACATCTTCTTTGTGGTTATTATCAAGAATTTCGTAATTGCAATCTCTGATAATCCTATACAATGCTTTGTTGAGTGTTCCTTGATGCTGAACATTCCCAAAACGATTAACAAATATAAAATCCCGAAATCCGTCTACCACCGCATTACTTTTGATTCCACATTCTTCTTGATATGCTTTTTCCATTAAGAACGCTTCTTTTACCTTTGGAAGCATTGGAATAATTCTTTCTCCTGCTTTTGTCTTGGGTGTATTGATTGCAAATATCTGTCCTTGCTCTGTACGTGTACTATAATAGACCAATGTATGATTAACGCTGATTGTTTCTTCTTCCAAATCAATGTCACACCACCTAAGACCTGTAATTTCTCCGACACGCATCCCAGTCCATAACATAATCACAAATATAGGATACCATCTATGATACTGTCCGTTTTCACTAAGAAATGCTTCAAAAATTTCCTGCTCTGCAACTGTAAGTGCCCTTCTCTTATCTATTTCAAAGTTATGAGCCTTTTTCAACTCCTTCAAAGCATTATCAGAGGGATTATAGCGTAAATAATCATCCCCAACACCTAATTCTAAAACTTGGTGCAATACAGTATGAATATTGTCAATAGTATTCACTTTCACATGTCTTTCATCCGCCAGATAGTTATAAAATCCTCTTACATCCGTACGCTTCAAATCCACAAGTTTACTCTTGCCAAATTCTGGTTCAACAAACTGCATATACATATACTTGTAATTTGAAAACGTATTGTCTTTTAAACCACGTTTAAGTTGCACCCAACTATAATATAAATCGTTGATAGTAAGATTATTTTTGTCCGCTCTAACACCATCCAAAACATCCCTAAGTACATCTAATTCCTTTTCTCTCAATTCTTCAAGAGTAGGAGCACTTATAGAATGTCTTTTGCCTCTCTTATCTCTCCACTTGAACTCATATGTTCCGCTTGTTCTCTGATATTCTCCTTCCTTCAAAACTCTATTTTTATTATCCTTGCGTCTCTCTACTGCCATGTTAAAATCTCCTTTCATAACAACAAAGAGAACACGCTCACAAGTATTATACCTCTTGCATGTTCCCTTTGTCTATTACAAAAGACCTCTCCAATAAATTATATGGAATACATCTTTTCAATGTAAGCATCAAACATTTTACGCTTAATCAATCTTTTACTTCCCACCCATAATACAAATGGACACTTATTATCATTACTCAGTTCTCGTAATTTGTTGATACCAATACCGCTATATGCACTTGCTTCTTCAAGTGTTAAGTTACTCTTTTCCCATAAAGGAATTTCTCTTCCCAAATAATCACTCCTTTTCTAAAAACGGAACTTCTTTCATATCTGACACGTACACAAATTCTTCCTCTCTGTTAAAGTACTCATTAACTGAATCATATGTAATAATTTTTCCCATATCCTTATATACCCTAACCTCGCTAATTCTTCGTAAAAAAGCATTCCATGATGCCGCATCATCTTTTTGCAATTCCGAATATTGTCTTTCTAATTCCCAATTACTAATGATATAGACTGTATCATAGCACGCATATTTATTTGAAAATCGTGCAGGCAATTCTAACGGATATATATCACAATAATTCAACATATCTTTCAGATATAGTGAAGACCGAAATTCGTCAAAACAAATGACCGACTGACAATTATATGAATCAAACGGATGCAAATAATCTGTAACACGATATACATTTCCTGCTCCATGTTCAGCTAATACTCCGCTTGTTTTTCCTGTTCCAGTAGCACCACTTATATAAATCACTCGAAGATTTTTTCTTATAATTCCTTTATATTTTTCTGTCAGTAACATAGTGCGGAGTTTGTCAATCTTATCTATTTGTAAGATATAATCTTGATTGATAGCCAAAATTTCTGTATTTGTCATTCCGTCATTTACCATCTGATACAATTCTGTCATATCAGATAACTTTCCCTTGCTATCTGGTGGTCTTTTTCCATATTCTTCAAAAGTATCTGGAATACTAGTTTCTGCTTTTTCGGAATCTTTCCATTTTCCAGTTTTCCTAATGTAATTTATACAATCAGATACCATTCCTTTTACTACATCTATATGTGCTTCTGGGAAATTTTTCTTAACTGTCGAAAATCGTACCCTTGAATTAAAATATACAAATACATGTGTATGATATGTTTTTCCCATTTCATCAGCCAATGCAAAATATTCCAATGTTTTAAAGTTATTAACCACAACTTTCTTTATACCTTCATGCGTTAAACCTTTCTCTTTAGGATTATTTATAGTCAGTAAATACTTATTTGATTGTGTATCTCTCTTATATTCTATTCGTATCATCTCCTTCGTGCAATTTGTGCACATATAAATCTGTTTTTAAATTCCTATTTTCCTAGTGTTCAGCACGTTTGTGCTTATCCTTAAGGTAATACTAGCTTAAGGATGCCTTCGGCATTAGGATTGCTACGCTCTACGCACGCAAGCGTGCTTCGAGCTTCGCAACCTATTTTCCCTCTTTCTTCTGTAAAATTTGTAACAATTTCTGCTTTGAAACTTGCGGTATAATCAATGTCTGTAATGGTTGTCCATCTATCAGCACAATTCCTTTTCCTTGACCAAACAATAATTTTTCTTCTGCTTCAATATGTTCTCCTGCAAATAACGACCTTCTGCTGTCAACAGATAATCTTCCCAACCCCACATAAATATGAAAATTATCAACCGCTCCAGATGATGCAGGAAAAATTGTCGCAGTATATCTTTGCATAGCCAACCACAAGAAACAATTTCTCGACCTTCCTAGCATCAAAATGCTACTCATTATCATTCTAATCTCATCCGCTCTTGCCTTGCCTTCTTTGCTCATTCCTAAATGTGTCAGCAATCCTGCAATTTCATCAATTAACAAGATTTTCACTGTACCATCTCCACCTTCTTCAAGTGCACAAAACATATTATAAAATTTCACTATCTTCTCATAGCACGCTTCAAATTCTGCGTAACTATCTGTTATCCCCACAAATTCATGTGATGCCTTAAAATCCATAATATGTAATTCAATAGGAATATTTATTTTTTTCATTTTTACAAGCCAATATAGTAAAGCGGTTGATTTTCCCGAGCCACTGCCACCAACCACAATTAGATGCCCCAGAGGGGCAGACAGCGGAATTTTAATTCCTTCTGTCTGGTGTAGTAACAAATCATAACCCAACAGTATTTGATACTTCATACTAAATTTCATCATCTTTCAATGGCTGATTTTTCTTTATTATTTTTTGGTTTTCTTCGTACAAGCACGCATTTAAAATCTTAAGCTGTTCCTCTGTTTCAGCGTAACGAATCATTAATACAGGCATTTTAATTTTTTTGTTTTCTTTCCAATCTAGTAAAACATCCTTGCATAAACCATGAATACCGAGATATTTTTTTACGAGGTCTGCTAAAATGTTTTCAAGTCGGCATTTCTCATTTGCATCTGCGGATTTAACTGTAACCGCAATATAAGGCAGTCCGCTTGCAAAATTCACATCAATCAGTTGTGAAGTTCTTGCTAATTTGCAAAGTTCTTCATAACGTACATCCCCAATAATGTCATTTACAGCATTCCAAATATCTGTAATAAGCATCTGGTCGGTAGCCAAATGATACACTTCCTTTTGTGAAATAAAATCTTGAATCCTCTTTGTTGCTTCTTCTTTTGTACTACCTGTCCATAGCATTACTAACTTACGTGTAGCACAAAAAACACATACAATAACAGCAAATATAATCGCTAAATTTAAAATTACCATAATATTTTCTCCTTCTTTTTAGAGTGGTCTTATATTCCTTACAGAAATGCCACTCTTGATTATTTTTCTGCCATATTTACATATGGCACAATGACAGTGACTTTTGCCTTGCCAAAATTAATTTCGTATGGACGAATTATAGTTTCACTAACTGGCACCTTAATATAAATTACACTTTCAGATGCTTCAATCATTTCATTTGTTACAATCGGACGAGTTGACTGTACCTTCAAAGTAACAGATGCAAATGTTTCAGGGTCAACACAATCGTATTTGATATTTTCAATATTTTCAGTGATTTTCCCTTCCGCATCTTTCATATAAGAAGGTCTTACCTTTTTTACAACAAGAATTTCTGAAATTTTTCCTTCGGCTGATACTTCCAAATCTGCGATTTCCATTACATTATTGTCAATAAATGATTTCATAAGTTATTTCTCCTTTCCTCAAAATTTCCCACTGCATCGGATTTTCTGTGCGTTCCTCCTTTCACATTTGCATCATAACAAATATTTCCTCCCACTCTCTATGCGAACATTTTTTTTCGTATATCTACAAAGAGCAGGGATTTTACTCCCTGCTCCTTGCTATACTATCTATTAATTTTACAATAAATTTCTCTATATCCTTACTAACCATATTATCATCACAGACAATCTCTAATGGAACTTTAATTACATCTCTTTCTGCAATTCCCGTTACTTCACATATCATATGTGACAAATCATATTGTTCGTTCTTTTCAATATATTGTTTTACTGATTTTAATGAATATTTCTTAACATCATTAATCACATATAAATAGCCCTTCCCAGTCCTTAATATATCTTCTGAAATTCTACAATATGCCAAAATCAATTTAATCCATTTATTTGTATCTTTTCTTGGATTACCTTGACTATCTTTAATCTTATCTAATGTATCAAAAATATTTTTCTCGGAATAATCTCGATATACTTCCGTTAAATCTTTCGACAAATCAAATAACGTTTTACCATATAAAGCGAAAATAAAATCTAACAAGATATTCCAATAATACGGATTCAATACCTTTTCTTCTCTTTTCTCTTTACAATACATTTCCAATGCATCCAAAATATTTGCTCTTTGCACAGGACTGATATTCGCAGTTACTATTTTCGCAACAATGCTCCCACATTGCATCGGATTTTTAAGTAATAGTTCTGCTTCTTCTTCATCAAGTTCCTTTGGAACACCCAATATAATATTATCCTCACACAAAAAATGACTATACTCTGTCCCTACTCTTCTTTGAAAATTCATTCTACTATACATCCTTTCGATTTCTGATTTTAATTTTACAATAGTCAACCTAATTTAGAAAATCGAAATTCTTTTTTACTATAAACTCTTTCATGTTCCATCAAAACTTTCTTTTTTCCCATACAATCAAAAGCTTTTAGATTTTTATATTATATTCTTGAAAAATAGCTGTCTGTCCAGTTTCAATCATTTTAGTCAAATATTTAGATTTTACTTCTTCCAAAAAAACAGGAATTGCATCTTTATGATTTTTTAAAAACCACTCAATATGATTGTAAATATATTCTATACGAATATTTGCATCATTTAAGTCATTAGGGCATCTTGTCATCTTTTCATCAACTGAATCAAATCCTTCAAACGACTCGCCAAGCCTTTCCTCTATCATTTCACAATACTCTGGATTCAATTCTATTGTTATTCCATTTCGATTTGTGTTTTGACATACATGCAAACATGTACCAGAGCCACCAAATGGGTCTAATACACAATCACCTTCATTTGACGATGCTAAAATCATTCTCTCATACAATCCCTCAGGTTTCTGAGTAGGATGCGGTTTTCTCTTTGCATTACAATAATGCATATGAGAAAATTCCCAAACATTACCCGGGTTTGCACCTCTCATATTATTTACACTTCTATAAAATTTTTGTGGTACACGAATATCATCCAAGTTAAAAGTAAATTTTTTGGAATCTTTTGTAAACATCAATATATCATCATGTCTTGGAGAGAATCCCTTTGTTTTCCCAACACCTTGAGTATAGAACCAAGTAATCCAACTATTAAAATGCATACCCAAATCTTGCTCAAGAATTTCGTAAATATAAGAAATATATCTCATCCCCATAAAAATATATATAGTGCCATTAGGTTTTAAAATTCTATTAGCTTCAGAGAGCCATTGTTTTGAAAATTCTATATATTCATCGAATTCAAGCTTGTCTTGCGATTTTCCATAATCTTTATTTAAATTATACGGTGGGTCTGTAACAATTAGTTCTATTGATTCACTAGGTATTTTCCTCAATTCCTCAATTACATCACCACATATTATATGCTGATTATCAATTACTTTATCCATCCGTTCTTCTTTGCCTCTCTAATAAAATCATCAATACTTCTCCTACTACTATGCAGATATTTACTATCTAATAGCTGGCACATCTCCCAAGTAGTCCTATATTGATATGTAATATAATGAATATCTTTTATCTGAATTTGTCCTGTGCCTAAAGCCGGATTATAGTTTATATCAGAATCTGAAATAAACTTCAAATCATATTCATTGTGGTCAACTACTTCCATAATACCATCCATTAGTCCAGTTTTTTCATTTCTCTTGACATATACTCTATGCTTAATCGATAAAATAATAAACATAAAATCTGGGTCATTTACATATGCCGTTCTAATTCGTGAAAACGATGTAATATTCGGACCTTTACCACTATTAGGAATATCGTTTGCTGTCGCTTTTACATCAACATTTCCTGTTAACGCACTATTATCTTTCTTGAACTGCAAAATAATATCTGCCATACCAAGTCGTTCTTGTGCTTCAACATTTATTAAATGATAAGGATTGTTCATATCATCTCTAATTCCTGCGAAAACTTCACCCGCCCATGCTTCTAACATTGGTCCTGCAATTTTATTAATATTTTCAAGCGGCAATCCCATTCTGAGATTAGTATTGATAATTATTTTATTATCACCACATGCCATTTGAGCATCTAGAATAGCTTTCATCTGTTTGATGACAAATTCTGAATCCTCCTTATAAGATTTTGATTCAATTGGTTTTTTTAATAATAAATCTTCGTATCTCATGTTATTCTCCTTAAAAAAAACGGTTGAATTTCTAAATCCAACCGTTTCTGAGCGTGTCCTCTTTTTTAGTATAATTTTGCTCCTGCTGGAATATGGTTATCAACCATAAGAAGATGAAGCTCCTCATCCTCTGAATCCTTCAAATTGTTTACTGCTGAAAGTAACATACCGCAAGATTCAATTCCCATCATTGCTCTAGGTGGAAGGTTTGTAATAGCAATCAATGTTTTTCCAACTAATTCTTCTGGTTCAT
>ERZ834382.2611-NODE-2611-length-12339-cov-5.288750_pt1 | contig 12339 bp, 9 predicted proteins | sample MGYA00519692_ERZ834382 | MGnify/ENA primary metagenome ERZ834382 (study PRJEB31850, sample SAMEA3708751) | human gut metagenome | biome: human gut; feature: human-associated habitat; material: faeces | place: China | collected 2014 ...
CCCGCAAGCCGTGGCATGACACAATCGGCATCGGGCTGGGGGCGCTGTCCAACTTTGGGCTCTGCGCCCTGCTTGTGCCCGCGTTCGGGCTGACCGGCGCGGCGCTGGCGCTGGCCGCCAGCAACGGCCTTTCGTTTTTGTACCGCAGCATCACGGGGCAGATGTACTACCGCACGGTGGCCAGCTACCCCAAGACGATCTCCGGCTTTCTGCTGGCGTTCGCGGTCACGGCCATCGGCACGCTGCTGTGGCAGCACTTCTTTATAAAATTTGCGCTGGTAGGCGTGATTTTGTTTATCTACTGCACCCTCTACCGCGCACAGCTCGCCAGACTCTGGAGCATGGGCCTTGGCATCCTGCGCGGCATCTTCCATAGAAAGTAAGGCGACAACATGAAGCATTGCGGCACACAAGAGCTGGAGACGGAGCGGCTGGTCCTGCGGCGGCTCTCCATCGACGACAGCGAAATGATGTACAACAACTGGGCCAACGACAGGCAGGTGACCCAATACCTGCGCTGGAACGCCCACCGCAGCTGGGGCGAAACCGCCGAGACGCTGAACGAGTGGGAAAAGCACTATGATGACCCGGCCTTTTACCAGTGGGGCATCACCGACAGGCACACCAAGGTGCTGTTTGGCACGATCAGCCTCTTCCCCGCCCCGGCGCTGAAGATGGGCTGGCACCTGAACACCGAACGCCTTGGCCCCGCCTGGGAGGTCGGCTATGCGCTGGGCCGCAAGTGGTGGAATAAAGGCTACGCTACCGAGGCACTCTGTACCGTGCGGGACTACTGGTTTGACACTGTGGGCGCAAACTGGCTGGCCGCCGTCCACGCCAATGAGAACATTGCCAGCAGCGCAGTTTTGCAGAAGGCAGGCTTTGTCTACGACCATGACGTGACGGACCGCAAGTTTGACGGCACGCCGGTCCCCTGCCGCGCCTACCATCTTTTGAAAGAGGAATTATGACCGATAACACGACAGAATTAGACTTTGGCACCACTGCCCAGAAAGCCACCGACGCCGAGAAACTGCCCGTGGTGCTGCTGGCGCTGGATCAGGGCAGGTACGATATGGCGCGCAGCCTGGACGAGTTGCGGGCGCTGGCCAACGCCAACGGCATGGACGCCGTGGCCGAGGTCGTGCAGAAGCGTGCGACGCCCGAGGCCGCAACGCTGCTGGGTGAGGGCAAGGTCGCCGAGGCGCGACTTGTCTGCCAGAATGTGAACGCGGCAGCCGCCATCTTTGACGGCGAGCTGACCGGCAGCCAGATCCGCAACCTGTCGGCGGCACTGCAAGTCGAGGTGCTGGACCGCACGATGCTGATTTTGGAGATTTTCCGCGCACGCGCCACGACGAACGAGGGCAAGCTGCAGACCGAGCTTGCCACGCTGCGCTATCAGCTGCCGCGTCTGCAGGGACTGGGCGAAGCCCTGAGCCGCCAGGGCGGCGGCGGCGGGGGCGGCGGGGGTGCCCGCCGCGGCGCCGGTGAGACAAGGCTCGAGCTGGACCGCCGCCATCTGCACCACCGCATTGAGCATCTTGAGGGCCGCTTACAGGAGCTGGAAAAGCGCCGCGGCGAGACCCGCCGGGCCCGCCAGAAAAACAATGTGCCTGTGGTCGCGCTGGTCGGTTACACGAACGTCGGCAAGTCGAGCCTGCTGAACGCGCTGTGCGGCGAGCAGATTTTTGAAGCCGACATGCTGTTTGCGACGCTGGACCCGACGGCCCGCAAGCTGGTGCTGCCCAGCGGTCTGCAAATTATTCTGGTGGATACCGTCGGCTTTGTCAGCCGCCTGCCGCACCATCTGGTGGAGGCGTTCAAATCCACGCTGGAGGAGGCCGCGTTCGCGGATGTCATCGTCAAGGTGGCCGACGCGGGCGACACACAGGCCGCCGAACAGCTGGCCGTGACCGATGAGGTGCTGGGCAGCCTCGACTGCGCGGACATCCCCCAGCTGGTCGTCTACAACAAGTGCGACACCGCCAACACCGTGGCCTTTGACCCGGACATTTTGCTGACGAGCGCCAAGACCGGCTACGGTCTGCCCGCACTGCTGGCAAAGCTCGACGAGGTGCTGAACCACCGCGTGCGCACGATCGAGATCGTGCTGCCCTATGACAAGCTGGCGCTGGCGGACATTCTCCGCAGCCGCGGCAGCGTCGCGGCGGAGGAATACCGCGAGGATGGCGTGTATTACCGCGGCACAGTCAAAATTGACGATTTGCATCGGTTTGAGGAGTTTTTGGTTTGATGCCGCAAATGCGTTTGCTTAGCGCCTGAAAGCAAACATTTAGAATTCAGATTTGGTGTGACTGCCCCAGTATAGCACACTGACAAATCGGAAGTTATAAAGGAGAAACACTATGGGATTATTTGGTAAAAGCAAAAAAGAGCGAGAAAAAGAGTATATGAACAGATTAGATGTTCCATTATGTTTAAAAGAAGACTTTGAATTGATTATTGATGATGTATTTACAATTATGGGGGTTGGAACAGTTGCCACAGGAAACATATCAACAGGAATGTGTAGAGAAGGAGAAAATGCGTGTGTTTATAAAACAAATGGAGGTGTATTAGAGACTATAATTACTACCATCGATATACATACAAAAGAACGAAAATCAAATGGTTGTGGATATAAAACAGAACATGTTGGACTTGGGTTAAGAGGAGTTTCTAAGGAACAATTAGAAAAAGGAGATAGAGTGATTGTAAAGAATGCCAATATGTATAGAATGTAATTACAAATTCCAGTTTGCAGGGCCGCCACGGAGGCTGCTGCAGCCGTCAGCTTCCCCGGCGGGGTGGGGGCACCCCGCCCTACGCCTTATTGTAAATTTGTGCCCGCGCGGCGGGTACACCAAATCTAAACTCTTAATTTCAAACTCTACTCTCCAGCTTCGCCTGCCGCATTGACACCTTATGCCGATGCGCTTATAATAAAACTACTTACGCAACTTAGAAAAAGGGGAAATCACTATGGCAAATGTTCGTACCCGCTTTGCGCCGTCCCCCACAGGCTATATGCATGTAGGCAATCTGCGCACCGCACTGTACACCTATCTGCAGGCGCGCCACAACGGCGGCACCTTTATCCTGCGCATTGAGGACACCGACCAAGGGCGCTTGGTCGAGGGCGCTACCGACATCATCTACGGCACGCTCAAGGCCACCGGCCTGACCTGGGACGAGGGCCCCGACGTGGGCGGTCCCGTCGGCCCCTACGTGCAGAGCCAGCGCATGGGCATGTTCAAGCAGTACGCCGAGCAGCTTGTCAAGGCGGGCAAGGCCTACTACTGCTTCTGCACCGAGGAGCGCCTGAACGAAATGCACGAGGCCCAGCGCGCTGCGGGCGAAATGACCCACTACGACGGCCACTGCCGCCACCTGTCCGCCGAGGAAGTTGCCGCCAAGCTGGCCGCGGGCGAGCCCTATGTCATCCGCCAGAAGATCCCCGAAAGCGGCGTGGCGGGCTTTGACGATGTTGTCTACGGTCATATCGAGGTCGATGTCAGGGAGCTGGACGACCAGATCCTGATCAAAACCGACGGTATGCCGACCTACAACTTTGCGAACGTCGTGGACGACCACCTGATGGGCATTACCCATGTCATCCGCGGCAGCGAGTATCTGTCCTCGACGCCGAAGTACAACCTGCTGTACGATGCGTTCGGCTGGGAGAAGCCCGTCTACATCCACTGCCCGCCCGTCATGAAGGACGCGCAGAACAAGCTGTCCAAGCGCAACGGCGATGCCAGCTATCAGGACCTCGTGGCGAAGGGCTATCTGCCCGCCGCCGTGCTGAACTATCTGCTGCTGCTGGGCTGGGCACCCGAGGGCGAGCAGGAGATCTTCTCTCTGGACGAGATGATCAAGATCTGGGATCCCGCCCGCATTTCCAAGTCTCCGGCCATCTTTGACCCGCTGAAGCTGCGTGCCATCAACGCTGCCTACATCCGTGCCCTGCCCGCTGAGGAGTTCCGCCGTCTGGCCGACCCGTTCATCGACAGTGCCGTACACTGCAGCATTGACCGTGACCTGCTCTGCGCTAACCTGCAGCCTCGCTGCGAGGTGCTGGAGGACATCCCGCCGCAGCTCGACTTCTTTGACGCCGTGCTGCCCATTGACGCTGAGATGTACCGCAACAAGAAGCAGAAAACGACCCCCGAGTCCGCGAAGGAGGCCCTGACCGCCCTGCTGCCCGTGCTGGAGGCGCAGACCGATTGGACCCGCGACGCGATCTTTGAGGCGTGCAAGACGCTGGCCGAGAGCATGGAGAAGAAGAACGGCTGGCTGCTGTTCCCGCTGGGCATCGCCCTCTCCGGCAAGTCCCGCACCCCGGGCGGCGGCACCGACCTGGCCGCGATGATGGGGAAAGAGGAGACCGTTAAGCGCGTGAAGGCGGCGCTGGAGAAGCTGTAATTTTATAAAAGCAACGGTGCAGCTGCAAAATCGCAGCTGCACCGTTTTTTTGTTTTCGCCCCGCGGGGCGAAAACTCCACCATATTTATTACTTTTAATCTATTTTTATAGTATCGTTCCCCCGCCGACGACCACGTCGCCGTCATACAGCACCACAGCCTGGCCGCGGGTGATGGCGCGCTGGGGCTCGTCAAAAACGACCTTCACAAGGCCGTTTTCCAGCGGGTAGGCCGTCGCGGGCTGCTCGGCCTGGCGGTAGCGGGCCTTGGCCTTGACGCGCATGGGGGCGGTCAGCTCGGGGACCGAAATCCAGTTGAAGTCCCCAGCGATCAGCGTCGTCTTGAACAGCTCGCTCTCGGGGCCGACGGTGACGGTGTTCTTCTCCATATCCTTGCCGCAGACGTAGACCGGTGCGCCCAACGCCAGCCCCAGCCCCTTGCGCTGGCCGCAGGTGTAGCGCACCGCGCCGTGGTGGCGGCCCACAACGTTGCCGTTCACGTCCAAAAAGTCGCCGTCCGGGTAATATTTGCCGGTGTAGCGCTCCATAAAGCCGACGTAGTCGCCGTCGGGCACAAAGCAGATGTCTTGGCTGTCGTGCTTGCGCGCGTTGCAGAAGCCCTGCTCCTCGGCGATCTTGCGGATGGACGGTTTGTCCATGCCGCCCAGCGGGAACTTCGTGTGCGCCAGCTGATCCTGGGTCAGGACGTAGAGCACATAGCTCTGGTCTTTATCGGCGTACAGTGCTTTTTTCAGCAGCCAGCGGCCCGTGGCGGGGTCCTGCTCGATGCGGGCGTAGTGGCCTGTGACCACATAGTCCAGGCCGTGCTCCCGGGCAAAGTCCAGCATTTTGTCAAATTTCATCGTGCGGTTGCAGTCGATGCAGGGGTTCGGCGTGCCGCCCGCCTCGTAGGTCTCGATGAACTTGGCAATGACCTTTTCACGGAATTCCTCGGTGTAGTTCACGACCTCAAACGGGATGTCGAGCTGGAACGCGACCTCGGCGGCGTCCTCGACGTCCTTCGCCGAGCAGCAGGTGTGGAACCCGCTCTGGCCCAGATCCTCATTCTGGTACAGGCGCATGGTCGCGCCCATGCAGCGGCAGCCCGCCTGCTTCATCAGGTAGGCGGCGACGGTGCTGTCCACGCCGCCGCTCATGGCGATCAACGCGCCGGGGGTATTTGACATAGGGGCCTCCTTGGTTAAAAAAATATGCAGCACGGTTCTTTCGTGCTGCACATTTTTGCTTTTGAGTTGTAGGGGCGAGGCATGCCTCGCCCGCGGCCTCGCCTTATCAGGGCATTGCCGGGAAAGCTGCGGGCCGGACATGTCCGGCCCCTACGGCCTTCACTTCGTATGCAACAGTACCTTTATTATAGCAAAGGTTTCCTGTTATTGCAATCAGTCCGCGAACAGCGGGGTGGACAGATAACGGTCACCGGTGTCGGGCAGCAGGGCCACGATGGTCTTGCCCTTGTTCTCGGAGCGCTTGGCCAGCTGGATGGCGGCCCAGATCGCAGCGCCGGAGGAGATGCCAACCAGCACGCCCTCCTTGTGGCCGACCTGCTTGCCGGTGGCAAAGGCATCCTCGTTGGTGACGGGGATGATCTCGTCGTAGACCTTGGTGTTCAGCACGTCGGGCACAAAGCCGGCACCGATGCCCTGAATCTTGTGCGCGCCCGCAGTGCCCTTGCTCAGCACGGGGGAGGAAGCCGGCTCAACGGCCACGACCTTGACGTTGGGGTTCTGGCTCTTCAGGTACTCACCGACACCGGTCACAGTACCGCCCGTACCGACACCGGCCACGAAGATGTCGACCCTGCCATCGGTGTCCTCCCAGATCTCAGGGCCGGTGGTGCGCTTGTGGGCATCGGGGTTGGCCGGGTTTACAAACTGGCCGGGCACAAAGCTGTTGGGGATTTCCTGCGCCAGCTCGTCGGCCTTGGCAATGGCGCCCTTCATGCCCTTGGCACCGTCGGTCAGCACCAGCTCGGCGCCGTAGGCCTTCATCAGCTGGCGGCGCTCGACGCTCATCGTCTCGGGCATGACGATGATGATGCGGTAGCCGCGGGCGGCGGCGACGGACGCCAGACCGATACCGGTGTTGCCGGAGGTCGGCTCGATGATGACGGAGCCGGGCTTCAGCTTGCCGGTGGCCTCGGCGTCGTCGATCATAGCCCTGGCGATACGGTCCTTGACGGAGCCGGCGGGGTTGAAATATTCCAGTTTAGCGAGAATTTTTGCCTCAAGGTTCTCGGCGTTTTCAATATGGGTGAGCTCCAGCAGCGGGGTGTGGCCGATCAGCTGGTCTGCGGAAGTATAAATCTTGCTCATGGTAGTTTCCTCCATCGTCATTTCTGTTTATTTGTAAATCGGTCGCGGTTTTACAGCTCATGACGGCGACATCGCGCGTATGGCACAAATCCCTTTCGCATATCAATTCATACCTTTCTTGTAGGTTGATAGGATTGTACAACATATTTTCCCGTTTGTCAATAGGGTAATAGGGAATTTTCCAAAATTATTTTGCAAAAAGGTGTTGCCATCCTATTTACCAACCTGTATAATAGGTTATAAGAACAGTAAGGAGCATACCACTATGATGATTTCAACGAAGGGCCGTTATGCGCTGCGTGTTATGATCGATATTGCCGAGCACCAGCACGACGGCTATATCCCCCTGAAGGAGATCGCCGCACGGCAGGAAATTTCCGAAAAGTATCTAGAGGCCATCGTGAAGAGCCTTGTCAAGGAGCGCTACCTGACCGGTCTGCGCGGCAAGTCCGGCGGCTACCGCCTGACCAAAGCGCCCGAGGAGTACACTGTCGGCAGCATCCTGCGCCTGAGCGAGGGCAGCCTGGCCCCGGTGGCCTGCCTGGAGCAGAACCCCGTGGAGTGCCGCCGCATGGCCGAGTGCCGCACCCTGCCGATGTGGCGCAAGCTGAATACGATGATCAACGACTATTTCGACGGCATCACTCTGGCGGACCTGGTGAACACCAGCCAGCCGGGGAATGATTATGTGATTTGAAATCAAACGCCTTCCCCTGTGGGACAGACTCCCCCGATACGGGGGAGGTGGCGCGTAGCGCCAGAAAGGGAGCAGGTGGCCCGCAGGGCCGGATGAGAGGCAGCGTTTCCGTGATTGCCCATGAATGGGTTGCCGAGGCAAGTTCGCCCCTCATCAGTCCGCTTCGCGGACAGCTTCCCCCTCAGGGGAAGCCTTATAATAAAAAGGAGCTATGCCCGTGGGCATAGCTCTCTTTATTGCTGTCAGACGATCTCGACCTTTTCCATGACAACCGGCGTGCGGGGCTTGTCGTTCCAGTCGGTGGCAACGTTGGCGATCTCATCGACGACCTCAATGCCGTTCACAACATGGCCAAAGGCGGCGTAGCTGCCGTCCAGATGCGGGGCATCCTGGTGCATGATGAAGAACTGGCTGCCGGCGGAATTCGGGTCCATCGAGCGGGCCATGCTGATGACACCGCGGGTATGCTTGATGGGGTTGGCAACGCCGTTCTGCAGGAACTCGCCCTTGATGTGCCAGCCGGGGCCGCCCATGCCGGTGCCCTGCGGGTCACCGCCCTGGATCATGAAGCCGGGAATAATGCGGTGGAAGATTAAGCCGTTGTAAAAGCCGTCCTTGACGAGCTTCTCAAAGTTCTCGCAGGTGATGGGGGCTGCGCTGTGGTCCAGCTCAATGTCGATGGTCTTGCCGTTCTGCATGGTAATGCGAATCATACGGTGTTCTCCTTTTCGGTTTGATTTGTTGTGTCAGGGTCGCTCTCGGGGGTGGCGATGCCCTGCAGATAGCTCATACTGCCGAGCTTTTCGGCAAATTCTGCGGGGGGCAGCCGGTTCATCCAGTACAGCAGCGCCGCACCCATGAACTGCTCACTGCGAAAAACTGCCTTTGGCAGCAGCGCAAACAGGCCGCCATCGTGATGCTCGCCGGTAAACGGGTCCGTCCAGTCGTCGGGCAGGCGCTTGTTCAGCTGCCGCGGCGAGACGTGGCCCGTGATGAATCCGCGCCCGCCGAACAGCGGCTCCACGAGCCAGAAAAACACCCGGCGCACGCCGTGCTTACTGGGGAACAGCCCGCGCAGCCTGTAGGTGTGCCAGAACGCATCGGCCAGGTACTCCACGGGGATGTCCTCGCCGTAGGTTTCCAGCAGACAGGTGTGCAACAGCGCCGTGATGTCGGCCAGCTCCTCCCCTGTGGGCAGGGGGCTGACGTCATCGACGGGAACCAGCGCAGAGCCGGTGTCCTCGGCGTGGAGCGTCGAGTCGAGCGCGATCTCCAGATAGCCGTGCCCGCCCTTGCCCGCGTAGGGCTGGCCGGGCGCGCACATGGCACAGATGAACGGATGCACGACGGTATCCGCGGCGTAGTGGCTCAAAAAGCCGAGCGTGTACTCGACCTGCGGGCGGGTCTTGACGTTGGCGCAAAGACTGCGCAGGAACGCGCCGGTCTTTTCCTCGTGCATACGGCTGCCGAGGCCGGGCAGGTCATAGCGGCGCTTGGCGCGCTTTTTCCAGATTTCAAAGCAGAAAAAACTGTCCGGGCCGTTGGCACCCGCCGCAAACGCCGCCGGGCACTGAATTTTGTAGTGGATGGTTTCCGCAGCTTTTCTTGCGGTGCGCACATGGGTATAGCCTTCCGGCATGTAGGGTCCCCTTTCGTATCAGCGTAGGTATAATTGTACTGCGTGGAAGGGAAAAAGTCAAATTTTCAAAAAGGCTTCCCCATCGGGGCTGCGCCCGCAGGCGCGTGTCGGAGCGCAACCGCCGTAGGCGGCTCTTAGCGCGTAGACTAAAGCCGTCACCGAGGGTGACGGATGCGGGCAAAGTTTGCCACAGCATTCCGCTCACGGGCAATCGTGGCAAGGTTACCCCTCATCCGACCTCGGGCGGGGCCTCGGCCACCTTCCCCCAAGGGGGAAGGCATTCTGCTTCAAATCTTCCTCTCGTCATTCGTCATAACTTTCGGCAGCACGCCAAAGTACAGCACGGCACCGACAATGATGATGAGGATGACGGACAAAATGCCGAACGGTCCGGCGGCGGCATTGATGGCATCGATCTGCTCGGCGGTGGCTGTGGCGGCGGTCAGACCCTGGTCGGCCAGCATTTTGTTGGCGGTAAAGGCACTGACAAAGCCGACGAGCGCCGGGCCCATGATGGACGAGAACTTGCCGAAGATGTCAAAGAAGCCGAAGAACTCGCCGCTGCGGGCCTTGTCGGGAATGAGCTTGCCGAACATCGAGCGGGACAGCGCCTGAATGCCGCCCTGGCTGGTGGCGCAGAGCACGGCCAGCATCCAGAACTGCCACAGGCTGTTCATAAAGAACGCAAATACGCAGATAAACATGTAGACGCAGATGCCGACGCCGACCATCGTGCGCGCGCCGAACTTCTCGGCCAGCTTCATGTAGAGCAGGCAGAACGGCAGGCCCAGCACCTGCACCAGCAGCAGCGCCAGCAGCATACCGGCGGAGTCCAGCCCCAGGTTGGTGCCGTAGCTTGTAGACATGCTGATGATGGTATGCACACCGTCGATGTAGAAAAAGTACGATATAATGTAGATCAGCATGGGCTTATCCGCGCCGATCTCCTTCATGGTCGTGAACACGTTTTTAATGCTGGCCCCCACGTCGCCCTTCTTATAGGGCTTGCCGGAGGTCTGCTCACAGTTTTTGACCAGCGGGACACTGAACACGAGCCACCACACGGCGGTCAGGCCAAAGATGAACCCGAGGCAGGTCAGCATCGGCACGCCGACGGCGTTCATGATGAGGAAGATCAGCAAGGGGATCGTCGAGCCGCCGATGTAGCCAAGGCCGTAGCCCAGCGTCGAGACCGAGTCCATGCGGTCCTCCGTCGTGACGTCGGTCAGGAAAGCGTCGTAGTAGATGCAGGACGCATCAAAGCCGATGGTGCTTGTGATGTAGAGCACCAGCACTATCGCCGCGACCCTGCCCGCCGCATCCGGCGAGGCGGTGAAGTCCATGAACGGCGTGAAGGAAAGCCCTGCTACCGAGACAACGCCGATGAGCATAAATGCCGTGAACAGCTTTTTGCGCATACCGCGGATGTCGCCGAATACGCCCAGGAACGGCGCGCTGAGGGCGACGATGGCCATAGCCAGGCTGGTGGCAAAGCCCCAGGTGGACATGCTGGACACGCTGTCGGCGGTGTAGCCCGCAACGGTGTCAAAGAAGATGGGCAGGATGGTCACGACGATGACCGAGTGGGCGCTGTTGGCCCAGTCGTACATCATCCAGCTGATCTCCTGCTTGGTGAATTTTTTCAGGAAGCCCATGGAAGAAAACCTCCGCATTTGTTATTGCACGCTTTTTGCGTGCTTGTATAATTATTGTAACATTTTGCTCCGTCAAAAACAACAAGCCCCGCCGACGTTTCGGTCAGCAGGGCGTAAAAGTTTTGTAATGTTTTTGTGGCAGATTGACGGAGGAAGTTTGCGGTGCAGCACACTGCCGGGAAATACCCGTAGGGGCGCATTCCATATGCGCCCGTGGAATTGTGCTAAAGTCAGCGCGGCACGGGCGGATATAGAATCCGCCCCTACGATGTTCGCTATTTTTTATCTTGCCCGCAGCTCCCAGAACGCCACGGCTCCTGCCGCGGCCACGTTCAGTGAGTCTACGCCGTGCTGCATGGGGATCATGACGGTATAGTCACAGTGGGCAATCGTGGTGCGGGCCAGGCCGTCGCCCTCTGTGCCCAGCACGATGGCAAGGCGCGGCTCGGCGCGCAGCGCGGGGTCATCGATGCTGACGGCGCGGCTGTCCAGCGCCATGGCGGCAGTTTTAAAGCCGAGCGCGTGCAGGCGGGCCATCCCGGCCTCGGGCCAGTCGGCAGGGCTGTCACCCAGCGTTGCCCACGGCACCTGGAACACCGTGCCCATGCTGACGCGGACGGCACGGCGGCAGAGCGGGTCGCAGCAGGACGGCGAGAGCAGCACCGCGTCCATGCCCAGTGCGGCGGCCCCGCGGAAGATGGCCCCGATGTTGGTGGAATCCACGATGCCCTCCAGCACCGCGACGCGGCGGGCGTCTCTGCACAGTGCCTCGACGCTGCGCGGCTGCGGACGGCGCATGGCGCAGAGCACACCCCGGGTCAGCGCGTAGCCGGTCAGGGCCTGCAGCACGCTGCGGTCCGCGGTGTAGACGGCGGCATCGGGGCAGCGGGCCAGCACGCCCGCGGCGGGGCCGTCGATCTGGCGGCGCTCCATCAAAAAGGAGAGCGGTTCGCACCCGGCGTCCAGCGCCGTGCCGATGACCTTGGGGCTTTCGGCGATGAAGATACCCTTTTCGGGCTCCAGCTTATTGCGCAGCTGGGCCTCGGTGAGCCTGGTGTAAGGAGCCAGCTCGGGGGCGGATAAATCTGTGATTTCGATGATATTCATGTTTTCATTTTTCCTTGTAGCGGTGTAGGGGCCGGGCATGCCCGGCCCTGCAGTAATACGGCAGGCGCACCGTTTGTCTCGTATGCGTAGGGCGGGGTGCCCTCACCCCGCCGTGAGCGTCCGCGTGGCCGTACCGTAAACGGGTCACATGGCGCGGTTGGCGGCGGCATGAGGGCATGCCGCCCTACAGTTTTCCCGGCAGAGGGTACCGACCGCAAGCCCGCGGGCCGGGCATGCCCGGCCCCTACAAAGCATACAACACTTCCGTAAAAATTGCAAACAAAACCCGCCGCCCATGGGGCTTGCAACCCATGGGCGGCGGTGTTCTATATAATCCCTGTTCCCTCTATAAGTCTTTACAAATTACTCGACAGCGTCAAGAGCCTGTGCCAGGTCGGCGATGATGTCGTCGACGTGCTCGGTGCCGATGGACAGGCGGATCGTGTTGCGGCCGATGCCTACATCGGCAAGCTCCGCATCGG
>ERZ834382.2612-NODE-2612-length-12335-cov-4.606840_pt1 | contig 12335 bp, 10 predicted proteins | sample MGYA00519692_ERZ834382 | MGnify/ENA primary metagenome ERZ834382 (study PRJEB31850, sample SAMEA3708751) | human gut metagenome | biome: human gut; feature: human-associated habitat; material: faeces | place: China | collected 2014 ...
TTTCTTCAAGTCTGTTGCAAACATCCATAAAACGTCCGTATTGCAAAAGTGTATATGATTTATCGTACTCGTCAGATGTTGCAAAATGTGAGAATATACCTTCGATTTCAATATAAGGCAGTTTTGATATTTTTATAATTTCGTCTACAATTTCTTCATTATTTTCTCCGGCAAGAAAACCTATACGGCTCATTCCTGTATCAATTTTGATATGAATTTTCGTAACTTTTTCTTTTCTTTCAGCCTCATAAGAAAGTGCTTTTGCAAATTCATATGTGAATACGCTCGGCGTTATATCAAAATTGATTAAATCTTCAACAGCTTCTTCACCGCTTGCGCCAAGTATCAAAATCGGCACGGTTACGCCGCGGCTTCTAAGCTGTTTACCCTCCTGCAAAACCGCTACGGCAAGACGGTCTGCGCCGTTTTCAAGGAGCGTTTTTGCAACCTCCAAAAATCCGTGACCGTATGCATCGGCTTTTACTACCGCCATTATTTTTGCATTCGGATTTGTTATCTTTCTTATTTCCTTTATGTTATGAGCTATTGCGTCAAGGTCAACCTCTGCCCAAGTTCTTTTATCCATTGTTATACTACTCCCTTTCCGAAAGAAAATCATCCACATTACTGCGAGAGATTTAATTCAGTTCTTCTTAATTATAGCATATAGCCATTTAATTTTCTACTTGTAATATTTGTCTTAAAGCACACGGAATACACTCCATAACTTTAGATGCGGTTACGGACTCGATTCCATACTTGTCTTTGGCAATATCACCCGCCAAACCGTGTATGTACACCGCCATAGCTGACGCAACGGTTTCGTTTATACCTCTTGATACAAGTGACGCAACCGTTCCGGCAAGTACATCACCGCTGCCGCCTGTTGCAAGACCTGAATTGCCTGTAATATTAATATATTGTTCTCCGTCCTGACCTGTTACAATCGTATGATGTCCTTTTAAAATCAAAGTGACTCCGTTTTCCTCCGCAAACTCCTTTGCGGTAACAAGTCTGTTATCCTCAATATATTCCCTCTCAAGTCCCGTTAAACGTGACATTTCAACCGTATGCGGTGTAAATATCACAGGGCAAGTGCAACTGCTTAAAGCCTTCATATTTTCCGCTACGGCATTTATTCCGTCTGCGTCGATTATAACGGGAACTTTTGAATATTCAAGCACACTTTCAACAACTTCCGAAACATCATCACATCTTCCCAATCCCGGGCCTATAAGCACCGTATCAGCCTTATCCACTCGTTTTAAAATTTCATCAATCGCCCCGGCAGAAATACGTCCGTTTCTGTCGCTTAACGGCACTGTCATAACTTCTGTCGTTTTTGCCTCCATGGCACCGTTAAGACTGCTCGGTACTGCAAGCGTAACAAGTCCGCTGCCTGTTGTAACGGCGGTTTGTGACGACAAATATGCCGCCCCTGTCATTCCGGCAGAACCTGCTATAACAAGTACCTTACCGTAATTACCTTTCTGCGAATTGTTTTCACGTTTAGGGAAATTTGAACGCACAAATTTATCGTCAATTACGTTAATCTTCAAATTCTGTCCGTCAATTATATAGTCCGGAATTGAAATATCCTTAACCGCTACCTTCCCCACATAATCAGCCGCAGGAAACATAAGCATACCGACTTTGTAAGCCGCAAAAGTCACTGTTTTGTCAGCCTTTATACATACTCCGCAAATTTCGCCGCTGTCGGAATTAATTCCGCTCGGAACGTCAACCGCCATTATATACTTTGCGTTATCGTTAATTTCACTTATAACGTCATAACTTATTCCGCGTACAGTTCCGCTTATGCCTGTTCCGAAAATTGCGTCAACAATTATGTCATACGAACGCACGATATATTTCAAATCTTCTATATCCGAAATAACATCAATGTTGATATTCATTCTCTTGATTATATCAAAATTAATTTTTGCGTCGCCTTTAAATTCATTTCCGCATACCAAATAAACCGCCACATCAATGCCCATATTGTACAGATGTCTTGCGATTGCAAAACCGTCACCGCCGTTATTGCCTTTTCCGCAAAATACCGCAACTGATTTTTCCGAAAGGTTTGCAAAGTCGTTTTTAAGTTCTTCCACACAAGCCATAGCGGCATTTTCCATAAGCACAATACTCGGTATTCCGCCGATTTCACTTGCCGCCTTGTCAACGCCTCTCATCTCAGAGGCAAAACACGCTTTCATATTTTAGTCCTCCATTACGAATACATTTCTCGGATTAAATCTCTTGATTGATTCAATCATCTTTGATGTAGGCTGGAACAATACTCTGTAATTTTCACTGTCTTGGCTGTAATCAACAAAGTAAACATTACCTCTCGACTTATCGCCCGTAACGTCAAAAGTTTTGCTTACTGTTACATTTTTATAGTCGTGATTATGCTCGTTGTCATTGATATTCGCACAAATATTTATTTCTTTAAAGTCAAAACTCGCAATTCTTTTTCTTGCTTTCTTTGACATAATCTTATCAATATCAATTTCGCTGTTTGTAAGTATATATTCGTACTCAATATTTTGCATACTCATAAGCAAATACGCACCGTACCACGCAAATGCTATAAGCACAAGTCCAATACTAAACGAAAACGAACCGAATTGAGTGCCCGAAAGCGCAGTAGCCGTTGCAAAAATAAGCAATATTAAAGCCACCGATACAATAATCGCCGCAAAAATTATAACTGCGATAATCGCCTTTTGCCCGCCTGTCTTTTTCTTCTTTAGTATGTATTCCAAATATATATCATTCATCATAGCAATCTATTACCTTTCTTATATTTAATTCATTTTCTTTAACTTATCATACAGATTTTTCAATGCACGTCCGCGATGACTGATTGAATTTTTTTCTTCGTCACTGCTTTCGGCAAATGTTTTACCGAGTTCGTCAGACAAAAATATCGGATCATATCCAAATCCGTTTTCACCCTTAGGCTCTTTTGTTATCGTGCCTTTTACTTCACCCTCAGCGGTTATTTCCGTACCGTCAGGCATTATAAACGCTACCGACGTCACAAACTTTGCTCTGCGGTTTTCGTTGTCGCCGAGTTCCGTTAAAAGTTTGTTGATTCTGTCCTCGTCCGTTGCATTGTCACCGGCATATCTTGCACTTCTGACACCCGGCGCACCGCCTAGTGCCTCAACGCATATGCCTGAATCATCCGCAAGGATAGGATAATCGCAAACCATAGCAACCGCTCTTGCCTTAATAAGTGCATTTTTTACAAACGTGTCACCCGTTTCTTCCACATCAACATCAATTCCAAGCTCTTGTTGTGATACGATTTCAATGTCAAGCGGTGCAAGAATTTCTTGCATTTCTCTTATTTTTCCTTTGTTTTTTGTTGCAGCTATTACCTTCATAAGACTGCCTCCGTAATTTAATTATTTCTCTAAATATTCTACTACATATAGCGTTTTTTTTCAAGGTCTAAATAGAAAATTACACAATATAAGTACAAAAAATGCACTCCGTAAAGAGTGCATTTTCATGACTGTCGCCATTATTTTTACTTGCTTAGTTCTTCATCTATTGCAGCAGCTGCGGCTTTACCAGCACCCATTGCAAGAATAACTGTTGCGGCACCTGTTACAACGTCACCGCCGGCGTATACATGGTCTTTTGAAGTTTTACCTGTTTCCTCATCAGCAATGATACAACCTCTCTTATTTGTATCAAGACCTTTTGTTGTCTTTCTGATAAGCGGGTTCGGAGTTTGACCGATAGCTACAACTACTGTATCTACGTCAATAACTTCTTCACTGCCCTCTATAGGAACAGGACGTCTTCTGCCACTGTCGTCAGGCTCGCCAAGTTCCATCTTGATAACTTCCATACCATTTACCCAACCGTCCTCGTTGCCAAGAATCTTTGTAGGATTTTGAAGAAGTTTAAATTCGATACCTTCTTCTTCTGCGTGGAATACTTCTTCTGCTCTTGCAGGAAGTTCTTCCTTACCACGTCTGTAAACGATATATACATTTTCAGCACCAAGACGCTTTGCCGATCTTGCAGCGTCCATAGCAACGTTACCGCCGCCAAGAACCGCAACATTTTTACCTACATATACAGGTGTATCGTATTCAGGGAACTTATAGCCCTTCATAAGATTAATTCTTGTTAAGAATTCATTTGCACTGTATACACCGTTAAGGCTTTCGCCCTCGATACCCATAAAGTGAGGCAGACCTGCACCTGAGCCGATATATACCGCATCAAAATTCATTTCGTCAAACAATTCGTCAACAGTAAGTGTCTTACCGATAACTACGTTAGTTTCGATGTCAACGCCCATTTCCTTTAGGTTAGAGATTTCCTTTTGCACAATATCCTTTGGAAGTCTGAATTCAGGAATACCGTACATCAAAACGCCGCCTGCTGTATGGAATGCCTCGTAAATTGTTACTTCGTAACCCTTTTTAGCAAGGTCGCCCGCAACTGTAAGTCCTGAAGGACCGCTTCCTACAACTGCAACTCTCTTACCGTTTGAAACAGGCTTTTCAATTTCTTCCTTGACATTCTTCATATGCCAGTCGGCAACAAATCTTTCAAGTCTGCCGATACCGACGCTTTCGCCCTTGATACCTCTTACACACTTTGATTCACACTGCTTTTCCTGCGGACATACTCTGCCGCAAACAGCAGGAAGTGCATTTGTTTCCTTAATCTTCTTATAAGCGCTTTCAAATTCACCCTTTGCAACAAACGCGATAAATTCAGGAATTTTAACGCTTACAGGACAGCCTTGCATACAAGGCTTATGTTTACAGTTAAGACATCTCTGTGCCTCGTCTATTGCCATTTCCTCTGTATAACCTGTTGTTACTTCAAGGAAATTCTTGTTTCTTACATTAGGACATTGCTCCGGCATCGGATTTTTGTCCATTCTCATATTTGGCATATTAAAAATCCTCCCTTAATCAGTCTTGATGATTGGTTCTGCCTATTCTGCAGTGACCTTCTTTACATGATTTTTCTTCGTAATCCTTAAACATTCTGCCACGTTTCATAGCAGTATCCCAGTCAATCTTGTGACCGTCAAAGTCAGGACCGTCCACGCAAGCGAACTTTGTTTCGCCGCCGACTATTACACGGCAGCCGCCGCACATACCTGTACCGTCAATCATAACAGGGTTCATTGAAACTGTTGTAGGAATGTTGTATTGTTCTGTCAGCTTACAGACAAATTTCATCATTACAAGCGGACCGATTGCGATTACTTCGTCAAACTTTTCGCCTGCTTCGATTTCTTTTTTTAGCATATCTGTAACAAAGCCTTGATTTCCGTTTGAACCGTCGTCTGTTGCAACGATAAGCTTGTTTGAAACTTCCTTTAGTTCATCTTCAAGAATAACTAAATCCTTGTTTCTAAAACCTGTGATAACCGTTACATCGGCACCAAGATTATGAAGTTTCTTAGCCTGCGGATAAGCTATAGCTGTACCAAGACCGCCACCTATAACCGCAACCTTCTTTAGACCCTCAAGCGGTGTAGGTGTTCCCAAAGGTCCGGCAAAGTCAAGAATTTCTTCTCCTTCTTCAACCTGTGCAAGGTCCTTTGTTGTCTTACCTACGATTTGTACGATAATTGTAACTGTTCCCTTTTCTCTGTCAAAATCTGCGATTGTAAACGGAACTCTTTCGCCATATTCATCAATTCTCAAAATGATGAACTGTCCCGGCTCTGCTTTCTTCGCAACCAATGGAGCCTCAACCTCCATTAAAAAGATTTGCGGATTAAGCACATTCTTTTTAACTACTTTGTAAGCCATTATATCACCTCTTAAATTTAGTTCAATACATTAAAATATTAATACATATATGTTATCATATCATAACTTTACTGTTTTTTCAATGATTTTACGAAAGTTTTTCGATAAAAGCTCTCATATCTTCTGCCATTTCGTCTTTAAACTCCATTATTTGACCTGTTATCGGATGCGTAAAGCAAAGATAGCACGAATGTAGCATCTGTCTTTTTGCAATATTATGGTCCTCCGTTCCGTAAAGCCAGTCGCCTACAAGCGGATGACCGATATATGCCATATGCACACGAATTTGATGCGTCCGCCCCGTTTCAAGCTCCATTTCAAGCAATGTATACTCTCCGTAACGTTTTACAACTCTGTAATGTGTTACGGCTCTCTGTCCGTCAGGTGCTACAATTCTGTTTATAACACTTCCGTCGGCACGTCTTATCGGTGCGTCAACCGTTCCGTCACGCTCTACATCACCGCACACGATACACATATATTTTCGTTTCAATTCTTTTTTCTGTATTTCTTCACCCAATCTTGCGTGTATGTATGAATTTTTTGCAACAGCCATAAGTCCCGAAGTATCTTTATCAAGACGGTTTACCGCACGAAAAACTCTTTCCTCGCCTTTGCTTTTGTAATAATACATCACACCGTTTGCAAGCGAATTTTCGTAATTTCCCATTGACGGGTGAGTCGGCATATTCGACGGTTTGTTTATAACAAGCACGTCCTCGTCTTCATACACAATATCAAGCGGAATATCGGTAGGCACAATATTTTCGGACGCAGTGTCACGAATTGTTATTTTTAAAATATCGCCCTTTGCCGCCAAATCCACAACACGTTTGTGTTCTCCGTTTACCTGTATTCCCTCTTTGTATTTCTTTAAGTCCTTAATCAGATTGGTTGAAATTTTAAAATGCTGTTTTAAAACAGTCGTTATATTCGCTCCGTCATATTCTGACGGAATTTCATATTCAAGTACTCTGTCCATCAGTTGTTAAACCCGTTTAAAAGTCTTGTCGCATATGACGCGTCAACCATTTCCCAACCGAAGCTGTACGGTTTCATACCCGATTCAAGAAGTTGTTTATGGATTGTGTCGTATGTTTCTTTAGGCACTTTTGATGTGTATGTTTGATTTTCGATTGTGTCGTATATCATAAATTCTATCACTTCATCCTGACACTTTCCGAAACGGCAAACTCTCTGCTCCGCCTTTTCCAAGTCCTGCGACAATACCATAAGTTTTATAACCTCCATAGTCTTGTCGTTCATATCGTTATCAAAGATAAGAATTTTTTCAAGCAATTCATTATAATCGGTTACAAAACGTAAATTATACCCCTCAAGTTTGTCAAGTTCACCAGATTCTTTTGACGATTTCTGAACATTGTCAAAAAGCTGACTTTTCAAAACAACATCGTCACACGGTGAAAATGAAATCATAAGACGCTTATCTTCATCGTGATAAAGCATAGGTGTAGGCATAAGTGCCGAGTACGAACAAGACGGACAACGGAACATATTCACCTTACCCGTAAGCAAGTCATGCTTTAAATCTTCACTGTCCTTAACCGTAATCGAATTCCATACAGTAACTTCACTCATTTGACTGCACTTTGGGCATTTTACATTTTGCTTTAAATTAAGACTCATATTTTTATTCCTTTCTAAGCATTTTATCAGCAGCAACCATTATTCCGAGTTTTGCACTTTCGTATGTCAAACCTCCTTGCATATATGCAATGTACGGCGGTTTTATAGGTGCATCAGCCGATAATTCTATTGACGCACCCTGTACAAATGCACCCGCCGCCATAATTACCTGTGACGAATATCCCGGCATATCCCAAGGTTCAGGTGTAACAAAGCTGTCCACCGGTGCACCTTTTTGTATTCCCTGACAAAATGCTGTAACTTTATCGGGATCGCCGAATTTTATTGATTGAATTATATCGTGTCTGATTTCGTTAGGTTTTGGATCAACCTCAAAACCGAGTTTCTCAAATACCGCCGAGCAAAGTACTGCGGCTTTTAAAGCCTGTGACACAACGTGCGGTGCCATAAACAAGCCTTGATACATCTGTCTGTTAAAACCGAGTGACGCACCTGCTTCCTTTCCAATTCCAACAGAAGTAAGACGGTATGCGCAAAGCTCTACGTACTTCTGTTTACCTGCAATATATCCTCCGGTCGGAGCAAGTCCGCCACCCGGATTTTTTATAAGTGAGCCTGCTATAAGGTCTGCACCGTATGCGGTAGGCTCTTCCGTTTCGACAAATTCACCGTAACAGTTGTCAACTATACAAATAGTTTCAGGCGAAATTTCCTTTACAAATTCTATAAGTGCACCTATATCCTTTGCACTGTATGTCGGACGCCAGCCGTACCCCTTTGAACGCTGTATTGTAATGGCTTTTACATTCATATGAGTAAGAGTAAATTTAATCTGTTCAAGGTCAGGTGTTCCGTCATGCTTTAAATCAATCTGAACATATTTTACACCGAAATCTTTAAGTGAGCCGTTACCCGCCTCACCTTGTATTCCGATTACTTCTTCAAGCGTGTCATACGGCTTGCCTGTTATCGAAACAAGTATATCATTCGGTCTTAAAACAGCAAAAAGTGCGGTTGAGATGGTGTGCGTACCCGATATGAAATTGTGACGTACAAGTGCGTCCTCCGCACCCATAATGTCCGCATATACTCTGTCAAGCGTATCTCTGCCCAAATCGTCATAACCATAGCCTGTCGTAGCAACAAAGTGACTGTCAGATACACGATTGTCCGCAAATGCTTTCATAACTCTAAGCTGATTTATTTCACAAATATTCTCTATATGCTTAAACTGCTCTTTGATACTCTCCTCCGCCTCACTTACCAATTTAAGCGTCTTGTCCGATATACCGAAATTATCTTTTATAAATTTATTCCTATCCATAAGTAAATATGTCCTTTCAAAGCTTTATACTAACCTATTAATTATATCACTTATAATTTTTTCCGTCAATCATTATTTATTGGTCTTGTAAAAATTGCACTAATATGGTATAATAAAAATATCTATATTAAGGAGTTGAAATTAATATGATTACTATAATAGCAAAATTCAACGTACTTAACGGCAGTGTTGACGAATTCAAAAAATGTGCTGTCAATGTAGTGCGTGATACACGCAAGGAAAAAGGCAATCTTGCGTACAAAATATACCAAAGCAGAGAAGATGCAACAAAATTTACATTCATCGAAGAATGGCTTAACGACACTGCAATAGAGCAGCACAACAACGCAAAGCATTTTCTTCAATTTCTTGAGGACATCAAACCACTTACAGATGGCGACGTTCAAATCGAACAGCTTACAAAAGTACCGTCTGTATTCTGCTGATTGAGGGATTTATGGATATTTACGATAATAACATTAATGTACTTACAAATTATATAGCCGATGGCTCAAAAGGCTGTAATTCAAATGCAGTCGGAGTTGAGCTTGAGCATTTTGTAATTGACAAAAACGGCGATTGTGTGCCGTATATCAACGGTGTTGAAAATATAATCGAACAGCTTGCTCAAAACTTTCCCAAACACGTTTACAGCGAGGGTTTTCTTATCGGTCTTTCGTGTGATAAATACAACATCACTCTTGAACCGGGTGCACAAATTGAAATCAGTATAAAACCGACTGAAAACATTTGTGAGATTGAAAATATTTACGGCGAATTTTTATCGGTGATAAATCCGATACTTGATAAATATTCATACAGACTTACAACACTCGGTTATATGCCTAAAAACAAAGCAAAGGATATATCGCTTATCCCGAAAAAACGTTATGAATATATGAACAAATACTTTAAATCGGTCGGCACACGCGGAATAAATATGATGCGCGGTACCGCGTCTGCACAGGTATCTATTGACTTCGCCGATGAAAAAGACTGCGTTCAAAAATTCAAAAAAGCAAACATAATAAGCCCTATTCTTTCACTTATATGCGACAACGCACCTGTTTTTGAGGGCAAGCCGTTTTTGGGAAATACGTTGAGAACATATATTTGGAATGATGTTGACAATGACCGTTGCGGTATTGTTCCGACAGGACTTGACAGTGATTTTTCATTTAAAAAATATGCCGAATACATTTACAATTCACCGGCTATACTCACTGTAAACGGTGACGATATAGAATTTACCGCCGATAAAAAAATATGCGATATTTACAAAGATACTCCTATTGACGAAAGCATAGCGGAGCATCTTCTTTCTATGTTCTTCCCTGACGTAAGACTTAAAAAGTATATTGAAATCAGACCTGCCGACAGTATGCCGATTAAGTATGTTTTAGCTTATGCAACGCTTATCAAAGGTATTTTTATGTCTGATTTTTCACTTGATGTTTCACTAAGTGCCATTACTCAGGCAAAGAACAATATAATATTAAAGGGTTATAATGCCGAAGTTTACGGAACCGACGCACATACGTTGGCTATGAAATTGTGCAGTGCGGCATATAACGCACTTGATTCAAGCGACAGAGAATATCTTCTTCCGCTTAAACAGCTTATAGACAACAAACAAACATTAAAGGAGACGATTAACCTTGCAAAAGGCAGAGGAATTTTATAAAAAACTTGTAGACGATAATTTTGTGGAAAGTCTGCAAAGCGCAAAAAAGCAACAGGAATATATCAAAACTTCAACGGCACGTTATCACGGCTATTTTGTACACACGCTTTATATGCCGAAAATGTTTACGGAAGAAATGGCGGCATACTTCAAAAAAGCCGCCGAAAGTATGTACAAAATACTTGAAAAAGTTATTCATGAATATCAAACTAATGCCGAATACAGAAAGCTTTTCGGTTTTGACGAAAAATTGGAAAAGCTAATTCTTCGTCCAAATCACTATGAATGTGCCTTGCCTATCGCAAGAATAGATATATTTTTTAATGAGGACGATTTTTCGTTTAAGTTCTGCGAATTTAACGCGGACGGCTCAAGTGCAATGAATGAGGATAAGGAGCTTAACCAAGCCATTCGTCTTACAAGCACTTTTGATAAGTTTACCGAAAAATACAATGTGAGAACATATGAATTGTTTAATTCATGGGTTAAAGCATTTATGGATATTTACCGTACATACGACAGAACGGTAGAAAATCCGCATATTGCAATAGTCGACTTTTTCGGCGGTGACATAAGCCGTGAATTTACCGCATTCCAAAAAGCATTTGAGGACAGCGGTTTAACGTGTGAAATATGCGAAATAACCGACCTTTCATACGAAAACGGCAAACTTCTTTCGCCAAGCGGCAAGCAAATCAATGCAATCTACCGCCGTGCGGTGACTTGCGATATTATGCATAATTACGATAAAGTTCAGCCGTTTATAAAGGCTGCAGAAAATAATGATGTATGCCTTATCGGTGATTTTAAAACACAGGTTATTCATAATAAAATTGTGTTTAAGGTACTTCACGATGATATGACTTCCGCATTCCTTACCGATGAAGAAAAGCAGTACGTCAAAGATCACATTCCGTACACCGCGTCACTTACACAAGAAGAAATCGATAAACACGATGTTCTTAATACAAAGGATAAATGGGTCATAAAACCTGAAGATTCGTACGCGTCAAAAGGCGTGTATGCAGGTGTTGAGGGTATGAGTGACCACGCGTGGAAAGAAGAAGTTTTGAGTAACGTTGATAATCACTACTTACTTCAAGAATACTGTACCCCATATGCAACTTGGAATATCGACATCACCCACGATGAAAATGCAAAATATAAAAAGTACAGTAATATAACGGGTATGTACGTGTATAACGGCAAACTTGCCGGTCTGTATTCAAGAATTGCAAAAAACAGCATTATTTCAACTCAATACAGTGAAATGTCACTTCCGACGATTGTGATAAGTGAACAATAGCACACAAAAAGGCGAACCTAACGGCTCGCCTTTTATAATGTTATTTACTTTAATTTATAAGCAATATCGTTCCAGAAAATTTCTTTTTCAAAATCTTCAACTGTTGTATTTTCGCCGATATGCAGGAATTCAATACCCATCATTTCAGCCCAGTCTTTCATCATTTCAGCAGTAACGTCATATGAAAGAACGCTGTGATGAGCGCCGCCGGCTTTAATCCAACATTCAGCCGAAACAGCAAGTGACGGAAGCGGTTTCCACATTACACCCGCAACAGGCAATTTAGGCATTGGCTTTAACGGATTACAAGCCTTAATATCATTTACGATTAAACGCATTCTGCCGCCCATATCAACAAGCGAAGCAACGATTGCGTCACCGTTCTTTGAGTCAAATACAAGTCTTGCAGGATCGCTCTTACCGCCGATACCAAGAGGATGTACCTGAATTTTCGGCTTATCTGCCGCAACAAGCGGGCAAACTTCAAGCATATGCGCACCCAAAATATGTTCATTACCCTTTTCAAGATGGTATGTATAGTCCTCCATAAATGCAGTACCGCCTGTCATACCTTCAGCCATTGACTTCATTATAACGTCCATAGCG
>ERZ834382.2616-NODE-2616-length-12312-cov-8.802399_pt1 | contig 12312 bp, 9 predicted proteins | sample MGYA00519692_ERZ834382 | MGnify/ENA primary metagenome ERZ834382 (study PRJEB31850, sample SAMEA3708751) | human gut metagenome | biome: human gut; feature: human-associated habitat; material: faeces | place: China | collected 2014 ...
TCAAGTTCAAGCAGGAGGACTTTGCCAACTGCGGCGACGGCACCATGACCGATGATGTGATCCGCCTGCGTGAGGAGATCGCACGCCAGATCAGTGCCCTGAAGGGCATGAAGAAGATGGCCGAGGCCTACGGCTGCGATATCTCCCAGCCCGCCAAGAACGCCAAGGAAGCCTGCCAGTGGCTGTACTTCGGCTACCTGGCCGCCATCAAGACCCAGAACGGCGCTGCCATGAGCGTGGGCCGCATCTCCACCTTCCTGGATATCTACATCCAGCGCGATCTGGAGAACGGCACCCTGACCGAGAGCCAGGCCCAGGAGCTGATCGACCACATGGTGATGAAGTTCCGCATGGTCAAGTTTGCCCGCATTCCCAGCTACAACCAGCTGTTCTCCGGCGACCCCGTGTGGGCCACCCTGGAAGTGGGCGGCATCGGCATGGACGGCCGCAGCATGGTCACCAAGAACTGCTACCGCTTCCTGCACACGCTGGAGAACATGGGCCCCGCACCGGAGCCGAACCTGACCGTTCTGTACTCCTCTGCCCTGCCCGAGAGCTTCAAGAAGTACGCCGCCAAGGTGTCCATCAACACCAGCTCTGTCCAGTACGAGAACGATGACGTGATGAAGCCCGTCTGGGGCGATGATTACTCCATCTGCTGCTGCGTGTCTGCCACCCAGACCGGCAAGGAGATGCAGTTCTTCGGTGCCCGCGCCAACCTTGCCAAGTGCCTGCTGTACGCCATCAACGGCGGCGTGGACGAGAAGAGCCACGAGCAGTGCGGCCCCAACTACGCCCCCATCACCAGCGAGTACCTGAACTATGACGAGGTGCTGCCCAAGTATGTGCAGATGCTGGACTGGCTGGCCGGGCTGTACGTCAACGTGCTGAACCTCATCCAGTATATGCACGACAAGTACTACTACGAGGAAGCCGAGATGGCACTTATCGACACCGATGTGCGCCGCACCTTTGCCACCGGCATTGCAGGCTTCTCCCACGTCATCGACTCCCTGAGCGCCATCAAGTACGCCAAGGTCAAGGTCGTGCGCGATGAGACCGGCCTTGCCACCGGCTTTGAGGTGGACGGCGACTTCCCCAAGTACGGCAACGACGACGACCGCGCCGACGAGATCGGCGTGTGGCTGCTCAAGACCTTCCTTGAGATGATCAAGAAGCGCCACACCTACCGCAACTCCGAGGCTACCACCTCCATCCTGACCATCACCTCCAACGTGGTGTACGGCAAGTACACCGGTGCTCTGCCCGATGGCCGTGCCGCCTTTACCCCCTTTGCACCCGGTGCAAACCCCAGCTACGGTGCGGAGCAGAACGGCCTGCTGGCTTCCCTGAACTCTGTTGCCAAGCTGCCCTACCACTGGGCTCTGGACGGCATCTCCAACACCCAGACCATCAACCCCGAGGCTCTGGGCCACAGCGAGGAGGAGCGCAAGGAGAACCTGGTGCAGGTGCTGGACGGCTACTTCGATCAGGGTGCACACCACCTGAACGTGAACGTGTTCGGCAAGGAGAAGCTGCTGGATGCCATGGAGCACCCCGAAAAGGAAGAATACGCCAACTTCACCATCCGCGTCTCCGGCTATGCGGTCAAGTTCATCGACCTGACCCGCGAGCAGCAGATGGACGTGATCTCCCGTACCTGCCATGCCGCACTGTGATCCCGTCGGTCTCGTCCACTCGCTGGAAAGCTTCGGCTCAGTGGACGGGCCGGGTGTCAGGTTCGTTGTCTTTCTGCAGGGCTGTGCCCTGCGCTGCAAATACTGCCACAACCCCGAAACGTGGAGCGCTGAGGGCGGCACGGAATGGTCTCCGGAGAAGCTGTTCCAGCACGTCTGGCGCTACCGCAATTACTGGGGCAAGAAGGGCGGCGTCACCGTCAGCGGCGGCGAGCCGCTGCGGCAGATGGACTTCTTGACAAAATTCTTCCAGCTGGCGCGCGCCAAGAGGGTACACACCGCGCTGGACACGGCCGGTCAGCCGTTCCAGCCCGATGACCCCGCCTACCTGGCCACCTTCGATACCCTGATGGCTTCCACCAGTCTGGTCATCCTGGATCTCAAGGAGATCGACCCGGAGAAGCACCGTCAGCTTACCGGCCGGGACAATGCCAATATCTTAGCCATGGCACGGCACATCTCTGATCTGGGCGTTCCGCTTTGGATCCGGCATGTGCTGGTGCCCGGCCTCACCGATGACGAGGAGGGCCTGCGCAGGACCGCAGATTTCATCCGCAGCCTGAAAACGGTGCAGCGGGTGGAGGTTCTCCCCTACCACACGCTGGGGCTGTTCAAGTGGCAGAAGCTGGGCATCTCCTATCCCCTGCCCGATGCCGTTCCCCCCACGGCGGAACAGGTCCGCCGGGCGGAGGAACTGTTGGAAGTGGCTAAGTACCCCGGCTGAACTGCACCGGCAGGGTGGACTGGGAAAGCTTCATCCTGACTTAAACAAAAAGAATGACCCTCTCTATCACGCTGACGTATGCCCGCTCCCTTTTGAGGGAGGTGGCACTGCGAAGCAATGATAGAGAGGGTCGTTTATTTTTCTTCCCTTACGGCGTGATACACCTGCAGATACACCCTTTTGCGCTCGGCATCCGTGTTTTCTGCCAGCTGCTGGCAGAAACGCTCATCCTCGAACAGGGCGACCACATTGGGCGCATAGCGGGTGCCGCTCTGGGCCCGCAGCTCTTCCAGCAGCGTGCGGAAGGGCTTGGCAAGGTTGTAGCACCGACCGATATTATCGGTGGCGGCATCCAGCGAGTCTGCCACGCTCAGCGCATCCACGATCCCCTTGATCTCCGGCGGGCAGGAGGGTACATCATTGGGATATCCGCCCTTGCCGTTGTAATAGCAGTGGTGATAGAGTGCCGCCGGGGCCAGCGTTCTTCCGCAGCCCATTCTATTCAGAATGGCAGCGCCGGTCCTTGGGTGGCTCTGGATGCAGAAAAACTCCTCATCCAGCAGGCGGCGGGCGTTGTTGTCGATGTACATCAGAACGGCGCACTTGCCAAGGTCGTGGTACAGGCCGCACTCATAGGCCGTCTGGCAGAGCTCCTCCCGCCGGGCCTGCACTTCGGCCGCGCTCCTGCAGCCCAGCAGACCAACCAGTGTTTCGGGTCTTGTCTCGATCTGCCGATGCAGCAGGGCACGGGTCAGCTCTGCCACCATCAGCGAGTGGACATAGGTCGGCTTGTGCCCGGCCAGGATACTGCCCAGCATCCGGCGGTTCGCCGTTTCATCTGAGCTGGTGTTGATCTTGCTCAACTCCCAAGCGGCAGAGTTTACCACACGGGGATACTGGCTGGCCGGCATCTGTTCCAGATACTGATACGCAGAACGGCGTACCTGCTCCACGGTTGCACGATACCTCTGTGCTCCCGCCTCGTCCAGACGTTCTGCATAGACCGAAAGATAGGCCGCCAGAACCAGCTTCCGGTTGATGGCCTCGGCAGAATAATCATCCTGCGCCACGCTTCCCGCCGATTCCAGAAGGATCTTGACCACGTCTTCCAGGCTGCCCACCCCGGCATGGTAGCGGGCAGCGGCGTAAAAATAGGGCACCCGCCAGTTCTGCAGGCGTGCATCCGGGCCCTTGTGTTTCTTCTTGTGCGTCCAGATGTATTCCGCCGATTCCAGCACCTGCCGCGCCACCTCGGGATCCTCCTCCTGCCGCAGGTGGGTCAGCAGGGTCATGCGGTCCATGTGCATGGAATAGATGTAGCTTTCCCAGGGGAACTCCGGGTCCAGTGCATGGTAATGCGCAGACTGGATGACCTCCATTGCGCGGCGGAACCGCTCCAGATACCGGCAGCTTTCCGCATGGGTGCCGCGGGACATCCCCAGCCGGGTGTTGCCCACACAGCGGATGAGATACTGCCGGGTATTCCTGTCCAGCTGTTCATACCGTGACATGGATTCAGCAGCTTCCGTAAAATAGACCTGGATTGCATCTCCCAACAGGTTGATGCCAGTTCCCTCATCCCGGACGTTCATATAATGCAGGGTGATGCCCGTGTAGTACAGCTCCCTGACGATCATGGGCACGTCTTCCCGACTGCGGGCCGCTGCCAGCAGCAGCTGATGCACCTTGAACGCCACGCCCATATCCTCGCTGTTCGCGTAGTTGAACAGCCTGCCCGCAAAGGCACTCAGTCCCTGGATATCCGTTTCGGTCAGGGAGGCAGGGTCGCGGTCGTAGACAAACTGCGCCAGCAGTGCCTCATTCTGCCGCATCAGGGCATTGCATCTCAGCGCGTTGGTCTGGATCTCTTCCAGCACGGCAGCGGGAGCTTTGCCATCCGGAAAGCTGGGCCGGGAGATCGAGCGCACAACGCGCAGATCCCGAATATACTGTTCAAAGGCCTCTGCCTGCGTGCACTCCATCTTATCAGCCCCTTTTGTCGAAGTCTGTCGTTCGATTTGAAACTATAATTCAGTATACGGCATTTTTCGGCAAAAATCAACTGATTTTCGCAGATTTTTTAGCCCCCCCCCCCGAATATTTTATGCATTCATACGTTACTTTTTGTATAAAATGCACTTCCACCGGGGGATCGGGTGCGCTTGATTTACGAAATTGCTTCCGGCAGCTGCATCCATTTGCCCTTCCAGGCGTAGAGCACCATCAACACTGCACCCACAGCCCAGGACACCGGGTAGACCAGCAGCACACCCTCGATGCCCGCAAACAGGGGCAGGGCAAACTGGATCCAGGCGATGCGGAACAGGCACAGGGAGATCAGCAGCACCACCATGGGCGGCACGCTCTTGCCGGTGCCGCGCACCGTACCGGCAAGGCCCTGCAGGATGCCCAGCATCCAGTAGAAGGGACAGAAATAGATCATACAGATCTTTCCGTAGGCAATGACCATTTCATCGCCGGTGAACAGGTGCATGATGGGGTCCTGGAAGGCGAGCAGCAGGATGCCGGTCAGGATGGTGTAAACGATGCACATGCCCAGGGTGACAAAGGTGCCCTTTTTGACACGGTCGATCTTGCCCGCGCCAAAGTTCTGGCCCACAAAGGTGGTGGCCGCCATGCCGAAGCTCAGCACAGGCAGAATGTTGAAGCCATCCACCTTCATATAGGCGGCAAAGCCTGCCATGGCAGCGGCACCATAGCCGTTGACGCTGACCTGCACCAGCACATTGGAAAGGGAGATGACCATATTCTGGATACCGGTGGGCAGGCCCACCTTGATGATGCGGACCGCCATCTTTTTGTGCACGCGCACTTCCTTTGCCGTCACGCGGTAATCGTCCTCCACCCGCATCAGAAAGCGCAGGGAGAGCACACAGGACACCAGCTGGCTGATATCGGTGGCAATGGCCGCACCGGCCACGCCCATCCTGCATCCGGCGATCAGAACAAGGTCGAGGACGATGTTGGTGATGGAGGCAACGCCCAGGTAGAGCAGGCTCCGCTTGGAGTTGCCGGCGGCGTTCAGGATACCGGCTGCCATGTTATACACCACGCTGAACAGCACGCCGCCAAAATAGAGCCGTATATAGAGCACCGCATCCTCCAGCACCTCTGCGGGGGTGTTCATGGCGGTGAGCAGGGCCCGGCTGACGGCAATGCCGCACACGGTCAGGATCGCACCCAGAATGGCCGAAAGGGCCAGCGAGGTGTGCACTGCAGTGTGCGCGCCCTCCCTGTCCTTGGCTCCCAGAAACTGGGACACCACGACACCGGCACCCACGGCAATGCCCTGGCTGAACCCGATGAGCAGGAAGATGGGCGAGCCGCTGGAGCCGACGGCTGCCAGCGCGTTGCTGCCCACAAAGTTGCCAACGATGATGGAATCAGCGGTGTTGTACAGCTGCTGCAGCATGTTGCCCAGGATCAGCGGCACCGAGAAGAGCAGGATGCTCTTCCAGATGCTGCCCTCTGTCATCAGCCGTGATTTTTTCTTTTCTTCTAAAATCGTCTGTGCCATAATGCTTCCTTTTTCACGCAAAGCTTCAACTCATATATCAATCGTCATACAGATAAACGATACCTTGTTTCTGCCAAAAAGTCAAGCAAAAGCGTAAAAAGGGGCGTTTGTACCGGTTCCACCTTATTTCCACCCTCTTGCCGCTGGGTCCAGCATCTCGGCGGCAGAGTAGACCAGGGCGTTGCAGACTGCGGCGGCCACGGTGCTGCCGCCCTTGCGGCCCATGGCCGCGATGGCAGGCACGCCGTTGGCGGCACAGGCGGAAAACAGCGCTTCTTTGCTTTCCACCACATTCACAAACCCCACCGGCACGGCAATGACCAGAGCAGGCCGCAGCCCGGCCTCGATCTCTTCCGCAATGGTCAGCAGGGCGGTGGGGGCATTGCCCACCGCAAGAATGGCCCCGGGGTGCTCCTGCGCCGCGCGGTGCATGGAGGCCACTGCCCGGGTGGTTCCGGTCTCGGCTGCGATCCGCGCCACCTCAGGGTCCGCCATATAGCAGAGGACACTGCCGCCCAGCCGGGCAAGGGCAGGCTTGGAAATGCCCGAAAGTGCCATGTTGGTGTCGGTGATGATAGGGGTCCCGGCCCGCAGGGCGGCCACACCTGCTGCCACAGCCCCCGGCGTGAAGCGCAGATTTTTCGCATAGTCAAAGTCGGCGGTGGTGTGGATGACCCGCTTGACCACAGCGGCAGTCTCGGGCGGCGGGGTCAGGCCCTGCGCTTCCAGCTCTGCCGTGATGATGGAAAGGCTTGTCCGCTCAATGTCGGCGGGCAGATGATGTTGTGGGATCATTGTGCATTCCTCCGCGGGTTCTCCAACCCCATGGCCGCGTAAACGGCATCCAGATCCAGCGCGCCGCGCACGCCATCGGCCAGCAAGTCAAACTGCTGCTGGCGGTATTGCTCCATCGGGATGAGGGCGGCGCTGTCCGGCGCAATGCCCTTGCGCCGGCAGAGCAGGGCCACCAGCTTCTCGGTAAGCTCCCCGGTATCAAACAGGCCGTGCAGATAGGTGCCGGACACATTGTCCTGCACGCAGCCCTCGGGTGTGCCGTCTGCCAGTGTGCAGAAAGGCACACCCTGCACCTCGGTGCGGCCGATGTGGATCTGATATCCGGTCAGGGCCGCACCCGCAAAGGGGGCGGCGGTCACGGCGGCAGTGTCCTGGGTGCGGTGCTTCTGACCGGTAAAGACTGTGCGGGTGGGCAGCAGCCCCAGCCCCCGCACAGTCTGCGCCGTGCCGCTCTCCGTGCCCTCAGGGTCGGCCAGCGTCTCGCCCAGCATCTGATACCCGCCGCAGACCCCCAGCACCGGCGTGCCGTTGGCCGCCAGCTTCAACAGGGCTGCTTCCAGCCCGGACTGCCGCAGCCAGAGCAGGTCATCCACCGTGTTCTTGGTGCCGGGCAGGATGATGAGATCCGGTGTGCCCAGCTGGCGGGTATTCTGCACATACCGCACGCCCAGCAGCGGGTGCTGCTCCAGCGGCATGAAATCGGTAAAGTTGGAGATGTGCGGCAGGCGGAGGATGGCCGCATCCAGCGGGTGGACTGTTTTGCCCGCATCCAGCCGGGTGGAAAGGGAATCCTCGTCCTCAATGTCCACCTTCAGGTAGGGCACGACCCCCAGCACCGGCAGCTGCGTTTTTTCTTCCAGCATCGCAAGGCCGGGGCGCAGGATCTCCACATCGCCGCGGAATTTATTGATGAGCAGTCCCTTGATGCGGGCGCGCTCCTCCGGCTCCAGCAGCGCCACCGTGCCGTACAGCTGGGCGAACACACCGCCCCGGTCGATGTCTCCCGCCAGCAGAACGGGGGCATCCACCAGCCGGGCAAGGCCCATGTTGACGATATCGTCTGCCTTCAGGTTGATCTCCGCCGGGCTTCCGGCCCCCTCAATGACGATGATGTCCACGGTTTCGGCCAGACTGTTGTAGGCCGAGAGGATCTCCGGGATGAGTGCTCTTTTCATTTTGAAGTAGGCGGCGGCGGGCATCTGGCCCCGCACCTCACCGTTCACGATGACCTGACTGCCCACGTCACTGCTGGGCTTGAGCAGGATGGGGTTCATCCGCACATCCGGCTCGATGCCTGCGGCCTGCGCCTGCACCACCTGTGCCCGGCCCATTTCCAGCCCATCCCGGGTGACAAAGCTGTTCAGCGCCATGTTCTGGCTCTTGAAGGGAGCCACGCGGTAACCGTCCTGCGCAAAAATGCGGCAGAGGGCGGCGCACAGCAGGCTTTTGCCTGCACCGCTCATGGTTCCCTGCACCATGATGCACTTTGCCTTGCTCATTCCAGCACCTCCGCAAGAAGTTTCAAAAGCTGTTCGTTTTCAGGTCCGGTGCGCACGGCGGTGCGGTACCAGCCGGGGCCCAGCCCGGGATAGTTCGCACAGCTGCGCAGCACAGCACCCCTTTGCCGCAGGGCTTCTCCCAGCGTCTCCGGGGCCTGAAACAGCAGGTAATTTGCCCTGCCGTCCAGCACCCGCAGGCCCAGCGCCCGCAGCCCGGCCGTCAGGCGGGGCCGCTGTTCGGCAATGAGGGCCCGGACCTTTTCCACATACGCTGTCTCCTCCAGTGCGGCAAGGCCTGCCGCCTGCGCCAGACTGGACACGCCCCAGGGCTGGCCGCAGGCCTGCATCTGTTCCAGCAGTTCTGTGTCGGCACTCAGGGCATAGCCCAGCCGCACGCCCGCCATGCCGTAAAGCTTGGTGAAGGCTTTCAGGATAACCAGATCTCCCTCCCCCAGCAGACCTTTTGCCGTGTGCAGGGGATGGTCCGGTAGGAAATCGAGGAAGCATTCGTCCACCACCAGCAGGGTGCCGCACGCCGCGCAGCGGTGGAGGATCTGTTCCACCAGCGGCAGGGCCGTCAGCTGGCCGGTGGGATTGTTGGGCTGGCAGAGGAACACCATGTCCACCCCCGGACGGATGGCCGCACAGAACGCATCCGTGACCGCAAAGTCCTCCTGCTCCCGCAAAAAGAAGCGTTCCACCGTGCAGCCGACACTTTCCAATGCAGTGGCATACTCCGCAAAGGTGGGGGCGGTGACCAGCGCCCGGCGGGGCTTTTGGGCCCAGACCAGCCGGAAGATGAGGTCTGCCGCCCCATTGCCGCAGAGGATCTGCTCTGCCGGCACCCCCTCATGGAGCGCCAGCTTTGCCCGCAGCTCCCGGCACAGGGGGTCGGGGTAGCGGTCCGCCGTGGGCAATGCCGCCGTGATGGCCCGGGCCACCCCTTCCGGCAGGCCCAGCGGGCTGACGTTGGCCGAAAAATCCAGCGCGTCCCGCCCGAACTCGGCCCGGTAACCGGCCCAATCGCCGCCATGTACTAGTTGCATGTTCGTTCTCCTTTTCCCGGATGGTTCTGGATATCAGTTCCTGTTTTTTCCCTTTGGGGGAGCTGTCATGCAAGGCATGACTGAGAGGGCGAGGTCGTTACAAAATAGCCCGTATTGCCACGCCCCACGCCAGTGCAAAGGCGCTTGCCACGTACATCATCCGGTTGGCACGCAGGATATCCTCCGGTTCAATGGAGCGCAGCGGATCGCCGATGGTGGGCTTGGCGTAGTATTCGCCAAAGTAATAGGCTGGCCCGGCCAGCTGCACCCCCAGCGCACCGGCGCAGGCGCTCTCGGTCTGGGCGCTGTTGGGGCTGGCGTGGTTCCGGCGGTCCCGCCGCCAGATCTTCCACGCCCCTTTTGCGTCATTGTGCGTAAAGGCCGCGGCAGCCACCCACAGCAGGGCGGCAAGGCGGCTGGGAAGGTAATTTGCCGCATCGTCCAGCTTAGCAGGGATGCGGCCAAAGTAGAGGTATTTTTCGTTTTTGTAGCCCAGCATACTGTCCATCGTGTTGATGGCCTTGTAGGTCAGGGCCAGCGGTGCCCCGCCGATGAGCATATAGAGCAGGGGTGCGATCACGCCGTCGCTGGCGTTTTCGGCCACCGTCTCCACAGCGGCCCTGGTCACCCCCTCCAGCGTCAGATCCTGGGTGTCTCGCCCCACGATGCGGCTGACCGCCCTGCGGGCAGCAGGCAGGTCGGGCTTGACCAGTTCCCGGTAGACATTGGTGCTCTCCTGCGCCAGCCCCTTTGCGGCCAGTGCCTGCCCGCACCAGAACATCTGGACGGCCAGCCCCAGCCACGGGCTGATGCGGGCAGCTCCCAGGCAGACAAGGCTCGTCAGCAGAAAGGTGCCCACCGGCAGGCAGAAGGCCACAATGGCACCGCCCAGCAGTTCCCCCTGAGGCGTTTTGGGCAGACGGGCCCGCAGGCGCTTTTCCAGCGCCGAGATGGCCTTGCCCATGTACACCACCGGGTGGGGCAGCCAGGCCGGGTCGCCGAAGAGGCAGTCCAGCACAAAACCGCCGAGTACTGCGTATTCGATCATCGGGCATCCTCCTTTGTGTACTGCACAGTCTTCAGCAGGTGCAGCACCTGCTGCTCCGCCCAATCTCCTGCATCCAGAACGTAGCCGCCCGCGTTGGGGGCGCACCAGTGGTAATAATCCGCATGGGGCAGAGCGTAGCGCTCCATGGCAGCCATCTGGGTGCCGCCGTGGGCCAGAATGACCAGTGTCTCTTCCCCATCGGCAAGGGCCCTGTCTACCAGTGCGGCAAAGGCCCTGCACACCCGCTCCGAAAAGACAGCCTTGGTCTCGCCGTCCGGGCAGGGGCTTTCGCAGTTGGCGTTCACCCAGGCCAGATAATCCGGGTCGTGCTCCATCTCAATGAAATTGCGGCCCTCAAAGCTGCCGAAGCACATCTCCTGCAGGTCTTTCACCTCCACGAGCCTTGCACCCGGGAAGAGCACCTCAGCGGTCTGCCGGGTGCGGCAGAGCGGGGTGATATAGACCGTTTCCGGCCGGAGGTCAGCCTGCCGCAGCTGGGCGCGGCCCGCGGGGCACAGGGGGATATCCCGCTGGCCCTGATAGCGCTTTTCCGCATTGTAGGCCGTCAGGCCATGGCGCAGAAGATAGATCAGCATGGGGGCAGTTCTCCTTTCAATACGGTGGGGATGCCGCAGAACATCTGCACCACGCACCCGGCCCGAGCCGCCAGCAGGCAAGCCAGCCGCCCGGCGGCTTCCCGGGCGGCCCGCTCCCCTGCGTCCATGGGCACCACACCGCCGCCCACCTCGGTGGCCATCACGATATCATAAGCGGAGAGCTCCTCCGCAAGCTTTTCCAGATCCTCAGCCTCTGCGGCCAGGGCCTGCACCTCCGCAATGCGGGTGCCGGGCAGGCCCTGGGCAAAGGTGCGCTTGCCGCTGTACAGCGGCCCGGTGATAAAGATCATAACAGTCCTCCCCACTGGCAGGCACACAGCGCCGCCAGCATCCACAGCTCGGCTTTCTGCAAAAACCACCCGGCCAGATCGCCGGTGATGCCGCCAAACTGCTTGTCCGAAACAACATAGTAGCGTGCAAACACCAGCAACACCGCCAGCACCAGCGCCCAGCCGCCCAGTGCCAGCAGGGCGGCGCTGAGCAGAGCGGCCAGCGCCATCAGCACCCGGCGGACAGTAGTTCGATCCGCCGCCGTGGCAAAGGTGTGGGCAAGGCCGGTGTTCTTTGCCATCGGGAACGATGCCACGGCCAGGCCCGAGAGGGCCCGTTCCAGCACAAGGGCCAGTGTCCAGCACAGGCCCACCCGGGGCGTAAAGTCCACGCAGGCGCAAAGGGCAAGGTAGGCCGCAAAATAACTGCACAGCCGGATCACCGCAAAGGCACCGCAGTGGGGGTCTTTGAGGATCTCCAGCTTCTTTTCCCGGTCGCCATAGCTGGAAAGGGCATCGCAGGTGTCGGCATAGCCATCCAGGTGGATGCCGCCCGTGACCCAGACCGGGATCAGGCAGAACCCCGCCGCTTTTGCGGGCATCGGCAGGGGCAGAGCGCCGCACAGGCACCACAGCCCGCCAATGACCACCCCGATGAGCGGGAAGGCGCACATGGCATACCGCATGTTTTTCTGGTTCCACGCGAACTGCGGCACCGGCAGGGCCGAAAACATGGCAAAGGCCACTGCAATGGTCTGCAATCCAATCATTTTTCCACTCCTTTATAATAGACCGGGATGCCGCACACCACCCGCACCACATGGTCAGCCCGGGCGGCAAGGGCATTGTTCACCTGCGCCAGCGCTTTCAGGTAGCGCCCGGTGTCGCCTGCGTAGTCGGCACCGCCGCTGAACACCTCGTTGGAGACCACGATGAGGTGCGCGCATTGTCCGGCCAATTGGTCCAGTCCTTCCAAAATGGCCGAAGCCGCATTTTCTCCCGCCCCGGCGGGGTCGTAGAGCTCGTTGGCGGTCAGGTTGCCCAGATCCTCCAACAGCGCAGTTCCCCGGGCAGGCAGA
>ERZ834382.2626-NODE-2626-length-12259-cov-3.183710_pt1 | contig 12259 bp, 13 predicted proteins | sample MGYA00519692_ERZ834382 | MGnify/ENA primary metagenome ERZ834382 (study PRJEB31850, sample SAMEA3708751) | human gut metagenome | biome: human gut; feature: human-associated habitat; material: faeces | place: China | collected 2014 ...
TCGAGCACCTTGAGCGCGCGGCCGCCGTTGGTCGCGTCGTCCGGGATCGCGACGGTATCGCCGTCCTTGAGCTCATCGACCGACTTCACCTTGTCGGAGTACAGGTTGAGCGGAATGATGAAGGTGTTGCCGATGTTCTCGATCTCGTAGCCGTAGCTGTCGATCTCGCTCTGGAGATAGATGCGGTGCTGGAAGGCGTTGAGGTCGATCTCGCCGTTGGCGAGCGCATTGTTCGGGGTTACATAATCGGAGAACTGTACTAACTCGAGGTCGATGCCCTCGTCCGCGAGCTTCTCCTTCGCCGGCGCCCAGATATCCTCGTAGATCGCACCGACAACGCCGAGCTTTACGGTGGTCTGTGCGTCGCTGCTGCCGGATGCCTGTGCAGCATCATCGGAAGCGCTGCTCGAGGAGCCGCATGCGGTCAGAGCGAGCGCGAGGCTTGCGGCGGACAAGGAAAGTGCGATAATTCTTTTGAGCTTCATTGGGATTACCTCCGTTTATGATGTGAACTTTTTAATTAACTGATGTTAGAGAGTGAGCGAAAGCTGGTAATTGGCGCTCATGGTCCGGCAGGAGGCGTCGAACTTCTCCTGCTCCTCCGGGGTGAGATGCAGCTCGATGATGTGCGCGATGCCGTCGCGACCCACGATCGCCGGGACGCTCGCATAGACATCGTGCTGACCGTACTGACCGTCCAGCAGGACAGAGACCGAAAGGACGCGGTTCTCGTTGTAGAAGATGGCGCGGACGACCTCCGCCGCAGACGCGCCGATGCCGAACTCGGTGCAGCCCTTGCCGCGCAGGATGGTCCAGCCGCCCTCGCGGCCCGCATCGGCGAGGGCATCGAGGTCGAGCTTTCCGAACGTGTCCGGGTACTCCTCGCGCCACTGACTGAGCGGCTTTCCGGCAATGGTGACGGCCGACCACGCGACCATCTGGCTCTCGCCGTGCTCGCCGAGCGCGTAGGCGGTGATGGATTTCTGGTCGATGCCGGTCTCCTGCGCGATCGCGCGGCGCAGTCTTGCGGAGTCGAGCGTGGTGCTCGTGGAGAAGATACGCTCCGGCGCCCAGTTCAGCATGTGCTGGATATAATGCGTGATAACGTCCGCCGGGTTGGAAATATTGACGATAATGCCGTCAAAGCCGGATTTTTTGATGGATGCGGTGACTTCCTTCAGGATCTCGATGGTCTGCCCCAGCGTATCCATGCGGGTCTGACTGCCGCTCGGCAGCGGGCCTGCCGCGATGATCATGATCTGCGCATCGGCGGCATCGCTGTAATCACCGGCGGTGACCCTGGTCCGGACCGGCAGATAGTTGGTCGCGTCGGTCAGATCGAGCGCCTGTGCGACAGCCTTTGCGCGGTCGGAGTCGATGTAGACGATCTCGTCTGCGAGGCTCTGCGAGATCAGCGCGTAGCCGACGTGGGAGCCGACGTGGCCTGCGCCCACGATAACAACTTTACGATTGGAAATACTCATGTCAGACTCTCCTTAATGCGTGTTCTTCCTGACGACCTGGCCGCCAATGAACTCCATAATGCAAACGATAATGACCAGGACCAGCACCGTGACGTTGGTGATGTCGACCATGTTGCGGTCGTGGCCGTAGCGGATGGCGAAATCGCCCAGACCGCCTGCGCCGACAACGCCCGCCATTGCGGTGAGGTTGAGCAGGCTGATGGCCGTGATGGTCGTGCCGCGTGCGATCGCTGCGACGCTTTCCTTGAGGTAGACGCGGAAGATGATCTCAAGCGGTGTCGAGCCCATGGAGAGCGCCGCCTCGATCAGGCCGCCGTCCAGCTCCGCGAGCGCGCCCTCGACCTGTCGGGTGAAGAACGGCACCGCGCCGAACACCAGAGGAACGATCGCGCCGCGTACATACAGCGCCGTACCCATGATGACGCGGGAGAACGGCATGACCCACGTCAGCAGGATGATGAACGGGATGGAGCGGAACAGGCTGACCAACTTGTCGACGACCTGGTAGACGACCTTGTTTTCCAGAATGCCGCCCGGCTTTGTGACCGTGAGCAGCACGCCGAGCGCCAGACCGAGCACGAACGAGATCGCCCCCGACCAGACCACCATGAGCAGCGTATCGCCGATCGCCGCATAGAAGTCCGGCAGCTTTGCCATGACGTTCGGAATGATGTTATTCAGAAATTCTTGCATCACGGATCACCTCCACACCTACGTTTTTCTCAATGAGATATGCGATTGCCTGCGTGATCTGTTCACGCTCGCCGCTGATGATGGCGACCGTGCCGCCGATCGGCGCATTCTGCACGATGGCAATATCGGAATTATATGAATTGCTAATTCCGTCATCTTACCCAATTATCCGCGCTTCGTCCGCCGTTTTATCGGCAGTTTCGCCTGTTTTCAGTCGACAGCATCGCTCGCACGCATCGCCCACGATGCGTCCGTGCTTTCTGTGAAAATCACCCTCGTTATATTCGCACAGCAGCTCCCATGCCTGTTCCGGGGTCGGCATCATAACTACCTTCTCCTTACTCGTCTGTTGATGCAAAAGGGAGACCGTGCAGGTCTCCCTAAGGCTGTAAAATACATTTGCAGCTTTGAAATGGGTATGCTGCAATCAGTCAGCGAACAGCGGCGTGGACAGGTAGCGGTCGCCGGTATCCGGCAGCAGCGCTACGATGGTCTTGCCCTTGTTCTCCGGACGCTTTGCAAGCTCGATCGCCGCCCAGACAGCTGCGCCGGAAGAAATGCCGACCAGAACGCCCTCGTGCTTGCCGATCAGCCTGCCGGTCGCAAAGGCATCATCATTCTCCACGGTGATGATCTCGTCGTAGATTTTGGTGTCCAGAACGTCCGGAACAAAGCCTGCGCCGATGCCCTGGATCTTATGCGCGCCCGCATGGCCCTGGCTGAGCACCGGAGAGCTTGCCGGCTCGACGGCAACAACCTTGACGTTCGGATTCTGGCTCTTGAGATACTCGCCGGTGCCGGTAACCGTGCCGCCGGTGCCTACGCCCGCAACAAAGATATCAACCTTGCCGTCGGTATCCTCCCAGATCTCCGGGCCGGTGGTCGCCTTGTGCACGGCCGGATTTGCCGGGTTTACGAACTGACCCGGGATAAAGCTGTTCGGCAGCTCCTTTGCAAGCTCGTCCGCCTTCGCGATCGCGCCCTTCATACCCTTTGCGCCCTCGGTCAGTACAAGCTCTGCACCGTAAGCCTTCATCAGCTGGCGGCGCTCCACGCTCATGGTCTCCGGCATTACGATGATGATGCGGTAGCCGCGTGCGGCTGCAACGCTCGCCAGACCGATGCCGGTGTTGCCGGAGGTCGGCTCGATGATGACCGAGCCCGGCTTGAGCAGGCCCTTTGCCTCTGCGTCGTCGATCATTGCCTTTGCGATGCGGTCCTTGACGCTGCCGGCCGGATTGAAGTACTCGAGCTTTGCCAGAACCTTTGCTTCGAGGTTCTCCTCCTTCTCGATATGCACCAGCTCCAGAAGCGGAGTGTGGCCGATCAGCTGGTCTGCGGATGTGTAAATCTTGCTCATGATAATTTCCTCCTGATATATCTCGTTGTTATTTTTATATGATAAACTGTGTTCCGTGTCTGCCATGGTCAACATCGCGGACATCGGAAGGTCATCTGGTATCGCATTTCTATACCAACCTTTCCTGTAGGTTTATCCGAATTATATCCTACTATTCCTATGTTGTCAATAGGTTTTAGAAAAACTTTTTCGTTGATTTTCCTATTTCCCGTGTCGTATAATAGGTTTATCGAATGAAGGAGGAAAAGAAAGTATGCTGGTCTCAACCAAGGGCCGCTATGCGCTGCGCGTCATGATCGACCTTGCGGAGCATCCAACGGACGGCTATACCCCCCTCAAGCTCATCGCAGAGCGGCAGGGCATCTCGGAAAAATATCTGGAAAGCATCATCAAGCTGCTCGTGCGCGCCAGACTGCTGACCGGTCTGCGCGGCAAGGGCGGCGGCTACCGTCTCACCCGCTCGCCCGAGGAATACACCGTCGGCAGCATCCTGCGGCTGACCGAGGACTCGCTGGCGCCAGTCGCCTGTCTGGAGCCGGGCGCCAAGGCCTGCGAGCACGCATCTGAATGCCGCACGCTGACGCTCTGGAAGGGTCTGGACAAGGTCATCAACGACTACCTCGACAACATCACGATCGCCGACCTCATCCACACCAACCCGGACGAGTATGACTATATTATCTGAAACAGCAAAAGCCACCCGCAAGGGTGGCTTTTGCGTTTCGTGATTTTTTGAGCGGACAGAGACCGGCAGAACGGTAAAAGCCGTTTATTCCGCGCCTCGTTTTGCTGCATCTCTCCGGTTCAGATAGAGAAAGAACCCGATGTTCAGCACAATGCCGACCACAGTTGCGACCGGCGCCGATATGCCGATCTTCGTCAGGCTTGCATTCGGCTGGATGCTCATGTAATATGCAAGAGGAAGGCGGACGAGCAGCGTCTGGATGAGACCCTGTATCATGACCCACAGCGTCTGATTGCTGCCGTTGAAATAGCCGACCATGCTGAACAGAACGGCGGTCACGATGGTCTCGGGCGCGAAGCCGCGCAGATATTCAAAGCCCCTGCGCACGACCTCCGCATCGGTCGAGAACAGACCGGCCAGAACGTCGCCCTTCAGCAGCACGAGCGCGAACATCACGATGCCGAACGCCACGCCCACCGCGATGCCGGTAAACATGGACCTTTTCGCACGCTTCACGTTGCCGGCGCCGATATTCTGTGCGACGAACGACGCCATCGACTGCATCAGCGCACTCGGCACGAGCATGACAAAGCTGACGATCTTGCTCGCGACGCCGTAGCCGGACGAGGCCGCAAGCCCCAGACGGTTGACGAATGCGCAGAGCGCGAGGAAGGAGAGCTGCGTCAGAAATTCCTGCAGGGCGAGCGGCAGACCGATCGTGAGAAAGCGTCTGCACTGCTCATTGAGCCGCACATCGCTCTTTCGGAACGTAAACGGCAGCTTTTTGCGGCACAGGATCGCGAGCGCACACACGACGCTGACCGCCTGCGCGAGCACGGTCGCGAGCGCCGCACCGGCCGCATCCAGATGCAGACCGGCCACGAGCACCAGATCGCCTGCGACATTGACCAGACAGGCCACGAGCACGAACAGCAGCGGCGAACGGCTGTCGCCCAGACCACGGAACACCGCCGAGAGCACGTTGTACGCGACGATGAACAGAATGCCGCAGCCGCAGATACGCACATAGCTTGCCGTGAGCGCGAGCGCCTCCTGCGGCGCCTGCATGAGCACCGAGATCGGCCGTGCGAACAGCACGAGCAGCACGAACAGGCACCCTGCGAGAATGGCGAACACGACGGCCGCGCCGCCGAGCACCGCGCCGATCTCCTTTTCGCGTTTTTCGCCGATATACCGCGCGATCAGCACGGTAACGCCCATCGCAAGCTGCGTCACGACGAATGTCACGAGATTGAGCACCTGACTGCCGGTCGAGACCGCCGACAAGCCCGAGGTCGAACCGAAGCGTCCGACAACAAGCAGGTCGACCGCGCCGTAGGCCGCCTGTAAAATCAGTGCGCCGAGCACCGGCAGCATGAACCGGCACAGCTTTTTCAGAATGCTGCCCTGCGTAAAGTCTGCTGTGTTACTCATCGATGCGTCCCCTCCTCTCGCTCATCACGCGGTGCATCCTCTCGATGGTGCGGATGGTGCACGCCGCGTCCTCGTCCGAAATATCCGCGAGCTGCGGCGCGAGCAGGGAAAAATAGTGCTCGTTGTACCGCTGCGAGAGCAGCTTTCCCGCTTCGGTCGCGGTGATGTAGGTCACGCGGCCGTCCTCCTCGGAGGCGGTCTTGCGCAGATAGCCCTTCGCCTCCATCTCCTTGACCGTCCGCGTCACGCCCGGGCGCGGGATGTCGAGCGTGTCTCCGATATCGGAGACCCTGACGCGCACGCCCTGCCGTTCGAGCTGGCCGATAGCGTCCAGATACTGAATATATGCCGGCGCGACGCCCTTCGGCAGCGGCGGCAGCAGGTCGCGGATGCGCTTGGCCTGATAGCACGCATCGAGCAGCGATTTTATCATCGCAATGGTCATGTATGTCCCTCCAGTGATTACCCTTGATAATTATCTTCGGTAATCATTATACGTGGCCTGCCGTGAATGTCAAGAGAAATTTTTCCGCCGGATACGCCGCAGGAGCACGCAGCCTGCCGCGCACGACAGCGCCTCCGCGATCGGGATCGCCCACCAGATGAGCGAAACACCGGCCAAGCCGCTGCGCACCGCCAGAGAGAACGCATACGCGAGCGGCAGGACGACGACGAGCTGACGCAGCAGCGAGAGCACGAGCGACTCCATGCCGCCGCCGAGCGCCTGATAAACGCCCTGAAGCGCTATGTTGATACCGGCGAACACAAAGCTGAGCGAGATCACGCGCATCGCGCCGATAAAATACGCCCTCGACTGACCCGCATTGAACAGCGAGGCGAACGCGCCCGGGAACAGCTCGGTCAGCGCAAATCCGGCCGCCATGAGCACAGCCGTGTAGAGCAGACCGTACCTGATGCCGTCCTCGACGCGCTTCCGGCTGCCCATGCCGCAGCCGTAGGCGACGATCGGCGTGATCGCGTCGCGCAGGCCGAACGCGAGGAACAGCACGAACTGCTGCACCTTGTAGAACAGGCCGTAGGCGGTCTGGGCGGCGGCATCGAATTTCAAAATCAGATTCATCGCATACACCATGACCGACATGAGCGCCTGCGCGATGATGGCCGGCAGGCCGATGGTGTAAATATCCCGGATGACTGCGGTCTCCGGCTTCAGCTGTCGGATGCCGCGGTCAAACTCGCGGTTGAGGCGCAGATGGAACACGAAAAGCAGCGCCGCGGACGCGATCTGGCCGATGACGGTCGCCCACGCCGCGCCCCTGACGCCCAGCTCCGGCACCGGGCCGAGGCCGTAGATCATAACCGGGTCGAGCACGATATTGATGACCGCGCCCGTGATCTGGCCGATGGTCGAGTACAGCGAACGCCCCGTTGCCTGGAGCAGCTTCTCGAACAGCGAGAAAAAGACAATGCCGAACGAGAATGTGCAGCAGATGAACAGGTAGTCGTGCGTCATGCCGATGACCTGCGCGTCCGCTGTCTGCGACGCGATGTACGCCCCTGCCCCCACCAGACCGAACAGCAGACAGATGAGATAAATGACCGCGCCGAGGAACAGACCGTTCCCGGCGACCTTCGCCGCCTTTTCACGGTTTCCCTGCCCGAGCGTGCGTGCGAGCAGCGCGTTCACACCCACGCCCGTTCCGATGGCGAGCGCCACCATGAGCATCTGCACCGGAAAGGCCAGTGTCATCGCGTTGAGCGCCGCCTCGCCTCCCTCGCGCATATTTCCGACGAACGCGCTGTCCACGATGTTGTACACCGCCTGAAGCGCCATGGACAGGATCATCGGCAGTCCCATCCGCATCATCAGCCGGTTTACCGGCATCTCTTTCATTCTGTTGTTTTCCGTCATTTTTTTGAATTCCTCCTTCTTTTTGCGCAAAAAGAGCGTGCTGCTCCCCGAAAGCTGGACTTACGCGGAATGCTGCACGCTCAAAAAACAAAAAAATAAAACGAGCCGCACGAAAACTGGATTTACGCAGTTGTGCTACTCGTTTACACTGTAATTATACCGTCCGAAAAATCAAAAGTCAACGAAAAATAACTGTCAGAAATCGCGCTCCTCATTCGTATTACAGGTGAAAGCAACGTTGCTGAAAGGAGCTGAAACCTTCAATGAAACCAATCGACAGGACGGAGGCGGAACGTCTGGTGCAGACCTATTCCGACATGATCCTGCGTCTGTCCTACACCTATCTGAAATCCACGCAGGACGCGGAGGACATCTGTCAGACCGTTTTCCTCAAGCTGCTGACCGGCGGCATGGTCTTTGACTCGCCCGAGCACGAAAAGGCGTGGATTATCCGCGCCACGGCGAACGCCTGCAAGGATGCGCTCCGCGCCTCGCACCGCCGGTGCGTAGGGCTGGAAGCGGTCGCGGAAACCGCCGCCCCCGAGGCGCCCGACTCGACCGTACTCGAAGCCGTGATGGCGCTTCCGAAAAAGTACCGCGAAGCCGTGTACCTGTATTACTACGAAGGATATTCCGTGCGCGAAATCGCCTCCATGCTTGGACAGAGCGAGGCCGCCGTTTCCGCACACCTGAGCCGCGGACGCAAAAGTCTGCGCGGAACGCTTGGAGGAGAATTTTATGAACAAAGAGTATAATGATAACAGAGAGTATAAAAACACAATGGACGCGCTGCATTTCTCCGAGGAAGCGAAAAACCGCATGGTCGATCGGCTGATGGAGCGCGCAGAGCAGCCTGCGCCCCGCCGTGTCCGCCGCTTCCCGCGCGTCGCGGCGGTCGGCATTGCAGCGGCGCTCGTGCTCAGCATCGGCGCGGGCGCAACCGGCATACTCAAGTCCGCGAGCGAAGCCTTTGCCGGGGTATTCGGCCCGACAGCCGACACCGAGGTCATCGACGAAATCGGACGCCCCATCGGCGCAAGCGATACGGTAAACGGCGTGACCGTCACCGCAGACGCCATTCTGTTCGACGGCTACAACTACCTCATTTCCTACACCCTCGAAAAGGAAGACGGTTCGGCGTTTGACTGCGCAAAAAATCCGAATACCGGTCTTTACGACCTGGGCTGGAAGCGCTCGGACAGTACGATCGGACGCGGCGTGGACGGTGCGTCCGGCAGCAGCTACTTCTATGACGAAAATCCGAGCGACAACGCCATCCAGTATGTCGAAACCATGTCGTACAACGATGCGGTGCAGACCGGCGGCACGGTTAAGATCACGCTCGGCGACCTGTGCGTGCTGAACAGTGAAAACGGTGAGCCGACAACTATCGCCAAGGGCGCATGGCGCCTCAAGTTCAAGCTGGAGGCCGGGAACAGCGCGGTTGAACTGCCTGCCGGTCAGAGCATCGATGTGAACGGACGGAGCGCAACTGTCGATACCATCGTTCTCTCGCCCATCGGCTACCATGTGGTGTACACGGTGGACGGCGAGGCGACGTTCGACACGCTGTACGACGAGAACGGCGAAGAGATTCCGCAGGAGAGCGGCCGCGAACCGGCCGGTGTGTGCAGCACATGGGAGTCCTACGCTGCGAAGCTGCTGGTGACCAAGACCGACGGCACGGTGCTCGACTTCTCGGACTGCGGCGGCAGCATGGACCCGCATGACGGCAAGACCGTCTGCACCCGTCAAGGCACGTTTGATACCGTTATCCCGCTGGATGACATCGCTTCCGTCACCATCGGCGGCATTTCCATCCCGATCGAGTAAAAACACAGCCGCCCGGCATTCGATTCTGCCGGGCGGCTTTGCTGTCGAAAAGCTGGTGCTTTCGGCAAACTGTAGGCCGTTTTCCTCGCGAAAACGGCTCTTTTTATCTGTTTTTCTTTTGCTCCCGGAGCATTCTCCGCGCCTCCGCGAACGCCCTGTTCTCGCCCTCGTCACGCAGGACGCGCAGCAGATACTCGAGCGTTTGCGCGGTTTCAGGATGGATGATGTAATGATCGACCGACCGCGCGTAATAGTCATAAGGGTCGCTGTCGCGGTAGGCCGCGCCTCGATAGGTCTTGCTTGCGGCCACGCGGTCGCAGAACATTTCCAGCACGTATTTCAACGGCATTTTCATGCCGCACATACCCGAGCCGTCCGCCGCATAGTCGATCCAGTATTCCAGATGATGACGGTTGCGGCCCTTGTGATGCAGCCACGCGGCGCTGTATCCCTTTTCGCGCCGCTCGATCTCGTTCGGGCTGCGGTTTCCCTGATAATACCGTGCCCCCGCGGCAAACTCGACCGGACTGAATTTGCTCAGGTCATGCGTGAGCCCCTGACGGTACAGGCCGACGCGCCAGCAGTGCCGCAGGACCAGAAACCGGTGATGCTGCACCGTGCGCAAATGCTGAAGCCATTTCAAAAGCAAGCCCTCCTCCGCCGTTTTCGGCTGATAGTATTTTACCACGCAGCTGCAAAAAAGAAAAGGGCGGAACGGGAATTTTCCGCCGTGCATTCCGTGCATCATTTTCGAACTTTTCTCCGACGAATATGCGGTCTGTCGTTGCATTTCCATGCATTTCATGGTATAATTATTGCGCAAAGAGCTTCAAGGAGGAAAGAATATGACTCTTCGCTATATGATCATCGGCGCGGGCGGAACAGGCGCTCCGCTCGGTGCTTTTCTGACAAAAAACGGTGCGGATGTAACGCTCATCGCGCGCGGTGCACATCTCGCCGCTATGCAGGAAAAAGGCCTGCGCTTCGAGCAGAGCGACGGCGAAATCTGGACCGTTCCGGTGAAGGCCTTCGACATGGACGGCTTCCTCGCCGCGAAGGCGCAGGGCGCTCCCTCGCCCGATGTGATCTTTGTCTGCGTCAAGGGATATTCGCTCGACGATACCATTCCCTTTATCCGCAGCGCAGCCGGCGAAAAAACCGTTGTCATCCCCATTCTCAACATCTACGGCACGGGACGCACGATGCAGGCGCAGCTTCCCGGTCTGCTCGTGACCGACGGCTGCATCTACATCTCGTCCAATCTCGCCGCTCCCGGCGTGATCCAGCGTCACGGCTCGATCTTCCGCGTGATCTTCGGCACGCCCGACCACCGCACGGACGATCCGGTGCTCTGTCAGGTCGCCGCCGACCTCACTGCCGCCGGTATCGACACGCTTTACTCCCCCTTTGTCGAGAAGGACACCCTGCTCAAGTTCTCGCACGTCTCCCCCATGGCGGCCTGCGGCCAGTATTATCACGTGAAGGCCGGCGCGATGCAGAAGCCGGGCGAAATCCGCGAGTGCTTCATCCGCCTCGTCGGTGAAATCCTCGAGCTTGCGCGCTCGATGGGCATCGAGCTGGATGACAAGCCGGACGCGCCGCTCATGCAGTCCCATCTGAAAATTCTCGACGATCTCGCCGAGTCCGCATCCACCTCGATGCAGCGCGACATGGAAGCCGGAAAAAACTCCGAGGTCGACGGCCTCATCTTTCAGGTTGTACGCCTGTCCGATCAGTACGGCCTCCCCTGCCCGGAATACCGCAGGATCGCTCAGAAAGTCAAGGCAGAGCTCGCCGAAAAATAAGATCCATGCAGCAGAAAACCTCCCGTTTCACGAAAAACGGGAGGTTCAGTTTGTCGATAAAGTCCGTTCTCACAATGCAGACGCTGCCGCGCGGCAGCGCGCATGAAATAATATTTGCGAAGCAAATATATCAAAACCGGGGGCGTGTACCTCGGTTTTGATGCTTTAAGAGGGAGAAAGTTTCCGCATGGGAACTTTCGGACGTCCGTGTTTTGCGAAGCCAAAACACAGATTGTCGGAAAAACGAAGTTTTTCGACAGTCTCAACCTCCCGTTTCACGAAAAACGGGAGGTTTTTTATCACATCAGGCTCTTACAGGAACTTAAACAGATTCAGTCCGGTCGCTTCGTCGTACTGACGGTCGATCCTGCCGTCGATCAGACGGATGACCATCTCGCAGGTCGCGCTGACCTCCGCACGGTTCAGATGACCCCCGAACACCTCGCCCCTGTCGTTTCCGGCGCTCAGATGCAGATGGGTGTAAAATTCGCCGTTCATCGTGTCGATCGTGCCGGTCAGCGAGACGATTTCAAAGCTGCCCTCGAACGAATTGGCGTAATACTTCTTCTCATCGACCTTGTACACGCCGACGGTAAAGCTGCCGAGCGCACCGAGCGCCTGCACGCTCGCAAGCTGAATGTTTTCCTTGAGCGCGACCGTCTTGACCTGCTCGAGGATTTCCTCGCCGCGGTCGATGCGGACGAGCAGCGTGTCGCCAAATCTTCTGTAATCCATCGTTTTTCCTCCTCGTTCGGATTTGTTTTCCGCCTCAACCGTACCACGGATGCGGCGATATGTCAAGAAAGGATAACACTCCTCTGCCGGTATGACAGAGGAGTGCATCGTTTTTTATACAGAAAGCCGCAGCCGTCAGATATTGAAAAATTATTTACAGAAAGGAAGATTATCATTGAATCAGGCTATGAATAGGGATATACATTGATGTTCTGCCCCGTGCTGCGCAAAATCGGCAGGAACGCACAGCGCGAGACATAAACAGGGATATAATGTTTCAGAGAGAGAACATTTTACGGCTTGCAGGCTTTTTGTAACAGATTAGTCCTCCGCGAGCTTCTTGTAGCGGGCGTAGCG
>ERZ834382.2629-NODE-2629-length-12238-cov-10.581138_pt1 | contig 12238 bp, 7 predicted proteins | sample MGYA00519692_ERZ834382 | MGnify/ENA primary metagenome ERZ834382 (study PRJEB31850, sample SAMEA3708751) | human gut metagenome | biome: human gut; feature: human-associated habitat; material: faeces | place: China | collected 2014 ...
TAAAAGGTCACGCACATTCTTTTTAAATTCCGTAAATTCCTTTGAAATCCCTCCGGCTTGCCTTCGGCAACCCACCTCCCTTTACAAGGGAGGCAAAAAGCGAATTAAAAGGTCACGCACATTCTTTTTAAATTCCGTAAATTCCTATGAAATCCCTCCGGCTTGCCTGCGGCAACCCACCTCCCTTTTCAAGGGAGACAAAAGCGAATTAAAAGGTCACGCACATTCTTTTTAAATTCCGTAAATTCCTATGAAATCCCTCCGAGTTGCCTTCGGCAACCCACCTCCCTTTACAAGGGAGGCAAAAGCGAATTAAAAGGTCACGCACATTCTTTTTAAATTCCGTAAATTCCTTTGAAATCCCTCCGGCTTGCCTTCGGCAACCCACTTCCCTTTACAAGGGAGGCAAAAAGCTTCCAAACTGCTTTGGCGAGGCTTGCTCTCTGCAAGGGAGGCTGAAAAGTAAAAAGACGAAAACGGAAGTGGAAAACGAATAGTGAAAAGGGCGGGCAGGGGTGTGTGGAAAGCTCCTCATATGACTCACAAAAAAAGAATAGGCATACAGCACCTAAATTAAGTGCAAAAACAGAATAGGCACACGATATCAGAATGGGGTACAGAAACGGAATGGTGCACAAAATGCAAAACAGGGCACAAAAAAACAGAGCAAGGCGAACCTTGCTCTGCTTATGATTGTTAATAAATCGGATCGATTGCTACGTGAGCGTCAGATCTCAACCCAACCCGAGTCGCCGCCCTCTACGGGGCCGGTGCCTATGGAGATTGTGATGATATCATCAAGCTCGTATGCAGAAACATCGAAATCCGGTGTTTGATAAACCTGTTTCATTGAGATTTAATCTCCTTTCAAGATATAATAATAAAATTTAATGTCGGAACGGAATATTCAGTTTTGAACAGCCGAACCGATAGTAAAGTTTCGCTGTGGTTTCTTGGTAAAATTCAATTACTGAGCTTTCCAAGCAGCAACAGCAGCATCATATCCTGAAGCAACTTTAGCAGTTACAGCTGCGGAATACCAAACATAATGATCGGCAGTACCGTCATTGTAGCATACATAAGCGATGCAGTCAATATCAGTTGCCTGAGAAGCATGAGAGATATTCTTGACGATTGCGCCGAAGTATGCATCGGAAGAAGCGTCTGCCTGACTTACATAGTCGGTAGAAGCAGCTTTCCAAGCTGACGGAAGTGCGGTGCCTTTTTCAACTGCTGCCTTAGCAGCATCTGCATCGGCAGCGCCTGTGTTGGCAGCAATGAAGCCAACGCTCTTAATTTTATTGCCGTTTGAGTTCATAGCAGCGAAGTCAGCAGCTGTGATAACCGAAGTAAGTCTGAACTGGAAGAGATCATCCGGAGCAGTTGTCTTATCGCCTGTGAACTTAACCTGAGTCTTATACTTAGCTACAGCAGGGTTTGCGACTCCGGGGTTATTGACCATTGCACTAGCAAGTTCTGTATTAACTTCGCCCTGGTCAAGGTTTGTCTGTGTTGCACCATCAGTTGTCTTAAAGTATTGGAGAGTTGATTTTGTAGCGAAATTGTTACAAACCATAACATCCAAAGTCTTAGTATTGTCAAGAACTGTAAATGTGAACTGAAGTTCAGCAGGAGTTCGGGTTCCCTTTTCCTGAGTAAGGGAGAATCCTTGTTTAGCAGTGTTACCTGTACCATCCTCATCCCAGTCTTTGTTTGAATCAGCGGCACCTGACCATACATAAGCCTTGTCAAATGCTGAAATATCCTGAGTTGTTCCAGCAATAAGCTTTTTCCAGTTAGCAGATGTGCTAGCCAAAGATGAAGCAGTACCATCCTTGTAGAACTTTGCAAAGTCGTTAAGACATGTATATGAGTTATCTACTGAATATGCAGAACTGTCATATAAGAACATGAGTTTAGCAACCGAAACATTCTGGCTAAAATCAGCAACATCCAAATAGAGTGTAAATGTTACCTTATCGCCATTCTGAACCTTTGTGATGTCTTTATCCGGCACAAGAACAAAGCCAAGTTTTTGTGTGCTGGAATCAAAAGCCGCAAAGGAGCATACTGTCAACGTGCTTAACACCAAAACCAAAGCAAGAACTACACTGAGTACTTTTTTGCTTGTCTTAAGCATATTCTATTTTCCTCCTAATAATATTTGTTGAAATTTAAAGCAGCTCTGCATGTAATGCAGCAAGTTCACGCTGTGTAGGAAGATCCTCAATAAATGAGTCCTGTGCTTCAATTTTACCTGCATCAGAAAGGTCTACCATTCCATCAACCTCCACATCAGCAGCCATATAAGTTGCCGTACCGGGTTCTATTTCCTCGATAAATGCATCTGAAGCCTCAATTGCACCTGAGTCAGAAAGGTCAATCAAGCCGTCGCCGTTAACATCGCCGAAGAATACGAAATAGTATGTCTCAACAACGTCACCGCTATCGTTAAGAAGCTTGATTTTTGCGCCTGTGCTCATCTGCCCCTGGTCGTTTTCAGTTACCTGAATTGAACCGGCGGGGGTCTGCAAAGCGTCAGCAATGGAATCACCGTTATCGGTTGCGACACCGTAAACGAAACCGTTGCCATCGGTGCAAGTTGAAACTCTGTCGATTATAACACCGTTAGCTTTTCCTGTTTCAGAGAGCTGAAGTTCCGGATCAGCTGCAGCAGCAGCCTTCATTACCGGGAAAGTAAGTTTCTGACCTGTGGTATAAACCGTTGAGGTTACATCAGAGGTCTTGTAGGAACCTACATAGAGTTTACCGCCGAGATTGGTCATTGTTTTCTGATCGTTGAGCACACCGAAAGCGGCCGCGGTATCGGAAATGGCCTTAGAAGCGGTAAAGGTGAGGGTCGAAAGTACGACGCCGTTTGCCTTCTGAGCAACAGCTCCGCCGGCAGCCTGCGGTAATACGCCGACATAGACATAAGTCTTGCCGCCCGCAGCAGCATCATTTACGACCGTCTTTGTTGCATCGCCTGCACCGAACAGCGTTGAAGCGGTTGTGCCGCTTACAAACTTAACAGCACTCCTGTCATACTGAACAGGAACAGAAACCGTTGCAGCATAATAATCTGTGGTTAATTTTACGGTAACCCTGACTGTATCGCCTGCGCTATATGACGCCTTGTCAAACGATAAAGCGATAGTGCCGTTTTCTGCGACACCGGTATTATCATTTGCGAAAACGCCGACTGCAAGCACGCCAAGGAGCATAACTACAGATACAATAAGGCTAATAGCCTTTTTTGCCTTGGTCATTTTTTGCCTCCTTCTATTCTTAATCAATATTAAATATACACTTTTGAGAGCACAATGTCAATAATTTGTGAATAAAAATGGCACGCCGAAAGAAAATATCCCTTACGCTATCACAAATAAAGTTATTTCCTTGCGGGCTTACAAGCTTTGTACCGTTTTTTCACAAAACTATTCCGCCGCACTTTTAAAGTATATGCTCTAATCTTTTTAAGAATATCCCATTACATACGCCCTTGTGGGGGAGAAAGCTCCCCCACCGGGTTTTAACTTAAGTAATCTTAAAGGAAATTACTTCTGAGCGATTGCAGCTCCGCCGTAAGCAGCGTCAACTACAAGGCCGTAGTTAGCGAGGTCAACCTTACCGGTAGCAAGGCCGCCTGCAGTCTTATAAGCGCCTGTGAGAGCAGCTTTGTTGTTGATTGCGAGGTCCATGGAGGAAGCATCGAATCCGTCAACAACACCGTCGCCGTTTACATCGCCGTAGATAACGACTGTGTAGATAGCAACCGGAGCACCGCTCGACTTAAGGCTGAGTGTTGCGGTAGCGCCTGTACCATAAAGGCCTGCAGCGTTAGCGGCAACATTAAGAGTTGTAGCCGAAGGATCCTTAGCCGTTACTCTTGCGAGTACGTCGTCGGCAGTAGCGAGCGAGCCGGGTGTTACGCCGGTGATGAGAGAAGCGTTCTCTGTTACGGAAACGCCCTCATTTGAACCCGCTGTGGTGGGAACTGCTACGTACTTGCATACGAACGGAGCCATAGCATTCTTGAGGTTTGTGATAACAGCGTCAATCTGAGCTGCTACAACATTTGAATAGAAGCGGTCATTTGCAGCATAGTTTTCAGCGGAGCCGCTGTAAAGGTTTGCTGTGTTGCCCTTCTCATCGGTGTACTCATAGCCGAGTACGGAAACGAGCTTAGCATAAGCTTCGGTCTTTGAAAGGCCGTCAGCTTTTGATGCGTCAAATGTATATGCACTGTTTTCAGTGAATATTGACTTAGCCTGAGCTATAACTGCCTCAAGCTCGGTGTAAGCACCTGCCTCGAGAGCAGAAGCCGATTTCGGCATAAGAGCGCGCTGAGCGATTTCAAGCTCATACTTAACATCGAATACCTCGGACTGAAGAGCATTTGCGTTGGCATTTAATGCCTCGGCAGCTGCAAGAGCCTTGGTGTATCTTGCATAAGAGCCTGCTGTGTAATCAGCCTCTTTGTAGCCCTGAGCCTTAGCGGCTTTGATTTCCTTATCAAGGAACTGCTTCTGAGTTGTAACCGCAGCGCTCTTCAGGAAGCTTGCATACCAAGTAATGTTCTTAGCGCTGTTAAGGATTTCAAGCTCCGAATAACTGGGAGCCTTGTAAGCCTTTACGGCATCCATATAAGCGTTCTGAGCTTCGATTGAAGGAGCCTTCATGGAAGCTACGATAGCACTCTTATATGTAGCGTTTGCCTTGTTGGCAATAGCAGTAATTTCAGCCTCTGAAAGTGAGCTGCCGTCAATGTACTTTTCGGGAGCTACGGGGCCCTTGTAAGCGTCAATGATAGCGTTGCCGGCTTTCATTGCCTTTTCGTAAGCCCAATAAGCATAGAGGTCGAAGTTCTGATAGTTGATGTCGCCGGCAGCCTTAAGAGCAGCCTCAATGGGAGCCGGTGTAACGGTTGCTGAACCGCTTGAAGGTGTTGTGCTTGCTGTATCAAGAGCCTTAACGGCGGTTTCAAGAGCGGTTACGGCTGCAGTGAGATTGTCGTCACTGTAATTGCCGAGGTTAGCCTTCTTGAACGGGCCGTAAGCAATCTTAGCAGCAGCGGTAAGAGCTGTCCAGTAAGTGTCCCAAGCCTCTGCCGGATACTTAGAAGAATCGCGGTTAGCCTTGAACTCGCTGTCTACAAGAGATTTAATCGGCATCGCATTGTAGTAATAGAGAGTGCCGAACGGGGCAGTCATGGTAAGAGTACCGTGACGATTCCTGTGTGCACCATAAACAGTTACCGAGCTGTTACCGAGAGCATATGTGGCACCCGAAGGAACCGTCGCTGCGTCAACATCGGATTTAAGTCTGAGCGGGTTAACGGTAACAATACCGTTGGGATCGCCTGTCAAGAATTTCTGACCGACGAGAGCCTCTGCCTGACCCGAGGACTCAAAGTAGGTTGAATTATAAGCGGAAACAGAGCTTGCGTCGAACTTACAATCAGAATCTCTCTGGTTAGTCCAGGTTACGGCAATGTTTGAAATAGCAGAAGCAAGAGCCGATGCACTTGTTACAAGGTAATCTGTGGTGGTTTCACCCTTCATCTTAACTACCTCATATAAGTTTGTCTTCTTATCTTCCTTAGACCAAGGGGTGCCGACGGTATCGGCTGTATCGTTGGTTGCATACTCAAAGGTAGTGGAAGTAATGTCGCCGTTGTAAGCAGTACCGTCCTTGAAGGTGAAGCTGTAAACAGCGGTTACCTTTACAAGGCTGTCTGTGGGAACTGCCGCGTTAAGAGTAACATCGGTGCTCTCATACGGTGAAAGAGTCTTTTCGCCGCTTGTGAGCATTTCGGTGTCGTTAACGGTAACAGACTTAAGAGTGAGCATATAAGGATGATCATATGTATCGCCGTGCTTTAAGATCATACCTGCAGATGCGTTTGTTACCTTAAGAGTAGTATTCATCTGGCCGTTTGTAAGCTGTACATAGTTAAGTGTACCCTTATCTACTGTAAGCTTAGGCTCAGCATAGGACTGAGCGTTAGTAGTCCAGCCGAGGAAGAAGTTTACGATCGGAAGAGCTACGTCAAGAAGACCGCCTGTTTTAACGGCATAGGCAATACCTACAATCAATTTCTCTGCGAGGTCTGCAATAGCGCCCTTCTGAAGAATAGCGTCAAGTGAATTGTAAGAATCGGCGATAAGAGCGGTGTTGCCGCATACCTTGCCGAGAACCTTGTTAAGGAGTTCTCTTACGATTCTGAATACTGCGGGATACAGAGCCTCGGTTCTGAGAGTGCTGTTAGCAGGAATATTGAATATGCCCGTAACGCTGTTTGTACCGAGGAGCTTGCTTACGTCAAGGTTGAGAAGTCTGTCAATAATGTCTTCTCTGAGAACAGTCTCAAGGAAGGTCTTACCGTCAGTAGCGGTTTCGTTGATTATCTTCTCAACAGGAAGAACGTCGCGGATAATCTTGTCGAGCTTAACCCACGGATCCTGTGCGGTAGCAAGGTTGAGGTCAAGGCCATCGGTGTTGATGAGCTTCTGTACCTTCCAGCACCACTCGTTGTCAGAGGTGAGAGCCCAGTCGATTATCCAGTCAATGGTGTCTTCCCAAGCGCGTGTGTTCTTTTCGAAGTCTGCAAGCTTATAAGTCTTGGAGGCTGCAACGCTGTAGCCGTCAGCCTTATCGGAGCCGAGGTCGGCAAGCTTGGAGAGATACTTCATACCGATGTCGGTGCCCATGGTAAAGATAACATCGAGCCAATAGCCGCTGTCCTTACCCTTTACGAGGGTCTTCGAGTTGTAATCGGCATAAATAAGTGCGTCATAGTTGTAAGTCGGAACGAACTGAGTTGCAAGCTCACGAATTACGCAAGCGAGAAGAGCGGTTACGTTCTGTCCCTTGAGCTCGGCAGCCGACGGGAGAATTATCTGAGGCATAAGAGCCTTAACGCCGATTGCGCCGAGAGCGGTAACAACATCCTGATTGGAAGCGGACTTATCTACAACTGTGTCATAGTAGCCTGCATAAACAGTCTCATAGCCGGTACCGAAGAGATACTCGGGGTTATAAGCTGCTACATACTGAAGAGCCTTGCGAAGATTGGGAACAAGGTTTGAGTTATCGCCCTTTGTCCAATTGATTGCAGCCTTTGCAGTATCCGAAAGAATTGTGTCGATTGCCTTGCCGACAAAATCGTTGAGCGCCGCAAGAACGGTGGTATAACCCGCTGCCGAAGCAGTAACGGAGCCGTCGTTTGCAGCTGTGGGCATAAACTCGTTAACGAAATCACCGGAGATGGTGTAGTTCCAATTAATGAGCTTAGCGAACGAATTAGCGGTGGACATATCAAACTTGAGCCAGGTCTCGGTGAGACCGTCTTTGCTGACAAGGCGATAATAGCCGTTGCCGTCGGAGCCTATTGTGAAGTCCGACCACTCCCAGTTATATGCGCCGGCAGCCTTAGAATAGAATGCCTTTACATCTGACGGAAGCTTAGCGAGAACAGCGGTGGCCTCTGAAGCCTTGCCGCCGAAGAGCTCGGTCTTTTCAGCGCCGAACCACTGTGCAAGAAGCATCTTAACGGAGCCGTTGAGAACAACGGGAGCAAGATCCTTAAATACATAGGGAGCTATCTGATAGAGAGCCGAAACAAGAGTATTGCTGTCAAGGTTGAAGATTTCGGAAACCTTACCGCTTGTGGCAAGTGAGGGAAGGAAGTAGCTGTCCTTAACGTAATATTTTACGTTTTCGCCGGTAGCGTTAGTGTAAACATAAACGCCTGTACCGTTGCCTTCCATATCGGTTTCTTCGGTCTTATAATACTTCTCTTCCTGAGATACATACAACTTCTTATCGGTATCATATTCAAATACCTCGATGTAAGCACCCTTAGAGTCTGAACCCTTAACATAATAATTGCGAAGGTGTGCTTCAGCGCTTGTCGGAAGAGCAATGTGATTGCTTATGCAGTTGCCGGAAGCGTCTTCTTTATAAGAAGTATAGCTCTGCGGCTTAGACATAGCGTTGATGAGAACATTCTTGACAAGAGTGTCGGGATTTGCGGTTGTTGTTGAATAAGTGTTGATGAGCGTCATGTCATCGTCAACTCTTGCGAACATCGGATAAACGAGGCCTTTTAACATACCCGGAAGATCCGCGAGGTACTTATTAACGCCGGAGATATCAACAAAGTTGCCGATAATGCCAACGTCGAGTTTGCCGTCGTTGATAACCTTTTTAACGAGACCTGCGTTGTCGTTAAGAAGGGTTGCAATGCCGTTGACTATGTCGAGCTGAGCGTGGTTTTCTCTTGTCATGCCCGACGGCCAGTTTTTAAGGTTAGCGTCTTTAACTATGCCGAGCAAGCCTTTGACAAGCTTAACAAGTCCGTTGTTAAGAAGAGCCTGAGCGCTGTCGATGGTTCCGCAAAGAGCATTAACCGAGCGAAGGTCGATAACAAGATGCAAACCTGCTTTGTTAATAACATCGCCCATGTTTATGTTCGCGGCGGCAAGGGTAACATCGAGGAAGTCAAATACGACTGACATTCTCTCTTCGGTAGAGAGTCTTGTTACCGCGCCGTCCGGGCTGTATGCGTCAAGAGCGGTAAGGTTATCAGAGGTCTGATACTTCGTCTTTGCGGCAAACGCCATTACGGACATAGTTGAGAAAATCATGACAACTGCCAAGATGACACTTAACAATTTGGTAGATTTTTTCATACGTGTTTTTTCCTCCTAAAAAGATTTACATTAAAACCATGTATGTGTGCCCGATTTTTTTCTGCGGGCGGCACTCCCCGCAACAATTCCTCGCACAAAATCCGCTGTACTTCTGACCGCTCTTTGATTTACAAGAAAGCAAACCGATTTCGGCACGTTAACTCGGTCGGTTTCCACCGTTTCCACTTCCGTAAAAATGAATCGGTGGAAAACTGATGATACACACCCGAGCATATTACCGTAGGATGTGTATCAAAACGGGATGGAAACTGCACGGTAAATCAGCCGTGCGGCAGCGCTCCCTCAAAAAAAGGGGGCACTTCGCCCTATTACACCATTCCTATGGTTAGTTAAAGTATAGAATTTTAAACGAAAAAAGTCAATAAATTGTTCACACAAATTTGTTGATTTTCTGTATTGAACAAATAGAATTGTTATTTTTGGGCAAAAGTGGCAAACAAAATTGGCAATGTTGTTGTAAAATTATGAACAAATTGTTAACGTTTTCGAGTTTTGAACTTTTTGACAAGTATTGAACACGGTTTTGAACATTTTTACGGTGATTTTCGGGTAAAAACAGAGGGCTTAAATAGGCTCCCTTGAAAAGGGAGCTGTCTGCGAACGAAGTGAGTAGACTGAGGGATTTATTCAGGCTCCCTTGAATAGGGTAATTCCCCACAGTGTGGGGAAATGTCGCGGAGCGACAAAGGGGACTCTCTCCCGTCAGGAGCTGGCTACGAACGAAGTGAGTAGACTGAGGGATTAAATTAGGCTCCCTTGTAAAGGGAGCTGTCATCGAAGATGACTGAGGGATTAAACAGCGAAGCACTTTCTTTTTAAAATCTATTTTTTTGAGAAAATCCCTCCGGCTTGCCTTAGAGGGCCACCTCCCTTTACAAGGGAGGCAAAAAGCGGCTCAACCGACATTCGCCGTTGAACCGCTGCAAATTTTTGCTTCAGATTTATGATGTTATCATTTGAATCTTATTTAATTGTGAGATTTGCGCCGTACATTGCCGCCAAATCAAGGCTGCCGTCAAAGGTGTTGCCGTCCTCGGTAAAACACTGCACGTGGTAAAGCCCGCCGTTGCAGACAAAATCCATGGTGAGCTGATATGCGGAATATGTTTTCGGGTTTTTGTCGTCCGCCTTTTTGACCTCGACTACGTATGCGGTGGCTCCGCATTTTTCGAGAGTTACGGTACGCTGCTCAACGGTTACGCCCGTTACCGCGTCGCCTGCCTGCGACAAAATCTGATTCCACTGCGAAACGGTGTTATTTGCCTCATTTTCCGCTGCGCTGTCATCAGTCGCCGCGCCGGAATACATAACCTGCGCGTCGAGCCCCTTGTATTTCTTTGAGGTGGCTATACCTGAATTGCCCACGGTCCAGCCGTTGGGATAAACCATTTTAAAATACTTTGTCTCGTGAAATACGCCGTCGGTTATCTGATTGGGGAACGGAACGGCACCCGTTTTAATTTCGCCGTTTTCGTCCGTGACCTTTTTGCCGTCCTCGTCGGTGACATATATTTCAATCTCGCCGTTCTCATTGAGAACAGTGTTGCCCTCTTCGTCGGTAACAACCTCGTATGTGGCATCCTTGGCGTTTATAGTCGGCTTCTTTTTTCCGCATGAGGCAAAAACCACCGATATTACGATTAAGGAAGCGCAGATAACTGCGATTATTTTTTTATCCATTTGAAATCCTCCGTTTTATACATAAACAGATTATAAATTCTTTGCCTCGGAATGTCAACCGGGGATGTTAAAAATGTCCGGAACGCAAAAAAAAACAAAAGACAAATCTTTGTATAAACAGGTGTTTTTATTTGTCAGAGCTTACCATTTGCTCCGAATCAACCTCACCCTCGGAGTACATTCGTACGCCTTCGGGCAAGCCTTAACCGCCGCAGCCGCGCCGCTTAAGGTTCGGTTAATCCGCTCCGAGCATTTTTTCCTATCCCCCGAAAAAAGAGGGTAAAAATGTCCGGAACGCAAAAAAACAAAAGACAAATCGAGACAAATCTTTGTATAAACAGGTGTTTTTATTTGGCAGAGCTTACCATTTGCTCCGAATCAACCTCACCCTCGGAGTACATTCGTACGCCTTCGGGCAAGCCTTAACCGCCGCAGCCGCGCCGCTTAAGGTTCGGTTAATCCGCTCCGAGCATTTTTTCCTATCCCCCGAAAAAAGAGGGTAAAATGTCCGGAACGCAAAAAAAACAAAAGACAAATCGAGACAAATCTTTGTATAAACAGTTGTTTTTATTCGGCAGAGCTTACTCTTTCTCTTGGGCGGAGAGATTTATCCGGCTGTTTCTTGGTACACATTTGTGTGTTTTATTCTTCATATTCATCTCATTTTGCATTTTTGTGCACCTCGTCTAAATTTTTTAGAGCCAAAATGGAGCCGGATATACTCTTAAAAATATACGTTATAACAATGAACTCACATATCAAAAATACTTAGTTGTGTTTCTTTTAATGACTCAACTTTTCTAATCGTTATTTTGTCATCTTCTTGAACTTGCCCACATAGAAGAGGTGACGAAGGATCATATTTGGCAGCGTTTGTTTCTACACTTTTTGAACTATAATTTGCATAGCAATATACACATCCATTTTTGCATGTATTATAAGTACCTATTTCAACACTTTCAACACATCCATATTCTTTACGCTGATTTTTGTCTTTGCCAACATTGAGTTTACATCCGATAATTTTTTCAATTAGTTCTCTATCTATGCAACAATTATGAATAATACCACATTCATCCAAATCAATTTTTTCTGCACAACTTCCAATCTTAATATTATAATCCGCAGCTGTCTTACTTAATTTCTCAGCAAATTCTCGTAGTTCATCATCATTTAATTCATTACTTGACAATCCATCCATATTTTTTTTATTTTTAGGATATACATCAACAAAACTAATCACGCATTTTTCCGTGTATCCACTTAAAGCCTCAGCAATGCTTTTAAATGCCTTCAAATGATATTCTTTCGTATATCTATCAGAAAAGAATATAGGATCATATCTCCAAATCACTTTTTGCTTACCAATTTTTTCGGATAGTTCTTGAAATACCGGAATCATTTCTGTTTTTTTATTTGGTAAATTAACCTCAACATCATTTCCGTATCCAGTCAATGTGAATTGAAAATAGTAATTATAATCTTTTATCTCGTTTAACCTTTTCATCATCGGCAACGGATTCTTTGTCCAAAACACTATGCAATCTACAACATCCGGAGTAATTTTTATTTCACTTATCTGATGAGCATTCATCGGATTACGAACATATAAAAATCCTTCTTTTATTCTATTATAGAACCATTCCGAATAATAATTGGGAATATCAGTTCTTCTACTTACACTTAATATCATCTAATTCACCCTTTCAAACATGATTACCTGATATCTAATTTGGGGCAAAATCCTCTTTTCCTTGCTTCTTCTATCAGTTTGGGTTGAATTTCCGGGTAAGTCCAATTAATCGGTAGTTCATCCATAATTGCTATTTTTTCAATTTCAC
>ERZ834382.2651-NODE-2651-length-12162-cov-2.687206_pt1 | contig 12162 bp, 10 predicted proteins | sample MGYA00519692_ERZ834382 | MGnify/ENA primary metagenome ERZ834382 (study PRJEB31850, sample SAMEA3708751) | human gut metagenome | biome: human gut; feature: human-associated habitat; material: faeces | place: China | collected 2014 ...
TCAAAGGTCGTTATAAACACTTCACGCTCTCCTGAAGAAATTCAAAAAGCTTTAAATCTTTGCTGCGGAGAGATATTTTGTATAGACGCACAAAAGATAGCAATGGAAAGTAAAACTAGAATAAATATGGTTATGCTTGGAGCAATATGTAAAGCGTCAAACTTTGTTCCTTTAGACGCTGCTATAAAAATAACTGAAGAAACTATTGGTAAAAAATATCCGAATTTAATCGAAAAAAATATTGATGGTGTACGCCGCGGATATAATGAGACGATTTCTAAGTTTTTTGAGCGTAATAATAAAATAGAACCACTAAAATATAAAGAAGCAGAAAATCGCTGGGGATATGAAAATGCACCAATCGGAGGTATCAATAATAGGATAGGCAGCACTGTTTCAAATGATCTGTCAGCCTCCAGAGAAGGTTATATTCCTTTATTTGTTCAAGAAAAATGTATAAACTGCGGCTTATGTGACACTACATGCCCGGATATGGTGTTTCAGTTTATGCCTGGCACATACAAAGAAAAACCGGCTATGGTTAATATGGGCTTAGATTATCACCATTGCAAAGGATGTCTAAGATGCGTTGATGTTTGCCCTACAAACGCTTTAGTTGCCGGACTTGAACGTGAACATCCGGATAAAAAATGGTTTGTGAGAAATAAGGATTTAATTGTAGATAAATTGGAATATGAGGATGCAGGCGCAAACAGCTGGATTACCAGCGAAGCTTATTTGGATGAAAAAAGAGTGGATGGAGGTATTGTATGAGTAAACAAAAACTTTTATTTGAAAGCGGTAATGAATTAGCCGCATATGCAGCAAAACAGATTAATTACCATGTAATGGGATATTATCCGATCACACCATCCACACAAATAGCGGAATATTTGGATTTAATGAAAGCTAATGGTGAACATGATATATCTCTTATTCCTGCCGAGGGAGAGCACAGTGCTGCAGGAATATGTTACGGAGCGTCAACCGGCGGCGGAAGAGTTTTTAACGCGACCAGCGCAAACGGACTTTTATATGCTTTGGAACAGCTACCTGTACAGTCCGGAACACGTTTTCCGATGGTTATGAATGTCGCTTGCAGAACTGTATCCGGTCCTCTTTCAATTAAAGGAGACCACAGTGATATTATGTACACCCTTAACACCGGATGGATAATACTTTTTGCAAGCACTCCTCAAGCCGTTTATGATTTTAATATTTGTGCTTTAAAAATTGCTGAAACGGTAAAATTGCCGGTCATAGTAGCTTTTGACGGATTTTTTACAAGCCATCAAAAACGACGTTGTTATGTATTTGAAGAAGATAAGACCGTTCAAGATTTTATAGGTAAATATAATGCAGAATATTCGGCACTTGATTTAGAACAACCTGTTTCTATCGGCTCCTATATGAATGAACCTGACATTTTAAATAATAAATATCAGCTTCATATGGCTATGGAAGATGCCAGAAAAGTAATACCTGAAGTTTTTTCAGAATTTTCAAAATTATCTGAAAGAGAATATCAATTCACTGAAAGTTACAAAACCGATGATGCGGAAGTTATTTTATTCTTATTGGGTTCAAGTTATCATACAGCAAAAATGGCTGTGGATATATTACGTGAACAAGGAAAATCAGTAGGAGTATTTACATCAAATGTTCTAAGACCATTTCCAGCAAAACAGCTTGCTCAGAAATGCAAGAATGCAAAAACAATTATTGTTGGAGACAGACAAGACAGTTATGGAGCTAACGGCGGAAATATGACGCTGGAAATAAAAGCAATGCTTCAAGACGCAAAGTTGGATACACGTGTTATATCAAGAATATATGGTCTTGGAGGACGAGACTTTTATGTTGAAGACGCTATAGAATTTTTAGAAGCCGGATTAAACTCAGATTCTAAATCATTTGACTATAAGGGAATATATCCGGGCGATATGAGCACACCTAATACTCAATACTTTAATCCTATAACCGACGAAGAATCCAGCCCCGGTCTAACAACATGCAAATGGAACGATGATAAGCAGAATATGGAAGTATCAGGCGGAAGAATAAATGAAACTACAAAAATGCCAAAAAGACTTGCTCCCGGTCATGGAGCGTGTCCAGGCTGCGGAATACCGGTGAATGTCAATTTACTTCTGAGAGGTATCGAAGGAAACGTTGTACTGCTGTTCCATACAGGCTGCGGCATGGTTGTTACAACCGCATATCCAAAGACTTCTTTTAAGATTCCATATGTTCATAATCTTTTCCAAAACGGAGCTGCAACTTTATCAGGTCTTGTTGAAATGTTTCATCAGAGACAAAAGCGCGGCGAGTATCCGAAAGGAGAAATTACGTTCATAATGGTAAGCGGTGACGGCGGCATGGACATTGGAATGGGAAGTGCAATCGGGACTGCATTAAGAAATAATCATATTATTCTATTTGAATATGATAACGGCGGATATATGAATACCGGTTATCAATTGTCATATTCAACTCCAAAAGGCGCAAAAAGTTCAACTTCTCATGTAGGTGAATATCAGTACGGCAAGTCATTTTTTAATAAAGATATGCCTCAAATAATGTCTGCTACAGGTATTCCATATATACTGTGGCAGAATCAAATCCAGCGGATTTCATAAAAAAAGCTAGTAAGGCAAAAGCGTATTCACAGGAAAGCGGAATGTCTTATTTACGTGCTCTTTCTGCCTGTCCTTTGAATTGGTCTGATAAGCCAAACCTAGAAAGAAAGGTAATTGGAGCTGGCGTGGACTGCTGTTATTTTCCTCTATATGAAATAGAAAATGGAATAACTAATATAAATTATAATCCAGAAGATAAAAACAAGAAAATAAATGTACTTGAATGGCTGAGTATGATGGGCAGAACAAAACATCTTAAAGATAAAAAATATAAATATATAGTAGATGAAATTCAGGGGGAAATTGACCGAAGATGGGAAAGATTAAAAGCTCAGGATTCAAATCCGCTTTTGTAAGAATAAAAATAAAATCATGTATATTTTAACAGCAATTACAAATAATAGATATATAAAATAACTGGAGGTGAGAAGATGAGTCCAAAAGAATTACTTTATATTGAAGACGCTCTTGGCCATGAACAATTTTTGAAAACGCAATGCCAGGATACTGCCAACAATCTTCAAGACGGCGAATTAAAGAACTATGTTTCACAGCTTGTAATGAAGCATGATGAACTGTTCAAACAATTCTATAATTTAGTGTAACATAGCGCTATTATTGATGAACTCGTTAACAGAGAAAGGATGAAAATAATATGGATGATAAGAACCTTATGGAAAGTTTGCTGATGTCAACAAAGGGAGTATGCGACCTTTATATGCATGGTTCAATTGAATCGGGAACAACTAATGTAAATAACTCATTTAATAAAGCATTAAATGACACATTATGTATGCAGGATGAAATATATAAGAAAATGACAGCAAAAGGTTGGTATCCAACCGAACAGGCTGACCAACAGAAGATAAGCCAGGTTAAGCAAAAATTTGCTGCACAAGCGTAAAAAAATATATAAATAATGATAAAATGCACTTTTTATTGATACGATAGTTTTATTACATCGGCAATAAAGGTGCATTTTATTATTCAAAACAAAAACGCCGTATTTATACGGCGTTTGGCACCCTCTACGTGAGTCGAACACGTGACTAGCCCTTAGGAGGGGCTTGTTATATCCACTTAACTAAGAGGGCAAATTAAATAATCAACCGTTTAATTATATACAACAAGACCTTTATTGTCAAGTGGAAAATATAAAAAAATCACACTTTATACTAATGAATTATTTAATAATCCTTCCCACTCTTTTGTTTTTTTCTTATCCATGGGAGGAAGTTTTTCCAATCTATATTTAATACCAAGTTCTTTATATTTATTTACTCCAAGAGTATGATACGGCAAAAGTTCAAATTTCTTAACATTATTAATATTTTTAGAAAATTTTTCTAACTCTTTTATATAATCCATATTGTCATTTATTCCGGGGATAATTACAGCTCTTATCCAAACATCCGTATCTGAAGAATTGAGCGTGTCAAGAAATTCCATAAAAAAACTCATATCTACACAAGTAATCTCTTTATACATTTCAGAACGAGTATGCTTAACGTCCAGCAAAACCAGGTCAGTATATTTGAGTATTTCTTTATAATCAGGTCTGAACTTTTTGTCCCCTTTATGACCTACTCCGGATGTGTCCAACGCAGTATGGATATTGTTTTGTTTGCATTTTTTTAATATGTCAAGCAAGAATTCAGGCTGAAGAAGCGGTTCGCCTCCAGAAAATGTTACACCGCCGCCGGATGAATCATAATAAGGTTTAAACCGCAGGATTTTTTTTATTAAATCAGCGGTAGTAATAACTTTATTAGGTTCGGTTCCCCAAGTATCAGGATTATGGCAAAAAGCGCATCTTAAACTGCATCCCTGAAAAAAAACAACAGAACGTATTCCGGGACCGTCAACACTTCCCATACTTTCAAAAGAATGTATATTACCGATTATATCAGTATTACTTTTTATTATATTTTCATTTTCCATAATATATCACCTGCGTAAATTTAACATATTGTTTTTAGCAACAAATAAATGCTTTAACGCCATCCGTAAAGCTATATTCTTTACAGATGGCGTTTGCTATAATATCAATATTATCTTCTCTTATATCAACGTGTAAACAAATACACTTTACACGTTACATAGACTCATGGAATGTTCTGGATATTACCTCAAGCTGCTGTTCACGTGTAAGTCTGTTGAAGTTTACAGCATATCCTGATACCCTTATTGTAAGTGTTGGATATTTATCCGGGTGTTCCATAGCGTCTTCCAATGTTTCTCTATTTAATACATTAACGTTGAGATGGAATCCTCCCTGTTTAAAATAGCCGTCTAAAAGCCCAACTAAGTTTGTAACCTTTGCTTCTTCACTCTTTCCAAGAGCATCAGGAATAATTGAAAAGGTATTAGAAATTCCATCTTGACAACAGTCAGCAAATTTTAGCTTAGCTACTGAATTTAGTGAAGCCAAAGCGCCGTTTACGTCTCTTCCATGCATTGGATTAGCACCAGGAGCCAAAGGTTCACCTTTTTTACGTCCATCAGGTGTTGTTCCGGTCTTTTTACCATACACAACGTTTGAGGTTATTGTTAATACAGAAAGCGTATGTTCTGCATTTCTGTAAGTTGGGTGTTTCTTTAATTCATTAAAGAATTTTTCTAAAACCTCAACAGCAATGCTGTCTACTTTATCGTCATCATTTCCATACTTCGGAAAATCACCTATGGTTTCAAAGTCATAAGCTAAACCGTTTTCATCACGTATAGGCTTTACCTTTGCAAATTTTATTGCAGATAATGAATCCGCAACAACTGACAATCCGGCAACTCCAAACGCCATGAAACGTTTTACATCTGTATCATGAAGCGCCATTTGTCCAGCTTCATATGCGTATTTATCATGCATATAGTGTATAGTGTTCATAGTATTAACGTAGAGTTCGGCAACTTCTTCCAAGCATTTAAAATAAGACGCTTTAACCTTTTCGTAATCTAAATATTCATCATCTGTCATTGGTTCAGTGCATTTCAAAACCTTCAAGCCCTTAAGCGCATCAACACCGTCATTCATTGACATTAGTAAAGTTTTAGCAAGATTAACGCGTGCACCAAAAAACTGCATTCTTTTGCCCAGTTCCATAGATGATACACAGCAAGCTATACCATAGTCATCTCCATAGAGAGGGCGCATAAGGTCATCGTTTTCATATTGTATAGCGTCTGTCTCAATGCTCATTTTTGCACAGTAGTTTTTAAATGCCTCAGGCAAACTATTACTCCATAAAACTGTCATATTAGGTTCCGGTGCCGGGTCAAGATTTGTCAGAGTATGGAGCATTCTATAAGACGTCTTTGTGACCATTGTTCTTCCGTCTGCACCCATTCCGCCTATTGATTCTGTTACCCATGTTGGATCGCCCGAAAACAGTTCGTTATATTCGGGTGTTCTTAAATGACGAACCAATCTAAGTTTTATGACAAGCTGGTCAATCAACTCCTGAGCCTCTTCCTCTGTCAAAACTCCATTTTCTATATCTCGTGAGATATAAATATCAAAAAATGCAGAATTTCTGCCAAATGACATTGCAGCTCCATTATTTTCTTTAACACCGGCCAAATATCCAAAATACGTAAATTGTATCGCCTCTCTAGCGTCTTTTGCAGGATTAGAAATATCAAATCCATATTTTTCAGCCATACTTTTTATCTGATTAAGAGCTTTAATCTGCATACGTATTTCTTCCCTGATTCTGATAACATCATCTGACGCAGGAAGAGATTCCTTTAGTTCAAAATCTTTCTTTTTCTCTTCAATCAGTCTATCCACTCCATAAAGAGCGATTCTTCTATAGTCACCAATAATTCTTCCTCTTCCATATGCGTCAGGCAAACCAGTCATTAATCCAACTGATCTGGCAGCCCTCATTTTTGAGGTATAGGCGTCAAATACGCCGTCATTATGTGTCTTTCTATATTCTTTGAAATGGTTCTCAATGTCTTTATTAAGTTTATATCCATACTCATTTAATGATTGTTCAACCATTCTCATTCCACCATATGGATTTACTATTCTTTTTAACGGCTTGTCCGTTTGAAGACCCACGATTACTTCATTATCTTTATCAATATAACCAGGGTCAAAATTATCAATACCTGAAACTTTTTCTGTTTCAACATCTATTATTCCCTTTTTTATTTCTTCGAGAATAAGTTCTCTGGTTATTTTATATACAGCATCAGTTTTTTCGCTTCTGTCACACAAAAAACTTTCGTCGCCTTTATATTCAGTATAATTATTTCTAATAAAATCTTCAACATTTATTGTATCTTTCCAAACACCATCTTTAAAACCTTGCCAACCTAAGTTTGTCATAGCAGTTCCTCCTAAATAAAATTTCCATATTCTACAATATGTTGTATATCGGCAAGTTTGATTATACCAGACCTTGCACAACTATTCAACTATAATATACAATAAAACTACATAAACTTTTTATAATCTTTTTATAAAATTTATGTAGTTTTATTAAGCATTGACTTAAATATGAAAATAGTGTAAAATATAAATACTATTATGTAGAGGGATGTTATATGAAAAGAAAAATTACGGAAGTTTCAGTTTTTGAATTCTTCCTCTGTATGTTTGTTATATTAATACATTTGCTTTCAGAGGGCATAAATGTATTTCCGAAATGGAGCGTTTTATCTATAGTGTTTTTCACAGTTACGAAACTCACTACTTTTGCTGTACCTGCTTTTATTTTTACAAGTGCGTTAAAATTATTTTATAAATTCAGCGAAAGAAAATTTACATACGCGCCGTTTCTATTAGATAGAATCAGAAAAATATATCTGCCGTATATAATTATGGTCGTCATATATTATATCATCTTTGTTTATGCTTTCCATATTTATGAATTTAATCCGGTTTCATTGATAAAATATATTTTGAACGGAGATTTATCTGCTCAATTTTATTTTGTTGTCTTAATAATGCAGTTCTATCTGCTTATGCCGCTTTGGATTTTACTCAGCAAGCATAAATCTAAGCTTTTCAATACAATAATAATCTTTATAGCTGTCGTATGTTCAATAGGATTCAGAATGCTGATATCTTCGACTGAATATACGCATAAGATATTTCCGTCATACTTGGTGTTTTGGATACTTGGAATGTACGCCGGAATGTATTATAATGAGTTCTTACGTTTCTTAAGCAAATCAAGACTTTTGGTCTATGCAGGCTGGCTTGTTTTTGCAATACTTCACTGCGTAACTTCATATATGGAGTATGGCGGTGTTATAAACAATCCTTTCTCACCTACAATAGTGATATTATTCTGTCTGTTCTCAACATTTGGTTTTTACCAATACGCGTATGGTCTTACTGAATCCCTGGAAAGCCGTGGAAAAGGATTCTTTATCAGCATTTCCGGAGCCTCTTACAACATATATCTTGTGCATTGTTTGATAATCACTTCGACTTATGAAATTTTAAATGGAATTAAAGTTACAGATACTATATCAAGATTTATAATTACTGCTGTTATTACATATGCTTTATCAATAATATTCTGTGTAATTTCCGCAACTCTATACAGAAACTTTAAGTCATCATTTCAGCGCAGTTCAGCACGACGTTCCCGCAAGAAAGCCGCTCGAAAACGCTATTTGTAAATTAAATCCGCCGGTATAAGCGTCAACGTCAATTATTTCTCCGGCAAAGAATAATCCGTCAACGATTTTAGATTCCATAGTTGATGGATTTATTTCTTTAACATTTATTCCTCCAGACGTTACTATAGCCTGCTCTATAGGACAAAAATCAACTACGCTGAATTTAATACACTTTAGCAGTTTTACTAACGCAGTTCTTTCGGATTTAGTTATTGAATTAACCTTTTTTAACGGATCAATTTCAGACATCTCAATAATTGGATCTATTAATTTTTTAGGCATTAGCTTATTTAAACTATTCTTAAAATCTTTATTTAAATTTTCACTAAAATCACGTAAAATCCTTTCATCAAGCTGATTTTCACTCAGTCCGGGTTTTAAATCAAGTTCTATCATATAATGTTCAGATTTAATATTTTTCATATGCGCGCTTGCACTAAGGATTACAGGACCTGTTAATCCAAAATGTGCAAACATCATTTCACCAAAATCAGTATATATAGTTTTGTTTTTTGAGTTCTTTACTTTAATTGATATATTTTTTAAAGTAAGTCCTAAAACATCTTGAATCCAATCTTCTTTTACTATAACAGGAACTAAAGAAGGCCGAATATCCGTTATAGTATGTCCAAGCTCTTCAGCCCAAAAATATCCATCGCCTGTTGAGCCTGTCTTTTGATATGACATACCCCCCGTAGCAATAATTACCCTGTCTGCGAATATCTTCCCTCTGTTACTGCATATAACACCGGAAACCATGCTTTTCTCATCAGAATCATTATTAACCGTAAGTATAGAATCCACTCTGTCATTAATTATTTCAACGTTGTTTTTTATAATATAATTTCTAAGCGCTTCTACAATGTCGGAACTTTTATCGCTAACCGGAAAGACTCTATTTCCGCGCTCAACTTTAGTTTCAACGCCAAGCTTATTAAAAAATTCGATAACCTCCATATTGGAAAATGTATAAAATGCACTGTATAAAAAATTCCCGTTAGTAGGCACATTTTGTATCAGTGTTTCAACATCGTCGCAAGCGTTGGTTAAATTACATCTGCCCTTGCCGGTTATTAATAGCTTTTTACCCAAAATCTTATTCTGCTCAATTAATTTAACATTGTTTCCTCGTTCTGCCGCTGTGCCTGCCGCAATCATTCCGGCAGGCCCTCCGCCAATAACTATAACATTTTTTCTGCTAAAATCACTCATAATATCTCCATATTCAGTTTAATGCACGCTGCAGCGTGTTTATATTTTCTTTCATAAGACTCAAGTATGTTGCGCCGTTTTCAAATTCATCATTTGTTAAATTATGGCATGAATTGAACTGGAGCGGAACAGCCCCTGTAGACTCGCATATTGTTTTTGCAACCTTTTGATTTGACAATTCAGGATATAATACTACAGGAATATTTTCTGTTTTAATTTTATCTATTAAAAATGAAACTGTTTTTGCACTAGCTTCCGTTTCTTCCGAACACCCCGGAAAAGCTGCATAATATTCTAATCCATATTCATCAGCAAAGTATCTAAATGGAAATCTGTCGCCGAAGACGATTGTATTTCGTTTGCCTGACTTCACAATTTCATGAAAATCTTTATCAAGCTGTTCTAGCTTTTCATTATAACTTATAGTGTTATTATTATAAATTTCTTTATTAACAGGTCTTGATTCTGCCATTGAAGAATTGATTTTATCAACAATTTTTATCGCGTTTCTAGGAGATGTCCAAACATGTTCATCATATTCCGGCTCATATGTTTCTTTTGCATTCTTCTCTTCTTCCATTCCCTCAACTGTTTCTTCCTTAACAAGCTCAACACAATCCATCATAGAAACTATATTTATTGAATTAGTGTCAATCGATGACAAAATATTTTTTACCCATTCATCGGATTCTCCGCCAACATAAATAAAGACATCACAATTTTGTATAGCAATTATATCCTGCGGGGTTGGTTCATATGAATGCGCTTCCGAACCGGGCTTAAGCAAAAGTTTTAAATCTATGTCGTCTGTACCGCGAGAGACCTCACGAACAAAATCATAGGCCGGAAAAATTGTGGCGACTACACTTATTTTATCATCATTTTAACTGATGCAATCTGATTGCATGAGCAAAATAACAATACGGAAATTAAAATGATGGATACTACAGAAACTAATCTTTTAATCATACTTATGTTACTTCCTCCAAATTTTATTTTATATTATAAATTATTTTTTATTTTCTTTATTCTTATTATCCCAATACTCAAATAATTTTAAGTCGGGAAATGCGGAACGTATACGTTTTGCAGTCATAGGCATATTCTTTAATATATCCTCTTGTTTTCTCTGAATAGCCGCTCTATGCTTTTCCATATCATTTATGGCTTTTTGACGTTTTTCTTTTACATCATTTTTTATATTTTCACTTTTTTGAGTAAATTGAATTGTTTTGTCAGAAATATTTTCACCTATAGATTCAGAAATCTTTCTAAGCTGACTGCCTGATTTTGACAATAATTTTAAATATCTGTTTGTTCTGTTAATTCCAATAATTGTTGAGATAATGTCAGATATAAATAAAACACTTAATATACCAATTGTGATAATACCAATATTTATTGGATTTATTTCCACAGCCTTCATAAAAAATGGATGTATTATATCGACTACTATTAAGCATGCCAATCCCCAAATAATTGAAAACTTTAAACATATGTAACCGTGAATATTAAAACGTTCGTTTGAGTAATCCCACCATTTCATTTTAAATACTTTTTCAAGCAAAAATCCTGTTATAAATTCAAGCACTGATGTTAATATAACCGACCCTATAAATAAAAATAAAAAATTTTCTCTAATCGGTTCCAATAAAGTTAAAACAAATAAAACCCCAAACCCATATATAGGACATATGGGTCCGTTTAGAAATCCGCGGTTAACGAACTTTCCGTCAATTATTGCGGCATATATGACTTCACAGCACCAGCCTAAAAATCCATATATAAAAAAATAACACAACGCTTTATATATGAGTAAACTCATAATATCACTTCCCCCAATATTTTATCTATTATATCACAATATATTTTATATTTCAATTGATATGCAAATAAAAGTAATTTATATTGATTTAAAACGCAAATTTGACTATTATACTATAATCTGTAAATTTTCGTTTATTTGTTTATTCGTTGCACAAAAACTTCTTATGTTTTTATAAGAATTTATACAGTAGAATTTTGCGGAAATACTTGATATTTATATATATTAATAGTATAATTAACTTCTGCCGAGTATTTTTACACGGCATTAAATTCATATAGAAAGTTAAGGTATAATAAATATGATAGATAATAAATATACACTGCCCCTCGTTCCGCTTAGAGGACTTATTGTCTTTCCGGGCATGGCACTTCATTTTGATGTTGGCAGACCAAGGTCGATTGACGCTGTAGAAGCGGCAATGCAGAAAAATAAATTGATATTTTTGTGTTATCAAAATGATTTTTTAGTTGAGTCTCCGGTTAAATCAGACTTAGCTGAAATTGGAACTATATGCGAAATACGTCAAATTCTTCGTCTTCCTGATGGTTCTATAAGAATACTTGTTGAGGGAAAATCAAGAGCAAGCATAAATGATTTTGAAGATTTAGGAAAGTATATACAAGTTAATGTTACTAAGCTTGACGATATTAATTCTGATGATGATACATATACTCAAATCTTAATTCGAAAAATTCAGCGTTTGACAGAGGACTATCTTGAACTGTATGATAAGGCATCTCCTGAGGCCATAAGCGCTCTGCTCGCAATTGACGATCCTGGTGAAATGACTGATGTCATTATATCAAATATTCCTATAAAACCTGCTCTTAAACAAACGGTTCTGGA
>ERZ834382.2657-NODE-2657-length-12139-cov-5.017958_pt1 | contig 12139 bp, 10 predicted proteins | sample MGYA00519692_ERZ834382 | MGnify/ENA primary metagenome ERZ834382 (study PRJEB31850, sample SAMEA3708751) | human gut metagenome | biome: human gut; feature: human-associated habitat; material: faeces | place: China | collected 2014 ...
GCGCTCGCCGTGGCGGTGCTCGATATACTCGATCAGCAGATAGGCCAGAAACAGAAAGGGCAGCATCTTTCCGGTATCCACCAGAGATTCGCCCAGAACATCCAGAAACAGTTCCATAGTTACTCCAAAAAACAACTGTGTTTTGCTTTATTTCAGTAAATTGCAAGTTATTTGCATTTTCGAACAGGGATGATTATACACGATATCTTCCCCGATTGCAATACTAAATTGCAAATTAGTTGCAAATTTATTTTAAGGCAGCAAAAAGGGCCTGCGGATGCAGGCCCTTCACGGGATATTTTAACCTTTCAGCGGCACAAACCCAACCAGATCCTTCACGACCTCGCCGCCGATGATAAGACCGGCCACCGAGGGCACAAAGGCATTGGAGCCCGGCACCGAGCGGCGCTGGGTGCACTTGCGCTGGGTGCCCGGCGGGCAGATGCAGTGATCCTTGCAGCTGATGGCGTCATCCTCAATGGGGGTCATGGCAGGCTCCTTGGAGTAGACCACCTTCAGGTGCTTGATCCTGCGCTTGCGGCACTCGGTGCGCATGACCTTTGCCAGTGGGCAGACCGAGGTCTTGTAGATGTCGGTCACCTCAAAGCGGGTGGGGTCCATCTTGTTTCCGGCTCCCATGGAGCAGATGATAGGCACACCGGCTTCCTTGCACTTCATCACCAGCGCCAGCTTGCCGGTCACGGTATCAATGGCGTCCACCACATAATCAAACTGGGTGAAGTCGAACTGATCCTGCGTTTCCGGGCCGAAAAAGCACTTGTAGGTGGTCACCCTGATGCTGGGGTCGATGTCGTGGACACGCTCTTCGGCTACATCCACCTTGTACTTGCCCACCGTCTTGCGGGTAGCGATGATCTGCCGGTTGAGGTTGGTCAGGCAGACCTTATCGTCATCGATGAGATCCAGCGCGCCCACGCCGCTGCGTGCCAGCGCCTCGACCGTGTAGCCGCCCACGCCGCCGATGCCGAACACCGCCACGCGGGAATTGTGAAGCTTTGCCATTGCATCCGCGCCCAGCAGCAGCTGCGTGCGGGAATACTGATCCTGCATTTTGTTTCTCCTTGTTACTTTTCCACTCTCGTAATGGTGCCGCCGCCCAGCACCACATCGCCCTGATACAGCACCACAGCCTGTCCAGGCGTGGGGGCGCGCTGGGGCTGGTCAAATTCCAGCCGGAAACCGTTTTCCGCCGGGTAAACAGTGGCGGCCTGCTCGGTCTGGTGGTACCGGGTGCGTGCTGTGACCCGCAGCGGTTCTGTCAGCTCCGGGATGGCGATCCAGTTGGCCTCGTCAGCATAGACGATGCGGTCAAAGAGGTCCGCTTCCGGGCCGACCGTGACCGTGTTTGCCTGCATATCCTTGCCGCAAACATACACCGGTGCGCCCAGCGCCAGCCCAAGACCCTTGCGCTGGCCGATGGTATACCGCACTGCGCCGTTGTGGATGCCCACCACTTTGCCGTTCTCGTCGAGGAAGTTTCCCGCCGGATAATGCTTACCGGTAAAATCCTCCATGAAGCGGGCATAATCACCGTCCGGCACAAAGCAGATGTCCTGACTGTCGTGCTTGCGGGCGTTGACGAACTTGTGCTGTTCGGCAATTTCCCGCACCTCGGTCTTGTGCAGACCGCCCAGCGGCAGCCGGATGTGCGCCAGCTGCTCCTGCGTCAGGTTGTAGAGCACATAGCTCTGGTCCTTGCCCTCATCCAGACCCTTTTTGAGCAGGAACCGGCCTGTGGCCTCGTCCTGCTCCACCCGTGCGTAGTGACCCGTGACCACATACTCCATGCCGTGGGCTTCGGCCCAGTCCAGCAGATGGCGGAACTTCATATATTTATTGCAGTCGATGCAGGGGTTCGGGGTGCCGCCGGCTTCGTAGACGCGGATGAATTTTTCAATGATCTGCTCCCGGAAATCGGCGGTGAAGTCCAGCACTTCATAAGGGATATCCAGCGCAAACGCCACCTCGGCGGCGTCCTCGATATCCTTTTCCGAGCAGCAGGTATGAAAGCCGGACTGGCCCAGCGTCTCATTGCGGGTGAGCCGCATGGTGATGCCGGTGCAGTCGTAGCCCGCCTGCTGCATCAGCCACGCTGCCACCGAACTGTCCACGCCGCCGCTCATGGCAATGAGCGCCCGGGGCTTGTTCTCAGGGGTCTGTGTGGTCATAGGTTCTCCTTTGGTGCGTTCAACACACTAAAATAGTAGTATAATAGTAACGCGAAGCAAACTGCTTGTCAAGACGCAGAAATTTTATGTGCCTGCTCCAGCAGTGCCTGCTTTTCGTTGGGGTATTCGCCCCGGATGACGCCATCCAGCAGCGCTTCCAGCACCCGGCGCAGGCCCGGCCCCGCCGGAATGCCCGCCGCCATCAGGTCGCGTCCGTTCACGGCAAGCTGGCTGATGCGACAGCACACACCGTCCGCTTCCATCTGTTCGGCTGATCTGGCCTGCGCAGCAAAATCAGCCGCCCGTTCCGGGTGCAGGGCAGTGCCCAGCGCCGCAAGGCGCTGCACAGCGGTCAGACCGTATCGGCCAAGCAGCTTCCGAATAGCTGCTGTATCCGGAGCAGCGGAAGTTTCTCTGAGGACCGTCCGCTGGGATGGGACCCTGCCGCCGCAGGCGGTAGGGCGGGCGATGGAATGGCCCGATTCGTGTCCGAGGAGAAAGCTGCCGCTGCTCCCTCCCGACTCCCTCACCAGCACCGCGGTCTCCTCAATGAGGGCGTTGGAGCAGCGCAGGCGTCTGAGCACCTTGCGGGTGCCGTCCTCGCCAAGGCTCAGCAGCAGCGCCGCCAGACGGATGGGCAGGTTCTCGCTGCCCGCCGGACAGGCATCGACGGCCGGTTTCGCGGCGTCCAGCGCTTCCGGTGCAAGCTCCGGCAGGATAACAGTCAGTATTTTTTCATCAAGATATGCCGCAGGGGCGGGTGCAGCCAGCAGTTTGGAAAGCTCTTCTTCGATGCGCTCCGCCGAGACACAGTCCAGATGGGTGCACAGCGCTTCGGCTGCCTGCCCCGTGGCCGGGTCGATGGCAAAGCCGTACCGCGCCGCAAAACGGTATAACCGCAGGATGCGCAGCGCGTCCTCGGTAAACCGCTGGTGCGGCACGCCCACCGCCCGGACGATGCCCTGCTGCAGGTCATTCTGCCCGCCGAAGGGATCGATGAGGCCTTCCTTTTCGTTATAGGCCATGGCATTGATGGTAAAATCCCGCCGGGCAAGATCCTCCCGCACATCCGGCACAAAGTGCACTTCATCCGGGTGGCGGCCGTCGGAGTATGTGCCCTCCGTGCGGAAGGTAGTGATCTCGTACAGGCCGCCGCCCTGCTTCACCGTGACCGTACCGTGCTGCAGACCGGTGGGAATGCAGCGTTCCTCACCAAACAGGTTCATCACTTGCTGCGGCAGGGCGCTGGTGCACAGGTCCCAGTCGTGGGGGCAAAGCCCCAGCAGACCGTCCCGCACACAGCCGCCCACGGCATAGGCCGCATAGCCCGCTGCGTGCAGCGCATCCAGCAGCACTGCTGCGCCGGAGCTCAGTGTCAGCTTCATTACGCTTCCTCCTCATACTGCAGGAGAATGCTTTTGCCATCAAAGCCGCATTCCGCCGCCGGGAAAATGCTTTGTGCCCGCAATGCGTATTCCTCCGGGTCGGTGATCATAGGCGAATAGTGGGTCAGCCAGAGCCGTTTCGCTCCGGCCTGCACGGCCAGCGCCGCGCTCTGCCCGAAGGTGCTGTGCCCCCACTGCTTTGCCTGCTCTTCCTGCTCCGGCAAAGCGTAGGTGGCATCGCAGATCAGCAGGTCCGCCCCTTGCGCCGCCTGCAAAAGCCCCGGGCAGGGAGACGTATCCCCCGAGAATACTGCGCTCAGCCCCTTACGGGCAGGGCCGAGCACCTCGGCGGGCAGGATCGTCCTGCCATTCGCTTCCACCGCTTCGCCCCGCTGCAAAAGCTTCCATTGCTGCACCGGAACACCCAGCGCTCTGGCACGCTCCGGCAGAAATTTTCCCGCCCGGGGCAGTTCCAGCCGGTAGCCGAGACTGCGCACCCGGTGCTTTGTGGCAAAGGGAAGCAGCACCGCTCCCGCAGACCAGCTGTCCGAAAGCCGGGCGAGCGGCAGCGGCGTACCCGCAGTCAGCTCCCGGGGCTGCACCGGATAGGGCAGCGGCCCGGTGAGGGCGCGCACCGCCGCCCAGATGTCTGCAAGGCCAGCCGGGCCAAGCAGAGCCAGCGGGCGGGTGCGCCCCTGCGCACCAAGCGTCTGCAGCAGACCCGGCAGGCCGAAAATGTGGTCGCCGTGGTAATGGGTCAGGCAGATGGCATCTGCCCGCATCAGGTTGACCCCCGCACGGCGGGCCGCCGCCTGCGTGCCCTCGCCGCAGTCCAGCAGCAGGCCGTGCCCCCTGCACTCCGTATAAGCGGCAGAAAGGGCGCGGTCCGGCAACGGCATAGTGGCCGCCGTTCCCAGCAGTGTGATGGTCAACATAAGCGTTCTCTCCCGGTACAGTGTTTTTCAGAGCTTATTGTACCACAGCCCACCGCATTTCACAATCATTTTGCGCGGCGCATAGAATGGCGCAGTATCATCAAAAGGAGGCGGCATCATGCGGCGCAGAAAGGGCGGTTCTTTTTCCGGCGGACGCGGCAGTGCTCTGGCATGGGTCTGCCTGCTGGCGGTGCTGGCGCTGTTTCTGCTGGCCGGAGCACCCGGCTGCATGGCGCAGCGGCTGGTCTGGTCGGCCCGCGGCACCATGATCTTTCTGCCCTCGGGCAGCAGCTTCTGACAGCAAAACAGGAGGCGACCCGCACGGGTCGCCTCCTGTCGCTTTTATTTTCCGTCCGAATAGGGCAGCTGACCGGTCAGAGTCAGTGTTTCGGCCAGTTCTTCTTCCGAGCGGAACCGCCATGCTGCGGCCCCCACCGCCACATAGCAGGCATCCGCCCTGCCCTCCGGCGTGATGGCAAGGATCATGGCTTCTCCGTCGCCCACCGCCGTCACAAGGCCGTCGGCGCTTACTCTGGCCACTGCCGGGTTGCTGCTGAGCCATGTCAGGCCCGGATTTTTCTTTTTCGATGTCTGCCCTGCCACCTGAGCTGTCAGTTTTTGGCTGGCCCCCACCGACTGCAGCAGCATGGCATTCTTGCTCAGCGTCACCCGGCCCACCTCGGACGTGACCGTCACCGTGCAGCGCAGCACCTGCCCTGCCGTTGTCACGGCACTGATCACCGCTTTGCCGGAGCTTTCCGCCGTGACGGTGCCACTGCTGCTGACCGTTGCCACCGCCGGGTTGCTGCTGAGCCACTTGCGTACATAGACAAAGCTGTTCCGGTCCTGTTCCAGCTTCAACTTATGAGTCGGGTGGGGTATTTTTTCAGTGATGGTCAGGGTAAACATGCTTTCGCTCAGAACAGGCTGGGCCGCCGAGCCTGTTTTCACCGTCACGGTGCAGTCGGCTTTCTCGCCCCGCTCACTGCAGGCTGTGATGACCGCCGCGCCCTCGGCCCGGCCCGTCACCTTTCCGGTGCCATCCACCGATGCCACCGAAGGATCACTGGATGACCAGATCAGAAAGAAATAATCGTTCGGTGCCTGCACATCCAGATAAGCCACCGGCAGGGATTCGCCTTCGGCCAGTTCCAGCGTCAACTCGGCGGTATCCAGCGTCATCCCGCTGTCCTGCCCGGGTTGGAGCTGCGCCGCCCGCGCCGCCGGAGCAAAACCGCTGCCCGCCGTCAGCGCACCCGCTGCCAGTACCGCTGCGCAGCACCGGAGCCAAAACTTGTGTTTCATAGGCGTTTCCCTTTCTGTCGGTCAATCAGGCCTTCCGGAATGTTCCTGTCTTCGTATTATTTTACACAGCGACACCGGAGGGGTCAAGTTTTTTGCCCGTTCCTGAACCATTTCAGGCCGGATTTTGTGCGGGGATACAAAATCCGGCTTTTCTTTTTGTACAAAACGCCGCTGCACCCGGCAAAAGCCCGGACGCAGCGGCGTTGTTTGTGCGATATCAGTAGTTGATCTTCTTCAGCTCAAAGTAGCTCTGGGGATGTGCGCACACAGGGCACTTGAGCGGTGCAGACTTGCCGATGTAGGTATAGCCGCAGTTCCGGCACTGCCAGACCTGCTGTTCCTCGCGGGCAAACACCTTCTGGTTCTTCAGGTTTTCGGCCAGAGCACGGTAGCGCTCCTCATGCTCCTTCTCGATCTGAGCCACCATGGTGAACAGCGCTGCGATCTGATTGAAGCCCTCTTCCTTGGCTTCCTTGGCCATACGGGGGTACATCTCGGTCCACTCGTCGTGCTCACCGCCGGCTGCCATATCCAGGCAGGTCAGGGTATCGGGGATGGTGCCGCCGCACAGCAGCTTGAACCAGATCTTGGCGTGCTCCTTCTCGTTGCCTGCCGTCTCTTCAAAGATGGCAGCCAGCTGCTCGTAGCCCTCTTTCTTTGCCATGCTGGCAAAGTAGGTGTACTTGTTGCGTGCCTGGCTCTCGCCTGCAAATGCTTCCCAGAGGTTTTTCTCGGTTTTTGTGCCCTTCAGTTCCATGTTCCTGTTCTCCTTTCAAGATAAAAAGCCTGTTCCGGGAGCGACCGGTTCCCGGCTGTATCATCCAGCCCGGCGTTTTTCTGCCGGGTCTTTGGTTCTGAAAAGAGTATACCACACTCGCTCAACAAAATCAAGAATAATTCCTATTTATTCTGAGAATCATTTTCACTTTTAATTATGCTGTTTCAGCGCGCAGGTAGCGATGCTCAGCGCACTCCATGCAGCCTGATACATCAGCACCGTTGCCACCGACAGCTGCCAGATGCTGCCTGCGCTGGTCAGCAGCACGGCGATCGCCACCGAGAAGCCCACCGACACCAGCTGTACCGTGGTGGCAAAGGTTTCAGCGTTCTGTGCCTGATCGGCCGCCTGCAGGCCGCCGGTCATGCTGGTAAAGTTCCCGGCGTGGATCATGCAGCAGATGTCCTCCGGGCTTTCCGGCTCCTGCGGCGCTGCCGCAATGGCATCGCACTGTTCCTGATCCAGCATCGTGATCATGCCTTCCGGCAGATGATAGGCTTCGTTGATATGGCGCGCCGTCAGGCTGGGGTCCTTGCCGATGACCAGCAGGCGGATATTTTCCTTCTGCAGCACCGCAAGGCTGCGGGCGGCATTGCGTCCGCCCACCGTTTTCAGCACGAACATGGCGTGCAGCACACCGGACACCGCCAGATACAGCACCTGCAGCTCCCCATTGCGGGAGTGCTGTGCTTCGTATTCCTCATCCGGCAGAGGCACGTCCTCCTGCTCCATATACTGCCGGGTACCGATGAGCACGCGGTTGTTGTCGCACCAGCCGGCAAAGCCAAGGCCGATGTGCTTTTCCAGATCCTTGACCGGGAACAGGATCTCGGTGCGTTCCTCGATGATCTGGCCGAACATGCCCCGCAGGGTGCCGCAGCTGTCGCTCAGGATACTGGCTGCATACAGGATGGCGCGGTCGATCCGCCCGCCCTTGAAGATACGGATATCCTCCAGCGTAGTGCTGCCCGGTGCAAACAAATCGTCGGTGTCCACCTGCAGGGTGTCGATGCCGCCCAGCTGTTCAATGGCCTTCCATCCGGGTACAACGGCCCCAACAGCAGCTGCCGCTTTCTGCAGCCGCAGCGCCGCAACGCCCGCCACCAGCGTGGAGGAAAGCGGTGCGCCCATGCACAGCACAGCCGCCATGGCTGCCGTGGCCTTGTTCCATCCGGCACCCGCCAGCAGGAACAGCACACCGCTGAGCAATGCGATGCCCAGCAGGAGGTACGATGTTTTGCGGATGCGGCGCTCACTGGCGCGCTCGCCCAGGCTCTGTTCCACAAAGCCATCGTTTTCTTTCAGCGGGCGGCTCAGCAGCACCCACGGATCCTTCTGTTCCAGATCCCGTGCCAGTGCCCGCAGCAGGTCCTTATCCCTTGCGCGGTAAGCACCCTTTGGGTCCGGCTCCCGCAGGGCAAGCTCGTAGCCGCCCTTGATGGCTGCCAGCATCACACGGCTGCCCAGCAGTGCAAGGAACAGTCCCAGCGCCGCCACACCGCTGAGCAGCGAAATGCCGGTGGTGCCGCGGTAGACATTGGCATTGAGCATGGCCGTCGCCGTCTGTAACAGGGCCGCAGCCGCAGCCAGTGCAGGCATCGTGTCTGCCGTGGGGCGTCCGTTCCGCTTCAGTCCCAGAAAGCCATCCCGCAGCACCGGGAAGCCGACGGCCAGACTTGCCGCAAACAGCAGCAGATTGGCCCCGTAGAAGGCCGCCGGGGCTGCGTCCGGGTCCAGCGAAGCCATTGCGGGCAGCAGGCCATCGGACACCAGACCAAAGTGCAGCAGCACCACAGCCAGAATGCCCGCCAATGCACACCGCAGGGTCAGCTCTGCACCCATCCGGCGCAGCCTGTCGGCAGGCGTTTCCGGAGTCGGTTCTTCAGCCGGTTCGTTCTCCGGCACTGCTTTGCTCGCTGCAGACGGCGTTTCTTCTGCCGGGATATCCCGGGCTGGCTTATCCGGCTGTGCAGATGTCCCGGCTTCCGGCATCCCGGCCGCCTCTTCGTCCACAGGCAGCAGCGGCAGACTCATGGTGTCCTCTTTGCTGTCGGCCTTCTCAGCCGGAGCAGCCGGAGCTTCCGGCTTTTCTTCGTCCTCCGGCACGCCAAAGAACACCGGCTTCTTTGCGTTTACGGAGGCGTCCGGCCTGCGTTCTTTCTGCGGTGCTGCCGCCGGTTTCTCAGCCTTTTCGGCTGCTTCTGCCGGGGTCTCCCGGGCTGCTGCAAACACCGCACCCAAGCGTGTTGTTTCCGGTTTCGGCGGCTCTTTCTGCGCGTCCGCCTTCTTCTCCGGTTCTGCACCGCTCATGCCGTTGATCATCGCCTTGAGCTGTGCCATCTCCTGCTGCTCCCGCTCTTCCTGTGGCAGCAAAGTCTCCGGCGCATTTTTCGGGTTCTTCGGGAGCTGGCACGGTTGCTTCTGCTGCGGCAGCGCTTCCTTTTCCGGTTCCACTTCCACCGCCCGTTCTGGTTCTTTCGGCGGTTCCGGCATCGGTTTTGCAGCAGATGGTTCCTGCTGAGCCAGCGGGCGCAGCGGCAAAGCCGACTCCGGGTCTGCCGTAGGCTTCAGCACAAGTTCCAGATCCGCTTCTTCTTCCGGTTCTGCATCCTCGCCCAGCAGCACTTCGCCGGTGAGCATTTCCAACGGTTTTTTCACAGGCTCTTCCGGCATTTTTGCTTTACCGCAGCTGAAGATGCCGAATTTCCGCTTCGGCTTTTCCTCTGGCTGGCCGCTGTCGTGCCGGGTCATCTCCTCCGGCAACTCCACTGCGGTCGTGGAAAAGAACGAGCGGAACCGCTCTTCTTTCGCTGCGAGTTCTTCCGGGGTCAGATCCCGGCGGTCCTTGGTATCGTTCGGCATTCTTGTTCCTCCTGTAATGATGTCCGGAGTTCCGGGCCGTACCCGTTATGCCTGCTGCGCTCCGCGCTGAGACTGGATCTCGTACAGAATGATGCCGGCTGCAACCGACACATTATAGCTGTCCACACCGGTGCCGGGGGCCGCCATGTCCAGTCGCACCACGCCGTCGCACAGTTTCTTCACCAGCTGCGAAACACCGCTGCCCTCGCTTCCCAGCACCAGAGCGATGGGGCCGGTGAGGTTGTTCCTGCGCAGGGAAACGCCGTCCATGTCGGCGCAGTAGACGAACACGCCCTGATCCTTCAGGCGGCGGATGGTCTCACCGATATTCGCCACACGGGCCACCGGCAGACGCTCAGCCGCTCCGGCGCTGGACTTGATGACGGTGGGCGTGACCGATGCACCGCCCCGCTTGGGGATTACGATGCCATGGGCACCGCACAGCAGTGCGCTGCGCATCACTGCGCCCAGGTTGTGGGGGTCCTCAATGCCGTCGCTCAGCACCAAAAAAGGCGGTTCCCCCTTTGCCTTTGCTGCCGCCAGCAGGTCATCCACGCCGACGTACTCGATCTCGCTGGCAAAAGCCGCCACGCCCTGATGGCTCTCGGTGCCGGTCATCAGGCGCAGCTTGTTGGGGTGCACCCGCTTCACCGTTGCGCCCGCCTCTTTGGCCAGCGCCATATAATAGGCGGCCACAGCCGGGGCCATGCCCTCAGCGATGAGCACCGTATCCACACCAGAGCCGCTCTTCAGAAGCTCGGTCACAGGATTTTTGCCATAGACAAGGCTCTCGTTTTTCGGCTGGTTTTCTTCCGGGTTCCGGCGCGGGCGGCGGGGCTGATTCTTTTCTTCCATGTTGTTTCTCCTTTTGCTGTATCGCGGGCAGCCGCAGGGACTTTCCGCAAGGCGCGCGTGCTTTGGGCAGCACACCGGTACGAACATTGCTGATAACTCATATTAAAGTATAGCATAAGCCGCCTGCCATTGCCAGCTAAAAAGCCGTTTTTATCTCTGCTGTGGCAAAGTTTTCACACTGCGTTCACGGCATCCGGTGTGCCCTGCATCTGCAGGATTGTTTTTGCCGCACCGGCCCGGCCTGCATCCGCAAAGATACGTCTCCTGACATTTTGCCGGGCGAGAAAGTTTTCAACAAAATTGTGGTATACCCTCCGTAAAAGAGGACGATTTTTTCCACATGTTGAAAACTCTGTGGATAAAGTTCAAAAGTCAAGTTTCAAAGCCTTTTTTGGTGTGGAATTCCACACTTTCCACCGGTTTTTCCACTTTCTGGTTCGACGGTTCTGTCCGCGTTGCGTACAATTTGTAAAGTTCAAGTCGGAAATATGACAATTTTTCAGCTCTAAATCGGTCTTCTTTTGCAAGATCCTCCAACATCATTTTGACGAATGTGGATTTCTGTTGAAAAAAACTGCCTTTTGTTCATCCCGTTCTGCGGGATGTTGTTGCGAATTTTCTGGATTTTTGTTGATTTTTTGTTCTCTGTTCATCCGAATCTCCGCCTTATTCCGGCTCTGGTCTCTGCGTCTGTCCGGCAGGGCTGGCAGCTTCACAGGAAAAGTGCCTGTTTGGATTGATTTTAGGCGCTGTTTGGGGTATACTAACCTTGTAGGTTCGTTAAGCCATGCGCAATGTGGGCATGGAGCGGCCAAAACCCCAATGATTTTGTGGAGGTAATGAATAATGTTGGTAAATGCAACCGAAATGCTGATCAAGGCTCGTGACGGCCACTATGGTGTGCCTCAGTTCAACATCAACAACTTGGAGTGGACCAAGGCAGTCTTGACCGCCTGCGAAGAGATGAAGAGCCCCGTCATCCTGGGCGTCTCCGAGGGTGCCGGCAAGTACATGACCGGTTTCAAGACCGTTGCCGCCATGGTCAGCGCCATGGTCGATTCCATGGGCATCACCGTTCCCGTTGCCCTGCATCTGGATCACGGCACCTATGAGGGCTGCAAGGCCTGCATCGAGGCCGGCTTCTCTTCCATCATGTTCGACGGCAGCCACTACTCCATCGAGGAGAACGTGGAAAAGACCAAGGAGCTGGTTGCTCTGGCACACTCCAAGGGCCTGAGCATCGAGGCTGAGGTCGGTTCCATCGGCGGCGTCGAGGACGGCGTTGTGGGTGCTGGCGAGATCGCCGATCCTGAAGAGTGCGCAAAGATCACCGCTCTGGGCATCGACTTCCTGGCTGCCGGCATCGGCAACATCCACGGCGTCTACCCCGCAAACTGGAAGGGTCTGGACTTCGAGGCTCTGGACCGCATCCACAAGGCCACCAATAACATTCCTCTGGTTCTGCACGGCGGTACCGGCATCCCCGACGAGATGATCGCAAAGGCCATCAGCTTGGGCGTCTCCAAGATCAACATCAACACCGAGTGCCAGCTGGTCTTTGCTGAGGCCACCCGTAAGTATATCGAAGAGGGCAAGGATCAGCAGGGCAAGGGCTTCGACCCCCGCAAGCTGCTGGCTCCCGGCGCAAAGGCCATCGAGGCCAAGTGCAAGGAGAAGATCGAGCTGTTCGGCTGCGCAGGCAAGGGCTAAGCAGAAGCTTGTATCGTAAGGGGAACTCCACCCAATAAATATGCGGCCCCGTCACGTTGAATACTCAACGCGGCGGGGCCGCTTTTTCTACTTTTATTCAGATATTCGGTAATGTCCGAC
>ERZ834382.2658-NODE-2658-length-12137-cov-4.657010_pt1 | contig 12137 bp, 8 predicted proteins | sample MGYA00519692_ERZ834382 | MGnify/ENA primary metagenome ERZ834382 (study PRJEB31850, sample SAMEA3708751) | human gut metagenome | biome: human gut; feature: human-associated habitat; material: faeces | place: China | collected 2014 ...
GCCGCCGACGTTGACGTTCTTGGCGCTCAGGGCGATGTAGCCGTAGCCGCGGTAGTCCTTCAGGCGGGTGGTGATGACGGGGCCGTCCTCACCCTCGGCGCCGTTGATGTCGGCGATCTGGTCAGCAACCTCCAGAGAGTAGGAAGGATCGGAGATGTCGATGGTGCCGGCCTGAACGCCGGTGATCTTATCGGCCTCCTGGGTCTCCTTCATGTTGACGTGGGCGACCTTGGGTGCGCCGTCAAAGTAGGAGGGGTTGGCATCCAGATAGACAACGCCGTCGCTGTACTTGGAGAAGGTGAACATACCGGCACCCATGGGAGCGCTGGTCTTGGCGCGGACGCTGCTCAGGTCGCCCTTGGCAAAGCCGAAGGAGTTGTTGTCGTAGTCGTACAGGCTCTCATCGCCGTAGTAGTGCAGCGGGGCGATGGGCATCTGCAGCTGGTAGATCATGGTGGTGGACAGCTCGGTGGTGGTCAGCGTCATGCTGTAGTCACCGGTCTTGACGATACCGGCCACAGAAGCAACGGCGTCACCGACGTTGACACCGGTGGTGGAGTATGCGTAGACGTCCTCGGGGATCAGGTCAGACAGGGCGGTACCGGCAGTCTCGGCCTCCATGGCAGAGAAGTTCCAGTCGTAGTTCGCGCCGATCAGTTCGAACATATCCTTCGCGGTTGCGCCTGCGGGCAGCTCGCCCAGGTTCCAGGCGGAGGCGGCACCGGCAGCATCGTTAGCGTCGGCGGCAGCGCCGTTCTCAACGCAGTAGTCGATGATCTCCTGGGCAAACTTCACACCGCCGTCGTTGACAGCGTCCCAGAAAGCCTTCTGCTGCTCGGCAGTGAAGTTCGTGTTGTCGGTGTTGTCCTCGCCGGCCTCAGCGATCAGCTTGGACAGCGTGGTCATGGAGTTGCGGTACTCGTCCAGACCAACGATGGGGGTGGAGTACATGGTTGCAGAACCATCATACGTAGGATCGAGGAAAACATACATCGAGAAGATGACGTCGTCGATGGTGACAGGCTCGCCGTCGGAGAACTTCAGGTCCTCGCGCAGCTTGATGTCATAGGTAACGGTGCCGTCGGCGTTCTCGGTGACAACGCAGTCGGCAGGGCCGTGGTAGGTGTAGTCAGTGCCGTTGTACTCGCGGGTCTCGCCCTCGATGCCGTTCAGGACCATCTCACCCTTACGGTCAGCGCCCAGCAGGGCGATCTGGGTCAGGTCGATGACATCCTGGTCAGAGGCAGAAGCGGCGAAGAAGGGGCTGAACTTGCTCTCAAAGCCGGTCTCGGCCAGAACGAGCGTACCGTCGGAAGCGGCAGTGGTGGATGCCTCGGCAGTGGCCGTGCTGTTGCTCTCACTGGACGCAGTCGCAGCGGAAGAAGCAGCACCGCCGCAGCCTGCCAGCATGCCGACGCTGAGAGCGGCAGCAGATGCCAGTGCAATGGCTTGCTTTGTGTTTTTCATGTGGTAAAACCTCCTATAAATTTGCCCTCACCCACAAATCAATGTTGCGCTCCCCAAGAGCGCAACACGAGAAAGGGGGGATCCCCCTCTCCGCACCCTGTATCTCTTTACAGCGTACACTTGTCGATAATGGCTTAGCTTATAGGATACCTTAAAATTGACAAAAAGTCAACCATAAATCACACTTTTGTTGCTTTTTGTACCTTTTGCCGAATTTGAGAGGAAAATTTTGTAACCCCCAAAGTCTTTTTCCCCCTGTGGGAAGACTTTTCCTGCTCATCTAAAAAAGCGTGCCCTGCGTTTTTCTGCGGAGCACGCTGTATCATAATAATGTATAATTATTCTTCTTTTTCCCACGGCATCCGCTTGAGGAGCCACGCAGCAGCGGCAAAAACAGCGCAGGAGAGCAGTTCAAAAAGTATAAAAACACCTTGCATTCCCCAAAGCAGCTGTGCGTCCACTGCAAACACAGCCACCCCCTGCCCCGCAGAGGCAGCAGCGCAGAGTACCGCTGTCACCCTGCACAAAGAGGGCAATTTTTGTGCGGTCTGTTCGTGGATATAAGCCCGCACGCGCGCGCCGCCCCGGGTCAGCCGCACCAGCAGCACCACCGCATACAGCGCCAGCACCAGTGCCGCCATGTAGGGCAGCAGCAGGTACACAGGTGCGTGGGCCGTGGCCCCGGGCAGTGCGCCCGCGCCGACGGTCAGCGCAGCCCCGCTGCCGCAAAACAGCCACAGCAAAGCCAGCACCCTGCTGTGAGGGTACTCGCCCGCATAGCGGTAATGCGCGCCGCGATACTGATAATTGCCGTTCAGGTCCTTCTCAAAGTCGTCGAGATAGGCGCGCTTCTTTTTCTTCTCGCGCTCGCGGTCCGCCATCAGAGGATCCCCGTCAGATCGTAACTATCCAGCCACGCCTTGGCCGCCTCGCTGACGCCGCGCAGACAGCTTTCCTCAAACGGCGTGGACAGGCCGGCGTTTTTCAGCAGTTCGGTGAAGGTGCGGCTGCCGCCCTGCTTCGTGTAGGCCATGTAGTGGCTCCACGCATCGGCGCGGTCCTTTTGCAGCATCGCCCAGAACTGCAGGCTGACGGTCTGGGCCAGACAGTAGTCGATGTAGTAGAACGGGCTCTGATAAATGTGCATCTGGCGCTGCCAGTACTCACCCGCGCCGTAGAACGGGATCTCGCCATCCAGACGCATCCAGGGCTGATAGATGGCAGCCAGCTTTTTCCATTCCTCGTGGCGCTGGGCCGGGGTCAGCTCGGGATGCTCGTAGACGATGTGCTGGAAGTGGTCCACCATTGTGCCGTAGGGGATGAAGGTCAGCGCACCCGCCAGATGGCTGTAGCGGAACTTGCGGGCATCCGCGCCGAAGAAGCCATCGGCCCACGGCCAGGCGAAGAACTCCATCGACATCGAGTGGACCTCGCAGGCCTCCATGCTGGGCCAGACGTAGGAGTACGGGATGCGGTCACGGTTCATGTAGGCGGCAAAGGCGTGGCCGGCCTCGTGGGTCACGACCTCGACGTCGTGCTGGGTGCCGTTGAAGTTGGCAAAAATAAACGGCATTTCGTAATCACCCAGGCCCGTGCAGTAGCCACCGCCCGCCTTGCCGGGGGTGGACAGCACGTCCATGAGCTGGTCGTCCAGCATTTTGTTGAAGAACACGCCGGTCTCGGGGGAAAGCTCCTCATAGAACTTTTTGCCCTGCTTGAGGATAGCGTCGGCGTCGCCCGCCGGGCGGGGGTTGCCGCTGCGGAACATCAGGGCGTTGTCGGCTGCGTTCATCGGGTACTGCTTGCCCAGCCGGCCGGCCTGCTCGCGGTAGATGCTGTCGGCCAGCGGCACGATGTACTTGACGACGGCGGCGCGGAACTTTTCCACATCGGCCTTCGTGTAGCAGTTGCGGCCCATGCGGTAGTAGCCCAGCGTGGTGTAGCCCTCATAGCCGAGCTTTTTGCCCATGGTGTCACGCAGGTGGACGAGCTGGTCGTAGAGGCCGTCAAACTCGGCCCCATGCTCTTTGTACCATGCGCCCTCGGCCTTCCAGGCGGCCAGACGGCGGGCATCGTCGGGGTCGTTCTTGAACGGGGACAGCTGGCTCAGCGTGTAGACGCCGCCCTCAAACGGGATCTGCGCCGACGCGATCAGCTTGCCGTACTCGGTGGTCAGCTTGTTTTCCTGTGCCATCTCGTCGAGAATATCGGGCGAGAACGCCTTGTCCGCGATCTCGGCGTTGACGAACATCAGGTCGCCGTACTCGGCGGTGAAGTCAGCGCGGAACGGCGAATCGAGCATCGCGCGGCTCCAGGCGTTCTGGCATTCCTGCAGCTGGGGAGTGGCCTCGTTCCAGAAGTTCATCTCCTCATCGTAGAATTTGTCGCGGGTGTCAATCGTATTGCGCACGCTGGCCAACTGGGCGAGCGTGTCCACATGCTTGTTGAGCTTTTCCTCCTCCAGAAAAACGGCGTGGGCCTCGGCGTAGGTGGCAGCCGCCTTGAAGCGGGCCAGCAGGTCAGCAAACTGCTGCTTGACGGCGTCCAGGTCGGGGCGTGCATAGGGCATTTCCGAAAATTTCATAGTGTAGCTCCTTTACGGACAGTTTTGTCTGTATTATAGCACAGCGGCGGGCAAAAAGCAAAGAGGCGTAATTTGCATTTCTGTATAAAAATTCTGCGTTTTCATCTTGCAAATTTGGCGCATGTTGAGTATAATAAGGCTAGTAATATCATAATGAAGGGGAGAATTGAAATGCCGATCTCTGAACCTACCGCCGTTTTTTCCATCCGTGATGACCGTGATATGGAGATCAAGCAGGCGGTGCTGCAGGTGTACCGTGCGCTGGAGGAGAAGGGCTACAACCCCATCAATCAGCTCGTCGGCTACATCCTGTCGGAGGACCCGACCTACATCACGACCTACAAGAACGCCCGCGCCATCATCCGCCGCATTGACCGCGACGACCTGCTGCAGGCGCTGGTCCGTGATTTTGTGAAGCACTAAAACAGTAGAATGTAAAAAATCTCCCGCGTATCGGTTAGGATACGCGGGAGATTTTTTTACTTCAGAGCCTTCCTCCCCCCAGAGGGAAGGTGGCCCCGCAGGGCCGGATGAGGGGCGAGTTTGCCGCGGCTTCCCGTTTATGGGTTATAATGGCAAACCTGCCCCTCATCAGTCAGCGGGCGGGGCCGCTGACAGCTTCCCCGAGGGGGAAGCCTTTTTACTCTGCGAAAAAAGCGTTCTGCACGGCGTTGAGGACGGCGGCACGGCCTGCGGTAAAGTTCACGCCGCCCTGCAGATAGCAGGTGTAGGGCGCGCGCAGCGGGCCGTCGCAGCTGATTTCAATCGTGCTGCCCTCGGTAAAGCTGCCGGAGGCCATGACGACCTTGTCGGTGTAACCCGGCTCGTCGGCAGGCTCGGGGCTGGCAAAGCTGTCCACAGGGCTGTTATGCTGGATGCCCGCGCAGAAGCCCGTCAGCGCGGCGGCACTGCCCGAGTCAAAGCAGGTCACAATGTCGTTGTGGTCGGCGGTGTAGCGCGGCACGGGATTGACGCCCGCCAGCTCCAGCAGACACTGGGCATAGATGGCGGTTTTCAGCGCCTCGCAGACGACGCCCGGCGCGTAGTAGAAGCCGAGGAAGGTATCCCGCAGGCTGTCCTGCGTGCAGCCCAGGTCCCCGCCGATGCCGGGCGCAGTGAAGCGGTGGCTGCACTTTTCGACAAGGTCCTTACGGCCCGCAATGTAGCCGCCCGTAGGGGTGATGCCGCCGCCGGGGTTCTTGATGAAGCTGCCCGCCATGATGTCCGCGCCGAAGGCGACGGGCTCGGCGGTCTGGGTGAACTCGCCGTAGCAGTTGTCCACGAAAATCACCGCGTTCGGGTTGGCTTTGCGGGCGGTGTCCGCGACCTTTCGAATCGTGGCAAGGTCAAACGCATTGCGCTGGGTGTAGCCGCGGCTGCGCTGGATGTGTACCACCGTGGCGGTCCTGGCCTTCTCGGCGATCAGGTCATAGTCGGGGGTGAAGTCCGGCAGCAGCGGGCACTCGTCGTAGTTCACGCCAAACTCCCGCAGCGTGCCGCAGCCCTTGCCCGCGTCTCCGATGCCGATGACGCCTTCCAGCGTGTCATAAGGGCGGCCCGTGGCGGCCAGCAGGGTGTCGCCGGTGCGCAGCAGACCGAACAGCGCGACGGTCAGCGTGTGGGTGCCGCTCATGAATTGCGGGCGCACCAGTGCGGCCTCGGCCCCCATGCAGCGGGCAAAGACCTCCTCCAGCTTGTTGCGGCTGTCGTCCCAGACGCCGTAGCCGCTGGACCCCCAGAAATGCCGTGCCTCGACGCCGCAGTCGGTGAAGGCACGCAGCATTTTGAGCTGGTTGTAGTCGCGGATCTCCTCCACATGGGCAAACTGCGCACGGCAGAGGTCGAGGGCCTTGCGGTCCAGCGCCAGCACTTCGGGGCGCAGGTCGTAAAATTGTTCGATCATGTAGTATTCCAATCTGTAGTATAATGTTGAATTTTGCCGATTTGTAAAAATCCAAGCTGTGCATAAAAGCCGCACAGCGCCGGGAAGCAGGCGAACCGCACCGTGCGTTCGGCGGTCAGCTCATTCGCCAGCCCGACAATCAAATACCGCGCCAGCCCCCTGCCCTGCCACGCGGGGTCGGTCACGCCCGCGGCCATGTAGCTCTCGGTATCGCTCTGCTCGTAGCAGCCCACCGTGCAGACGGGTCTGCCGTTGTGCAGCAGCGCGCGGCAGGTGCCCACCCCGTGGGCCAGCGCCGTGCAGGCCGCGGAGTAGAACTCGTCGGCCTCGGCGTCGCTCCCGGCAAAGACCAGGCGGCTGACCGGCAGCATCGACGGCGCTTTGTCCGGGACAAGCTCCGCCGGGGGCGCGGGCGGCAGCGGCAGGGCACGGCCCTTTGGCAGCTCCCACAGCGTCAGCGGCGCGGCAGGCTTCCAGCCGGGCAGGGTCAGCGGGTGCTCGGTTCGCAGGGTGTCGGCGTGCAGAAAGCGGAGAAAGCCTGTCAATTCCTCCCGGGCGTCCTCCCCCGCTTCCCCGCCGGGCAGCGCACCGCAGAGCACCGCCGACCCGCCGCGCAGCTCCAGCACCGCGGAGCCGGGCAGCAGGTAGAACGCCCACCCGCTGGCAGGGTGGTTGCCGAACAGGTGCAGGTGCGTGCCGAGGGTGGATTCAAAGTAGGGCTTGTGGGCGATGCGGCGGAGGAATTCGGTTTGAAGCTCGGGGGTGGAAGCGGATTGAATCATAAGGGTCCTTTTTCGGGTCGAGTTACGGGTGGCGGGCAGACGGCAGAGCCCTTCAGCCGCTTACTTCAAATTCTTCACGATATTCTTATAATCCCGTCCTCTGACCTCAAAATTCGGGTACAAGTCAAACGACGCGGAGGCGGGCGAGAGACTGACGACATCGCCCGGTTTGGCGGCACCGCGCGCCAGCTCGACGGCGTGCTGCATACTGTCGGCGTGCAGGATGGTCAGGCCGCTCCCGGCAAAGCCATCGCACTCGCGGACGGCCTTCTCGATGCGGGGGCCGGTAGCGCCCATCAGCACCAGCGTCTTGACGTGGGCGAGAACCTCCGGGGCCAGCGGCTCATAGGGGATCTTTTTGTCGTAGCCGCCCGCGATCAGGATGATCTTCTGGTCAAAGCTGCGCAGACCCGCAATCGTGCGCGTGGGGCTGGACGCGATGGAGTCATTGTAGTAGGTCACGCCGTCCAGCGTGCGAACCGGCTCAATGCGGTGCTCGACGCCGGTGAAGGTCGAGCCGACCTGACGCATGGCCTCGATGGGCACGCGGCCCCAGACGGCGGCGCAGGCGGCCAGCAGGTTTTCCACATTGTGGAGGCCGCGCAGTTGAATCTCCTTGCGGGGCAGGATCGGCGTCACAACGCCGTTCTCGGCATAGCAGAGCGTGTCGTCGCTCTCGCGCAGGAACGCGCCCCTGTCGGTCTCGTGCAGGCGGGTGAACCAGACCTGCTCGCCCTTGCAGTCCTTCTCCATGCCGCGGGTGATGTCGTTCTCAAAGCCCAGCACGGCGCGGCAGGGCGGGGTCTGCCACAGCAGAATGTTGCGCTTGGCGTCGATGTACTCCTGCATATCCTTGTGGTGGTCGAGGTGGTTGGGGGTCACGTTCGTGACGACAGCCACCTTCGGGCTGCGGCGCATGCTGATGAGCTGGAAGCTGGACAGCTCGACGACGGCCACAGCGTCGGAGGTCACGTCGGCCAGCTGGGGCAGCAGCGCCGCACCGATGTTGCCGCCCAAAAAGACCTTGCGGCCCGCAGCCTCGAACATCTTGGAGATCAGCGTCGTCGTCGTGGTCTTGCCATCGGAGCCGGTCACGGCCACGATCTCGCAGGGGCAAAACTCAAAGAAGAGTTCCACCTCGCTCGTGACCATTGCGCCGGCTTTCAGCGCAGCCTGCAGTGCGGGCTTGTAGTACTCATAGCCCGGCGTGCGCATGATGATGTCCTGCCCGGCGAAGCCGTCGGTATAATGCTCGCCCAGACTCAAATTCACCTTCAGGCGGCGCAGCGTGTCGGCGTAGTCACCGAAGTCCTCCAGGCTCTTTTTCTGGTCGCAGAGCGTGACCTGCGCGCCCAGCTCGACAAACTGCTCAATGCAGCGCTTGTGGCTGACGCCCGCACCGATAAAGGCAACCTTTTTGCCCTGAATAAGCTCTTGCAGCTGTTGGATCGGCAGCATAAATATCTCTCCTCTGGCGTAGTTTCTACTTCTATTATATACAAAATGCCGTATTTCTGCAACAAAATTCGGCCCGCCAAGGCGGACCGAAGGAAAATCATGATTACTGCTCGCCGCCCATGGGGATGCCGTGCTTGTCCAGCAGGGTGCGGATCTTGGTCATCGGGTCAATGATGGAGGAAACGCTCTTGTCGTGGTTGATGGCCGCGATGAAGTAGGCGGTATACTTCGAGACGTCGACGTCGTAATACCACTCGCGCTCCAGCAGTTCGGGCTTGCGGTAGGTCAGGTTCGTGCCCAGAACGGCCTTGATGATGCCGTCGTTGTAGGCCTTGTCGAACTTTTCCAGACCGGCGGTGAACAGCGGGAAGGTGCAGCAGGTGAAGATGTTGCGGGCACCGCGCATCTTCAGCTCGTAGGCGATGTCCAGCATGGACTCGCCGGAGGCGATGATGTCGTCGGCGATAAAGACGTCCTTGCCCTCAACGCTCTCGCCCAGATACTCATGGGCGACGATGGGGTTGCGGCCGTTGACGATGCGGCTGTAGTCGCGGCGCTTGTAGAACATGCCCAGGTTGCAGCCCAGCACGCTGGAGTAGTACATGTTGCGGTTCATGGCGCCCTCGTCGGGAGAGACGATCATGAAGTTATCCTTGTGGAAGGAAACGTCCGGCACATGATGCAGCAGGCACTTGAGCACCTGATAGGTGGGCATGACGTTGTCGAAGCTCATGGTGGGCACGGCGTTCATAACGCGGGGGTCATGGGCGTCAAACGTGATGATGTTCTTGACACCGACGTCGCGCAGCTGCTGCAGCGCAAAGGCGCAGTCCAGGCTCTCACGGCTGACGCGGCGATGCTGGCGGCCGCCGTACAGGCTGGGCATGATGACGCTGATGCGGTGGGCGCGGCCTGCAACGGCCTGGATCAGACGCATCAGGTTCTGGAAGTGGTCGTCCGGGGAGAGGTGGTTCTCATACCCGAACAATTGATAGGTAACGCTGTAGTTGCCCGGATCGACGAAGATATACAGGTCGTCGCCGCGGGTGGACGCCTTGACGAGACCCTTTGCGTCGCCAGACTGGAAACGCGGGCAGTCGGACGGGATGATGAAGGTGTCGACATCCGTGTTGCCGACCTCGCGCGCCCAGCGGACGAGGTGACTGTCAACGAGTTTGCAAAGCTCCTCTGCGCCGGGACAGGCAATCAGACCGAGATCGGCGATTGCGTCCTCTTTGGCAAAGAAATCACGCGGGCCAAGATTCTGTTCAGCCATTACAGGTACTCCTTACTTCCATCTTGTGTTGTCAATACCACAGGGGCGCGGCGTGCCGCAATGCCCCATTTACTAGTATTGTAGCACAGCGGCGGCATAAAATCAGCCCTGCAAGGCAAGAATTTCTGCATTTTCGACATTTTCCGCGGTTTAAACATTGTAAGCCACGCAAGAAGCAAAAAATTCTGGCGGATTTTACAAAAAATTTGCAAACGGACATTTGGCAGGAGGGTTGCCGGGTCTTTTATGGGGCGGAGGTGCAAAAAACGCGCCCGCCGGGTTTCCCTCGGCGGGCGCAGTGCGGTTTATGGGTATTTACTTCTCGTTCTCGTCCTGGACCTTGCGGGGGGTCAGGCGGACCTCCTGGACGCGGCGGTTCGTGGCGCGGGTGACGGTGCCGTCAAAGTCGCCCCAGATGAACTTGTCGCCCACCTTGGGCAGACGGCTCAGCTTCTCCTGGACCAGACCGCCGATGGCGACGGCGTCAATGTCGTCGTCCTCCTTGATGCCCAGCTCGTCGGCGGTGTCGTCAACACTGGCGCTGCCGGAAATCAGCCAACTGCCGTCGGACTGCTGGCGGACGTCCTCGACCACGTCGTCGTGTTCGTCCCAAATCTCACCGACCAGCTCCTCGAGAATATCCTCCAGCGTGATGATGCCCGCCGTGCCGCCGTACTCGTCGACGACGACGGCCATGTGGTGCTTGCTCTCGCGCAGGGTGCGCAGCAGCGCGGAAATCTGGGTCACGCTCGTCGTGTAGAGTGTCGGGCCGATCAAGTCCTCCAGCTTGACATTTTTGTCATGCTTCTGCAGGGCCGCAAAGCAGTCCTTCTCATGTACGACACCGATGATATTGTCAATCGTATCGTGGTAAACCGGCAGACGGGAATAGCCGCTCTCGGCAAAGCGCTCGGTGACCTCGTCCATCGGGGTGTCGTCGGCCACGGCCACAACATCCACGCGGGGGGTCAGCACATCCTGGGCCTCGACGTCGTCAAACTCGATGGCGCTGCGGATCAGCTCACTCTCGCGGTTCGTCAGCTCACCGTCCTTCTCGGCCTCGCTGACCATGGTCACCAGCTCACCCTCGGTGATGGTGTCCTTTTCTCCGGTATCAAACCGTTTGGCAAGGAACTTTTTCCACGCACCGAACAGGGCGTTCAGCGGTGTAAAAATCGTGACCAGCGCACTGAGCACGGGGGCAAAGCCCATGGCCAGAGTTTCGGGCATTTCCTTGGCCATGCTCTTGGGGGTGATCTCGCCAAAGGTCAGGACCAGCAGGGTCATGACGACCGTCGAGACGGTAGGGCCGTAAACACCGCCGACAAGGCGGGTAAACAGCACGGTGGCAAGAGAGGACGCACCGATATTGACAATGTTATTGCCGATCAGAATGGTGCTGAGCAGGCTGTCGTAGCGCTCAACCAGCGCCAGCGTGTGCGCTGCTTTGGCGTCGCCGTCCTCCGCCTTGCTCCGCAGGCGGATCTCATTCAGCGAGTTATACGCTGTTTCTGCCGCCGAGAAAAACGCAGACAAACCGATCAGGATTATCAGTGCGACGATCATAAATATACTGCCATCGTCCATTGGGGAACTATCAACTCTTTCTGTATGTTATTTATGTGTAGAACTACACATTTTATCTATTATAACATAGATATGCACGCAACGCAAAGGGTACGCCGTCAAATTTGTGTAAAAACGTGTTTTTATCTAATAATTTATAATTTCTTCGGTTCCTTCTTTGCAAAGAAGGAACAAAAAAGACCTTGCGGCAGGCATACACTGACGGGACGCTGAGGGTGCCGCTCCCCTGCTACATCATTTTTTGCTCTCCCGCAGGATAAAAAGCCTCCCCACAGCGTGGGGAGGTGTCCGTAGGGGCGGAGGGAGAGAACATTGCCATTGCTCGAAATATTTCGGGCAGCCGTACAGTTCTCTCCCCCACCGCCTGCGGGCGGAGCCCCCTCCCAGAGGGGGCCAAGGGGAGGACGCGCCTTTTTCTACAGTCTGAGCCTCCCCACAGCGTGGGGAGGTGGCCGAGCAAAGCGATGGCCGGAGGGGCTTTGCACGCTCTCCCCCGGCTTACAGCTCCACCCTCATGTACACCAACTCCTGATAGTCCCCGTTCCGCTTGCGGAACCCGCGTGGGTTGCGCCCATACTCCACAAAGCCCAGCTTTTTATACAGCGCAATCGCCCGTGCGTTGTCCGCTACCACGTCCAGCTCCAGCTGCAGATACCCGGCCTGCCGGGCGCAGTCGATGCACGCCGCTGTCAGGGCATAGCCGATCCCCTGCCCCCAGTATGCCTGCAAAATGCCGATGCCAAATTCCGCACGGTGCACCAGCTTGCACGGCTTCCCCACCGCGCTGATGCCCGCCGTCCCGGCCAGCTGGCCGTCCACAAACGCCAGAATTTCGATTTCCCGCGCACTCTTCGATGCCTGGGCCAGAAACTCCGCTTCCTGCTCGGCAGTCATGCTGCTCTCGTCGGGGTAGGTCAGCAGGTATTCCGTCTCCGCGTGCGTTTTGTTGAACACTGCCAGCGCAGCATCCCCGTCTGGTGCGTCACCATTGCGCAGATAAAGCTCGCTGCCGGTTTTGGTCGTAAGGGTTTTGGTGTATTGCATCGTGTTCCTCCTGTATTTATATGCTGTTATCAGACG
>ERZ834382.2665-NODE-2665-length-12093-cov-3.149693_pt1 | contig 12093 bp, 10 predicted proteins | sample MGYA00519692_ERZ834382 | MGnify/ENA primary metagenome ERZ834382 (study PRJEB31850, sample SAMEA3708751) | human gut metagenome | biome: human gut; feature: human-associated habitat; material: faeces | place: China | collected 2014 ...
GAATAAGATCAAAAGGGCTCTCAAGGCCTAAAAACAGACCTTGATGGCTTTTAAGCCCATAGAAGGGCTCAACGAAAACATGGACTCCATTTGCTCAGAAGGACGAGAAGAGCTCCCCCTGCGCTCTTTTGTGCCAGTCAGAACTGATTCAGGTGTAAAGGGCTGGCTCATCACATACCCACCTCACCAGCCCCTCAGGGGCTGGTGAGGTGGGTCCACTAAACGATCGTTTAGTGGGTCCATTGAGCGATCGCTTGACACTTTACCATGGGATGCACGAGCTTCAAGTCTGCTCTGCGAAATGCACTAACATGAATATTAAGTAAAAAATATTACCTACAATGATTAATTGTTCTATAAACTTTTCTACATAGTTTATAGCTGTTTACCAAAAACATGAGCATAATTTGGTGTTCTCTCATATGTTCTTTTACTTTACGCTTTAAATAATTACGATTCAAAAAATAAAGACAAATCGCCCTCTTCCACTTTGAATGAATCCAATCAAAAGATAAATCTATCTCGTTTCCAAACCCATTTGCAATGCTTTTAACTTGTCTATTCCAAACATCATAGGTACTAATTTTACCGCCAATTCCCAAATCATCCTCAAAATTACCAAGAGCAAACAGTTTTTGATCTGTCGTTCTCGGTTTGGACATGAAATACTCAAAAGCAAGACTAATATCTTCATGTTGACAATTAAGCATCACAATATCATTTCCAAACATTGCGACGACATCCTTAACTAACTGTATTGCTTTTTCTTGAATAATAGATATCACGAATTTTTCTTCATAGTTTTGATTATATTTTTTGAACACTGGCACAACTTTATCATTTTCAACATTCAAACACAAGCAAGATGGAGACTGCTTACTCATGAGAAGTTCTCTCAACACACCAGTGACACCAGGACTATAAGAATAAAATGTTTGAAAATTCAAGTTCATTCGATGAGCTCTTGAATAGGGCAACTGATTATTGATATGGATATAATACGGAGTAATGCAAAAATTAAAAACTTTTTTCAGCGTTGCTTCAACTCGACAACTGTAACCTACATCGAAGGTAGCAGATTTTCCAAATAAGCTCGTATCTTTTCTTTATACTGTTCTGTTTTTAATTTATCTAAAGCCACACCACGAATAAGATTTATAAAATGATAAAAAGAGGCAATCGATGAAAACCGTTTGTCTGAATGATACCCGTTTTCTCTACATATTTTTAATATCTCAGATTTACCGCCATCTACCAAGACAGGTTCAATGAGCTCTATAAGAGAAAGAGGTGTCTGCGAAAAAATATTAATATTCCTCTCTAGTCCATAAAAGTCATTTTGTTTTTGAACTTGAAGAGGAACCATGACTGAACGCGTCAAATACAGATAGTGTAGATCTGCCTTATTTTTGTATATTTGATCAATTATTTTATAGCATTCCATAGGGAGATATCCATCTCTCGCCATAAAATTAAGATTTTTATACTTTTCTCTGGCAACGGCATCAGCTAACCAAGTAGATACTCCAAACATATGGAGACCCAACGCAAAATAGCCAATGATTCTAGGGTCTGCATTGAAGTCTGTATCTTCATGAAATGGAATCAAAGGATTGTCAAAGATATAATTAGCAGCAACTGCTAGCAATGTTTTCCACCCAAAAAACCTATCGAATTGATTTCCATCACGGAATGCAATTGGGGCTTGGTAGACTTTCGAGAAAATTTTGCCACTATATAGCTTAGATATGCAGTTTGTAAAGCGGTCAATGGCTTTCGGAAAGAAAAAAGTTTTCAAGCCAATCTCTTCTGCCATATGAATATCTGATTGTTGGTTGTTGCCAATATGCAATATTTTTTGAGGGGAAACATGCATTTTTTCAGCCACATAACTAAACAGGTGGCCGGATGCTTTGGTAAGTCCCACTTCACTAGAGAGAAAAAGGAATTCATATCCTGTATAGCCGCAATTAGCCAATATTTTTTCAACAACATCTCTCGTTAGATACATATCAGACGTAATGACGACCCGTTTCCCCGTTGCCAATGCAAGATCAAAAAGTTCTTTAGCGTATTTTCTTGGGTGACAATATTGAATTTCTAATTGAATTTCTTTGTATTTTATTTGCTCGATTTGCTCAGGGGTAGCGTCCAATTCATCTGCTAATACAGAGTAAATTTCATCTAAAATAATATCTTCTCTAGCAGGTGTTTTATATTTTGCGATTTCCCTTGCTTTGTTTTCCGCCTCTATGCGAAGAGTCGAAAAGTCCAAAATATCGCTAACCCCTAAAACATTTTCTGCATATTGTCCCAAGAAATAAAAAAGATCTGTTGGATTCCAAAAAGGTCTATACACAAGAGTATCAAAAATATCAAAACTTACAATTTGTATATCTTGATCGACAATGCTCTTTTTCAATATTTCATGTAAAATACAACTTGAATTTGTAGAAACAGAATAGAAAAAACTCTTGGATCGCTGCCTTTTCAAAGATTCTCTCTTAAAACAATCCATCAACTTTGATTGTATCCTATGTTTTTTCCATATCGGAATTTCAGCTATTTCAATATTATCCCACCATTCCGACAAAATAAGCTCTTTCCATTTTAAAATATTATTCCAATATTTATACTCATGTAATTTATCACAGAATATACATTTAAGCAAGCTAAATATATTGCAAATAGAATCTATATTTTTATCTATTTCTCTATAACTAATGCAATTTATTTTTTTATTATTTTGTACATGATATACAAAATATCCATGAATATTCGTAATATGCCGCGAAAAATAATACAATACAGAAGAAAACAATATATCACAATGATAAAATATATTATATTTATGTGTTGTTATATATTGAATACAGCGATTTAATAAATCAACTCTGTATATTTTATTCCATACAACACAAAGTGTAAAAATCCATTCCTTCTTGATCAAACAGTAAATTAGATGCATCTTCATCTTTGGCATCAATATCTAATAATCTTACATGTGACAAATTTAAGTATGTATAGATATTTTTATTTTGGAGATATATTTCCCCAATAACCATATCTGAATCACTTTTTTGTGCTTTTTCAATTAATCTTCTATAAAAATCAACTGAAACATAATCATCTGAATCCAAAAATGCTAAGTATTCACCTTGGGCAACTTTAACACCAGCAATGCGGGCTAAATACAGCCCCATATTTCGTTCATGTTCAACAAGATGAACTCTCTTATCCTGTTCGGCATAAGATTTTACGATTTCGGAAGCATTATCCGGAGAAGCATCATTAACTACGATTATTTCGATATTTTTATATGTACACTTGAGAAGGCTTTCTAAACATCGTGGTAATGTAGAAGCCGTTCCATACACAGGAATAACCACTGAAAGAAGAGGATTAGATTTCATATTATTACTTAAATTCATTTTTGTCTCTTTATTATAAAAAGTTAAAAATAGATATTTTCAATTATCGGCAACACTCACAACTATTATTCATAATAAATTCTTATTTCATAATATAAAATTTCCAATATAATAAAAAATATGTTATAAATATTAGCAGTGAATAACAAAACTTAGTAAAGAATCGTTGTTATGATAAAAAAATCGACAAGGCTATAAAATCAAGCAACAATAAAATCGTTTTAACGTTTTACAATATAGAATCCATTGTGTATTGATACAATCAATGGTAAAGACTAAAATAGTACATATAGATAAACATGCTACCAATCTTTCGCCCATACACAAGACATATCCAAACTTTCTTCGGTCATATAAAAATGGTAAAAATAAATTCTATCAATCTACAGTTACAAATTTATCTGGATTTATCATTTTATTTAGCAATCCTACTTTAAAAAAATAATGTTAAACTCATACAAAAAAATATAATTAATATAAATATTAATTATATTTTTATTTAATAATTTTTATAGTAAATTCACTTACTGTCTTTATTGGGTTATAAAAAAGAACAATAAAATGGAATTCTTGTTTCTTAATATTAGAATCTAATGCCAAATATTGTGAATTTTCTAACTCCTCTTTATCCATTTTTTGTAGCTGAAACAGAGAAAGAGTTCCTCCAACTTTCTGTTCTTTTTTTTCCAGAGGCTTTTTGTCTTCTCCTATAATTGCGGCTTCAATATGAGTAGTAGATGACAAAAAAGGTTTCTGTCCAACCACTTGCCCTTCAATAACCAAGATTCGCCCGACCTTCTCATTATCCACAAAATACTGACGGACTTTTTCCAAGCGAAGAGAATGAAGATCAATGTTATTTGAATCTTGTTCCTGAGTAGGAGCCTGGGCAGCTCCACTTGCTGACATATTATATTGAAGATCTTTCGTCTCTGCCGGCTTGGTCGCATTCTCCATGGACTGACCAGGAATGAGCGGAGATACTTCATCCCTGCTGACGCTCTCCTCAGGCGGCTGCACTGACTTTGCTGGAGCCTGGGCTGGAACAAATTTATTTTTCAGGTTAATGACAGCCCCTCTGAAATCGCTAGAAATTTCCCAGGCGGCATACCCGGCTATTCCTAAAACCAGAACAACAACTAAAAACCATAAAAATGGATGATGGGCTTTCTTTTCTTCCAGCTGGGGCAGGGCACTCTGAGGAACGTCAGACGCTCCCAAGGGAGGGAGTGTTCCTGAACTCAAAGATGGCTTCCGAGCATAGTCTGAATTTTCTTCAGAGGGCAGCGAAAAGACTGCCATACAGACAGAACAGCGTAAGCGCGCCCCCGGCTTAGTTCCGGAAGGGAGATTGAAACGGCTCTTGCACCTAGGACACACAACTTGCATGGCTCTTAACCTCCGGGGCGTTCATTTATGTTGAAAGAAATCTTCTAGTTTTCATCTGGGATACAGATATCGGGGAGCGTTCTCAATTTCTCCGCGTAATCAAGCCCATACCCCACTATGAAGCCATCATCCATAACAAAACCAGGGTAATCCACATGCACATCGACCACACGGCGCGCTTTTTTATCAACAAGGGCGGCAAGTTCCAGACTCCTCGGATTCCTCGCGCGGAACTGTTCCATCAGAAAATGCATTGTATGGCCGCTGTCCACGCAATCCTCCACTATCAGGACATGTTTCCCCTCGATGTTGACTTCCACATCACGTGAAAAGGTAACATGCCCGCTGCTCTCTGTTCCATTGCCGTAGCTGGAAAGCCGGACAAAATCCACAATCATATTTTTGTTATCGATACACCGGACCAAATCGGCGAAAAAGATAAAAGCACCTTTCAGGACACAGACAACAACAAGAGGCTCATCGCCGTACTTTTTCGTTATCTGCTCCCCAAGCTGCTCTACCCTCTTCCTGATGTCTTCACGCGTGTATAATGGCTTCAGCCTGGAAATTTCCATAGTATTTATCCTCTCTTCGTAAGACTTTCAGATTTCGCCCGTTTTGAAGCAGGCTGAAAAAAGTGAAAGGCCTCATCCTCTGCAATGATATCTGAAGATGAGGCCTTTTATCAAAACTTTCCGGGGACATGCCCCCAGTGAATTTAATTTTCCGCAAGGACGTGAAGAACAGCGAATTCGTCGCAGTCAGGGTACTTGGGGCAGTGCACACAGTCGGCCCAGATTTTCTGGGGAAGAACATCCTTCTCAACGGTGGGGAAACCGATATGATTGAAGAAGCCTTCCTGATAGGTGAGCGCGAACACGCGCTTGATGCCAATAGACGGGCAGTCGGCAAGACATGCCTGGACAGCCAGAAGCCCCAGCCCCTTGCCTCTCTGATCTTCACGGATGACAAGTGAAGCCACTTCAGCCAGATCTTCCCAGACAGGAGCCAGAGCCACACATCCGATAATTTCCCCGTCAGGCTTCACGAGAACAAAAAAGTTACGCACATGGCCATAGAGGTAGGTCAGGGCCCTGGGAAGAAGCTGTCCCTTAAGCGCGGCCTGCATCAGAAGGGCGTGAATATCCTTCACGTCATCAACCACGGCCTTACGAACCGTGACATCACCTTTCTGCATCATATCAGTCCCTTTACTTGTTCAGAAGGGGAGACAGAATCTGATCAAACTCGTCTTCAGAAGGAGCCCCGCTCCCTGTCACCAGCAGCTTGCCATCGGGATCGTAAATAACATTAAAGGGAATACTGCTGATTCCAAAGAGATCGACGAGATCTCTGTTGGCAAGATACACAGGATAGTTGGCACCAAAATTCTTCATGAAAGGTCCGACTTTGGAGGAAGTGGCGCTATCGTCCACGGAGAGGCCGATAAAAGCGACTTTGTTTCCGTACTTCGCCTGCATTTTGACCAGAAGAGGAATTTCTCCCCGGCACGGGGGGCACCAGGTGGCAAAAAAGTTGACGATCACCGGCTTGCCTTTGTTCGAACGAATCACATTTTCAAGTCCGGCCTTATCAAGAGTGGACACAACGTTGTTGCTGGCAGCGAAGCAGTAAGCTGCGGGCAGGACGATCAGTACCAGCAGTACAGCGAGCAGAAACTTCTTCATATGTTTTAGGCAGAAGATGCCCTCCGGCATCCCCCGCACGACCTCCCGATGTAAAAACTGATTTGAAGCCCCTTTCCCCTTTCGGAAGGGCTCCTTTCTATTTTTTGAGATGTTCAGCATACCTTAGTTATTTCTCTTTCTCAAGAACCCAACCATCCTGCAGGCGCAGCGCTGCTATCGTCAGTGCACAACGTCATCTCCCACGGCATGGTATCCTATTTGACAAAGACACGCTCAGTACATACTTGATAACCCTTAGGGCAAGACACAGGACAGAAAACAGCAAAACGCATCCTTATAATAATAGACATCAGGCCGGAGCACCCCGGAAGGAAATATTTCGTGACACGCACCAATATGAGTAAAGAAGCAGCCCCTGAAAGCCTCATACCGGAGTCCCGCCATTCTCTCCAGGCAGGGGATTCCACACAAACGGGCACGCAGGAAGCTGGAGAAGCAAAGAGCATAAGCCAGAACGTATGTGTCACCCCTGACGTCATTCCTTCTGAGGAAACGGAGGAAAAGGAACCTGCGGATACTGCTGCTGACAGTACTATACGCATCCGCAGGAAACGTTCAGCCGCGAGGCGCCGTACGAAGAGCAACAGCCGTGATGCTGAAGCTGAAGAGCTCAAGGATGGCGCCGTACAGAAGGACACCGAAAAAGAAGAACCTGCGAGCGAACTCGCTGAAGTAGAGGAAATAGCCAGCGAGGATCTCGGAGACGAAGAGCAGACTGACGACGTCCTCTCTCCTGAGATAGAAGAAACAGACAGGGATGGAGAAGAGCCCATAGGGCTTGAAGCCCATGACTCTGCTGAGGATATTTTACCAGCTCCTTCGCACAGCCGCCTCCCTTCCACAAGAGACAGCTTTCAGCTCTATGTCAGGGAAATAAGCCACTTTCCGCTCCTCAAACCAGAGGAGGAGCATGAGCTGGCTGTCAAATTCCGGGATACGAGAGACAAAAAAGCCGCTTTCCGCCTCATTTCCTCACACCTGCGCCTCGTAGTCAAAATCGCCGTCGATTTTCAGAGGCGCTGGATGCAGAATGTTCTCGATCTCGTGCAGGAAGGCAATGTCGGACTCATGCACGCGCTCTACAAATTTGACCCCGACAAGGGGATCAAATTCTCGTATTACGCGTCTTTCTGGATCAAGGCGTACATCCTGAAATTCATTATGGATAACTTCAGGATGGTCAAAATAGGCACCACACAGGTCCAGCGCCGGCTTTTCTTCAACCTGTCCCGTGAACGGCAGAAGCTCATAGCTGAAGGTTTCGACCCCGATGCCGAAATGCTCTCCAAAAGACTCGGTGTCAGCAAAAGTGATATTCAGGAAATGGATCAGCGCATGTCCTCTGGCGATGTTTCCCTGAATGTCCCTGTCGGAGATGATTCGGACTCGGCGACACGGATGGACTTCCTTCCCGCTCTCGGTCCCGGAGTCGAGGACAGTATTGCCTCCTCGGAAATTTCCGACATCCTGAGGGAAAAGCTTAAATCCATTCTCCCGCAGCTCAACGAAAAGGAAATATACATTCTTAATCACCGTCTCCTGACCGAAAATCCCGAGACTCTCCGCAAAATCGGAGAACACTTCAATGTCACAAGGGAACGTGTCCGGCAGCTTGAAATCCGTCTGCTCGAAAAAATCAAGAAACACCTTTCCTCCGATATCAAAGATTTCTCTGACACATGGATAAAACCATGAAAAAGCAAAGCTCTCTCCTTCTGATTTCTTCCTGCCTGCTGCAGGCAGTCCTGTTTTCAGGCTGCGCCGGAACGGCACACGGGTTTGGAGCCCCCGCCGCAGGTACTGGAACGCCGGCAAAAACAGATAGCTTTGCCTGGTCTGTCGCGGACAACGGCGGTGATTTCCCCGCTGGCAGAATGCTGCAGGGGATAGAAGTCCAGCCGAAACGCGATGTACTGTCTCCTGAAGCCAGAACAATGGCAGCCTTTCTGACCATGCTGCAGGCGGTATCCACCGGCCACGAAGAAGCCGGCATCGCTGCCGCGGAAGAGCTTTCTAACGTAACGGGAGAGAACGCTCTTCCTGAAAATCTGTGGCTTGAGTGCGCTCTCTGGTATCTGGATCGCAAATCGGTCAACGCCATCCCCTTCCTCCGCTACGCACGCAAAGCCTGTCCGGACAGCGTCCCCCTTCTGCTTGCCTTCACAGAAGCCCTGAGCGAGCACAACTTCAGTAACGAAGCCATGGAAACGCTCAACGCGTTTCTCGCGAAAAATCCGGATAATTCCGCTGTGATTATCCAGAAAGGCATCACGCAGTTCAAGGCAAAGAACACGGCTGAAGCTCTCAAAACCTTCGCGTCCGTCCCGAAAAAGGACCGCTCCGGACTTGTCGAGTATTACCAGGCCAAAGCCCTGCTCGCTCTTGGCCGTGACGATGAAGCCCTTAAGCACCTGCGTCTTGCTGTAAAAGAACTTCCTGATTTCGGGGAAGCCCTTTCAGAACTCGCCTTTGTCTGCGAAAAGCACGAAAACTACAAAGAAGCGAGGCATGCCTACGAGCAGCTTCTGAATATGAACTACTCCGGCAAAGACATTTCCCTGCGCCTCATCAGCCTTTCCTTAAAGATGGGACAGCCGGAAAAGGCCATGGAATATTTCAGGAACGGTCCGGATGATACGTACTTTAAAATGACGGCGGCCTCCTTGTTCAGCGAATCCAGGCACTACCTCCAGGCGGAATCCATCCTGAAGGATATCTCTTCAAGACCGGGAGCTCCGGACGAGGTCTATCTTTTCCTGGCCGATCTGACCTACGAACAGCGTCACGATCTCAAAGCCGCTCTCAGATGGCTTGATAACATTAAAGATACGAGCGGGGCAGCGCAGCGCAAATTTCTCCTGAAGGCACAGCTTCAGGCCGAGGCCGGGAGAATGGAAGACGCTTTCGCCACTGTAAAATCGGGGATCGCAAAGTACCCCAATATTCCTGATTTTGTGAGTCTGGAAGCCCGGCTTCTCGCACGGTCAGGACATCTTAAGGAAGCCATCCAGACTGCCAGGGAAGGAGTCGCCCGGTGGCCGGATTCCACAGAAATGGCCTTCCTCCTCGGGAACCTCTATTCCGACAACGGCAACAGGAAGGAAGCTCTTGAGGTCATGGAGTCCATTCTCAGGAAGGAACCGGACAATTATCAGGCTCTGAACTATGTGGGGTACACTCTGGCTGAGGAAAACAGGGATATTGAAAGAGCCATCACGCTTCTCACAAAGGCGAACTCTCTTGCCCCCCGCCAGTTCTATATCCTTGATTCCCTTGCCTGGGCGCACTACCGTGCCGGTCATCTTGATCAGGCATGGAATTTCATCAGGGAAGCCTGTCAGCTCGATTCCTCGGACGATTCCACAATCTGGGAACACTACGGCGATATCGCCCTGGCAAAAAACATGAAATCCGAAGCGAAAAACGGCTATAAGAAAGCACTTCGTGGGAATCCTCCCAACGCGGACGAAATTCGCAGAAAGCTTGAAGCCATTCAGGCTAAATAGCAGAACATCCGGACAACTTCAGAGGTATCCGCAGAGTCTCTTTTCTGCACCTCAAACGGGCCTGGCCCGAAAAAAGATATCCATCATGAAAAAAATTCATCTTCTGGCCGTGGTCATCCTCTCCCTTCTGCTCTGTTCCTGCGCGGGCAAAACACTTCAGCCGGCCGATCCGGCAGCCGCACAAAACCGCTGGCAGGCTTTTACACAGCAGAGCAATATCAAATCTGCCCCGTTCAGGGATTCCCTGAGCATGCGCTTCGGAAAGGAAGGGGATACGCGGCGTGTCACAGCCCTTATCTGGGGCAACGGGGACAAGACCCTCCGGCTTGATGTGCTGGCCGGCGTTGGCGCCGTCGTGGCGAACATCGCCCAGAAGGACAGTCACTTTTTCATTTATACGCCAATGCAGCGCAAAGCCTACTTTCATGAGGGTGCCAGCAGTCCTCTCCTGAAAGTAGGCGTGCCCCTTCCCTTTGACCTCTTCAGCCTGGAAGCTCTGCTCAACGGCCGCTACACAGATGTGTTCGGCAAAGAATTCGTCAGAGCCGCGCAGCAGGGAGACTCCATCATTTACACTCTCGGCGCGGGAGCCGGCGGCGAACTTACCATCGGGCCGGACGCACGCCCCACAGTCTGGAAGGATGAAAACTGGAAACTTCTTTTCACTCTCGACGGCACAGGCCTCCTCCACAGGCTTGACCTTTCCAACAACAAAGGAGGAAAGGGCATCGTCATTGTCAAGGAACGGGATCATACATCGCCCTTCGGCGAGAATCAGATGAAAATCCAGATTCCCGAAGGAACGGAACTTCTTCCTCTGGAACGTTTCCAGCAGGCGGATTAGTTTTTTCTCTCACTCTTACACACGAAGCGGAGAACAACATGGCTCAGAATATTCACATCGGCTGTGATCACGCAGCCCTGGATCTCAAGAATATCATTATCCGTCAGCTCGAGGAGCGCGGCCTGACTGTTACGGATCATGGCACCTACACTCCGGAAAGCTGCGATTACCCTGACATAGCCCACGATGTCGCCCAGGCTGTGGAAAAAGAAAACGGAACGGGCATACTGCTCTGCGGAACAGGCATTGGCATGTCCATGGCAGCCAACCATCATAAAGGCATACGCGCCGCGCTCTGCACAACGGAACTTCACGCAAAGCTAGCCCGCAGGCATAACGATGCCAACATTCTCTGCCTCGGAGCGCGCATGACAGGCGTTGAGCTCGCCAAAGCCATCGTCGAAGCGTTTCTGACCACCGGTTTTGAAGGCGGCCGTCACAAGCGCCGTATCGACAAAATCCCCTGCTAACACGGCACCTCGTTTTCCCTCACCCGGGGCTCCCTCCTCTCCGGGAGAGAGCCCGGCTTTTCGCAAAAACGCTCTTGCAGCATCCACGAAGGATATTTCATGCAGATTTTCAATACAGCGTCCCGAAGCAAGGAAGAGTTCATCCCTATCCGCCCGGGAAAGGTTCACATGTACGTCTGCGGCGTCACCGTCTATGACCTCTGCCATATCGGGCATGCGCGCTCCGCGCTCGTCTTTGATGTCCTCGTCCGCTTCCTGCGCAGCAAGGGACTTGACGTGACCTTCGTGCGCAACTTCACGGACGTGGACGACAAGATTATCCGGCGCGCCAATACCGAAAACAAAGACTGGAAGGAAATCGCCGAGACGTACATCAAAGCGTTCCATGAAGACATGGACGCGCTCGGCATACAGCGTGCTGACTTTGAACCCAGGGCAACAGAAAATATCCAGAATATTATCAGCATCTGTCAGACCCTCGTTGACCAGGGAACGGCCTACGCGACTCCTTCCGGAGACGTGTATTTCAGCGTGAGGGCTTTCCCGGCCTACGGCAAGCTCTCACACAGGGATATCAATGATATGCTTTCCGGTGCACGAGTCGCTCCCGGAGAAGAGAAGAGGGATCCGCTCGACTTTGCCATCTGGAAAGCAGCCAAGCCGGGAGAGCCGTACTGGGAGAGCCCGTGGGGAAAAGGGCGCCCCGGCTGGCACATCGAGTGCTCGGCCATGTCCAAACCATAC
>ERZ834382.2669-NODE-2669-length-12081-cov-6.027607_pt1 | contig 12081 bp, 10 predicted proteins | sample MGYA00519692_ERZ834382 | MGnify/ENA primary metagenome ERZ834382 (study PRJEB31850, sample SAMEA3708751) | human gut metagenome | biome: human gut; feature: human-associated habitat; material: faeces | place: China | collected 2014 ...
CAGTGCATGGATGCTGGACTGTTGCAGTACAGAAAAAGAGCAAATGAGATCGTTGAGCACTTGATGGCCAAGGACGATGAACGAACAGCAGTTTATCGGAAATACGAGCAGGGATTAATTTCGCTAGAACAGGTAGAGGAGTATGAACATCAGTATCAGGTGGCAGTCCAGAAGCAGGAAACGGCCTTTAAAAAAGTAATGCTGGCTGTTAATGACATAGAAAAAGCATTTAGCCATGGGAATCCCTGGTTGATGAAGTTCCGAGCGATTTCAATTCCTGAAACGCTGGAGCGCGCACATCTTAAAGAATGGCTTGACCATGTATGGATCGTAGATTTTGAACAGGTAGAAGTGATCCTACAAGAAAGTGAGTGGAAGAGATTCTTCCCGGAAGAATGGCTGAACAACGGAGAGGAAGATTGTAATGGCAAGAAAGAGTAGAAAGAATATGATGCCACAGGCCGCTGTGCAGGAGGCCGTACAGCAAAACGAAAAAGAACTTCTGCGCACGGCAGCGTATGCGCGACTGTCGGTTGAGAACGGCGGGCATGAAACAGAAGATTCCCTGCACACACAGATTTTACAAATTCATAATTATATCAGGGAAAACCCAGAACTGACGCTGACCGATACCTATGCAGACAATGGTTTTACGGGAACACGTTTTGACCGACCAGAATTTGAGCGTATGATGCAAGATGTGCGGACAGGCAAAATTCAATGCATTGTAGTGAAGGATTTATCTCGATTTGGTCGTGACTATATCGAAACGGGAAACTATCTGGAAACTATTTTCCCGATGCTCCATGTTCGTTTTATCGCCATCAACGATGATTTTGACAACATCCGGCAGTCGGATGTGGATAGTCTTGCGGTTCCCATCAAGAACATGGTAAATAGCTTGTACGCTAAGGACATTTCAAAGAAAATCAGCCTTAGTTACCAGATGCGCCGCGAAAAGGGAATCCCTACATCCTGGTGTACACCGTATGGCTATCAGTTGAACCAACAGGGAAATAAGTTTGAAGCAACTGAGGATGCGAAGTGGGTCAAGCTGATCTATCAATGGTATCTTGCAGGAGTGAGTACAAACGAAATTGCCCGCAGGTTGGAATTTTTAGAAGTAGCAAGGCCGAACGAACGGCTGAATCGCAAATTACATGAGGGAGATGACCCTACCTATAATAAATGGCACCCCAGTACGGTTCTTCGTATTTTAAACAGCAGTGCCTATATTGGAGAACTGGTATCTGGGAAAACGCAAACTGCATCATACAAAGGGATTGGCCTCCATCCAGTGGAAAAGAAGGAATGGCACATTGTTGAAAACGCGCATGAAGCAATCATTCTGAAATCGGATTTTGAAAAAGTGCAGGCACGGCGGGAGCAGAATAAGGAAAAACGGGAAAGGGCGATGGCTCGTTCCAAAGCAACCAGAGAAAAGTGTTATAACCATCTATCGGGAATGGTTTACTGTGGCTGCTGCAGACGCAACATGACGTTTGAACGGCGTGTGCATGGTACGGTGAAAGAAACGCACTATGGAGTGTTCATTTGCAAAAGAAAGAAGAACACGACTCCCTGTGCCTATCATGCGGTGCCGGAGAAAATGCTGATGATGGTGGCGATGGATCAGATTCATCATCTGGTGTCTACCATGTGTGAAGAAGAAAAGCTGGTAAAAGACATGATGCGCGGCAGCAATCTGGATTCAGCCCGTTCCATCAAGATGAAAGAAAACTCTATCCTGTTTCGGATTCAGGAAGCTGAAGAACGGCGGTTGCGCTTATATGAGGACTATAAAGCTGAAATTCTGGACGAAGATGAATATAGTCAGCTAAAGGAACACTACATAGCAGAAAAGCAGCGGTTGGAACATGAACTGCAAAAGCAGCGTCAGCGCGCATTGGAGCTGGAAAAGAGAATCAAAATCTGCGATGCGCAGATGGAGCGGATGCGCGGGATTCTGAATCAAAATGAATTTGATGAAGAACTGGTGCATGAACTTATCAAGAAAATCTATGTAGGAATGGACAATTCTGTGGAGGTCGAATTTAAGTGTAGCGACCCCTATCAGGAAGTGCTTGCAATCATGTCGGAGGTTCAGAATGAATGATAAAATTGCAATCTATCTCCGCTTATCATTGGCAGACGGAGATTTGAAAAAGGGCAGCAAGGATGAAAGTAACAGCATTGAGAACCAACGGATGCTGCTCCACGATTACATTGGGAAGCAGGAAGATTTGTTTGGCGAGATTGTAGAATATGTAGATGATGGCTATACTGGAACAAATTTTAATCGTCCGGCTTTTCAGAAAATGATCGTGGATTTGAAGCAGGGCGATATAAAAGTCATCATGGTAAAGGATTTATCCCGCCTTGGTCGTGACTATATCGGTGTTGGCGATTACATTGAACAGATTTTTCCGTTGATGGGAGTTCGGTTTATTGCGGTGAATAATTCCTTTGACAGCATGAAACTGAACAACGGAACACCGGGAATCGAAGTGGCAGTCAGCAATCTGGTGAATAATATGTATAGCCGGGATATTGCGAAAAAGATTCGGGCTGCTCTGGAAACGAACTGGAAGAACGGGAAAGCCACCTGCACGAATGTCCCTTTTGGATATGTGCGGAACAAGAAAGGTGGGCAGCGGTGGGAGATTGACCCGGAGGCAGCACCCTGCGTGAAAAAAGTATTTGAATTAGCATTGTCCGGCCGCAATACAACGCAGATCGCCTACGGCATGAACGAATTAAATCTTCCTACGCCGGGATTGTATGCGAAACGAAAGAATCTGCTGATGGGCAGCAATCCTATTATTGCCCCGGACAGTGAAATGTTATGGAACGCGGCAATCGTGTGGAGAATCCTTAGACGGTATGAATACACTGGTGCGTTGGTTATGGGGAGAAGAAAGAAAATTGATGTGAATACTACCTCTGTTCGGACGCTCCCGGAGGATAAGTGGATCATCGCAGAAAACGCTCATGCGGCCATCGTGACAAAAGATGAATACTACCAGGCACAGAAAGCAATCCGTAACGTAACTCCAATTCAATATAAGGTGGGCGATGATTTTGCGTTAAAAGGAAAAATCTGCTGCGGAAACTGTAATCGGCAGCTTCGCCACGAAAGGCAATATGGGGAAATGGTTTTCTATTGCGGCTATAAACGGTCAGCCGGAAAGTTCTCTAAATGCTACGGCGGCTATTACAGAGAATATTCGGTGAATGCAAAAGTGGCTCGTGCGATAAAAACAGTATTCTATGCGCTGGATGTGGTAAATCAGGGAATGCAGGAAAAGCAGTCTATCACGGTGCGCTGCATGGACATTGAGGACTTGGAAAAGCAAGCGGAAGCCATTCGGGTAGAGCAAATCAAACTATATGAATCGTATGCGGACGGTGTGCTGCTGCGAGATGCGTACATAGAAAAGAAAAAGGCTCTTTCGGAAAAACTGGCTGCATTGCAGGATAGCATACGGACAGAAAAGGAAGAACAGGAGTGTGCCGATGAACTGGATGAAGAAATCCGCGCTCTGACAAAGCAGGCCAGCGAGAAAACGTACATCGGCGGGCTGACAAAAGAATGTGTGGATGCTTTTGTCAGCATGGTTTATCTGTATGACGACCAAACGATGAAAGTTGAGTTTAACTGTGAGGATGTGATTCGGAGAGCATTGGAAAAGTATGGCGCATAACTGCATAGAAACAGCGAGGTGAGCAAAAAGAATGCCCGTCTGGTTGAGAGGATTCGCAAATCTTCTCGATCAGGCGGGTATTTCATTATGTGGGAATGGTTTTGCCTACATTTTCTACATAAGCCACAGACAGCACCCCGGTGTGATCCGAAGTGCAGCTGTGGCTTATGCGGGATTTTTTGTTATATGGTCAACGGGTTACAAAATCAGATTCCCAAACCGTACAAGATTGCTTTCAGCTCTTTTACCATCCGGGTCAGAATTTCCTGTTCGATTTCATTGCAGTCCAAGAGCAGACGGTGAATTTCGGAATTTGAGGTTGAAGTCGAGTGCATCAAACTATCTACCAGCAAATCATCAGTCGATACGTCAAGAGCATTGGCAATATCAACCAGTGCATCAAGACTTGGGCGTTTGATAGCGGATTCGATTACGCTAATATGTTTTCGTGTCATGTTAAGCTGCTCTCCAAGGGCCTCTTGCGTGATACCAGCTTGTTTTCGGGCATTTGAAATGCGCTTGCCCAAAGCTTTATAATCAGTAGCCATGTGCTTTTCTCCTTATGATTCCCCGCATAAGGCAGTACAATTATCTCGCATGATGGTAGGCAGAGCAACTCTATATCAAAGGTTCTAAGACCGCAAAGGGACACACTGCTAGCTGCTCTGTGGTCTTAGGCTGTTTTGCTACCTACTGGGTAGCAAAAGGCAACTCATGCTACCTGATGGGTAGCAGTCAAAACGCAACGAATGCTTTATAATAGAGGTAGGAAAAGACTGCAAATAGGAAGGAAAGACGATGGCGGACAAGGTAGAAAAAAGAATTCTTACATTATATAGTGATGTGCAGGCAACTTCTGTTCACTGGTTGTGGTATCCATTCATTGCAGTGGGAAAGATAACATTGCTACAAGGCGATCCCGGCGATGGAAAGTCAACCATGATGATGAATCTGATTGCGGAACTTTCTAAGGGTGGGAAAACACCGGATGGAAAGCCTGTTGGGACGCCGCAGAGGGTTATCTACCAGTGTTCGGAAGATGGAGTATCAGATACCATTAAACCCAGACTGGAAAGATGTGGCGCAGATTGTAGAAAAGTAGCTTTTATCAATGAAGAAACATACAGTGGTCTAACACTGGATGATGAGCGTATCCGTCAGGCAATCATTGAATTTCGCCCACGGCTTGTAGTTATAGACCCGATTCAGGCGTATTTAGGAAGTGATTCTGACCTCCAGATTGCAGGGAGAGCCAGAAAACTGATGCAGCGTCTCGGAATGTGGGCTTCAGTATATGATTGTGCCATTGTGCTGATTGGTCATCTCAATAAGAAAGAGGGAACGAAAGGTTTGTACCGAAGCCTTGGCAGCATAGATGTGGTTGCTGCTGCGCGAAGTGTTTTGCAGGTGGAGCGTGACCAGAAAGATACAGATATTCGTATTGTTCGGCAGATAAAAAACAGTTTGGCTCCGTCTGATGGAGAAATTCGGTTTTCTATAACAGCGGAGATGGGTTTTCAATGGTTGGAGTGCAAGAGCACATTCGTTTCATCGGAACAACCGAAAGTGCCGGAATTTGAGTCAAAAACAGAAAAGGCAGCATATCTGATAAAAAAGTTGCTTTCTGATGGCGATATGAGAGCAAGAGAAATCTATATGCGGATGAAAGATGAAGGAATCAGCCGCAGAACCGCAGAAAATACGAAGAAAGAACTCGGTATCCGAAGTTATCGGAAGATGCGACAGTGGTATTGGAGCATCCATACGGGAGAATGAGGAAAAGCACATGATTACCGGTGAAGTAGAAGCAGTAGACCGTAAGCAAAAAATCAGAGACCGCTATAAGGGCGTAGATATATCGGAATTGGAAGTCATTCCCGCCAAAATCATAGAGGATTTGGAAACAAGTTCTGTGATTCGGCGTGTGGCAGCATATATCCGTGTTTCCACGGATAATGATGAACAGACTTCTTCGTATGAACTTCAGAAAAACTATTATACGGATTATATTCAGGCACAGCCGGGATGGGTATTTGTTGGAATCTATGCGGATGAGGGCATCAGCGGCACATCTCTGGAACACCGAAAAGGGATGCAGCAGTTGATTGAGGACTGCAAGGCAGGCAAGATTGACCTTGTTCTTACAAAATCCATTGCCCGTTTTGCTCGAAATATCGTTGACTGCCTTTCTGTGATTGAACTTCTGAAAAATCTGAATCCGCCTGTGGGTGTGAAATTTGAAGCAGATAATATCTATACGCTGGACAGCAATGGACGCATGATTCTGACGATTCTGGCATCTGTGGCAGAGGAAGAATCGCATTCCAAATCTATCATTATGAACTGGTCGATTGATCGGCGGTTCAGCCGTGGCCTGTTCCTGACCCCTGCATTGCTTGGATACGATAAAGACGAGGAAGGCAACCTTGTAATTAACCCGGAGGAAGCACAGACGGTAAAGGTGATTTACTACCTGTACCTGAATGGATATTCGCTTACGGAGATTGCAACTCTTTTGATGGAGTATAGCCGTAAGACGAAGTTGGGACGTGTGGAGTGGAATCCCGGTACACTTGCAGGTGTTCTGGCAAATGAGCGCCATTGTGGTGATGTACTGGCAAGAAAGACCTTTACACCGAACTTTTTGACGCATAAATCAAAGAAAAACAACAATGATCGGACACAGTACAGGCAGAAGAATCACCATGAAGCCATTGTTTCCAGAGAAGTTTTTAATGCAGCCAATCATCTGCGGGCATCCCGCAATTATTCAAAGAAAAACAGACCCTTGCCCGTGTTGAGCGTGGTTGAAGATGGGATTTTGCGAGGATATGTGCCTTTTGATAAGGATTGGACAGGTTTTTCGGCAGAAGAATACAGGGAAGCCTCTGAAAGCGTGATGAAAGAACCGGATGTCACTGTTACTGCGGATGTGAAAAAGCGTCTTGATCTGACGGGCTATGAAATAGTCAGGGTACAGTATTTTTCTACTATGCAGAATCCGGCTATGACGATTTCTAATGGACGATTGCGCTTTAACACCGCTTGCTTGAAAAAGTTTGAAAATGTTGAATATGTGGAGCTGCTGCTAAATTCTGTTGAACGCTGCATTGCCATTCGCCCCTGTGACAAGAATAATCCAAACGCGATCCGTTGGGGCAGACTGAAAGAGGGACGTTGGTGTGCAAGCACTTTGGGCTGTCGTGGACTTGCAAAGACTTTATTTGACATTATGGAATGGGATGAGGATTTGCGTTATCGGTTCCGTGGCCAGTTTTTGGAGCAGGGCGATAACAAAATGATGCTGTTCGCATTTGATGAGCCTGAAATGATTAAGGTGGAAGAAATCGTTCTGCCTCCAAAGGAAAACACCGAAGAAGATGAGGGCGAAACGGTCAAAAAGAAGATTTACATTTTTCCACCAGAGTGGGCTGGAACATTTGGACAGCCGATTACAAGTATAGCACAGGTGGGTATCTTACGGCAGGAGCATTATGCCGGAAACTGGGATGTATTTCGTCCTGCGACGGAGATAGAGGAAATGAACATATTTACGGCAGAAAGTCTAAATGAGTTGCTCCGTGAAGCGGAGAAGATAATGGAAGGATGGACTGATTATAGATGAATGAAGAAAACACAACAATCATGCCGCCAGAGAAGCAGATTGTGCAGGATGATAGAGACGCACGGGCGGAAGAACTGGAAAGTGCCTTTTCGTATGATGGCTACCAGGTCGTGCGAAAGGAATTGTTTGCCCATCTGCGTGACCCGGCAATCGTGATTCGTAAAGATAGTATCACATTCAATACAGCCTGTATCACAGGGCTGGAGGATGTGGTCTACGTTCATGTCATGTTTAACAATGATTTGAAGCGTATCGTTGTTCGTGGGTGTGATGAAAATGACAAGGACGCTCTGCGTTGGTGCGTGGCAAAACCGGATAAGCGCAAAAGCCGGAAGATGTCCTGCAAGCCATTTGCGACTTTAGTTTATCAGAAAATGGGATGGGACAGCGAGTGCCGATATAAAATGCTGGGGTACAGGATTACCTTTGAGGGTGAAACTCTGTATGTTTTTGATCTGCTTGTGCCAGAAATTTTTCATGAAGGACAGAGAAAAAAGAACGCAGTCGATTCGCAGGATAATGCTGCGTCAACAAAACCTGTGAACAGCCGAAAGGGATTTTACCTGGATGATATTGTGGGAACTTTTGGTGTGCCTGTGGAAGAACACCGGAAAGAATCTGAAGTCAAGCAAATGGATGGGTATGTGTCAATGGGGATTCTGACAGGAAAGATTGCTCCTGAAGCTGGAAAGGACTAATTGACAGGTTGTACAAGGGGAGGGTCTGTCCATTTGTGGGAGGTGAGCAATATGCAAAAAACAGAACAGAAAACGGAGCAACAGGCAGGACTTGGCATGAGTTTCTGCGAGGAAGAGGGACGAATCACGGTCTTCAGAAAAACGCTGGAAGCGTTAGAATGGCCGTCACACTATCGGTTTCTGTATAATCGTAAAATGAAACAGATAGCTGTACAGGCGTGTGGAGCAGAAGAATCAGGAGCGCATCGTGTGGGAAAACCAGACGAATCTAATAGCGGCGAAATCAAGTGTATGGCATTGGTTCGCATGATTTACGGGGATTCTGGGTGGGACAAGAAAATGTCCTATCGGCTGATCGGAAGAGCTTTTCCACAGCAGCGACTTGTTTCGTTTAAGATAACGGATGCGATGCAGATAGAAAACGGGAGAGTACTGACTGAAATGTGAATCTCACATTAGTGGGTTCTGAAATAATTAGTTGCCTATGATATAACAGTGGCGAAGAATGCAATAATATGGACAACTCCGTGCAAGGAAAGTTTACAGTTGGTTGCTTGATATGGGCGGTGAATTATGGTAAGATGGAAGTACGATAGGAGAGTTTACGCTCTTGTTGAATCTACTGCGAGGAAGTGAATGCCGATGGAAAAACAAGGCACGGTGGAAAATCAGCTTGCCCACACGATAGATCAGACAGAGTATGATTCGAGGTATGACAGAACAGCGAAAAAGCTGTTGGCAAACAAACAGATTCTGGCACAGATCATGAAAGGCTGTGTGAATGAATACAGCGATTGCACCGTAGATGATATTGTTGAGAAATACATCGAGGGAACCCCGGAGGTTGGCTCTGTTGGTGTTCATGTCGATGATACGAACAGACCCAAAAAGTCAACAGATGTAATCAAGGGTAGTAACAACGAGGACTCTACGCTGACCGAGGGAACATTGTTCTACGATGTTCGCTTTGACGCAATCGCACCGAAATCTGCGGACAGTGCAGAACAGGAAGAAGTCATTCGTCTGATTATCAATGTGGAAGCACAGACAAAATTCAAGCCGGGATACCCATTGACGAAACGGGCAATCTATTATTGTAGCAGAATGATTTCTGCACAGCACGGTCCGATTTTTACAAAATCTGAATATGGGAAGATTCGTAAGGTCTACTCCATCTGGATTTGTACTCAGCCGTCAGATGGTTTTGAAAATACGCTTACCCGGTACTCCATCAAACCCGAACAGTTGATTGGAGAAGCGCAGGAAGAAACCGAAAACTACGATTTGATGAGTGTCGTAATGATTTGTTTAGGCAAGCCAGGGACGGAGAATCATAAGGGAATCCTGAAATTTATGGAAGTGCTGTTATCTTCCACAAGATCAGGTTCGGAGAAAAAGAAGATTCTGGAAGAAGAGTTTGGCGTTGCAATGAGCGAAGAACTGGAAAGAGAGGTGCTTGAAGTGTGCAATCTTAGTCAAGGCGTAAGAGCCGAAGGCCGTGAAGAAGGCCGTCAGGAAGGCAGAATCGAAGGCATCGGAATTGGCGAGATTCGGATGCTGGTTCAGCTTGTTCGAGAGGGTGATTTACCGCTGGAGCGTGCTGCGGCAAAAGCAAAGATGACAGTTGAGCAGTTTAAGGAAACAATGGAGAACACCCCATTACAGGCAGTGTGAAAATAAAATAGCATAAGATAACGGATAGCCCTACAAGGCCCTGATGATTCAAAGAATTGTCAGAAAAGCCTTGTGGGGCTTATTTTTTTGCTTTTTTTGAGAATTTTTTTGTCCCTATCTTGACATCAGGGGGACTTGCAGCGGTAAGCTCTTCCTTTTTCGCAGCACTTTGTAGTGCATTTGGAAGATACGATGTGGTGCATATCCATGCAGAAGGTCCTGCCTTTTTCTGTTGGATACCAAAACTTTTTGGCAAGCGTGTAATCTGCACTATCCACGGTTTGGACTGGGATCGCGAGAAGTGGCGCGGAAGCGTTGCATCCAAGTTCATTCGTGGCGGCGAAAAGAATGCTGTGAAATATGCGGACGAGATCATTGTTCTAAGCAAAGACGTGCAGAAGTATTTCTTGGAGACCTACGGAAGAGAGACACATTTTATCCCTAATGGTGTCAATCGGCCAGAGGTTCGGGAAGCAAAGCTGATCACGGATCATTTTGGATTGGAGAAAGATTCCTACATATTATTTCTCGGTCGTCTGGTGCCAGAAAAGGGTATTCGATATCTGGTTGAGGCCTTCAAGAATGTCAAGACGGATAAAAAGCTGGTTATCGCAGGCGGCTCTAGTGATACGGATTCCTTTATGGAGGAATTGAAAGAACTGGCGAAGGGTGACGATCGGATTCTCTTTACCGGGTTTGTGCAGGGAGCGATGCTGGATGAACTGTACAGCAACGCTTACATCTACACGCTGCCGTCTGATCTGGAAGGAATGCCATTAAGTCTGCTGGAAGCAATGAGCTATGGAAACTGCTGTCTGGTTTCCGACATTCCAGAGTGCGCAGAGGTTGTGGAAGATAAGGCATTGATTTTCAAAAAGTCGGATGTAGAGGACTTGCGAGAAAAACTGCAAGAGGCCTGTGACCATCCTGAAATGGTTATGAAAATGAAGAATCAGGCAGCTGACTTTATCTGCGAGAAATATAACTGGGATGAAGTCGTAAAGGAAACGATGAAACTGTATGTATTAGAGTTTGGCCATCTTTCACGAGACAAAGGAACGGATACTCTGCTTGAAGTAGCCAAGAAGATGCCCAATACCGAATTTGTGTTTATTGGCTATGGTCCGTCGGCTGATAAAATGAAGGATATTCCAAATGTGAAGTATCTGGGATTTAAGACAGGAGAAGAACTTTATCGCATTATTGCTGAGGCTGCAATCAGTGTCTGCCCGTCTGAATGGTATGAGAACTGCCCGTACTCCGTTATGGAGTCTGTTCTTTTGGGTACGCCTGTTGTTGGATCTAAAATGGGAGGCATCCCCGAATTGATTGAGTCGGGTAAAACCGGAGAATTGTTTGAAGCAGGTAATGTGGAAGATCTGATGAAGGCGATAAAGAAAGTTCTTCAAACACAAGATGTATTGGAAAGATATACAAAGAATTGTAGTCAGGTGAATTATGAAACGACAGAGAGCTACTATGTAAAACTGATGAAAATTTATCGGGGAGAAAAGAATGTGGAACAAATTTCTTCATAACCCACTTCATATTGTCAAAGATTATGAGCTGAGAAAACTGCTTTGGCAATCGGGGGGTGGCACAGCGGTTTGTAAAAAATATCTGAAGTTCAGAGATACCGCTCCTGAAAAGCTGACGTTTCCAGAAACCCAAGTAGATGAACCTATTTGGTTATTCTGGAATACAGGGCTGGATAAGGCACCTGAGATAGTAAGGACTTGCTATCAATCTGTAAAAAAATATGCCGGCAGACAAGTTGTTTTGCTTACGGAAAAAAATGTGCAGCTGGAAGAAGATACTGTGGTATAGCGGAAAGATAGCGTTCATTTTTTCGATAAGCATTGAGATGCTACAGCTGTTTTTAAGGCTCGGTACATTCCAACTGTCTGATTTGTTCTATAACACAGTCGGTGGAATGATTGGCGGTTTAATGTACTACGGAATTACGAAGGCAAAAAAGCATCTGTAAAAGAATAGAATTATGTGGAATATTGGGAGCGGTGGCTCCCGATGCTGCTCGGATAATCACACACCTCTTCGTGGTGAGCAGCAGGCAACGATCTGTGATCGGCAGAGATGTGATACGGAATAAACGTAGAAAAATAAATAGGTACGATCATTATGGACGATATTTTGAAACTTGCAAAAGATTATTCGAAAAAACGTCATTTAGACCTTCTTCCGCATGGCAATAATAATATTTTGGAAAATCTTGAATTTATATATGATGAAAACTGGGAAAATCAAGGTGTACCTTATCCATACGAAATATTAACGTATATTCGGTTCTTTTCTCGTTCTTGCTCGCGGTACTTAAAATAGGCTTTGTGCATTTCATACATGATGCCGTCCATATCCTGCG
>ERZ834382.2675-NODE-2675-length-12074-cov-11.741326_pt1 | contig 12074 bp, 14 predicted proteins | sample MGYA00519692_ERZ834382 | MGnify/ENA primary metagenome ERZ834382 (study PRJEB31850, sample SAMEA3708751) | human gut metagenome | biome: human gut; feature: human-associated habitat; material: faeces | place: China | collected 2014 ...
TATAATAATTTTAAAAAAAGTGCTGTTAAGCTAGAGAAGCTAAATGGCATTGGAATAAAAGGGGTCTGCCCCATTAAAAAATATAATTTTTTTAATGGGGTATTGAATGGAAATATCATTTATGATAATAACTATAGAAATATAGCGAGATGAAAAACATTGTGTTTCATGGAAGACCAGAAGTGGGTATACTTGAAATAGTAGCCTGCTATTGGATATATAAGGACTGGAGAATGCAAAAGTATGAGTAGTAATTATTGAGTAGTTCTACTACGTTTTTACTACGATTGACGTCTGTGTATTGCGTAGATTTGCTACAATTTGCATTTTTACATACATTTTCAGTAGATAGAGTTAAAGGTCGAGAGACCTTGCAAAACTTAGCAAAACTACGCGGTATTTATTAGATTATGAAGGGGAAATTTTATGATAAAAGTACTTTTCATCTGCCACGGCAGTCTATAATAAAAGTGGAAAATATCTAGTAAAATTGGGCTTTTGAACATTTTGTGACTAAGTTTTTACCTCTGGTTTACTTAGTTTAAATTTGTGATTAAGTAGTGTATAATTTATTATAAAAATATTTTATGAGGAGGGAAAATGATATGCCAGTAGATTTTATGTCAGACAAGATATATAAAGTAGATTATACAGCATGGAAAAGGGAATTATCACAGATGCCAATATTTGATTCCGGAGAAGTTCAAAAAATATATCTTGATAAATGGATGGAAATTTTAAAGGCACAAGATGGTTTTGCGTGTAGAGATTATAATAATCCTAAGATGAAAATGCTTATGTTGAAAGAAAAAATGGAAGCTCCGGAGAATTTTCAGATACCAGTAAATTATGAGACAAATACGATGTTTATTCATTTTAGGGTATCACGCATAATTCAAATGATAGAGCAGTCGGGAGCTTCTTTGGATAATGCAATTAATATTGATATTAAAGAGTTTACTGATAAGAACATGCGAATTAATTGGACACCAACAACTGATATCGTAAAGATAAAAACACAACCAATTATTATTGCACCACTGACGGTAGATAAATTTTATCAATGGCTTGTTATAGATGGAAATCACAGGATTACCCATGCGATTGCCGAAAGGGAAAAAAGTGTTAAAGCGTTTTCATTAGACCCTAACGCTTTGGTTGAGGGAAATTTGTTTAGTACTGGATTTGATAAGTTTTTATATATTTTTCAAAATGAGATGATAGCATTGGCGTCATATATACATAGGGATGGCTATTCAGATGAAGAAGCAATTAAGTTAGCGTATTTTTGTTCTGGAAAGGTACAGTGTTATGTTTAATACTGTCTGTAAGGTTAGTATTCATATTATACAAAAGCAATGATATAATAAAAATGTTGGAGGTGTATTATGGGTTTTGAAGATGTAAAAACAGACGGATTGTTAGTTGAGAAATTGAAAGATGAAACTAAAAGGTATAATAAAATATATTTTGGCGAAGGTATTTCTTTATATAATCAGCATACCACAAAAGGGCAATTGCAGAAATTTACAGAAGCCAAAATGAAATACATGGAACAACAATTTGCTCCAGTAAAGAAATATTTTTCAGTTTTGGGGTGGGATTATACAGAAAAATACGAAGTGCATACATTTAGAGCCAATGAAAGTGTAAGTGTTTCGTACAAGTATGGTGATGATTGTTACATAGAATTTAAAAATGGTGATATTAGAAAAACTTATGGAATAGAAATACAATCTGATTTTAGAGAGAATCCATATTACGGACTTGATACAAGTTCTAGAACGATGGGAAGTAACCAATATGTAGCAAAAGGTGGTGAGGCTACACGACCGCAGATGATTAAAGAACGGCTGGAAGAAATAAAGGCGGTTGTTGAGTATAATGAATCATTAAAGGGGGAGTATAATTTTAGAGTTACAGTAGATAAAAATGCAAGTGATTCACACAGATATACATGTGAGAGTGAATGGGTTAAATATACTTCTGTAATGGATGTTATCAACGAAATATCCAATGAATATTTTTAAATGAGATAAGAAAGGCTTTCTAGAATAATGAATATTTTAGGAAGTCTTTTATATTTGGTAAGATACATTACCACGTCTCAATAATTATATATTGATGGTTTCCCGTGATTTTTAACCGGAATTGAAATTGCTGTTATAAAAAAATTATTTATAACGTAAGCGCCTAGTTTCAGGGTGGATTTAAAATCATCACAAAATTTGCCATAATTATAGATGATAGATGCCAGCATTTTACTACAGTATCGGCGCTAGATACTATAAATGCGAGCGTTTTACTATAACTATGGAGGTTTCCTGTATGAAAACGCAAAGACGCACAGCAGACGAACAATATCAACTTATCATGGAATGCCGCAGCAGCGGTCTTAGTGACTACCAATGGTGTACAGAACATAACATCAATCCCGGCACCTTTTACAACTGGGTTAAAAGACTGAGAAAAAAAGCTTGTTATGATATCCCCTCTGCCACAGGACGCGGCGATTATAAGCCAGCCCTTAAACCGGATGTTGTAAAACTTGAGGTGATACCTGATCATCAAAACCCGGGCATTCCAACTGTCGAAAGCACAATGCTTCCGCTGGAAGAACCCTGCCCCGCCATCGAGGTCATGCTTGGGACTGTTTCAATAAAAATTTCAAATGATGTTGACCCGAAGCTGCTGTCACAGATCCTTAAAGCTGTGACAGGGACATGTTAGGAGACATCACTGTCGCAGACGGGATTTATGTGATCTGTGGTTATACAGATATGCGCAAGTCCATTGATGGATTATGCGCTGTCGTAAAAGACCAGCTGAATATGAACCCTTCCAGGCCAAATGCAATCTATCTCTTCTGTGGCAGACGTAGTGATCGAATAAAAGTGCTTCTTCATGAACGTGAAGGATTTGTACTTTTATATAAGCGGCTTGATGCCAACGTAGGAAAATACCGTTGGCCGCGCAACCGTAATGAGGTAAAACCCATTACATGGAGGCAGTTTGACTGGCTTATGTCAGGTCTTGAAATCGAGCAGCCAAAGGCGATAAAAAGTACCGGAAATGCTTGATTTTTCAGGATTTTTCGCTTGTTTTATGGTATAATTGGACCATAGAAAAGGAGCGAAAAAACAATGCCTTCAGGAGTAAGGGATATCCAGCTCTTAGAGCTTAAGGATACGATTTCACAACTGAATAATACAATCAGCACTCAGAACGAGCTTATCCGTTCCCTGCAGAAAATGCTGCAGGAACGTGATGCCAAAGACAGCGAAAAGGATCAACTGATCGCTAACCTCCAGGCACAGTTGGACTACCTGAAGACCAGACTTTTTGGCTCCACCAGTGAGATCCGGCATGAACAGCTCCCGGGACAGTTGGATCTGTTCCACCTGCAGACGGAGGATGAACCGGAACCGGTGCCCCTTGAGGTGGAATACATTGAGGTAAAAGCACACAAGAAGGCCCGTAAATCGAAAGCTGCTTATGATGAGGTCTTTGCTGATCTTCCGACAGAGAATGTTTATGTAGATACTCTTACGGAAGAACAGAAAACGTGTGATGTTTGTGGAACAATGATGGTTCCTATCGGACACGAACCCATCCGGACAGAACTGCGTTATACAGAGCCAAAGCTGGAGCGTATTGATTATTATGCGACTACCTATGAGTGTCCACAGTGCAAGGAAACGGAAGATCAGGGATTCCTATACTGTAATAAGCTGTTTGAGTATGAACGATCTTATCGAGAAAAAGGATTATCGCCCAAACAGATTTATAATCGCCGCCGGAAGGATCAAAAACCTGTCATAGAGGCTTTTTTGTCATGGCTTGACCAGCTGCATCTGGAATCCGGAGACAGGCTGATCAAGGCAATCAACTATTCCAATGGTTGCCGTCCGTTTATGATGAACTATCTGAAAGATGGTGCATGCAGCCTGGGTAATAATCTCAGTGAGAACAGCATTCGACCATTGGTAGTTGGCCGTAAGAACTGGCTTTTCTGTGATACACCAGCCGGGGCAGATGCCAGTATGAAAATCTATTCTATGATAGAAACGGCAAAAGCCAATGAACTTGATCCACTTAAATATCTGAGCTTCCTTCTAGAGCATCGTCCTGGTGCTGAAATGTCAGACGAGGAATTGGAACAATTTGCCCCGTGGAGTAAATTGGCTCAGGAAACTTGTAAATAAAATGTAGTGAAATACTCGCATGTCTGGCATCCTAGCGCGGGGTGTCAGATTTCATTTATAGGGTACGCCCTAAAACTATGCGCTTACCAAAATACTTCTTGACTATTTACCAAATTGCTCGTATATGGTGGAAATTTTCCACGAAATATGTGAATCGAGTAAGCTAACCACCTACTCTTAATTACAAATATAATCCAAAGAAAAATATTCTCTTTCCTTCATATATGCAAAGTATTTCTTTTTCTAATAAAATGTAACAGGGATTTTGTCAGTTTCAAATAGACACCTCTACAGATTTATGCTAGAATATTTTTTGTATAACTTCATAGAAAGAAGCGGATGCGTTCTTTTGATGCCCTCTAGTTTTACGAAAGAGGGTGATGCCCATGAACACAATGGAGGTTTTAACTTTGTTGCTGGTAATTTTTGCGGCACTATCTTACATAGATAATCATAACAAAAAGAAATAGCATCCCGCCCTGAGAAAGTTGGATGCTATTTCTTAAATACATTTAAATTACTGAGGGCAATCGGATAACGCATCCGATAACCTTTCTGAGATGATTATACAATAAGAGGCTTGAGAAATCAAGTCTCTTATTTTTTACTTTAACAGTAAGTTCCCTGTTTATCACTTTTATACAGTTGTTAAAAGCCCCTGCTCCTTCATGCTGTAATAGGCATATCCGTAACTGTCACCATTTTCTTTTCTTCCAATAATGATGTGGTCAAGAAGTTCTATTCCTATAAGCCTTCCAGCTTCAAATAATCGCTTTGTAGTGCTTATGTCTTCTTTTGAAACAGATACTTCTCCTGATGGGTGGTTATGAACTACAATAAATGTTCCTGCTCCACAAAGAAGATTTCTAATCATATTCTCCCTTGTATGTAAAAGACGGGCATTAACTGTTCCATGCCCCACTTCAAATATGCCAAGAATCCTGCATTTTGTATCTAATGATAAAAGATAGACATATTCCTCTGCGGTCGTGTGAAGTTCAAACAAATCACAAATCATACTTGCGATTTTTTCTGCACAGTCTAAGTGCTTATTTTCTGTTTTATAATTATACGCTTTTTCTTTTACAAGTTCTGTAAGGTTATTCTCTCTGTTTATTTTCGTGCTATAAGTTATTATCCTCATCACAATCCTCCTCGTCTTTTGCATAGCCGTATTCTGGTGAAAAGAAAAATATGATGTCATCATCTTCTTCATCATATAACTTTCTTTTTTCCATCTCACAGTCATCATCTAAATTTTCGTCTTCTTCATAGTCATCATCATAATCTTTGTCAAAATGTTCACACATAATCTTTACTCCTTTGTAAAAAAATAAGGAGAATGTAACTTACACTCCCCTTATTTTTTATAGCTTTCTGATGTTGTTTCTTTTATTTACTTTTTCTTTAGCTCTGATTTTGTATCAGATTCTTTGGAACTTTCTTTTGCTTCCTTTGTCTTTGTACCTGATATAAATTCAAAGCTATATCAGATTCATTAAAATCTGTCCGAAAAAGTGTCTTAATTTATGAGACCATTATAGTATTTGCAGCCTTGACATACATAGACAATAAACATAACCGCAAATAAACGGAAAGGCTATCCTCTACGCCAATAGGGGATAGCCTTTAATCCGTTTGATTTTTAAACTGATTATTTGTTTCCGATTGTGCAACCGTTGGACACACCAAAATCCTTCGGTTTCTAATCTGATTATAAACCAGCCTTGCGGATTTTGCAAGAAGTTTAGGATAGAGGTGCCTAGTGCACCTCTATTTTGTAAGCACTCAATATTCCAACGTCCATTGGCAATGCCATTAAGCCGGTTGTTCGAAGTTTTGTTCGATAACCCAGCTGTTGCCAAATATCCGATATTTTAAACTCAAAAAGCCAAAAACAGATGTACCTGCCGGAATCCCTGCGCATGAAGAACTTTCTGGTTGTTTTGGATGAAAGTACAGAATCCCGGCCGCATGTTTGAGATAGCGGAGAGAAATTTCAATGTTCATCGCCAGCACGGAGTAGATTACAATGTATGGTGTAACGCAGCACCGTTGATTTTGGCAGACCTTTCGATTTTTCTTTTGATTTCCAGAATGAAATTTATATCTGGAAAAATAGCTACAAATATTTCGATTTGTGCATTTGGAATTTATCTGGTACATATTATGAGTTGATGAAAAAAAAGCGGAAGAGGGTAATAACGCCGGCAGAGATGCCGGCGTGGAGTTTATTCAGATTAAAATAATACAGATAGAAGAAAAGAGTTATCTGGGTAGCATAAGAGGAAAAATTATGGTATACTTTGATCATGTAGCAGAAATTAAAATGGATTGTAGATAAGACACTAAGGAGAATGTTGTGCAGGTAACAGATAAGCTAACCAAGGCACTTACAGAAGCAAAATATCTGAATGCGGATAATGTCAGCCGGTATCGCTGCATTATGCGCATTTTTTTTGAAAATTATGAAAAACTCCGTTATTGGCTGTACCAGGAGGAAGTATATGCCCAGATGGTACAGGATCCGTTTTTTGCGGAGTATAAGCTGGAACAGTGCCAACAGGATCTGGCAATGCTTGTGGAATGGAAAAATCTTAATACGATACAGGATACGCGTAAAGTATCATCGATTGAAGAATTTAAGAATAAAAAATTCCGGTATCAGATGTCGGAGTACAGTGTGGAGATTGAACGTCTGGTGCTGCGTTTAGAGAATCTTTTTATTGAAGGCGCATCTTTGGAGCCGACACTTTTGGAGCGGATTCGAATTAACATTTCGCGTTTTTCACAGATGGCGGATGAAGATTTAAACAAAGTTTATACCTGGTGGAATGATCTGAACAATGATTTTGTGCGTCTGAACCAGAATTATCAGGATTATATCCGTGATTTGAACAGTGTGAAAGCAGAAGAAATGATGCACACAAAAGAGTTTCTGGTGTTTAAGGATCGACTGGTCGAGTATCTGCACAATTTTATCAAAGGATTACAGCGCAATGTTGGTGTAATTGAGGAAGATTTGCGCACATTAGAAGACGGAAATAAGCAGCAGGTGTTTGAAAAAATCGTGCAGTATGAAATGTTGATTCCGCGCATGGATGTGGAAGTTTCACGGGAGCTGCTGGAAGAAAAAACAAAGGGACGGTTTCAGAGTATTTATGAATGGTTTGTTTCTTCTAATGGAGAAGAAAATGAGGCTGGTAAACTTTTTGATGCAACCAATGAAATTATCCGGAGAATCACAAGGTATGCGGCACAGCTCAGTGAGAAAAATGCGTTTGGAGCCAATCGAAGAGAAGAATACCGTAAAGTAGCAGAACTGTTTTTAAAGTGTGAGGATGTACAGCAGGCACACCGGATGTCTGCTATGGTTTTTGGATTGGAGAAACCATATCATCTAAAGGGAGATCTGGTCCGCGAGACGGACAGTATGAATCAGAGTGTTTATGAAGAACGTCCATTTGAAGTAACATTGAAACCGCGTGTGAGAACTTATAGGGAGAAGTCCAGCCGCAGTGCCATCCGGGAAGCAGCAGAAGAAAAGCAAAGAACAAGACAGCAGATGATTAAAAAGCAAAAAGAAGATATGCGCAAACTCCGGGAATTGGAGTCGGATGGGAAAATAGACTTTTCTACGCTGCCGGTTCTTGAGCCGCATGTGCGGGAAATCCTGTTGAAGTGGATTTCAGATGCAATGGAAAATCCAGCAGGTGCTGGAAGAACGGAAGAGGGAAGGTACTATACGCTTGATATGAGCAGGAAAGAAGAACGCTGTGTCGTGCATTGCGAGGATGGCAGTTTTACCATGCCAAAACTTGCGATTGTATTTCAGGAGGAAGGATGATGAAGGAACTGGAGGTATTACTGAATCAACGATGGGTACTGAAATCGGAAAACAAAGAATTGTATTATCAGTTGAGAGATGCAATTGGTGATATTCGCAAATATGCATCGGATAAGCTGGGATGTCAGGTGACAGAAAATGCATTGATGAAAAGCAATTCTCAGATGTGAAAAATAAAATTTATCATGCATTTCAAATTCTGCAGGAAACAAATTTACTGGAACCACAGGCAGAAGAACTCTTAAAGCAAAGAGACAGAATAAAGAAAGAATTGGATGCGATACAAAGAGATATGTCAGCAAAAGACATGCTTTTGGTTTAGGAGCAGAATGCATGGAAAGAGGCTTTATATGCATGGAACAGATCGAATACAGAGCTTATTCTTGATTCGGAACAGCTGAAAGACTGTAGCAGATATGCACAGGATTTTAAAGAAACTTCTGATTTTGCGGAGGTGCGGAAAACGGTAACAGATATCTGGTTTTCTTATAAAAACCCGCTGGAACTGCAAATGCAGGAAGAAGAAAAAGAGTATGAGCAGAAACGTCTGGAAAAGGAACAGACAGAAGCAGAACTCACAGAATGGGAAAACGCAAAAGATCCACAGCCGGAACGTTCCGAAGCGGTTAGAAAGAACCGGCAGCGTCTGGATGCATTGAAGATTCCGTATCAGGAATTTTATAAAGCAATCGAATTTGGGGATTCCCTGACAGAACAGGAATGCAATCATTTGGAAGAGGCTTTGCTTTCGATGGGGATTCTGGATGCACTGGTCGTGGATGCGTCTTACCGGGAACAGGTGCTGACGATGGAAGAAGGCTGCGAAGACCGTTATCTGTTCGTCCAGAAGTCTTACAGTGGAAAGAGTCTGCTGGACGTTTTGGAATTGAATGATTCCATGAATGATATTTTCTCAAATCAGCGTCTTACTGGTATTTTGTCTGGTATTGCATATAATGAGGAGAGCATGATTTCGGTTTCTTCAGAAGGTATTTATCAGATGGGCGTTTTGTCTGGAACGATTACAGGAGAGCATGTAGCAGGATTCCTGGGTGCGCGGGCACGGGAACGCAATCGTCAGGAACAGATCAGAGTCTGCAAAGAAAAAATTCAGGGATTGCAAAGCAGCATGAACCAGTTGGAAGCAAAAAAGGCTGGGATTGTAATCCAGATGCAGAAGCTGGAGCAGGAATATCAGGCTTTGCCGCAGGATACGGGTATACGTACAGCTTTCAAGATGCTTGTGCAGGAGCAGCACAAATATGAAACGAAAACGGCAGAGTGTAAGGAGATCGAGGAGCGTTGGAAGAAACTTTCGGAGCAGATACAGGAAAAGAAAAAGAAAGCGATAGAAATTGCGCAGCAGTTGTATCTGCAATGTACGTATGCCATATTTCAGGAAGCAAAGGATGCGGCAGCAGAGTATGAAAAGAATCTGATCGCGTTAAAGTCTGCGCATGAAATGTTTTTACAGAGTGTAAGGCATATGAAAGATCTGACCAGGCGTCTGGAAAGCATTGATGCAGATCTGGATGAAATCCGTTATGATCTGTCAGGTGCGCAGCGTCACCTTGTAAAGCTGGAGCAAGAACATGCATCCATCGTGGAGCAATTGAAACTGACGGATTACGAACAGATCAGGGAACGGCTGGATGCCTGTATTACATGGCTGAAGGAATATCCAGAGCATCTGAACCAATGCCTGCAGAAACGCGCCGGAATAAAGGAGCATCTGGATACATTGCGTAAGCAGGAAGAAGCAGGCGAAAGCCAGAAACAGATTCTGGAACAAAAGCGTATCTGGAGGGGGAAATGTTACGAGGCAGAATTTGCCCTTGCAGTCCTTTCAAAGTGGAACAGCATATTTTGCAAAGATAATGAAATGTATATCGTGGAAAATCCGTCCGTATTTGCAGGCCTTTGCGCAGGGCACACAAAGCAGGTTTCCTGTATGTGTATGAACGGGCAGCCGCGATTGGCAGGGCTTGTTACGTTAGATCTTCTGGCGGCATCGGGAACGGTGGTATATTATGCGGGAGATCTGGATCCGGAGGGGCTTTTGATTGCGCAGAAAATTTCTGAGTATTATGCAGGAGAATTTCATTACTGGCACATGACAGTTGAGGATTATGAAAAAAGCAAGTCGAATGAAACAATTTCCGAGAAACGGATAAAAAGTCTGGAACGCATCACGGATACAGAGTTATTTCCGGTGGCGGAAAAAATGCGCCTGGACCGGCTGGCCGGATATCAGGAAAAAATAGAAATAAAATAGAGGCTTCTGGCATAATGGTGGAAGCCCAGCACCATAAATTAATAACAACATATTGAAAAAACCACTTGCGTCCCTTAATGTATTAACTGCGAAGAAAACCACAAAAGGAGTATTCACAAGTGGCTTTATTCTGGCGATAGCGGCAGGACGTGAAGATGTTTTTTGACAAAACGCGAATTGTCAATTTGGGAAAATGGTATTGTACTCGAAAATAAGAAGGCGTATGATAAAAATATAAGACATGTTTAAAGCGGAGGAAAAGATAAGGAGGCAATTGATGAAAACAATCAAAAAAACAATTCTAAGTTTTACACTTGTATTTTTTATGATGATTTTGCCAGTTGGTGACAGTGCCGGCATGGTAACGGCACAGGCACAGACAATGGTCTATGTGACGCCAACCGGCAGTAAATACCATACCCACAAATGCGGGCGGGGAAATTTTTATCAGACGACACTTTCCAATGCATTGGCACGCGGTCTGACACCGTGCAAGAAGTGTTTTGGCTCATCGGGCGGATATTCGCAGACGCGGAAATCTTCCACGACAACCACGAAGAAGACAACGAAGAAAAAGAACACCAGACCGAAGATAAGTCCGCTGTCGATCAGCAGTACAAAGATTGTGCTTGTAAAAGGACAGAGCAGGAAACTTACGGTAAAGGGTGGTGCAGGAATCGTTTCCTGGGGCAGCAGTAATACAGCGGTGGCTGGTGTCTCCGCCGGAAAAGTGGTCGCAAAAGGAAAAGGCAAGGCAACCATTACAGTAAAGAAGGGAACGCAGAAGAAATCCTGTCAGGTGACAGTAGAAACGCCGGAACTGAATAAGACAGCAGTGGAGATGGACGTGGAAGATACGGTTTCTCTGGATCTGAAGGGATGCAGTCATGATGTGGAATGGACATCTTCTGATGACGATATATGCGAGGTAGAGGATGGCATACTGATACCGTATAGCAGCGGTACGGTTACAGTCAAAGCAAAAGTACATGGTATGGTGTGGAAATGCAAGGTTGTTATCACAGACAGCACAGAGGATGACTGGAACGATGATTTGGATGATGATTCGGATGATGATTCGGAAAATGCCGATGACGGATATATGGATGACGAAGTGAACGCTGCTGCATAAACCAGTTGACAGATTCCTTTCGGAAGTATAATTATAAAAAACAAAGGGCGATGTTGTTCAGACACTGCCCTTTGTTTATTCTGGGGAACTTACAATAACAAGATATCTTGATGGACAATTACCTTCAGTTAAATATGTCGTTGTGATTCCAAAGGTATATTGGTATAATAAAGGTACTATAAGAAAGAGAATGTAAAAATGAAGAAAAGAATAATAACCTACCGCCAGAAAATAGATTCACTCTTAGCCAATGCGGACAATATCTCTCCGGAACAATGGAACGCAATTCTGCAGGAACACCTGACACAGATTGTTTTTTTCCAACATGAGAGGCTGGTACATCTGATCGTGACAGTTACATTTGCGATTCTGACAATGATTTCAATTGTGGCGGCGCTTATGATCTGCAATCCGTTGTTGTATGCGTTGACGTTATTGTTTCTGGTGTTGTTGCTTCCGTATATTATGCACTACTATACGCTGGAGAATGAGGTGCAGAAGATATAAGTAGGAGAAAATCCATGGAATATATAAGAGTGACGAAAGAAAATATTGAAAACGAGCATATCTGCTGTGCGATTTCAAGCAACAAGGATATACAGGTAATATCAAAGA
>ERZ834382.2681-NODE-2681-length-12056-cov-2.745521_pt1 | contig 12056 bp, 12 predicted proteins | sample MGYA00519692_ERZ834382 | MGnify/ENA primary metagenome ERZ834382 (study PRJEB31850, sample SAMEA3708751) | human gut metagenome | biome: human gut; feature: human-associated habitat; material: faeces | place: China | collected 2014 ...
AATCTTCTTTCCGGAACCTTCAGAGAAAGGCTGTTTTTCAGGCGGCGAACGCGATGTCTACGCTTTCAGCCCCGGGGTGTCAACAGTTTTCCGGATAAAAAGTTTCTCTGGCACGGTTTTTGATAGTCAGCAGAAGACTCCATTCCGTTTTTTTTCAGCAAATTCACTAAGATGCAACATTTCTGCCGCCAAAACACCACCTGCGTCCATCTATATATTCCTCCGTGTCCAGGTTTTCCCGTTTTCCTTTTCTTCAACTGCAAGGAGCGCGTTATGAAACCCAGACTTCGTACTCTTAATGAAATGGTCAACCGTCTCGCCGATGACTATCTGAGCCAGGATGAATCCGACGAATATCTTCTCCGGGGACTCAGAAATGCCGGTTCTTACGGAGATGACGACGAGGATAAATGGTACGGGGTTCCTGACCGGGATACTTTCCGCGATGCCCTCGGGCTTTAGGAGGACACAATATGGAGTATCGTTCAGAAGTGGCGCTCTGCCTTTCCCGGAGCGCGGCAGAGCGCCTCGGACGCGAGGCCGCTGCCCTCTCATTTGACGATGCGTCTCTGGAACTCCTGCTGCATCCCGATGCCGAACTTCAGGACAGACAGAGCGGGGCGCGTTTATGGCACTGGGAATGGGTCGCGTGGTACCAGAACAGGCCAGGCGTTGAATTCATCGAAAAGTTTCTGAGCGGGCAGGATGATGACGAATACCGCTTCATCCGTATCGGCGAGGACGCCCTGGATATCGAAGTGCGCGGTATCCTTTCCGGCGACCCTTTCAGCATGGCCCTCTGCACGACCATCCGGTACTCTGCGGCCAGCCTCTGAAATCTCCCTCCACTCTGATTTCCCTTCTTCAGAAGACAGAAAGATTCCGGTTTCCGGAAAGCTGTTCTCCTGCCCCCGGAGGAGAATTCCATTTCCCGGAATTAGCGTCCGCGTACGGAAGGACTGTTTCCCGTCCTTCCGGCGGCTTTCTGCCCGCCGTTCCTGTTCCCCTGTGCGCAGAACAGCACGGAAGACTGTTTATCCGGGGAGAAAACCTTCCAGAAAAAAATATACACGCGCACTCCGCATCTCCTGCCGTCCGGATTCGTTTTTTGTTTGACAACATAAAAACAAAATTTCAACCTGAACGGCTGTACAAGCAGGCTGTCCTTTCCCCCTCCCGGAACAGCTGCCATATTTTCTGGAAGGTATATCTGATGCGCATCCGTCCGGCTGACTGCGTCTTTGTTCTCTGCGCCGCCCTTTTCTGTCTGGCTGCCCTCGCGGGTACCAAACTGATTCTTCCTGATGGCGTGTGCATGGACAGCGATCTTCAGAACTACACGCAGATACTGGCGTCCTGGCTCTGTCCCGAGCTCAGCCGGGGCGATCCCCTCTACCCCACCTACGCCCTTTTCCCCGGCATCCCGAACCTCTTCATGAGCATGGCGCACTGGTTCTCGTATGACGGGAACGCGGCGTACGGCATATTCCGGGCCGGGGCTCTGACCATTTTCCTGCACTTTGTCTGCTTTTACGCCCTGGGGCGCTGGCTTTTCCGGAGCGCGGGACTTTCGGCCCTCTTCAGCCTCTGCATGAGCATCACCTTCTACTGGAGCTTTGGCACCTTCTGGGGAGCCACGCACTCCGAGCCTGTTCCCAGGGTTCTTTACGCCGGGCTTTTTTATCCCCTCTGGCTCTTCCTCGGCACACTGGCTTTCAGACGCGTGTGGCTGCGTCCCGTGCTCCTCTTCGGCATCGGACTTTCGGTTCAGGTGCATTCCTTAAGCGCCATTACCTGCGCAGCCATGTTTCTCATGGCCTTTCTTCTGAATCCCAGAAGGCGCCCCTTCGGCCGTCATATCCTCACTGTTGTGCTCTGCGCGGCCGCCTTTGCCCTGCCCGCACTGCCTCTTGTGATTTCGCATATGGGCAGCATGGCGGGGAAACTCCCGGCCGCGGACCTGGAAATGATAAACCAGTGCTGGAAACTCCTCGCTGAAAAGGACTGGGCCGCTCCCTGGAATTCCCTTGGCCGGGCCATCCTGCGCTACACGTTTCCCGCCGCCTTCCTGCCCCTCGGGCTTGCCGCATGGTGCGTGGCAAAGCGCATGTCCTGGCGCCTCACTCCTGAAGCGCATTATCTTCTCGGTCTTCTGCCGGGCTTCCTTCTCGGCATAGCCGGCATGCTGGCCCTGTGTTTCGTGGAAATGAACTTTGCAGGACGCATGGGCTATAAATACGTGAGCCAGGATCTCTTCCGCGGCACGCGGTTCCTCATTCCCCTCTGCTGGCTGTCCTGCTTCCTGTGTCTTTCCTGTTTCTGGCGTTATCTGCCCGCTCTCGTGCGCAGGGCGCTCCCTGTTATCCTGCTTGCCGCGGTCGCCTTCTGCTCCAGGGACATGCAGTGGCTGGCAGCACGGCATTTCACAGCCTCCGCGCTCGGCGCGGCCTCCCTCGACAGCCCGGAGACAGCGCGCCTCATAACACGCTCAGAAAACTGCCGGGATGCGCTGTTCGAGCTTGAGAGACGCTCCGGCACTGATGATCTCGTCTATACGGACACAAGCGAGCTCTCTGTGCGCTACGTGGCCATGCGTCATCTCGTGCCTACCTACAAGGATGGCTGGATGGCCTACTATGCCCGTGACATGCGCCTTCTGCGTCCCTGGCTCGCAGAGCAGCAGGCGCGCACGGCAGCCCGTGACGCGGCCCGCGGACGCGGCAGCATGCCCGCCGCCGGATGGTCAGGTTTCGGAAGAAAAGGAATGCCCTTCGACGCGGAACAGGCGCGCATCAGCCTGGAGACAGCGGCACGCTGGAAGGCTTTCTGGCTTCTTCTGTACAACACTCCGGACACCATGAAGGCAGTGGACGGACACGTGGTCTACGCGAACAGTGACTGGATCCTGGCGGAGCAGCCTCTCCATTTTGACAGCCATCTGACGGCGAAGTAAAAATTCCCCCTTCACTTCCATGTGAAGTTCGAGCCGTGAGCCGCGCCTCACGGCCGTTGTGTGAGGTATTCATGTCTGATCCCAAGAAACTTCAGGTAAAAGTTAAAGACGGGGACGCTGCCCGTCACGGAACGGATAAAGCCGTCGCCATCCTGCGTCCCCTTCTGGCCATGGGGCCAGTGCGCCGCTGTTACGCGATCCTGCTCCTTGCTCTGTGCACGGCTTTCGGGCCCCTGTGCACGGATATGTATCTGCCGGCCCTTCCGGATATAGCGAAGGACCTCAACATCTCCACGGCCTTCGCTCAGGCCAGCATCACGGCCTGCCTGCTTGGCCTCGCTCTGGGACAGCTCTTCATGGGGCCCGTGAGCGACGGACGCGGCCGCCGCGGTCCGCTCATCTTTTCGCTGGCCCTCTTCACCGTGTCTTCAGGGCTCTGCTCCGTCATGCAGGACGGCTATTCCTTTCTGGCCCTCCGCTTCTGCATGGGCCTCGGCGGCGCCGGAGGCATTGTCCTCGCGAGGGCCATCTGCTGCGACTCGTATCAGGGCTCGGCGCTCACCCGCTTCATGTCGCTCCTCATGGCCATCCACAGCGTGGGTCCCATTCTCGGTCCTGTCATCGGCGGCTTCGTGGCCGGCGCCGCGGGCTGGCGTGCCGTATTCTGGCTCCTCGCTGCCGTTGGCGTCTTTCTCACGGTAAGCTGCTTCTTTATCCTGCCTGAAACGCTGGCCCCCAGAGATCGCGAGCCCGGAGGCGTGGCAGCTTCCTTCAAAAACGCGGGACGCCTCTTCAGGCAGTCCGCCTTCCTCTGCTACTGCGGTCAGCAGGGATTCACCATGGGCGGTTTCTTCGCGTACATTTCCTCCTCGCCCTTCATCTTCCAGAAGATCTACGGCTTTTCCGTGGAGGGCTTCAGCTTCATCTTCGGCATCAACGCCATCGGCATCACGCTCTTCACCCTGCTTGCAGGCCTGCTCTCAAAGCGCTTCAGCGACCGCGGCATACTGGCCTGGTCCGAGGTTCTTCACGCGCTCGGCTGCTATGCCGTTCTCGTTGTAGCCTGGTTCCTTCCCCCGTCGCCTACAGCCATGCTCGTCTCCATTTTCGTCATGCTGGGCCTGCAGGGCATCACCATGACCTGCAGCTTCACTCTCGCCATCAGCGCTCAGTCAGTGGGCGCGGGCGCGGCATCCGGCATCCTCGGCGTGGCCGTCTTCATCTTCGGCTCCATCACGTCGCCTCTGGCGGGTCTGGCCGGACCGCTCAGCGCCATGCCCCTTGGCATCATCGCTTCCGTGACCGGAACGTTCTCCCTCGTGCTCTCCCTTGTGGGCAATCACCTCTTCGAAAGCTCACCCGGCCGCGTGAACGCGAGAGCCATGCTCGGAGAGAAATAGTCCTGTTCCCTCAGAAATCACGGCAGCGCGGAAACCTTCGCCCGCACCCGAAGCTCCCGGGCCAGTCCCCGGGGGCTTTTTTTATCCTAGGAGAGCCTTCAGCAGACAGGACAGACCGCCGAGGCCGATCACGGTGAGCAGGAAGCGCCGCATCATGTCGATGCTGAGATGCCGGGCCACGGGGTGAGCGAGGATAACACCCAGAATGGCCGCGGAAGCGGACCACACGGCGTAGTGCAGGACTGTATCCGTATAGAGCCCGGCATAGCCCTGCAGGAAGCACTGAAAGGCGCTGCGGAGGAGATAGTAGAGGCCCAGTGTGCCGAGCATGACGCTGGGAGGCCATCCCGCATAGAGGCCATACGCCGCGGCCGGCGGTCCGTCGAAGGACGTAGAGGTACCAAGCACGCCGGAAAGAAACCCTGCTGCCAGAGCGGCCCGCCAGTTCTCGCCGCGCGGTTTTATGCGGGCCGCCGCATGCCAGACAGGGAAGAGAACAAGGATAAGGCCCACGCATATTCTGAGCGTCCTGTCGGGGAGAGCCTCGAGAATCCACAGGCCGGCGACAGAGCCCGGCACCGTGCCGGCAAGAAGCGGCAGGATGGATTTCAGGCGGCAGGCCCGCACATTCAGGCCTACTATGGCGATCATCATGAACGGCAGGGAAAGGCAGCTTAAGAGCACGGCGTCCTGCATAGGCAGGAAAAAGGCCGTGATGGGCACGGCGAAGAGCGCGGCGCCCATGGATGTCACGCCGGCGACAAAACCGCCGCAGAGCCAGGAGAGGAAGACGGCCAGGGTAACGGTATCCATGAAGAGATCCTAGAAAAGGCCGAACTGGCGGGCTGCCTTCACAAGGCAGGAAATTCCGCAGAGGAAGAGCAGGATGAGGAGAAGCCTGCGCATGGCTTCCGCGCTGATCCGCGTGGAGATGGGGTACGCGATGGTAAGTCCCAGCACGGTAGCGGGAATGGACCAGCAGGCGAGATACAGGAGGTGTGGCGTGTAGAGGCCGCTCGCTCCCTGCAGAATCCAGGAGAAGGCTCCTCTCACCACCCAGAATACGCCCAGCGTGCCGAGGATCACGCGGGGCTGCCAGTCGGCGTAGACCGCGTAGGCGCCCACGGGCGGGCCGTCAAAGGAAATCGACGTGCCGAGCACGCCCGCCGTGAAGCCGGCGATGCTGGCGGCTTTCCAGTTTTCCTCCCGCGATTCGATGTGCACATGCATGGTGTAGAAGGGGAAAACCAGCAGGGCAATGCCTACGATGAGGTTGAGGACGCGGTCCGGGCAGTTAGCGATGACCCAGAGCCCGGCAATGGAACCCGGAACGGAGGCGAGAAGGAGCGGAATGAGGGCCTTCCAGCGGCAGAAATGCAGATGGAAGAGAGACATGGCCATGTCCATGAAGGGCAGCGTCATGCAGCTGATGAGAATGGCGTCCTGCATGGGCAGGAAGAGCGCCGTGACGGGCACGGCGAAGAGCGCGGCGCCCATGGCGCACACGCCGGACAGAAATCCGCCCAGGCACCAGGTCATGGCCGTTCCGATCTCCACCCAGTGGGATGAGAGAAAGTTCATGAAGTCCATTGCGTATCCCGTGTGATGGTTTTTTCCTCCGTCTTCCGTCTCTGATGGTGTATCCCCCGTGGGAAATATAGGCAACCCGCGGACCGGAAACAGGTGGTCCGGCCGCAGGCGCGGCGCTTGCCAGCGCTCTCTGCGATGCATAGAATACCGGCTTTCAGAAAAGATGGAGGCAAAGCCTCCTGTGAGGTACGTCGGAATGCATACGCTTCTTGAGAAAGCCGCGGCCCGTATCGCCGCCGGCACCGCTCCCCTTGAAAACGCAGCCGAGGCCGTGGAACTGGCCAGGCTGCCGCGCAGTGAGAATCCGGATATTTTCGCCTGCGCCGCGCTGGCCCGCGCGCGCTTCGCCGGCCCCGTCTTCACCTGCGCCATCATCAATGCCAAATCCGGGCGCTGCGCGGAAAACTGCGCCTTCTGCGCCCAGTCGTCCTTTCATCATACAGACGCTCCCGTGTACGGTCTCGTGGGCACGGACGTGCTCCTGAAACACGCTGAGGAAATGGCAGCCCACGGCGTGAAGCGCTTCGGCATCGTGACGAGCGGCACCACCGTTTCCGACCGCGACCTCGACAGCCTCTGCGAATCCGCCAGGATCCTCCGGGACAGGGTGGACATCGCCCTGTGCGGCTCCCTCGGCATCCTTACGAAGGAAAAACTCCGCCGCCTGAAGGAGGCCGGGTTCACTTCCATCCATCATAATCTCGAAACGGCGCGCAGCCATTTCGCCAGCATCTGCACCACACACGATTACGATCAGGACATCGCCACGCTGAAGGACGCCAGGGACGCTGGCTTCCGCGTATGCAGCTGCGGCATTTTCGGCCTCGGTGAGACATGGGAGCAGCGCGTGGAGCTTCTCGAGACAGAGAAGGAATGCGGCGTTGACTCCCTGCCCGTCAACCTCCTTGATCCCGTGCCCGGCACGCGCATGGAGCACCAGAAGCTTCTGGAGCCCTGGGAGGCTCTGCGCTGCGTGGCGCTTGCCCGTCTCGTCAGCCCGGAGAAGGACGTCATCCTCTGCGGCGGACGCCTTCCCACACTGGGAGACGGTTCCTCCTGGGCTCTGGCCGCCGGCGCCAACGGCATCATGACCGGCAACTACCTGACGACGAAGGGATGCGGGTACGACGATGACGACGCCATGTTCCGCTTCCTGGGCGTGAGGGGGTAACGCCATGCGCGGGTACTTCATCACGGGCACGGACACAGACGCCGGGAAGACGGCAGTTACTGCCTCCCTCGGGAAACACATGGGATCTCTCCTGCATGACAGGCTCGTGCTCATCAAGCCCGTGCAGACCGGCTGCCTGAAACAGCCGGACGGATCCTGGCTGGCCCCTGACGAGGCCGTCTACGCTGAGCTCGGCTGCCGGGGAAAGGCCCTCTTCCGCTATGAGCCGCCCTGCTCGCCCCACCTCGCCGCCTCCCTGGCGGGTGATACCCTTTCCGCGGCTTCCCTCGCTGAAGCCGTGCGCGGGGCCGTTCCGGAAGGTGACGCCGTCCTCGTTGAGGGAGCCGGCGGCTGCCAGGTACCCCTCAGCGACGGCGAGAACATGATGGATCTCATGCTGGCCCTGGGGCTTCCCGTCATTCTGGTCACGGCCAACCGCCTCGGCTGCATCAACCACGCTCTCCTGAGCCTCGAGGCCCTGCAGTCCAGAGGCCTCAGGTGCGCGGGCGTCATCCTGAACCGCACGAGGCCGGGAAGCGACTGCGACGCCGGCTGCGGTCCATGGGCCGGCATCGGCGACGAAAAACGCATCCTCGATGACAACGAAGAGAGCCTGCGGCGCCTGTGCGCGAAGCGCGGCGTGCCGCTCCTCGCGTCCCTGCCCTACACGGAGCACCTCGATACGGATAAAAAGGCGCGTCTCTCCTACGCGGACAGGCTGAAGGACACAGCCCGTTATCTCGTGGAGCACATGGCGCCAGAGGAACCCGGCCCCTGGGGCTGGGCTCCGGGAGAGGACGACGCAGCCATGCTCGCCTTTGACAGGGAGCATCTCTGGCATCCCTACACTTCGGCGCTCCATCCGCTTCCCGTTCACGCCGCGGCGCGTACCCATGACAACCGCATCGTGCTCACGGACGGCACGGAACTCATCGACGGGATGTCCTCGTGGTGGTGCGCCATCCACGGCTACGGAAATCCCGCGCTCGAGGACGCCATGGCCCGCCAGATCCGCACCATGAGCCATGTCATGTTCGGCGGCCTGACACACAGGCCGGCCGTGGAACTCGGGCGGCGCCTGCTCGCCATGGTGCCGGAAGGACTGAAGCACATCTTTTACGCGGATTCCGGATCCGTGGCCGTGGAAGTAGCCCTCAAGATGGCCGTGCAGTACCAGATTTCCATTGGCCGCGGCACGCGCCGGCACTTCCTCACGCCCATGGGCGGCTACCATGGCGATACGCAGGGAGCCATGAGCGTCTGCGATCCCGTGAACGGCATGCACAGCCTTTTCACCGGGCTCCTTCCGAAGCACATTTTCATGGAGCGCCCCACCTGCCGCTTTGACCAGCCCTTTGATCCGAAGAGCCTCGACATGGCGCGGCGCATCCTCGCCGAAAGGAAGGACGAGATAGCCGCGGTCATCCTCGAGCCCGTTGTGCAGGGCGCGGGCGGCATGTGGATCTACCATCCGGACTATCTTAAAGGATTGCGTAAACTCTGCGACGAGAACGGCTGCCTGCTCATCTGCGATGAAATCGCCACGGGCTTCGGACGGACCGGAAAGCTTTTCGCCTGCGGGTGGGCCGGCATTACGCCGGATATCATGTGCGTGGGCAAGGGGCTCACGGGCGGAATGATGACGGGCGGCGCCGTTCTCGCCACAACCCGCGTGGCAGAAGGCATAGAACAGGCAGGACCGGAGGAAGGCGGCGGCATACTCATGCACGGGCCGACCTTCATGGGCAATCCCCTCTTCTGTGCCGCGGCCTGCGCGAGCCTGGACCTGCTTTCCGCCTCTCCCTGGAAGGAGCGCGTGAAAAACATTGAGAAGGAACTTAAAGAAGGACTTGAACCCTGCCGGTCCATGCCGGGCGTGCGCGACGTGCGCTGCCTCGGAGCCATCGGCGTGGTCGAGGTGGAGAAGGAAGTGGACATGGCCGTCCTGCAGGACTTCTTCATAAAACAGGGCGTGTGGATCCGGCCCTTCAATCACAACGTGTATCTCATGCCGCCCTACATAACGCCGGCTGAGGACGTGGCGCGCCTGTGCGCGGCCATCCGCCTCGCTGTGGAAAAACGGCTGGCCTGACAGAACACGCCGGGCCCCTTTCCGCGGCGCGGGGACCCGGCCTTTCACCAGGAATCTGCCGGCCGGGCCGGCGCGCCGTAAAGGAAAAAGGGGGAATCTATGGCAGAAGCTGAAAAGAGGGAAAGCGACGGCATTCTGGAACGGCTTTTCCACCTGAGGGAAAAGGGCACCACGCCGCGCCAGGAAATGCTGGCCGGTCTCACGACCTTTGTGGCCGTTTCCTACATTATTTTCGTCAACCCGCACATGCTCGCCGACGCGGGCATGCCCCAGGAGGCGGCCATCGCCTCCACCATCCTGGCGACGGTCTTCGCTACGGCCATCATGGGCCTGTGGGCCAACTTCCCCGTGGCCGTCGCGCCGGGCATGGGCCTCAACGCCTTCTTCGCCTATTACGTCTGCACCACCGTGGGCCTGCACTGGACCGTTGCCCTCGGCGCCGTCTTCATATCGGGCGTGGTCTTCTTCCTGCTCACGGTCACGAAGATACGGCAGATGCTCATCGACGCCGTGCCCCTCGCGCTCAAGAGCGCCATCGTTGTGGGCATAGGCATGTTCATCGCCTTCATAGGCATGAAGAACGCCGGGATCGTCGTCGCGGACAAGGCCACCTTCGTGACCCTCGGACACATGCTGAAGCCTGAGCCCCTGCTCACCTGTTTCGGACTCATCCTGACCGCCGTGCTCATGGCCCACAACGTGAAAGGCGCCATGATCATCGGCATCTTCTGCACCACCCTTGCCGCCATGGCAGTGGGAGTGGCGCCCGTACCGCACGGCATTGAGAACATCGTGAGCCTCTCCATCCCGGATATCCGTCCCGTGTTCTTCGCCCTCGATATCAGGGGCGCCATTGATTACGGCATCGTGAGTATCGTGCTGACCTTCACCATCGTCGAGCTCTTCGACAACATGGGCACACTCATCGGCCTTTCCCGCAAAGCCGGTCTCATGAGAGACGACGGCCATATCGAGAATATCGACAGGGCCCTCCTCACTGACTCCGTGGGCACCATGGCGAGCAGCCTCTCCGGCACGTCCACTGTGACTAGCTATGTCGAGAGCGCCGCGGGCATAGCCCAGGGCGGACGCACAGGCCTCACGGCCGTGACCGTGGCTGTCCTCTTCGCCGTGTCCCTGATCTTCTCGCCCCTGGTCAGCCTCGTGCCGCCCTGCGCCACGGCGCCTGCCCTGATCATCGTGGGCGCCCTCATGATGAGCGACGTCGCCCGCATCAATTTCAACGACTTCACCGACGCCGTGCCCGCCTTCCTGACCATTATCATGATGCCCCTCACTTACAGCATCGCGAGCGGCTTCGGTTTCGGTTTCGTGAGTTACGCCTTCATCAAGCTCTTCACGGGCAGGGGAAAGGAAGTGAGTCCTTTCATGTGGTGCATCACGCTGCTCTTCCTGGCGAACTTCGCCATGCGCGGCTAAAGGAGAACATCCATGTCCCATACCGAAAATCTGATCGAGAGCGTGCGTGGGGATAAAGCGGCCATGGAGCGCGAGCTGCAGGCCGCCTGGTACCGCCTGCAGAATGCGGAGGACGGAGCGTCCGGTGATGACGCGGCCTTCATCCTGGCCTGCGCGGATGAGCTGGGAGCGCCCTACGCCCAGCTTCTGGCAAGCCACATGGCCCTGGAAGGGATAGGCATGGAAGCGGACAGCGGAGCGGCCCGTGACTGGCTCGAGAAGGCCTGCGCCGCGGACTTCCCCCTGGCTCTGGTTCAGAGCTCGGCCGCTTCCTGACCATCGAAGGGAGCGGGCGCGATGACGAGGCGAAGGCCCGGGAATGCTTCGGAAGGGCCCTGGAGATTGACGCCCCGGAGGCCAGGGCCGCCCTCGGGGAATCACTTGTTCTGGGAGGACTCGGATCCGATCACGTGGAGGACGGAGCGAGACTCCTGCGCGCCGCCGCCGAAGACGACCCCGAATGCGCCATGCTCCTTGCCCGCTTCATCGAGGAGGGCAAAATCCAGCCTGCCGAGGGGGAGAATACCTTTCTGCTCATTGCCCGCGCCGCTGAAGGCGGCGTGCCCGAGGCGATGCGCGATCTCGGCAATATCCTTCTCGTCTACTCCCTGGCGAAGCCGGAGGATATGCCCCTGCCCGGCCTCACGCCGGAAGCCTGCCGCGAGGAGGCCGTACGCTGGCTTTCCATGGCCGCGGACGCCGGCGACGAAAAAGCCGGGCTCATCCTGAAGGGCGTTGAGGCCCGCCAGGCGGAGAGCGGATCCCCGGACGGTGAGGTGAGGCAGTGAGAACGAAAAAGGGCGGCGTTCCCACAACGCCACGGTTCCACGAGGACGATCACGTCGTCCTGAAGGCGCCGGTGACAGGCACCAACCGCCTCATGCGTTCATCCTACATGCACCATCTTCCAGCGGGGCTCAAAGGCATCATCAACAGCACGAAGGACGGCGTGAGCGAGGTGGAGTTCCGCGTGCGCGGATCGGACGGCTTCGCTGACGTTATCATCATGCGCGTGCCTGACGTAAAGCTCGAACACGATCCCGACTGAACACACTGTCTGAATGGACTGGATGGGAGAGGGACGCTTTTCCGGGGAGGCCGGAGAGCGTCCCTCTCTTTTGCCTCCGGGGCAGGGGAAAGGCTTTTCCCTTTTTTACCTGCTGAAATCAGGGATTTTTTCCAAGCTGGAAAAAATTTTGCAAAAGGTTAGTTTTTTTCTTGCATTGCGCCCCTAATTTTCTTATTGGGCACTCAAGGCCACTTGAGGAGGGTCGAAACAGGCTGAGTCGGAACATCCACAGCAACACTTCAACAAGCGAATGTGGTGAGCCGGTTCATTGGAGCGGCAGCATTGCGTTCCGGGAGCATATA
>ERZ834382.2685-NODE-2685-length-12020-cov-11.869954_pt1 | contig 12020 bp, 10 predicted proteins | sample MGYA00519692_ERZ834382 | MGnify/ENA primary metagenome ERZ834382 (study PRJEB31850, sample SAMEA3708751) | human gut metagenome | biome: human gut; feature: human-associated habitat; material: faeces | place: China | collected 2014 ...
ACATTGCTGCGGTTGCGGCACAGCTGATTTATTCCCAGAAAGTAACCATCAAGTATGCAGGCAATACCATTCAGCCGGATGACCCGAAACTTCCGGATATGCTCCGCAAAAAGAGTGAGATCGGCAAGACTTCCATCAGCAAGCGAAAAACCATTTCCGCTACGATGATGCGAGATGTAAAATCAATGCTCCGTGACTATTTCGATGTTATGGACGTGCCGGACGATGAAGATGGTCTGATTCGCTTTGTGACTGAGAAATTCAGTGAACAGCGTGATTACTATGCTTCTCTGGATTCCCGTTATGACGGACATAAATACCCGGATCGTGCATTGGTACAGGAAGCCAATCATCTGATGGATGATGTACTTTCTCAGAAGAAAGACAATATTGCTCTGATTGAGCGTGTGCTGAAAAAAGAGGATGCTCTTTTCGATAACAAAGAAGCCATGAGCAACGGCATTGAAAATTTCTTCAAAACCCAGGTAACAGTATTCGATCAGGCAGTGCAGTTTGAAAAGTCTCTGCATGATGACCTCGACCGTATTGCGGAAAATGAGGAAGCACACAAGGCACTGAATACCATCCGTTTGATTACCATGGTTCAGACCGGAAGCAAGTTCAACTATACCCGGATTCGTGAATTGAATCCGCTGATGGATACAGTTCGCACTGCCCATGACAAGATGCTGGAAGAAAAACGTGCCGAGGTTCTGGAAACGGTTCGTCAGTGTATGGAAGCAACCCACACTGCCGCAAACGGCGATTCCAAGGCATCCCATCTGATTGAAAAATCAGACCGATATTTCAGCCAGTGCAAGGAGAAAATCGCAGAATTAAAGAGCCTTGCCCTTTTGGATGCTATGTTCCTGCCGATGTGCCAGTATAAGGATGATACGGTCAGCAATATCGAGTCTGTTCTGGCTCCGCCTGCACCGAAGCCACAGGTACAGCCGACACAGTCAGGAAAAGAACCGGCTCCGGCAAAGAAAAAGGTTGTCCGTGCCTATAACCGTCAGGTTGTATTCCAGGCAAAGACCTTACAGACGGATGCGGATATTGATGATTATGTAGAGAAGATTCGTTCTCAGTTGAAACAGTTATTGAAGAATTGTGATGAGATTAAGTTGAATTAAGTATTATGATTAAGGAAGAATAATGAATAATTATGAAAAGAAAGAGAAAATAATAGATGAAGCTAAGAAAGAAACGGACACAAAATTAACGGATTCAATAGCAAATGAATCAATAAAACAAATACAAATGAGAATTTCGTCGTCATTGAGAAATACAGATTCAATAAAACAAATACAGAAAAATCAAAAAAAAATTCTTGAGTCATTTCAACCAATATTAGAAAAGCAGACTAATATGAAAGTGGGGCTAGAAAATTTTAAGAAATCGTTGGGTATGTCTGTTTCAAAATGGAATCAAATGCAAGAGGTTATAAAAATCTTAAAAAAATCATTTAAATTTTCTCATAATATTGAAGTTGGTGAATTTTCAAAAGCTATCTATAGAATGACAGCAGAATTTTCAGAAGTAATTCGAAAAATTAAAATTCCATCAATTTCTGAGAAAAAAAAGCAAGAACTTCTTGAAATACATAGGTTGTGGGGACATTATGGATGGACAATAAATCCTTGTGCAGATGAAGAAACGCTATTTAGTAGTATGCCAGCTAATAAAAAAGATGCTGACATTATGGCATTAAAACAATGTCCTAATAAAATAATGGAACAAATATTTGAAGTTTTATTAGAAAACAAACGAACGAAAAAGACAGATTTTAGAGAAGCAGTATTTGATTATAGACATAAGCAGTATAAATCATGTGCGTTTATTTTGTTTGCTTTAATTGATGCGATATTGATTAGATTGCAGAAAAAATCGACTTTAGATGGAAAAAGGCGTAATGTTGGGTTAAGTGCTGTGCGAGATGCAAAGAAACGAACGGAAATAGATGTGAATACAGAAGTGCTTTATACAGCATTGTTTTGTACAAATCTTTTTGCTTGTCTTCAAAAAGTGTTTGAAAGTGGAAACGATTTTAGAAAACAACCGGAGGTTATAAATAGAAATTTTCTTGACCATGGAATGCTTACAAGAAAGGTTACGAAGAAAGACTGTATGCAATTGTTTTTGCTGTATTACAATATGCTCAAGCTGTTAGAGTTGATTTATTAAGAGGATGAATATAATGGATAAGAATGCGATTAAAAAATTTGCTGTCTGGGCAAGAACAGAGCTGATCGCCCGTGTTTCCCTGAAAGGTGTGGAATACGGTATCACAGAGGACAACATTGAGGATGCCAATGCGGACAGCGTTGGAGGCAAAGTCCTTACTGCTGATGAAAAGAAACAGCGTCAGGCTCTGATTGCCGAGATTAACGATAAAGGCTATAAGCAGGTCATGGAAGAGGTTGCCTATACTTGGTTCAACCGCTTCTCTGCTCTGCGATTCATGGAAGTCAATGGGTATCTTCCTTCCCATGTGCGTGTGTTCACGGATGAGGAAAACAACTTTAAGCCGCAGATTATAACCGAAGCCATTCATCTGGATTTGGATGGATTGGATATGGAAAAGGTTTATGAGCTGAAAGATGCAGAAAAGACAGAAGAACTGTATAAATATCTGCTGATTGTGCAGTGTAACGCTCTGAATAAGATTCTGCCGGGAATGTTTCAGAAGATTGCGGATTACACCGAGCTTCTTCTGCCGGACAATCTACTCCGTGAAAGCAGTGTCATTCAGCAGATGATTGAGCTGATACCGGAGGACGACTGGAAGGATGCTGTCCAGATCATCGGCTGGCTGTATCAGTATTATAACAGTGAGAAAAAAGACGATGTTTTTGCAGCACTGAAAAAGAATGTGAAAATCACGAAAGAAAACATCCCTGCAGCAACCCAGCTTTTCACACCGGACTGGATTGTTCGCTACATGGTAGAGAACAGCCTTGGTCGTTTATGGCTGGAGGGACACCCGGATGTCAAAGAACAGCTTTTGCCGACAGAGGAAGAACAGTCTGCTTATGCTGCCGGAAATCGTGACCCGGAAGACACCAAATGGCATTATTATCTGGAAGAAGCCGAGCAGGAGCCGGAAGTTCAGGCTCAGCTGTCTGAGATTCGTAAGGAATACGCCGCACTGACACCGGATCAGCTGAAAGTCATTGATCCTTGCTCCGGTTCTGGTCATATTCTTGCGTATATGTTTGATGTGCTGATGAAGATTTATGAATCCTACGGTTATACTACCCGTGAAGCAGTGGCAAGCATTGTAGAGAACAATCTTTACGGTCTGGATATTGATGACCGTGCTGCACAGCTGGCTTACTTTGCGGTAATGATGAAAGCCCGCCAGTATGACCGCCGATTCTTTAGCCGTGGCATTCAGCCCCATGTATATGCTATTGTGGAGAGCAACCATGTAGACAAATTTGCAGTAGATTATTTCTGTAATGGCGATATGAAGCTCACAGCCGCTATGGATACCATCATCAAAGAATTACATGATGCAAAGGAATACGGTTCGATTCTGACCGTAACACCGCAGGATTGGTCTGTCCTGTATGACCGTTTCGCAGAGATTACGAAAGATATAAATATGTCCCGTGATACGGTATTGAGAGAATTACTGCCGTTGGTACAGGTGGCAGAAGCACTGGCACAGAAGTATGAAACGGTTGTGACGAATCCGCCATATATGGGTATGCGGAATATGAATGATAAATTAAATGATTTTATAAAAGAAAAGTATGCAGACTATAAAGCTGATTTCTTTTCATCATTTGTAATTCATAGTTCTGAAATGACTAAGAAAAACGGATTTTGTGGATTTTTTACTCCTTATGTGTGGATGTTCATACAGAGCTATGAAAATATGCGAAATTATCTTTATAATCAAGCTACCATAGAAACATTGATTCAGTTTGAGTATTCGGCTTTTGAGGAAGCAACGGTTCCGGTATGTACTTTCGCATTTCGGAATGATTATGTGAAGAGAAAAGGTTGTTATCTGCGCTTAGTAGATTTCCGTGGCGGAATGGAAGTTCAACGGCAGAAATCATTGGAAGCAATATTAAACCATAAATGTGGATTTTATTACGAGCAGAGTACAGATGATTTTTCTAAAATTCCAGGGAGTCCAGTTGCATATTGGGTAAATGAGAATGTTGCTAAGGCGTTTGATACTGGTAAAACATTGTCTTCTGTCGCAAGAACTCGACAAGGATTAGCATCCAGTGATAATAACAGATTTCTGAAATTATGGTGGGAACCGTCATTTGTAAAAATCGGATTTGGGATGAAAAATGCAGAAATTGCAAAGCAAAGTAGACGAAAATGGTTTCCATGCAATAAAGGTGGAGAGTTCCGTAAATGGTATGGAAATAATGTATATGTAGTGAATTGGGAGAATGATGGAAAGGAGATGCTTGAATATGCAGCTAAACTGTACGGATCTCCAACAAGAACAATAAAAAATATTGCTTACTATTTTCAGGGCGGTATGACTTGGGGAACTATAACAAGTGGAAAACTTTCGATGAGGCATAGTCCAGTAGGGTTTATACCAGAACATGCTGGCGGTATGATTCCTTTGTTGCATTGGGGAGAAAAAGAAGAATACTTGCTTGGAATGATGAATTCTAATACAGCTATGCTGTTTTTATCATTTCTTTCTCCAACGTTACGATTTACAGAGGGACCGGTTGGGCTTGTTCCAATATTATACGATAAAAGATACTGTGGCAATATAGCTCATATAGTCAAAAATTGTGAATCTGACTCTATCTTAGATTGGGATTCTTTTGAAACCTCATGGGACTTCCGGCACCATCCACTGCTCCGAAAAGTTCCGACTATTGCCGAAGCCTTTGAGCAGTGGCAGGCTGAATGCGATAACCGATTTAACCAGCTGAAAGCCAATGAGGAAGAACTGAACCGTATTTTCATTGACATTTACGGTTTGCAGGATGAGCTAACACCGGAGGTTGAGGATAAGGATGTCACAGTCCGTAAGGCTGATCTTGGCAGAGATATTCGTTCCTTTATTTCTTATGCGGTTGGCTGTATGTTCGGTCGCTACTCGCTGGATGTGGATGGTCTTACCTATGCAGGTGGCGAATGGGATGACAGCAAGTATACCTCTTTTGCGGCTGATAAGGATAACATTATTCCGATTTGCGACGATGAATACTTCGAGGATGATATTGTCGGTCTGTTTGTGGAGTTCGTGAGAACCGTTTACGGTGCAGATACGCTGGATGAAAACCTAAAATTTATTGCCGATGCTCTGGGCGGAAAAGGTCAGCCGAAAGATGTAATTCGAAATTATTTCCTAAATGATTTTTATAAAGATCATTGTAAGATTTATCAAAAACGCCCGATTTATTGGTTGTTTGACAGTGGCAAGAAGAATGGCTTTAAGGCTCTGATTTATATGCACCGTTATCAGCCGGACACCATTGCCCGTATCCGTACAGATTATGTGCATGAACAGCAGGCTCGTTATCGCACCGCCATTGCTGATCTGGAACAGCGTATTGCCAATACTTCTACTGGCGAACGTGTGAAGCTGAACAAAAAGCTGACCACCTTGCAGGCACAGGATACCGAAATCAGAACCTACGAGGAAAAGATTCATCACCTTGCCGACCAGATGATTTCTATTGATCTGGACGATGGTGTGAAGAAGAATTATGCAATTTTCCAGGATGTTTTGGCTAAAATAAAGTAAGGAGTGATAGTTATCGAATCGAAACAAAAAAAATCTGTTCTTTTAGGGAATGGAATAAATATACAGTTTGGTGGAAAAGCCTATTCAAATAGGTTTATTTTATCAAGAATTATATTTAATGCACTGTGTGATAAGTATGATAGTCTTTTTGAAGGTAGGCTGTCGGGAAGTGAAATTGAACAGATATTTCGAGGACTTCTTCCTACTGCAAATGCTGTGCTTGATGGAAAATATGATAAAACCAATGCTGACGATGAAGTGAAAAGAGCTGTAATGGAGTTCAAGGTACAAAACGTAGAACGCAGCAAATTTGAGCATTATTATGAAATTCCATTGGAAGATTGGTTTCTGTTACTTCGATTATTCTTCTTGAATAATTCAGATTTGAGTGATATGTGGAAAGCATCGAAACAAGGATTTGAATGGTTGATTCTGGATGCTATCTACAATGATGGCAAAATTCAAGAAATTTATCAAAAAATGAAAAAGCCTGTAAAACGTTTTTTCAAATCGTTTGATTCGATATTTACATTGAATTACGATAATAATATGGAAAGGCTGACCAATAAAACAATTTATCATTTACATGGGGATTATTCTGTTCTTGCAGATTTTGAAAATCCTGAAACAGTTCAGGGATTTTTGAATAAGCAAAACGGAAAAATCGTTATGAATCCAGATTATCCGCAATGTTATTGTAATGCGCTACTTAATTTTAGTGGACAGAATAAATATAAAGAAGCGCAGGATAAAGTGAAAGGAATTGACGTACTTCAAAGGCTAAAGCAATTACATGACACGGATATAGAGGAATTTGAAATAATAAGAGCAGGTGTAGAGTTAGAAAAAGTTCAAATTATAGATACTTATATCAAACATCCAGAACTGAAAATTGCCACGGATTATCATTTTGAGGAACTTGAAAAACTTTCAGGTGAATTGCATATCATAGGACTTTCACCGCAGAATGATAGTCATATATTTGCTTGCATAGAAAAAAGCTCATTAGATAAAATTGTTTTCTATTCGTATGGTGAGCCACCAAAAAAATTGCCATTGACTAAACCATATGAATTTGCGGATATTAAGCAGTTATGGAAGTCATTGGATGCGAATCAGCCACAATATAATTGTGGTAGAAAATATCCAGATTCTGATGAAGCTAAAAAGTTTTTTGAACTTTTTAATGCATTATCCCTTGATCCGATTACAAAGGAAGAAATTGAGAAAGAAGCAAATTCAATTCCTGAATATATGGCGATGCCATTATGCAAAGAAGCTATGAATTTGATTAAGGTTCAGACAACACCAAAAAGTGAAGAAGAACTTATGAAACAGTTTAGAATGGTTAGTAGAATAGCTTTAAGAGAGGGAATTTATCCGTCTGCTTTTTATTTGATTTTAATAGATAATTTTTCAAAATTATCATAAAAGGAGGGCTTGCATATGATAACGGATGAAAGAATCAAAAATTCCAGTGAGCTAGAGTTTGCCGTATTTTGCATTGAAAATGTAGCGGCAAAGCTGGGTGTGGATGCAGAGCGTGTCTATCAGGCATTTACCGAACAAAGCGATATTCTGAACGGTTACATTGTGCCGGAATATGAAGTGCTGCATACCCAGAGTCGGGAATATATCGTTGATGACCTTCTTGACGTGATGAAAGAAAGGGGTGTGGAAGTATGATTCTCTATCATGGTTCTTTCTTAGAAATTGCAAAGCCGGATTTGGTTCATTCTCGCCCAAATGTAGACTTCGGGCGTGGCTTATATGTTACGCCGTTGTATGAACAGGCGGCGAAGTGGTGTGGTAAGTTCAAACGCCGTGGGAAAGATGGTATTATCTCCAGGTATGAATATGATGAAAGACGGGAAGCTGAATTGAAAACGCTGAAATTCGATTCTTATTCCGAAGAGTGGCTGGATTTCATTCTGAACTGTCGCAGCGGAAAAGATTCGACGGATTATGACTTTGTTGTGGGTGGTGTTGCCAACGATAAGGTGTTTAATACCGTGGAGCTGTTCTTTGACGGGCTGATTGATAAAACGGAAGCTATCAACCGCCTGCGTTATGAAAAGCCGAACCTGCAAATATGTTTCCGCACAGAGAAAGCACTGTCTCTGTTGCGTTTTGAAGGGAGTGAAACACTATGACAGCAAATCCGATTTTGCTTCAGAAAAAATATAGCCGTGTTATTGAATGCTTTGCTAAACAGCAGGGACTTTCACTGGATGCGGCATTGGATTTCTTTTATCATTCCCAGGTTTATCAGCTGATTCGTGACGGTGTTTCTGATATGCACTGCATGAGCGATGCGTATCTGGCAGAGGAACTGGGACAGGAATATGCTGAGAGAACTGCCGGATAAGTGCCGTTAAAGTGTCGGATACTATTCAGAGTGTTTCCACTGGCGAGCGTGTTAAGCTGAATAAAAAGCTGACCACCTTGCAGGCACAGAATACTGAGATCAGAACCTACGAAGAAAAGATTCATCACCTTGCCGACCAGATGATTTCTATCGATCCGGACGATGACGTGGAGAAGAATTATGCGATTTTCAGGATGTTTTGGCAAAAATAAAGAAAGGGGGAGCAATATGAGTGATGAAATCAATATGACGATTTCTATCCCCACAGATGATGAAGGCTATGTCCTTTTGCAATGCGAGCATTGTGGCACATATTTTAAGGCAACTCCTTCTGATTTAAAGGATGACGGGGTGCTTCATATATTTTGTCCAAGTTGCGGTTTAATAAGCGAAAATTATGTTACGGAGGATGTACTTGAACTTGCAATGAAAATGGTGACGAATGCCATCAATGATATGATTTATAATGAATTCAAAAAAATGGAACGACATAGCAAAAAAGGAGGCATTACATTCAAGGCTGGAAAACGTCCGAAGCATGAAAATGAAGATCCTATTTGTTCAGGGATAGAAGCAATGGAAATTTGTGATTTTCCGTGTTGTAAGCGTACTGCGAAAATTAAACCATTATTAAAGATGACGGGTGCATATTGCCCGTTTTGTGGGGTGAAAAATTATGAAATTAAATAGAAAAGAATTGCGAAAAATTCAATATGATTTTAACAGTTGCTCTAATCGATTACTTCAGGCAAATTATCAAGATTATGCTGATGTGCTTACAAAATTTGTGAAATACATAGATAGCACTCCGATTATAAGTGACTATATCCATGATTGCGGCAGCTGTGATTGGGATTTAGAAAATGAAATTAAAAAAGTACAAGGGTCCTATGGAAGATTGATTTTTTCCTTGGGTGAAACTGATAGCGAAGAAATACGAAATGTGTACGCCGTTTTAAGATATTTAGTAGAGAATAACAGTTCTGTATATCGTAGTGTTGCCATGGGATATTCTTCTTCATCTAAATGGCAAGATAAAATCAAAGGGTTTAATGAACGATTTGTTATGGTGTTAATTCGCCATGTAGAAAGCTATTTAACGAAAGTAGGTATTGATATGGGAGTAGATGAAAAGAATATTTATAATGTGACGGTGCAAAATGGTCAAGCTATTATTGCAAATGATAATTCATCCGTTACGGCAACTACAACTATTGAGGCTACAGCAAATGATATAGAACAACTGATTGCCGCAGTTAGGACGAAGATGGACACTCTTACATCAGATGAAGATAAAGAAGCGGCATCTGAAAGTCTGGAAGTTATAGAAGCAGAAGTTATATCTGAAAAGCCAAAGAAATCTATGATAAAAACGGCAATAGCTTCGTTGCAAGCTATAAAAGGAACTGTCGAATTTGGATCGGCAGTTGCGGCTTTGATTCAATTTGTTGGACCAATGCTATCGTAACAACAGTTAAAACTGTAAAAGAGAGCGAGGTGTTATGATGACCATAGAAGAAATTCTTGCAGGAGAATCGAAGAATGTGGAGTTCAAAGAGACCCTGCCAGAGAAAAGCATCAAATATATGAAGTCTGTGGTTGCCTTTGCAAATGGAACCGGAGGAAAAATCATTTTCGGAATTGCCGATAAAACCAGAGAGGTTGTCGGTTTTGACAAGGAAGATGTATTCAAGAAAATGGATGCCATTGCCAATGCTGTATCAGACAGCTGTGAACCGGCAATCATCCCGGATATTACTTTACAGACGGTTGATGGCAAGACTGTTATTGTGGTAGAAGTTTCTGAGGGCAGACAGCGCCCATATTATATCAAAGCTCTTGGCAGAGATGGCGGTGTATATGTCCGTGTTGCCGGAACTACCCGCCTTGCCGATGAGTATATGATAAAAGAATTATTGTTTGAGGGTAGTAATCGTTACTACGATCAGGCTTTATGTACTGGGTTAAATGTCACAGATGAAGATATTTATGCTCTTTGCAAAGCTATGAAAAAGCAGGCTGTCAAAAATGCCCGTACAGAGGACCAGAAAGCAGCGATTAAAGATGTCGGCAGACAGCAGCTGCGTTCCTGGGGCATTTTGATTGAGCGTGATGGGAAAGATTATCCGTCCAATGCGTTTGCTATTTTGACAGGCAACGGAGGACTTCATGTTGCAACGCAATGTGGTGTGTTCAAAGGTACAACGAAAGCGGTATTTGTTGATCGTAGAGAATATACCGGTCCGCTTTGGGAACAGATAGACGAAGCATTTCAGTTTGTTTTGAGAAATATTCATCTGGGTGCTACAATTGTGGGAATTTATCGCCAGGATGTTTATGAGATTCCACCGGATGCCATTCGTGAGTTGATTATCAATGCTATGGTACATCGTAGTTATCTGGATCATGGTACGATACAGGTTGCGGTATATGACAACCGATTGGAAATCACTTCTCCCGGAAAGTTGCCAATGGGACAAACTATGGAGCGTATGAAAGAAGGCTATTCTAAGATTAGAAATGAAGCCCTTGCTCATGCGTTTGCATATATGAACCTGATCGAGCATTGGGGAAGCGGTATTCCGAGAATTATTGATAAAGTAAAAGCTGCCGGGCTGCGGGAGCCGGAGTTTATTGGTGGCGAAGTTGATTTGCGTATCAATATTTATCGAGGACAGGTTGACGGCACTGTTGACCTCAATAACGCCATTAAAGTGCCGGATACTATTGGTAAAATGCCGGATAGTGGCAATAAAGTGCCGGATAAAACAGAAATAGTGCCAGATAATATGAAAAAAATGCCGGATAGTGGCAACGAAGTGCCAGATACGACTGAGAAAATACCGGATAGTGAACGGGAACAACAAATCTATAAATATGTATTGGAAAATGGCTCTATTACTACTGCTGAAACAGTAGAGATTTTAGATGTAAAACATCGTAGAGCCAGAGCTGTTTTGCTGAATATGGTTAAGGATGGTTATTTGAGAAAAGAAGGTGCGGCACGAAGCACAATTTATGTAAAAAATACGGAAGGGAGATAATGCAGCATGGATACAGATAAAATAATACAAGATTTAAATCGCAGATTTGCTGCACCTCTTCCTGAGTTTTATCAGCGTCGTATCATTTTCTGGTATGATGAAGATAAGGAATTTCAGGATAAACTGGATGAAGTGGTTTTGGAAAATGCAAAGGTGATTGCGCTGACAGGAAATAATGCGTTTTCAGTAAAAAAACTGCTTTCAGTAGATGATTTGACTACAAATTATCTTGTTTACAGTCCGTGTGTCTATAACCGCCCAGATGATAACTGGCTTCTGGATGTGGAGCTTTACAGTGAAGAGTTTCGGGCGGATCTGATTTCTATCTGGATGGATGAGATGGGACTTATATCAAATCCGGCAATGAGAAAACAGGTTAAAAATTATCGTGCTTATTTCAATGCGAAAGACCGTCGTTTGAAAGTCAGCACGCAGAATAAAGTTCCGGAAACACCGGCACAGTTACACATGGCTGTCATGGCGGCAATCTGTGGATTGAAAGATGCACAGCCCAATATGATTCTCCGTAGTGTGTTCCAGGAGGGACTGGATTTGAATAATAATACGGTTTATCAGGATTTTGTAAAATATCATGCAGACGCAGCTTTTTGGGCGATGGTTCGTCAGGGATGTGGATTTGTGGAGGAAGAACCAGATCTTGGGCAGTTGGCAATTCATCTGCTTTTAACTGCAGCGACCCGTACCATGAGGCAGGAATATCTTGCCGGGCTGGACAGTTTTATTTCCATACCTCATCAGGCATACTGCTATGATTTTATTTCTGAATGGCTTCATAGTGATAACATTACTCAATTATATGATGTGGCACGTTATGTTGAGGATGAAGCTCGTCTGTATCAGCGTT
>ERZ834382.2686-NODE-2686-length-12006-cov-4.430675_pt1 | contig 12006 bp, 6 predicted proteins | sample MGYA00519692_ERZ834382 | MGnify/ENA primary metagenome ERZ834382 (study PRJEB31850, sample SAMEA3708751) | human gut metagenome | biome: human gut; feature: human-associated habitat; material: faeces | place: China | collected 2014 ...
CCTTTAGTCGGGCGGGCAATGTTCAAGTTATCGCGTTTTTCGAACAGTTCGGTAGCTGCAATTTCCAGTTCCGAAGTGATGAATGACACGCACTCATCATAGGTTTTACGTGGGTAGGCCAGTTCGTCATACGATTTTGTATAGTCGGCTCCTTCCGGTGGTAGAATGGGTATCGGACCGAATTTTCTCAGCAGTAACCAGTAGAAATAGGCACGCAGAAAACGGGCCTGTCCTCTTATGTCCGTCACTTCCTCCGGAGTGAGATCTTCATTCTCATACAATTCATTCAGTAGAATGGAGGCTTGATAGATTCCGTCATACGACCATTTCCAAGCATTTTGGCCACCAGTGGAATTTAAATATTCGCCGCGTTTGAATTTGGCAAAACGGTCTCCTCGTTCGTTGAATACTTGGTCGTCTGAGAAATTGAAAGGGCATACGTCACTGTGTCCCACCTCCAGATTATCTCCCTGCAGGCGACTGTAGCAGAATGACAGCCATTGAAGTGTATAGTCTTTGTCCGAGAAAATGCGTTCTGTAGATTGTTGGTCTCTGAAATAGCGGTCTACATTTAGGAAATCGGAACAGGAAGTGAGTCCCAAGCCGAGTACCACTGCTCCCAATAAAATGTATTTATTTTTATTCATAACTTTTCTTTTAATGATTGTTTTAGATTCCTACCGTCAGTCCGATGGTCACTGTTCTGGATAACGGATATTGTTGTCCATTGGAACTACCCAGTTCCGGATCCCAAAGCTTAAAGTCGGAGAAGGTCAGCAGATTCGTTCCCATCAGGTAGAGGCGCACACGGTCCAAATGGAGTTTATTGACAAACCGTTTGGGGATGTTGTAACCTAATTCCACATTCTTTAAACGGATGTACGAACCGTTTCGCAGCCAGTAAGTAGAAGCACGATAGTTGTTGCTATTACCTCCATAACTCAGACGCGGGTATTTGGCATTCGGGTCTTCGTTGATTCCCAGCGACCAGTAGTTACCCACTACATCCGTCAGAATATTGCCCCATGACTTCTCTTGGAATGGATATACGGTGAATCCGTCTATGAAGAAGGATGACTTGCCGGCTCCTTGGAAGTGAACGTTGATATCAAATTCTTTCCATTGTGCAGATACACCGAACCCGTAAATCAGGTTAGGGCGGGTGGTCGCACCGATGGGCACTTCGTCATCTCCGTTAATGACTCCGTCACCGTTTACGTCCTTGTATTTGATGTCTCCCGGCATGATGCCTGAACCCTGTGAGGGTCTGTTGCGGATTTCTTCATAGTCCTTGAACAGCCCTTCGGCTATCAGACCGCGTGCCTGGTCTACACGGAATCCGTATTTCATCTTATACGGATAGCGGCTGTTCTCTTCGTCATACTCCTTGATTTCATTCTTACTATAGGTCATGTTGGCACGTACTGTAAGATCTACCTCACCTATTCTCTGCTTATAAGCGATATTACCGTCAAAACCTTCGGACAAGACAGATCCCACGTTGGCATAAGGTTTCGTTGTGATGTGATTCAGACCGATGATCTGAGGAAGGTAACTACGTACCATATAAATACCGTTGCGTTGTTCGTGGAAGTAGTCAATGCTGCCACTGAACTTATCATTGAACATAGAGAAGTCAAGTCCGAGGTCATGTTTCTTGGCTACCTCCCAAGTGATGCTGCTTGACGCAATTCTCGAATAGGTCAGTCCGGTATAATAATAATTACTGGTGCCGATATCACCGTAATAATAACCGTCTTCATCCCATGTCCCGAATTTCTCTACGTATGGGAAGCGGGTTCCCACATTGTCGTTACCTACCTTACCGTATGAGTAGCGCAGCTTAAACATATTCAGCCATTTGAGATGTTTCTTGATGATTGACTCTTCAGCGATGTTCCATGCTACAGAATAGGCGGGAAAGAATCCAAACTGCTGACCTGAGGCGAAGTTCTCGGAGCCGTTGTAACCGAAATTAAAGTCAAAGAAGTAGCGGTATTTCCATCCGTATGTGAAACGTCCTGCAAACCCCTGATGACGATTCTGAATACTCTGCACAATCTTCTCGTAGCTATCTGTATTGCCGTTGTGAGATGTATTGGTAGTCTTATCCTGAGAATACTTTAAAACGGCCCCTAGCATGTGGTCGCCAAACGTACGGTTATAGTGTAGCTCTGCCTCCAAGTATTCCTTCCGTTGTCCACTTGAATACATCGTTCCGTCCATCAGTTTCTGCGTCTCTATTCTTCTGAATTGCAATTCTCCGTCGGAGGTACGCTGCCGTTCCGCTAACCAACTTTCCGGCCATTTGAAACGGTTGTCACCGTTATCCGTATATGTATCGAATCCGAAACGTCCGTAGAATTTTAATCCCTTTGTGATAAATTTCAAATCTTGTTCAAGATTAACCGTAGTCTGTATTTTATTCTTCCATGTTTCCTGATATCCCTGCTGGGTGGTCAGTACCCACGGATTTCTTCGTCCTTCACTACCGACTGCTGCCCATTTCCCGTCACTATACTGTACCGGAGAAGCGATGGGACTGTATCCCATTAGCGAGTGCCATATTTCATGATACTGGCTTCCCGGCAGGTTCTGCTTGTCCAAAGAACCCGATACGCCTACTTTTAGCAGCGTGGATTTTGTCAGGTCTATGTCTACATTCATGCGGTAGTTCCAGCGATGGTAGTTGGCATTGGTGTTATAGTCCGTCATTGCACGATCCGTTTCGTACATACCGCCTTCATTTACATAACTGGCAGAAATGAAATAACGGGCTACCGTACCACCTCCGGTCAAGTCTACAGTTGCGCGATAAGTGGGGGCACCGTCTTTCAGTATTAAGTTCATCCAGTCCACATTCGGGAAAAGATCCTGATCCAGCCCGTTTGCAAACAGTTCCAAGTCGCTTTCGCTATAGGCCGGAGCCTGACTACGACTAACCAAGGCTTCGTTCATCATGCGGGCATATGTTGGACCGTCCACAAATTCCGGAGTTCTGGTGCGTGTATTATACGAGGTTTCTACTTTGGCATTGACGCGGGTCTTCCCTTCCTTGCCGCGTTTGGTCGTGATCAAGACAACGCCATTTGCACCGCGTGAACCGTAAATGGCTGTTGCGGAGGCATCTTTCAACACGGAGAAGTCCTGGATATCTTCTACATTGATTTCATTCATATCACGTTCGAAGCCATCGACCAACACCAATGCACTGCCTCCGGCACCGAAAGTGGAGATACCGCGTATCCAGAACTCAGAAATATTGCTACCCGGCTGTCCGGAAGTCTGGCGGGCGAGTATACCGGCTACATTGCCTGCAAGAGCATTAGTGATGCTTGCCGTCGGAGTACGTAGCTGGGAAACGTCGACTGTGGTAACGTTACCTTCTTCTGAGCACCGGTCCCTGTGACAACAACCTCGTCGATGACCGTTTCTTTCGTCTCTGCCATAACGATGTTAATGATTTTTTTGTCTTTGATAAAGATTTCCTGCTTTGTAAATCCCACATAGGAAAAAATCAAGTAAGAATAATTGGGAACCTTGATCTTGTAACGTCCGTTTATGTCTGTTATCGCACCGAAGCCGGGCATATTTCTTGCTGTAACGTTCACGCCTATTAAAGGTTCGTTCTTTGGATCAGTGACGATTCCCGTCACCTCAATCGTCTCTTGTTCATTTTGAGCGCAGACTGTAGTTGTCCAGCCTACTATCAATAAAAATAGTAAGATTACATTTCTCATATTTACTTGTGTTTTAAATAGTATTATTCCGTTGTCATATAACGAATCCCTTTATTATCAATATCTCCAATATAGAACATATCTGTATCAGGGTCGTAAGCAAGACCGGCTGGCTGATTGAAACGTGCCTCATGCAATGGATTGCCGTCTACGTATCCCCATATTTTGCCGTCGGCGTTTTCGTTACTTCGTCCGGCTGCAAGAGACGCTACCCCATGAGGATCCAGTTTCCAGATGCAGTGATTTTCTCTGTCACAAAAATAGAAGTCATATTGGTCGTTGTCAGGACCAATTCCTTCGCCGTATTTCTCGTTTTTTACGAATACACCGAACTGTGGTTTGTTAAACCGGGCGCTTCCTCCCGTTCCTTCCTTGAAACTTTTATCGTTCATGTTTCCGGCAATGATGCTAGGATTACCGAATGTTTTTGCCACCGGATCATAATCGGCTCTGAACACTGCGCCAAAATTGTCGGAAAGCATATACATGAATTTATTGGACGGGTGCCTGAATAATATCGTATGTGAACCGCCCACTGCCGATATCTGACTCAGGCTAAAGGCAACTTCCGCATTCTCGTCGATATTGGGAATAGCCCCATTGCGTATCATTTTGTAGACTTTTCCCTCCCACCAGGTGGTGTAAAAGATGGTTCCGTCATCCATATACACTAAGCTATATGCTGTCCTGCCATAGTTGTAGGGACGAATTCGTCGAAAGTTTTCACGACGGAGAGAATAATAGATATTTGCCCGGGTGGTGTTGTCCTGACCGTGATCATCGGTAAATAGCAACGTGTCTCCGTCAGCACTGAATGTGAAAGAATACATTGTGCTATATCCCGTTCTTGGGAAGAGACGTTTTACAGTCCGTTCTGTCAGGTCTATTAGATGGAGACCGTCAGAATGGTTTGAAGAAAAAAGTAACCGGTTGTCCCCATCCTTGTACTTGGGGTCGAACACCATACAGTCATTGGAAGGAATAGAAGCTCCTTCATCGAACGAACCCTCTTGAAATGCAGAATTATTATCCTCGTCTACCTTACGTAGCAAGGTACCTACGATCGTTGCAGGAGTGTACTTGAATTCCTCTTCAAATGTATGTTCTGCAATAGGTTTGCCATCCGGACCATCTACACGAACATTGATTATTCCATCAAAAGCCTTGGAAGGAACCATGCAATAAATCTTTTTTCCATCGGCTCCGATGGTTTTGGTTTTTTCTCCACCGATCGTAATGTGAATTTTGGTGGGATCATTCCCGAAGTTACTGCCTTCAATGTACAGGCGGGTTCGCATACCTCCCTCTTTAGGGCTAAAATCTGTAAATACTACTGGTTGAGATGGGTCATACTGATTAGAGTTGGCTTTATCATCTTTACAACCGATGAAGAATAAACAGCAGACAAGTACTGTTATTAGGTGGTTTTTCATAAATATAAATAATAAAATGGTTAAAGTGCATCCGAACAATAAATATTATTGCTTACAACGTTTGCCTATCTTTCTTATTATAAGCATAATATGTATCTAAATCTTTAGGAGTTTTAGGTATCCTTCACCTTGTTGATGTTGGCATGTTGTGCTCATAATATGTTGTAGATTTAAGTACAAATATCTATATATGTCTGATTCTCATCAACGAAGAGTTTGACTGAGAAAAGACATGGCAAAGCTAACTAAATAAGTAATTTCTTATTTAGTTTGCATAACTTTATGTAGGTGTGATGATGATAATTATAATTAACAATCAATCGGTTAATTACAAATAAATATAATAAAAATGTAGAAGAGTTAGAATGCCTTTTTTTTGAAATGACCAGAATATATTATATATTAGTCAGATTATTATAATTACATTTTCAATTACATTAAATAATTAAGCAGGCTTTTGGGGAATATCTGTGCAAATATGCCCTTCAAGGGAGAAATGTACCAAATTTGTCCCTGAATTGGATTATTTGGGACGGTCTATTCTATTTGAAAGTACTACTTTTGCCACCAGATAATTATTAACTTAACAAATAATCCATGTATTATGAAAACAATTCTTAGCGCATTGGGACTTTCGCTTCTGATCTTTACGAGTTGCGGTGGACAAAAAAAGGTTGAAGTCGATTTTATTCAGGACAACATCGACAACGCTGTAGCACAAAACACAATTCAGACAGACATTATCGAGAAATCCGGTAAAATTCTGAATCCAAGAACCATCAATGCAGATGGTAGTATCTCCTATATACCTATTGATGACTGGTGCTCCGGTTTCTTTCCGGGCAGCATGTGGCTGACTTACAATCTGACAGGGGATAAAAAGTGGTTGCCTTTGGCAGAAAAATACACAGAAGCCCTCGATTCTGTGAAATATCTGAAGTGGCATCACGATGTCGGCTTTATGATCGGGTGCAGTTATCTTAACGGTTACCGTTTTGCAGATAAAAAAGAATATAAGGATGTGATTGTAGAAGCCGCAAAATCATTGTCTACCCGTTTCCGTCCGGGAGCAGGCGTTATCCAGTCATGGGATGCCGATAAAGGCTGGCAGGGAACACGCGGATGGAAATGTCCGGTGATTATCGATAATATGATGAATCTGGAATTGCTGTTTGAAGCTACGGCTTTTTCCGGTGACTCTACCTTTTACAATATAGCAGTGAAACATGCGGATACAACGATGGCCCACCATTTCCGCCCGGACAACAGTTGCTATCATGTGGTAGACTACGATCCCGAAACAGGAGAAGTGCGTAAGAGACAAACAGCACAAGGATATGCGGACGAATCATCATGGGCTCGCGGACAGGCTTGGGCATTATACGGTTATACCACTTGCTATCGCTATACAAAAGACAAGAAGTATCTTGATCAGGCACAGAAGGTGTATAACTTCATCTTTACCAATAAGAACCTGCCGGAAGACCTCGTTCCTTACTGGGATTACGATGCTCCGAACATTCCGAACGAACCTCGTGACGCTTCGGCAGCCGCCTGTACGGCCTCTGCTCTGTACGAACTCGACGGTTATCTGCCGGGCAATCACTATAAGGAAACTGCTGATAAGATTATGGAAAGCCTCGGCTCACCGGCTTATCGTGCGAAAGTGGGTACGAATGGAAACTTTATACTGATGCACTCTGTAGGCAGTATCCCTCACGGCCAGGAAATAGATGTGCCTTTAAACTACGCTGACTATTACTTCCTGGAAGGATTGATGCGCAAAAGAGACTTGGAAAAGAAGTAAGAACTGCCTTGCCTGTACTTTAGCCGGATATATGCATATATTAGTCTCTTCCGGTGCATAAATTAATTCGTCCGGCTATAGGCAAATTTGCGTCCGCCTAAAGGCAACGTTTCGTTTGGCTATAGGCAATCTTTCGTCCGGCTATAGGCGGACGAATTAAATGGTGAACCGGAAAACATTATTTGCTGTACCGAAACCGGTTGGTGCATTAACTGTTATTCTTTATATCATGATAAACAAATCAGTAAACTTATTGATGGGAGGCTTGACCCTCTTTGCAGCGCAAGGCTGTAAATCCCCCAAGCAGGTGGCAGAGCAAGCGGAACATCCAAACATCATCTATGTATTTCCTGATCAGTATCGCAATCAGGCAATGGGCTTTTGGAACCAGGAAGGTTTCAGAGATAAAGTAAACTTCCGGGGAGACCCCGTGCATACTCCTAACATAGATACTTTCGCACGTGAATCTATGGTGCTGACTTCCGCTCAAAGCAACTGTCCGCTGAGCAGCCCTCATCGTGGAATGTTGCTGACCGGTATGTATCCGAATCGCAGTGGTGTACCTTTGAACTGTAACTCTACACGTCCTATCAGCTCTTTGCGTGACGATGCGGAGTGCATAGGCGACGTATTCAGCAAGGCCGGTTATGATTGTGCTTATTTCGGTAAACTTCACGCTGACTTCCCGACCCCGAATGATCCGGAGAATCCGGGACAATATGTAGAAACACAGCGTCCGGTGTGGGACGCTTATACGCCGAAAGAGCAGCGCCACGGTTTCAACTATTGGTATTCGTACGGCACGTTTGACGAACATAAGAACCCGCATTATTGGGATACGGACGGCAAGAGACATGATCCGAAAGAATGGTCACCGCTCCATGAGTCGGGCAAAGTTGTTTCTTATCTCAAGAATGAAGGAAACGTGCGTGATACGAAGAAGCCATTCTTCATCATGGTGGGAATGAACCCGCCGCATAGCCCATACCGTTCGCTGAACGATTGTGAAGAACAGGACTTCAATCTTTATAAAGATCAACCGCTGGACAGTCTGCTGATTCGCCCAAACGTAGATCTGAATATGAAAAAAGCGGAATCCGTCCGTTACTACTTTGCTTCTGTGACCGGAGTAGACCGTGCTTTCGGACAGATTTTGGAAGCACTGAAACAATTGGGATTGGATAAAAATACAGTAGTCATCTTTGCTTCCGACCATGGCGAAACAATGTGCAGCCAGCGAACGGACGACCCTAAGAACTCTCCCTATTCCGAATCTATGAATATTCCGTTCCTGGTTCGTTTCCCCGGTAAGATTCAGCCCCGGGTAGATGATTTGTTGCTTTCTGCTCCCGACATTATGCCTACCGTACTCGGCTTGTGCGGTCTGGGGGATTCGATTCCTTCCGAGGTGCAGGGACGCAACTTCGCACCTCTTTTCTTCGATGAAAAGGCGGAAATTGTTCGTCCGGCAGGTGCGTTGTATATTCAGAATCTGGATGGAGAGAAAGATAAGGATGGATTGGTGCAATCTTATTTCCCCTCTTCGCGCGGCATTAAGACGGCTCGCTATACATTGGCTCTGTATATCGACCGGAAGACGAAACAGCTAAAGAAAAGTCTGCTGTTTGATGACGTAAACGACCCTTATCAGCTGAATAATCTGCCTTTGGATGAAAATAAGGAAGTTGTGGAGCAACTTTATCGTGAAATGGGAACAATGCTGAAAGAAATCGACGATCCGTGGTATACGGAAAAGATTCTTTCGGACCGTATACCTTACTGATACCGTATACTAATACGGTTTGTATGACACCCGGGTCTCATACATACCGACACCCGGATCTCATACATGCTGACACCCGGGTGTCGTGCATCCTGACACCCGGGTGTGGTAAGAACTGCCTTTAAACAATTAATGATCATGAAAGCTGTTTGTTTTATATTTCTGTTCTTGTTTTGTTCTTTGTCCTCTTATGCGCAGGTCATAGGGTTTGAAGAAAAGGTTCCCGAGACGTTCAAAGTTTCGGGGAAAGGTGAAGTGAAACTTTCTTCTCTTTTCTATAAAGAGGGAGAAAGCAGTCTGGAATGGGATTTCCAACCTGCCTCGACACTGGACGTTCAGATAGAACCTTTATCGCTGAATGCCAAAAAGGAACAGCAATTTGGTATTACCCTGTGGATATATAACGAGAAACCCCAACAGGACTCTATCCGTTTTGAGTTTCTAAATAAGGCGGGTGAAGTCTCTTATTGGTTCACGTATCATCTGCAAGCGGCAGGCTGGCGGGCTTGCTGGATATCTTTCGCCTACATGAACGGGGATAAGAAAGATAAAAATATAGTTTCTTATCGTCTGGTCGCTCCCGACCGTAAAGGGCGCATCTTTCTGGATCGCCTGACCTTTCCGGAAAAGAAGATGAACCTGCGCACGACACCGGACCAACAACTGCCAGCTAACAACGGTCTTTCCAATCGTGACCTCTGGCATTGGTGTCTTGTATGGAAGTGGGAACAGCAGTCTTATGATGTCCCCTTGCTTTCTAAACTGACAACTCGGCAAAAGAAGGACTTGAAAACAATCGAACAACGCCTGACTGAATTTCTCGATGTGAAGAAAGCTCCCCAAGGACAGATCAACGCTGCAAGGAAGACTTTTGAAAGAGCTGCCATTGCTCCCTCCGCAGCCGGGACCGGCTTTACCGGAACTCCTGTTGTAGCACCGGACGAGCAAGACAAGAAGAAAGGGGAGATGTCATGGAATGATATCGAAACGATGCTTGCCGGTTTTGCATACGATGCCTTCTACAATCAGAATGAGACATCGAAGAAGAACTATTTTACCGTATTCGACTATGCAATGGATCAGGGATTCGCTTTTGGCAGCGGCATGGGGACGAATCATCATTACGGCTATCAGGTACGTAAAATATATACTACCGCCTGGCTCATGCGGGACGCGATTTATAAACATCCTCACCGGGATGCCTATCTATCCACTTTACGTTTCTGGGCTGCTTTACAGGAGACTCGTCAACCGTGTCCGCCGGAGCGGGATGAATTACTGGATTCATGGCATACGCTCTTGATGGCAAAGTTTATCTCCGCCATGATGTTCCCCGATGCAAGAGAACAGGAACAGGCTTTGAATGGTTTGTCGCGCTGGTTGTCTTCATCGCTGAATTATACTCCGGGCACTCTCGGCGGTATCAAAGTAGATGGAACGACCTTTCATCACGGAGGTTTCTATCCCGGCTATACAACCGGAGTACTGGCTACCATCGGCCAATTTATCGCTCTCACCAACGGGACTGGATTTGAACTGACGGAAGAGGCACGTCAACATATCAAGTCTGCCTTTCTCGCCATGCGCAATTATTGTAACCTTTACGAATGGGGGACAGGCATTAGCGGTCGCCATCCTTTTGGCGGAAAGATGGGAAGCGATGATATAGAAGCATTTGCCAATATTGCATTGTCAGGAGACTTGTCCGGTCAGGGAAATACATTCGATCATGGACTGGCCGCCGATTATTTGCGTCTGATACGTGATCGGAATACAAGGAATGCACATTTCTTCAGAAAAGAAGGTATTCAGCCTGCACAGGCTCCCCACGGTTTTTTTGTTTATAACTATGGATCGGCAGGTATTTTCCGCCGTGCAGACTGGATGGTGACACTGAAAGGATATACCACAGATGTATGGGGTGCTGAAATCTATGCGAAAGATAATCGTTACGGACGTTATCAAAGCTACGGATCGGTACAGATTATGGGAAAAGGAAATCCCGTCTCCCGTGCCGGAAGTGGTTTTGTACAGGAAGGATGGGACTGGAACCGTCTGCCCGGTACGACCACCATTCATCTTCCTTTTGAACTCTTGGACAGTCCCCTGAAAGGTACGACGATGGCACGGTCTACGGAAAACTTTTCCGGAAGCAGCTCTTTAGGCGGCATGAACGGAATGTTTGCAATGAAACTGACGGAACGTGATTATGAGAACTTTACTCCCGACTTTGTAGCCCGTAAATCCGTCTTCTGTTTTGATAACCGGATGATCTGCCTCGGAACAGGCATCACGAACAGCAATGCTGACTATCCTACGGAGACCACTCTCTTCCAGACGAAATTTAACGGCAAAGAGCAGAAGACAGGTAAGGATAACTATTGGTTGCACGACGGCTATGATAATTATTATCATGTAGTTGACGGAACCCTTCGTTCACAGATAGCCGAACAGGAGTCGCGTCATGAGAAAACCCGCGAAAAGACTACAGGAACATTCTCTTCTGCCTGGATTGAACATGGCAACGCCCCGAAGAATGCTACTTATGAATATATGGTACTGATTCAGCCTTCAGCTTCGGATTTGGATGAACTGAAGAAAACGCCTGCATACGAAGTATGGCAACGTGATCAGACTGCGCATATTGTCTATGACAGGAAAACGGGTATAACCGGATATGCTGTTTTTGAAGATTACCGGTCTGCTGACGATAAGCTGGTGGTTGCTTCCATTCCTGCGGAAACGATGGTCATGTATGCGGCAGAGGGAAAAAAGGCGATTCGTCTCAGCGTCTGTGACCCAAACTTGAATATTGCGGAAAAGACGTATACGACAAAAGAACCGAGCCGCCCTATTCGTAAAATAATAGAGCTGAAAGGACGCTGGAGTTTCTTGGAGACACCGGCGAATGTAAAGCTTGAATATAAAGGTGCCCATACGATACTGGATGTAACTTGTCAGCATGGACAACCGGTGGAAATGATTCTTGAAAATAAATGAAGAGAGAATTTAAATAGGTATTGATGTTTGTGTTTCATACCTTGAAAGAGGGTCGGTTCAGCGAAGAATCGACCCTCAGTTTTATATGCGGTTAATGAGACAGTTTGCTAGGGAGAACTTGAATTACTTGTTTAATCTCCATTCGAAACCATCTTTTGTATCTTTCACTTCAAATCCGAGTGCAGTCAATGTATTACGGATTTCGTCGGAAGTAGCCCAGTCTTTGTTGGCTTTTGCTTTCAT
>ERZ834382.2695-NODE-2695-length-11975-cov-2.702768_pt1 | contig 11975 bp, 10 predicted proteins | sample MGYA00519692_ERZ834382 | MGnify/ENA primary metagenome ERZ834382 (study PRJEB31850, sample SAMEA3708751) | human gut metagenome | biome: human gut; feature: human-associated habitat; material: faeces | place: China | collected 2014 ...
GATCTGTTACCAATATGACAAATGAAGGTGCTGCTGGTTGGCTGGCTTATGGTGCTAATATCCTTAGTAGTATCAGTGCTGCTATACCAATGATAACCAGTTTAACTACTGCTTTAACGGCTAAGGCTGCTGCTGAAGCTGCTGGTAGTGCTGCTGCTGTGCCTGTAGTAGGTTGGATTAATGCCGTTGCTGCTATTACGGCTATAATATCTGCTATGGCTGCTGTACCAAAATTTGCTGATGGCGGTATCATTGGCGGTAATTCCTTCATTGGCGATAATTCCTTCATTGGCGATAATATGATAGCCAGAGTAAACAGCGGTGAAATGATTCTGAACAACAGACAGCAAAGGAATCTGTTTAACCTTTTAGATGGTAAAGGTGGAACTTCTGTTAATGCTGGTGGTGAAGTCAAATTAAGGATAGAAGGCAGGGATTTGGTAGGCGTTATTAATTCTCAAACAAGTAAGACAAGCAAATACAAGTAATATGTACAACCTTATATATACAGTGCCATTTACTAATGTGGATGGCGAAGCGTTGACTGTACAAATACTGGAAGATGGTGGAACTGGTTCACCTGTAGAACTTACAGGCGGAACACCACCATTTATAGTAGATGTAAATGATGAAGATTTTTTATACACGCCAACCAGATTCAGTGGGGCTACTTTAAAACTGGTTGGAAGTGATTACCTGCAAAGATTGTTTAGTACACAATACCAGAAGTTCAAAGTTAATTTGGTAAAGGCAGGTTCTGTTATCTGGACAGGATTTATTACACCAGAATTATATTCACAGGACTATGATAACAGCCTGTTTGAACTGGAAATAGAATGTATATCTGCTTTATCCACTTTAGAGTACATAGACTTCAAACAAGAAGGAGCTACCATTTCCTTGCTTGGTATTATTAAAAAGTGCGTTACTGAAAGCAAAGGGGATTTTAGGGCAGTCTACATACCAAACGTCTATACTTCTTCTTTAGATGGTATAACTGTCAGTACTGCCAATTTCATAGACGAAGATGGCAAGGCTATGACTTTAAAAGAATGCTTGGAGGAAGTTTGCAAGTTCCTTAACTGGACTGTAACGGAATATGCTGGTTGTGTTTACTTTATTGATGTGGACTATATAAAGGCTGGTAAAACCAGTTATACCAATATACTTGCCAGTACGGTTACTACTCTATCTTCTGCTATAAATCTAAGGGAAATACCATCTAAAGGAAACAGTAACCAATTATCTATATTAGGAGGATACAATAAGGCTATAGTAATTGATAGTGACTATGAAGCGGATAAAGACCGACTATATCCAGAGTTGGAATTTACTTCTGACATCAAACTACAGCACAAAGTACTGGATAAGGATGGATATAAATTCCAAAAAGAATATTATCCTGCTTCTATGTTCAAATTCAATACATTCAAATATAATACTTCAACGGGAAAGTATGAACAGACGAACGAACCTACATTCAGTGCCACAGGAGAACAACACGCTGGTTCTGTAGCCGTACAACAATCCAATTACAAATTGGATGATGTGCCCAATAAATTAAGTTGGGAGAAAATGATTGAAATAAAATGCTATGATAAGGATTTGAGTAATAACCCTATGTTAATTGATAGTTACACAGATTCTGAAATACTAGCCAATTATCCTGTTATTCAGACGGAATCATCTAGTTTTACAATGGTATTTGATGAGAGCATTAAGTTGGCTATTAATTTCCAAATCTATTTTATGCGCGTTTCAACTGATGGATTTGGTGAAATTAATCCAAACAGACCAGCAGAAGAAAGCGGTATGGAAGATAACTTCAATCCAAACAGTATTTATGTATTAGCACGTTTAAGATGTGGCGAATATTGGTATAATGGTACAGGATGGACTACAAATCCTAATAACCATTTTAAAATCTATACAGATGTACAAAGAAATGCTGTAAGATATAATTGGTTAAATGCAAAGAATACAAATGACTTTACTTTAGGAGTCAATGATTTGGAAGGGACGATAATTAATTACGACAGAACGATAATTGGAGACTTGCAATTAACATTGTATCTTCCAAAATTTGAATCTGTTGCTGCTTATGTGTTTATGAAGAATATAAGCATTCAAAGCCAGAAAGTTCGTTTCTCAACAGTAACAACAAGTAATGAAAAGAAAGATACCAAATATGAGAATGTAGTTAATGATGGCTATATTAATGAACTGGATGATATTGAATTTAAGATAACATCAAAGAATGACAGTGAATTATCATTCAGTAAAGCAATTGCAGGCAGTTCCATTCTGGATAAATTGACCAATACAATCTATAACAGCAGTGAGAAGCCAGAAAAGCTACTGATTCAAAGGATCATTAACCAGTACAAACAGCCTAAAATAAAGTTGGTGCAGGTAATAAAACCTGATATTCTGCCTTATTCAAAAGTGACAGACAGTTATTTGTCTGGCAAACAGTTTATATTTACTGGTGGAAGAACCAATTATGAAGATAATAGCATAGAATGTAACCTTATAGAACTAAACTAATATGGATATAACAAGCAACAGAATACCAGCAACACCCAGAAGCAAATACGCCAGATATGGATATGGTAGTAATAATATATCTGTAAGTGGTGGCGGTGGAAACACCAATATTGATACTTCTAACTTTGTCAAGTTAAAAGGACAGACCAGCCAGTCTATAGAAGGTGCTGTAGCTGCTACTGGAGATATTATAGCCTACCAGACAAATCCAGAAGCTGGAGACTTTCAGTTTCCTATTGCTTCTACTGATGCTTTAGGAACAATCAAAGTAGGTAGCGGACTTAAAATAAATGAAGATGGGATTTTGTCTGTAGATGGTGAAATTGGTGGTGGCGGTGTAAGCAGTTGGGATGATCTTACAGACAAACCTTCTACATTCCCTTCCACTTGGGAACAGGTAACAGGAAAACCCACAGAATTTACACCGTCTGCACATACACACGTAATGAATGACATTACAGATTTTAATGGAGTTACAATAGATACAGACCAGACTATAACAGGACAAAAGGCTTTTAGCAAGACAATATTGGGACAGGCAGATGTAGTGGCTTATAGCACTGGCATTAGCAGAGAAATGTTTCCTATTGCCAGTACAACGGCTTTAGGTTGTATCAAAGTTGGAGAGAACTTAACCATTACAGAGGATGGTACACTGAATGCACAGGCTGGAGGCGGTATTACATCTGTTACTTGGAATGACATATTGGATAAGCCTATATTTTCCACAGTAGCCAATTCTGGAAGTTATACGGACTTATTGAATAAACCTTCATTATTTAGTGGCAACTACAATGACTTAACCAATAAACCTACTATTCCAACAAATACCAATCAATTGACTAATGGTGCTGGTTATATCACTGGAATCAATTTGTCAATGTGGAATAATGCTGCTACGTCTGTTGGCGATAAGAGAATAGGTAACTCCAGCAATGGAAATTATGTTGATATTGTTGAAGATTTGAGGATTACGCAAAACTGTACATTCAGTAAAACCCCTAAAGTTGGTAGTACCAATGTTGCTTTGGTAACAGATATTCATACACATAGTAATAAAAGCTATCTGGATAACATTAACCAGAATCTTTCAACATCTTCAAACGTACAGCACGCACAAGTAAAGACTACAGGTGATGTAATAGCCTTTTCTACAGGTAGTGGAACACAATCACCATTTAAGTATTGGAGACCTTCCGTTAGTAGCGATGGTACATTAAGTTGGACTAACTCAACAAGTGAAACAACACCTGCCAGTGTAAATATTAAAGGTGCTAATGGACAGGGGGTAACTTACCAATGGTCTGGGACTTCTTTAAGGTTAGGTACTATTAATAGCAGTGGTAGTACTACTTGGGGAAGTTATGTTAATTTGAAAGGTGATAGCGGTAGCGGTTCTGGAAGTTGGAACGGCGGTACAGTAACAAATGCCATCATTGCACCTAATTTGTGGATTAATACTACTTATTCTAGTAATAGGTTGGCTGTCAATGGTGATTCCTTATTTAGTGGTAATGCAATGGTAAGTAGCAATTTAACTGTCAATGGGCAATTATTGTTAGGTACTTCATCTAGTTCTTACAAATTAGCCGTTAATGGACAAAGTAATTTCAATGCAGCAGCACATTTTGCAAAGGACAATACAAATACAAGAATATGGGGTAATGCTGTTGATGCTTGGAGTAACACATCAACAGGTAGACCGCGTTTGTGGTTGAATTATTATAAACCAACAGGATGGAGTTATCAAAGTGAATGCTTCATTGGTAATGGTGATGGAACTGGTACACAAGTAGCAACAATAAATGCAGATGGCAATGGGAAGATTTTAATAAAAAATGGAACTGGAACATTATCAGATTCAAGACTTAAAACAATCTTCAATAAACAGGAAAACATCTTATCCAAAATCCAGAATATAAATGTGTATGATTATACGAGAAATGATGATGAAGATAAGATATTGCGTACTGGAGTACTGGCACAAGAAGTAGCTAAAGTATTTCCTACATTGGCTGTTGCTAATTATGCGGATGAAGTAACGAATGAAAGATATTATACTGTTGATTATGCAACGTTGGGAACGGTTATTGCGGTTGGAGGTTGTAAAGAACTGCACAACATTATTAAGGAACAACAAGTAATGATAAATGAATTGGAATCCAGATTGGCAAGTTTAGAAACCAAAAACCATTTAAAGGATGAAGAAATTAATTAGGTGGTTAGCCAAAATATTCAAAGCTAATATCACCATAGAAAACATTGTGTATAAAGAAAAGATAGTCTATAAGCCATTGGAAGATGAATTATCTGGGAGTATCTCTTTAGATGGTGATTTGTCTGTGGATGGGAGTATAGAAGCGACAAAAGATATAATATGTTATAAGACTAAAACCAATTAATTATGGCTAAGTTAGGAGCAACAAATATAAGTATAATGGATGTACGCAATATATTAGGCTATCCATCAACGGACTTAGGTACATTATGCACTTGCAATAATATAAATGTCTGGTCAAAATGGAAACCTATTCATTGTGTCAATACACTTACACTCACTGATGCGTTATTGAAAAATAATAAATATGGCATTAAGATCCTAGAAGCAAACAATCCTGGTGCACTTGTAAATTTGATTAAACAAAATAATAATTTAGGGTATGAGTATGATAAGCCTAAAGGCGGATCGTTCAGCCCTTATAGATTGGGGGATTTTCGTAATTACTACCATAACGCACTATTACCCGTATCATCTTTTTATGGTGATGGAGATGAAATACATATTGGAGGTATAACATCTTCCAATCACGGTAGTTATGAAGCTATTATAGAGGGAATGTTAGTACCTGATTTAGAGCCAGAAGAAAGCGATTATATTTCTAAAGGAATGCTATACGACTTTATAGATAATAGTGGGAATAAGCTACAACTAAAGAAAGGCGTATATTTTACAGATGGGACAAATGATTGCTGGTATAGTGGAAAAGCATATTACTGGACAACGGAATTTCAGCGATTTGGCGGTAAGCAAATTGAAGCCTATGAATTTTATACCAACGCAACACGAACGCCTAATGATATATGGGTGGCAAATGCAAATGATAGGTTTTATGCACTGCCAGAACCTTATCATACTATTTCTGTTGACAAGCAAGTACCAGCAGGAAGCAAAAAGGTTTTAGTAGTATGCCGTCCTACATTATCAACTAATAAACAGTCCGTCTTTTATACTTTGAAATTTTCAGCCATTGGAGAAATATATAGAGGTGGCACAATATCAAATATCCATATCCGTATAGCGAAAGACTTAAAGGGTATAAATGTGATAGATACTAAGAAAATTGCGGATAGCCTGACTATACAAGATGAAACAGAATCATTAACTTACACTGGTACTCTTAGGAATCTTAATGGAGAAACAAGTATGTATGTACTTGTGTATTATGATAATGTGATACAATGGACAGGAGTACCGTTTATGGAAGTTGATCCACAGACATAATATGACTAAGACAAAAATTAAAACAGAACTGGCTGCTGCTATAATATTGGTAATAGTTGGGTGCTTTCTATTGATAGCAGCAATATATATTCCGCCTATAGGTATAATTCACCCGTCTGTACTGGTGGCTTTTGGAGAGATAGCGGTATTTGCTGGTAGCCTATTTGGGATAGACCTACATTATAGGCTGGAATTTAATAAGATAAAGGCAGAAGTTGGAGCAGATAAGTTAGAAGATAAATAATTAGAGCCTGTTTACCTTTATATGGTGGACAGGCTTTTTTGTGCGTATTTGGAACTAGATCATTTAAAGTAAGAATCAAATTATAAATAATTAAACTTGTATTAGTTAATTAATATATAGGCATTTAATCAACTTTTTAATGTTATTTTATGTATCAAAATACAATATAGTTAATAAATTATAATATTATTAATGATACGATTTATTAAATATTAATAATCAATAATTTTAAGGCGTATATTATCACTATATTGCGATCAATTAATCACAATAATAACACATTATGGCAAATAAAAAATTAGAAAAGAAAGAAGAAAAGATTTTTACACTGGAAGGCAGTGGAAAGATGTTAGCATTTACGAATGTAAATAGGGAAATCAATAAAAGTATAGTCAATTCCAAAAAGAAATCTATTGAAGAATTTGGCTTATTAACACCTATTACTGTAGTAGACGCAAAAGATGTGATAGCTAAAGGAGTTACTGTCTATGATGCTAGCAATCCTAAAGATGTAGTAGATTCAGATAATGCAGATAACTACTTAGTAGTACTGGATGGACAGCATAGATATGCAGCTATTAAAGAACTAAATAAAAAAGATAAGTATTTTGATATTTGGTTAATGTATCCACTTAACAAAGATGTGGCTATTACTACTATGCTGATGGAAATTAATACTACAGCTATGAATTGGAAAAATGACAATTATGTTGATGTATTAGCCAAACTGAGACCTGATGATGAAGGACTGGCATTCATTGATACTTATATGAAGTTAAGGCATAAAAAGACTAAGGAAGGTGAACCATCTGATAACCTACCTAATAGTGGCTATGGCTTATCTGTATTATCTAAGTATCTTACATTAAAGACAGAAATAAATAGACAATATCTTTATAAGATGGCAAACAACCCCAATAAGAAATTACCTGATGGCGTTAAAGTGGATAGGGCAAAGAAGATAATACAAACTGGATTGGATGTTGGCTTTACACATATATTTTTATCTAGTAGATTCTTTATTGATTGGATTATTAACTGGGTTCTACAAGAATATTCAGTAGATAAGATACTAGAATGTACTAAGGAATCAATAACAGAAGAAAAAGCAAATAAATTGATGAAAGAATGTAATGCTGATAATTTTAAAGAACTATTTGATGAAGCAATAGAACTTAAATAACTTAATGCTATGCAGATACCTGATGATTTTAAATTCACCTTCCAAATAAAAGGATTGGAACTAAATTCTTTAGAAGAATTTTATGCTTTGGATAAAGAGACAGTACTAAGGTTTTTTGGCTTCCTTATTGTTGAGAATACACTGGGTGAGGAACTAATTAGAAGAAATATAACAAGTGTTGAAGATGTTCAGGAAGCTATATTTATTAGTAATGGTGGTTTCTTTGCCCAATTGAATGATGAAAAGGTAGCTCAACGAATGACAGAGGATCTAAAGGCTAAATATAAATTGTGGATACATAACACTGATTTATTAGAAGAAGTGTTTATTCCTTATACTAAATTGGATCCTAATAGAATGTATGAAAGAGTACAGAAACATAAAGAAGATGGTACTTTAAATAAATTTTTTCACTAAATGAATACATAAAGTCCAGTTATCCTAGTGGTAGCTGGACTAATTTGTATTAAAGGGGTATGGGGTTGAATTTTAAGAGAAAGTAGAAAGTAACCACCCGCTACCCAACTTTTCACAGCTGGTAAGTTCCTAAAGTCCAAAACTCCATCAATAAAGATAAATGTATAACTCGCTTATAATCAGTATTATTACATACTATATATAACTGTAAATGTTAAATCTACTACTAATTGGTGATATGTAGCACTATGTATTCGCGATAAGTAGTACTACATATAAGTAATATACAATATGTTTTGAATTAGTTTACTATGACTTTCGAGTTAGTTTAGGGTATGTTCCGGATTAGTTGTTCGATGAGAGCGGAAAAATCCGGGTGAAGTGCCGGAAAATAAAAAGGTATGATCCGTATTTGCCAATAACAGGTTCTTATTGCTAAAAATAAACCGTCTCATTGCTTGAACCACCATCTGTCCAGGGATTGATGCTGCCGGAGAGATGGATGTCTTTCGCTTGTAAAGTGAATTCGTAGGTTTGTTTCTTTCCTGACTCGAATGCTTTTAAGGATTCGATGGTGTACTCTTTCCCGCTCATACGCACGATAAACACGGGCTTAGGAACCGGAAAAAGCAAATAGTCGGTAACGATCGTCTGTTGCGCTGGAATGACAGGCGTATTTAAGCCTTTGATAAATGTATAGGTTGCAGTGGAAACCGCCTGTGTCAGTTTGCCTGTTTGAATATCGAGTTGCAAAGTCGGGGAGTAATTGGCTAAAGAGATACTTTCTAAAATCATCTCTTCTTTGATATCATCATCTTTTTGGAATTTGATGGTGACGGCGGAAAGGAGGTGGTTGAAAGCGAGGTTAACCGCTTCTTCGTTTGTGGCTTTACTCCGGTTCAATACGGGAGTGGACCACATGATGTCTTCTTGTTTGCTTAGATCGAATGGAATGCTTCCAGGTGTATGGGCGGCCGACTGTATATAAGGATAGTAAGCGTAGAAATTTAGCAAGGTGTCAGGATTGATGGGATAATGGGCGTCTGTCGAAGCTGCTAATTCAGTGTCGCCGGCTTCTTTGGTATAGAGATTGTTTGCCAGATCTTTACGGAGTGTCGTATTGACGCTTCCGTCGTTTTTATGATGTCCCCAGGAAAAGACTCCGATTTGGGAGTTGTCGGGAAGGGTAGTTCCGGTAATGATGGACTTGGTGGTAAGGGTTTGGATACGGGTGGAAAAGTGGATGGCTTGTGATGGCGTTACTTCTACCAGTGGTACATCTGTTTCATTACAACCAGATAGTATAAGAAGTAATAGTCCAAACGTGTATTTGATGATTTTCATTTGTTATGATTGACTTGTGGAAGGAATAAAGTTATAAAGGGCTATGTCACAACTGCCTTGTTCTCGTATTTGATTCCATGGCCGTCAAATGCGAGGACAAGAAGATTTCGACACAGCCCTTTAAGGCTTTCTTTAATTAATCAAATGTTCCACTTCCAGAAGTAGTACCTGTTCCCCAACCTGTAATAGTTGCTGTTGGTTCAATACCTGTTGCACTGAATGTTAATGTGATCTTATGTGCATTACCAATTGTTGCTGCTCCAGTCATTGTAATAGTGACCTCTTTTTCTGTAACATTGTCTGTCGCAACGAGTAAAGTGTAACTTTCAGCAGGCTGTAACATTAGATAACCAACGTTTTGAGCATCTGCTGTCACTGGCATGTCAATGTTTGCAATCTCTTGATCATCGTTCTGATTACGAACAGATAAATTTGTTTTGTCTGTAGTATTTGTCCAGTCTAATGTAGTTACTTCATTATCACTAAATGTCATTTTGGGTTTGGTTAGAGCATCTTTTACCTTGATGGAAACTATCTTTCCAAATGTTGCTTTTGCTGCTTCGCTTCCAATGACTTCAAATTGTAATTGAGTTAATAGATGTTTGAATGATAAAGGGGCCATCTGTTGGCCCTCTGTTTTTGAACCACTAACGGCTTTTGCAATTATTATATCTTTTGTTCCATCTATAGTCCATTCGACTTGTCCAGCAGTATTTGTTCCTTCAGGGCTGTATGCAATTAAATGCGATTTATTGCTTGCATTTGCATTATAATATAATTTAGTTGCATTTGTAAAATCAATTTTCCCATCTGTACTTAATTGAGGAGTGGATGCCACAGTTGCTACATCTGTCCAAACTGCTGATGGAGCGTCTGGAGCTGCAACAATTTGTAACGGAACAGTTGTTGTAGGATAATTGGCATTACCATCAGTTCCATTTTCAATAGGGGTCTTTGTTAATATAACGCCAGCGCTCAACTTTATCTCCACCTTATCCTGATTACCGCCAGTCACTTCGTCAATCACATCGCTTTCGTTTGAGCAGCTGCTCAAAACTGAAATGCTTGCAATAGCAAGCATGCTTACTACTAAATTTTTCATGATATTCTTTTTAAAATTGTTATTATACCCTATATTGCTTATCATTTATTCGATGATTAGACTGTCTCCGGCTGCTACTTCCCAATGGTTGATTTTGACTGTGAAAGTGGGGCCGGGAACGACGGAGGCTTCTATGGCTACGTCTATGTCGTGGCCTTCGGTTTCGTCGATGGAGGTTCCTAAGTCGATGGTGGAAGAACTGTTGCTACCGTCGGATAAGGTAAAATTTAATGTTACCTCATGAGTGGGAGTCTCCGGTTTTTCCGATGGTTCTTCTCCTTTTTCTTTAGGTTTTCCCAGTATCAGAATGTTTGCATTTACTCCTTCCTCTGAAGGGGTGGTTTCGAATGTCAGATCTGTCTTCTCACCGGTTACAATCTCCTGTCTGCTTAGATTGATGGAAGTCGACATACCGCTGATGGTCCCTTTACAGTTTGTTATCTTCTCCATTCCGTCTACTTTGACCTTGATGGACAGGTTACGGACCAATGGTTCAGGAGTGAATTCAATTAACTCGTTGCTCCCGGCTTTTATTTCTAATTCTTCAACAACAACCCCGTATAAGGGGATTTTTCCTGCTTGAGCGCTTTCGGCCGCCTTTGTCGTTTGAAGGTAAGCCTCGGCTGTTTCAAACTTATTGGTGTTTCTAAAATTGATGTCTGCGGCATCACAATTAAATATCAATAATTTATAGCGGGCAGGCGGCAATGTGAAACTCAATTCATCGGCATCATCTTCCATCTGGATGACTGAACCTCCGTCTGTCGGATAGAAACAGTATCTAACCCGTTCCGGGGCCGGATATCCTTTCAAGCGCTTATCCCATTTGAAGGAATATTGTATGTCGCCCTGTTTGTCCAGACTCGGTGTCTTTTCCGTACTGCATCTGATCAGTGTGATGATAATGCAACAAATGGTAAAGACGATTCCTGTTTTTATACAATTCTGAATGTTCATTCTTTAAATAAGTATTGATAATCAATACTATTTTTTCTTTATGTCGCAAATATAGAGGGATAACAGGTAGCTGGAATTGCTTTTTTTAATCAAAAGGTTGCAAAACCTATGAAATATATTGATTTTTATACGTTTTCGTCTCTTTCGTTACGGATGGCCCGCGGAGACTTGCCGAAGTTAGCCCGGCAGAAGTGGGAAAAGTTAGACAAGGATTCGAAGCCGTACTTATAGCAGATCTCGGATATGCTTGCATTCGTGGTGGTCAGGTCGTTTTGTATATCCAGGCATTTCTTTTTGGTCATCCATTGGTAAGCCGGCTCTCCGAATGTCTCTTTGAATAAACGCCGGAAGGTGGGAGTGCTATATCCTCCTAATTGCGCAAAAGACTCGACATCTTTTGCTTTCAGGTAGTTTTGCATGACAAAGTAGCGGAATGTTTGGCTATACCTATATATAGGTGCATAGAAATTGGCAATCTCTTTCAAGGTATAGTAGCAGTTGAGCAGGAAATACAACTCCGTCTGCTTGGCTTTCAGGAATTCCGCACACAGGAGATCATTGTTGAGGTACATCTTGAGCCCGTTGATAAAAAGGCGTAACGGGAAACACATATCCATGACGACCGGGAGCATGGGAGACTCTTTCGCCAGTTCCAGTCCTTTGTTGAAACGGTCGGTAC